>Ga0163212_1000860_pt1 | contig 13613 bp, 12 predicted proteins | sample Malawi_45m_30L_FD_113532 | JGI IMG/M metagenome (GOLD analysis project Ga0163212, IMG submission 113532) | Freshwater microbial communities from Lake Malawi, Central Region, Malawi to study Microbial Dark Matter (Phase II) - Malawi_45m_30L | ecosystem: Environmental > Aquatic > Freshwater > Lake...
CGCCGCGGATATCTTCGCGGCACGCTCGCGCTCCTCGGGACCGAGGTAACGGTTGCGTGAACTCATGGCCAAGCCATCGGGTTCGCGCACGATGGGGTGACCGACAATTTCCATATCGAAAAAAAGGTCGCGCACCATCCGCCGGATGACGGCCAGCTGCTGGTAATCTTTCTCGCCGAAAATTGAGGCATCGGGGCGGAGAATATTGAAAAGCTTCGCCACCACGGTGCACACACCGCGGAAGTGACCCGGACGCGAGGCCCCGCACAGTCCGCGCGAGAGAGTTCCTTCATCGACAAACGTGGAGTCGCCGGGCGGATACATCTCGCCGGCATCAGGGGCGAAGACAGCATCGGCCCCGTGCGCGTCGCACAGCGCCATGTCGGCTTCGGGGGAGCGCGGATATTCGGCGAAGTCCTCGTTCGGAGCGAACTGGGTCGGGTTGACAAAAATGCTCACCACGACTGTTCCGCTTTGTCCGGCTCGCGCGCGGGCCGCGTCGATCAGCGCCGCATGGCCGGCATGGAGCGCGCCCATCGTCGGCACGAGAACGACGGGGCTGCCCGCGTTGCGCCGGAAAAGCTGGGCTTCCCGAATGGTCTTGAGAGTGCGCATGGGATGCGCGCGAAGGTCAGTTGCCCGCGGGCGAGGGGGCGGCTCCGGGTGCCGGGGCGACGGCGGGCGCAGGCGACGCCGCCTCGACCGCCACCGGTTCGGTGGTGACGACGGCCGCGGCAGTTTCTTCCACAGTTTCATTTGCCGCGGGAACTTCGAGAGCGGGACTTGCCGCAGGTTTCGCCGCAGCCTCGGCAGAAACCGGCACGGGCTGGCTGAGCAGTTCCTTTTGGATGACGGTCTCTCCGGTGCCGCGTTTGGCGTAGAGGATGGCGAGCAGGAGGGTGAGCGCGAAAAAGACGATGCCCAGCCAGACGGTGAACTTCTGCAGAACGTGCGTGGTCTGCGCGCCGAAGATGTTCTCGGTCATGCCGCCGCCGAAAGCCGCGCCGAGGCCCTCGTTTTTCGGGCGCTGCATCAAAACCACCACGACCATGAGGAGACAGACGAGGACGTGGAAGGCGATGAGGATGTTGATGAGGATCGACATGAACCGGACAACATGGCAGGACGGCTGTGCCTTGTAAAGGAGCCGGTCCCGCATTCCGCGTTGATATTTGCACCGGAAAACCCCTAACTCTCCTTCTGTGAACGTCTCCGACCTGAGGGAAATTCTGCAATACGTCCCGCGGTTCCGCGAAAAAATCTTCGTGGTCGCCGTGGACGGGGAAATTGCCGCTTCGCCCAACTTTTCCAACATCCTGCTCGATCTCGCGGTCCTGCGGTCGTTGAGCGTCCGGGTCGTGCTCGTTCATGGCGCGAGCCACCAGGTGCAGGTCGCGGCGAAAAAAGCCGGGACCAAAGCGAGCAATACCGACGGGACGGGCATCACCGACGCGGCCACGCTGGAGCTGAGCATCGACGCCGCGATGCGGTTGACCCACGAGATTCTCGAGGGATTGGCTTCGGTCGATTTGCGGGCTGCTTACGCCAATGCGGTCATCGCGCACCCGGCGGGCATTCTCGGCGGTGTCGATCAAGGCCACACCGGCCGGATCGAAAGGATCGACGCCAAGTGCCTCCATATGTTGCTGCACGAGGGAATCATTCCGGTCATTGCGCCGCTGGGTTTCGACGGCGAGGGCCACACTTACCGGGTCAACTCGGACCACGCCGCCGCGGAGTTGGCCGAAGCACTCCAAGCCTCCAAGGTCATCTATCTTTCCGCCGACACGAAGTTGCCGGGCGGTGCGTCGCTCCCGCGGCAACTCGGCATCGCCGAAGCGGAAGAGCTTCTCAAGAAGCGGAAAAACGGCGATGCGCCCAATCTTTATTCCAAGATCGATTACGGTGCCAAAGCCTGCCGGCAAGGCGTGCCGCGGATTCACATCCTCGACGGCGCGGTCAACGAGGCGCTTCTCGAGGAGGTGTTCAGCAACGAGGGGATCGGCACCATGATCTACTCGAACGAATACCAGCAGGTCCGGAAAATTTTCAAAAAGGACGTGCGGGCCATCATGTCGCTCATCCGGCAGTCGATGGACAACGAGGAACTGGTGCGGCGGACGCGGGCCGAGATTCTCGACCAAATGCAGGACTACTGGGTGCTGGAGATCGACGGTAAACTCGTCGGTTGCGTCGCGCTGCACGCCTATCCCGAGGACGGGTGCGGCGAGTTGGCCTGCCTCTACGTGCACAAAGACCACGAGAACGAGGGCCACGGCCGGAAGCTGATGGCCTTCACCGAGACGCTCGCGCGGGAAAAAGGGCTCAAGCAACTCGTCGCCCTGAGCACGCAGGCCTACAAATACCTCCAACTCAAAGGCGGCTTCCGCGAAACCACGCCGGAATCGCTGCCGCCATCGCGGCGGAAGAAATATGAAACCGGCGGCCGCCAGTCGAAAGTCCTGCTCAAAGATCTCGCCTGAGCGGCGCACGTTCGCGCCGAACACGACGGAAAATTCATGCGCACGGGAAAATATTTTGCGCGCGTTTTACCTTCGCAAACTGCGTTCCCTCGTGCGTGCCCGACAAACACTGGCCCCGCGCGTCACGCAGTGCGGTCAAGCGATTTTGACAAAAAGTTTACAAACCTCGAAAAAAGTTTGTGCGCGAAATTTCGCGCCGATACGCTCGCGCTTGTGACGCCGAGGGACAGAAACAACCGCTGTGAACAACTTGTGAACAGGCCGATGTCTCTTTCCGCCCGCCGCCGCATCCTTCCGGCCATCTCCGGCGCTTCGCGTCAAGGCCGCCACGCAAACCGCATGGCTGTCCGGACGGCCATGCTTTCCAACCATTTCCAACTTTTTACAGAAGCTTTTTATGCCCCGACCTGCCTCCCCAAGCTCGTCTCCCCGGATCACGTCTGCCCGACCGCGCCGCTCTAGTCGTCCGACTGCCGCTTCGGCTCCCGCCTCCGCCAAGACCAAGGTGAATAACTCTCCGGACTCCGGAGAGTCGGAAAGCCTTTGGGCCCAGATTTCATCGGCCTTGCGGGGCGAATTGGGCGAGGGAGTTTTCGACCGGTGGTTTTCCACAGCGCGGCTCGCGGACCACGATGGCAAGACCCTCACCTTCGCTGTGCCCAACAGCATCTACCAAGTTTGGATCGAGAGTAACTACGCGGCCCAAGTGCAGGCCGCCCTCCTCTCCGTGCTCGGCGCCAAGAGGAAGCTGAAATTTGTTGTCGAGGGATCTACCGCACCGGCCGCCGCGCCCGCGGTTGCCGCTGTGGAAGAGAACGAGGCTGAGGAGATCCGTCCCGACGCACACGGTCTCAACCCGCGTTATCTCTTCGACAGCTTTGTCGTCGGCACCAACAGCGAGTTCGCGCATGCGGCTTCCCTCGCCGTGGCCAAGTCGCCCTCGCGCACCTACAACCCTCTCTTCATCCACGGCGGTGTCGGTCTGGGCAAAACCCACCTTCTCCATGCCATCGGCCACCATATCGCCCGCTCCAAGCGCGGCGCCAAAGTGGCTTACGTCCGCAGCGAGACCTTCACCAACGAGTTCATCCAGGCCATCCAGACCAACTCTCTGGTCAAATTCCGCAAGCGTTACCGTCAGGCTGACGTCCTCCTCATCGACGACATCCAATTCTTGGCCGGCAAGGAGCGTTCGCAGGAGGAGTTCTTCCACACCTTCAATTCCCTCTTCGAGGGCCGCAAACAGATCGTCCTCTCCAGCGACCAACCGCCCAGCGAAATCGCCCAACTCGAGCAACGCCTCGTTTCCCGTTTCGAGTGGGGCCTGACGGCCGAACTGCAGCCACCGGACATGGAGACCCGTCTGGCCATCCTGCGCAAGAAGGCCGACACCCTTCAGGTCACGCTGCCTCCCCACGTGCTCGAGTATCTCGCGCACCGCGTCAAATCCAATGTCCGCCGCCTCGAGGGAGCGCTTCTCCGCGTCGCCTCTTTCGCCTCGCTCAGCGGACGCCCGCTCACCGACGAGTCGATCGAGCACCTGCTGCGCGACATTCTCCAGGAAGAGGCCCGTCGCGCGGTCAATATCGACCAAGTCCAGCGCAAGGTGGCCGAGCACTACGATGTCCGCCTTGCCGACATGACGAGCAAGCGCCGCCCGGCCAACATCGCTTTTCCCCGCCAAGTGGCCATGTTCATTTCCCGCCGTCTGACCAAGTGCTCCCTGCAGGACATCGGCGAGGCCTTCGGCGGCAAGGATCACGGCACCGTCATCCACGCCTGCAAAACCGTGCAAAACCGCATGGACAAGGAGGAAAGCCTGCGCCAAGTCGTCAAATTCCTCGAGGCTTCGCTGCAACGATGAGCCGGGCCGGGGCTTTGGCTTTGACAGAGATCCGGAATTTTCCGACATACATCGGCCTGCCGCTCCGCGGCGGCGCCACCAGATCATGAAATTCACCATCTCGCAGGAAGCCTTCGCCGACGGACTGACCAACGCGGTCAGCGCCGTGAATCCCCGTAGCACGCTGCCGATTTTGTCCAACGTCCTGCTGCAAGCCTCCGGTGACACACTCACGCTCACCGCGACCGATCTGGATTTCACGGTGCGCACCAAGGTTCAGGCCAAGACCGGCAAGCAGGGTTCGACCACGCTGCCGGCCAAGCGCCTGAGCACTCTGGTCAAAGATCTTCCCAAGACCGAGATCGACGTCGAGGTGGACGCCAAGAGCGTGGCCACCCTGCGCAGCGGCGCCGGCGTGTATAAAATTTTCGGTCTTCCCGAAGCGGAATTTCCCGGATTGCCCGCGTTCGACGGCGCCGTCGAGTTCAAACTCAAGTCGTCCGACCTCAAAGACGCGCTGCGCAAAACCCACTACGCCATCTCGCTCGACGAGACCCGCTACGTTCTCAACGGCATCTTTTTCTCCTTCAAGGGTGACAAGCTCACTTTGGTTGCGACCGACGGTCGCCGCCTCGCGCTTGCCGAGGTCAACGATCTCGAGATTCCCAAGAGCCAGGAGCGCGAGTTCATCGTCCGCACCAAGGCGATCCAAGAACTCATGCGCGCGCTCAAGGACGACGGCGATGTCGTCGTCCGCTTGGCGCAGAACATGGTCCAGTTCGACTGCGGTCCGACCACGCTGATTTCGAAACTGGTCGAGGGCAATTATCCCAACTACGTGCAGGTCATCCCGACCAAAGTGAATGAGCGTGTCGCGGTCGAACGCGAGGCATTGCTCAATGCCGTGCGTCGCGTCTCCCTGCTCAACACCGAAAAAACTGCCTCCGTGCGTCTCAGCTTCGGCAAAGGCAACCTCGACATCAGTTGCAATACTCCCGAGGTCGGCGAAGCCCGCGAAGCCTTGGTTATTCCCTACAAGGGCAAAGACATCTCGATCGCTTTCAACCCGGAATTTCTCATGGCTCCGCTGCGCTATCTCAGCGAGGACGAGGTGCACGTCGAGTTGATCGACGACATCAGCCCCGGCGTGATCAAGATCAACGCGCCCTTCGTTTATGTCCTCATGCCGATGCGCGTCGGTGGTGCCTGATCCCGCGCGCTCGGTGAGTATTCATCTGCGCTGCGCCTTCGTCGCTCTGGTCTTGGTCTCGGCCCAGTTCGTTTTCGCCGCGGAGAGCGGCATCCGTATCAGCGATGCCGAGGCGGACCGCATCGGTCGCAAAATCTGGCGCAACGAATGCGCGGGCACCAAGGACGGCCTGACCTCCTGGAACAAAGGCGAAGATTTTCCCTCCCTCGGGATCGGTCACTTCATTTGGTATCCCGCGGGCAAGCGCGGTCCGTTCCAGGAAAGTTTCCCGGGCCTCAAGGACTACCTGCAATCGCAGGCTGTGAAGCTGCCGGGTTGGCTCGCCGCGGCGAGAGCCTGTCCGTGGAAAAACCGGGCAGACTTTATGGCCGACTTCAACGGCCCGCGCCTTTCCGGACTGCGCGACCTGCTCGCTTCCACCGTCGGCTTGCAGGCCCGCTATGCCGCGCTGCGTCTCGAGGCCGCATTGCCCAAAATGCTCGAGTCCGCCCCTGCCTCGGAGCGGCCGAAAATCCGCGCGAATTTTTACCGAGTGGCCAACAGCCCGGGCGGACTTTACCCGCTCATGGACTACGTGAACTTCAAAGGCGAGGGAATTTCGCCGACCGAGCGTTACCAAGGCGAGGGATGGGGGCTCCTGCAGGTGCTGGCCGGCATGACCGAGTCCGGTTCGCCCATCGCCGCGTTCTCGCGCAGCGCGGATCGCGTGCTCACGCGCCGCGTCGAACTTTCCCCACCGTCGCGTGGCGAAAAGAAATGGTTGGCCGGCTGGCGCAACCGCGTGTCCAGCTACGCGCCCTGACCGGCAATTCTTCTCCTTTGATTGTAGCGGCGGACTGTGTCCGCCGGTGCTTGCGGTCGGAAGGTTCCGGCGGACACAGTCCGCCGCTACAAAAAGCGCCTCCGCGTCCTCCGCGCTCTCCGCGGTTTTCCTCGATTCATCGCGCCTGAAGGTCGGCATCCGTTTTTTCCTGCGCAGCACCGACCGCCGCAGCTACAGTCGTCCGATGCCGTCCGTCACCCGCGACCAAGTCCTCGAAGTCCTCGAGCGCATTGCGCTGTTGCTCGAGCTGCAGGGCGAGAATCCCTTCAAGGTCCGCGCTTACCGCAATGGAGCGCGCGCGCTCGAACTTCTTGAAGGAGATCTCGCCACTCTCGTTCGCGACACCGGATTGGAGGGGATCCCCGGCATCGGCGAAGCGCTCCGCGAAAAAATCGGCACCCTCGTCACCACCGGGCGTCTGCCTTACTATGACGATCTCGTTGCCCGGTTTCCCCCGAAACTCTTCGAGCTCTTCGATGTTACTGGCCTCGGACCGAAAAAAATCAAAGCGCTTTACGAGCAACTCAAGGTTGCATCCTTGGCCGACCTGGAAAAGGCCTGCCAATCCGGCAAGGTCGCGGGCCTTGAAGGTTTCGGGGCCAAGACGGAGGAAAAACTTCTCCAAGCCATCGACTCGCTCAAGCAGGGAGCCGGGCGCCACCTTGCCTCGGTCGCCGCGCACGCCTCGCAACTTCTTTACGACGACCTGCGCGCGCTGCCCGAAACGACCCGCATTTCGGTCGGCGGGAGCACGCGCCGCCGCAACGACACGGTGCACGATATCGATCTGATTGTTTCGACCAAGGACCCGCAAGCGGTTTCCCGCGCTTTCCGCGAGCATCCACTCGTCGAGAAAATCACCGTGGCCGGCGACACCAAATCCAGCGCCATGCTCAAAGGCGGCATTCAGGCTGACTTGCGCGTGGTGACCGATGACGAGTTTCCCTTCGCCCAGAACTATTTCACCGGGAGCAAGGAGCACAACATCCACCTGCGCGGGCTCGCGCAGGATCGCGGTTGGACGCTCAACGAATACCGTCTCGCTCCCGCGAGAAAAGGCGCGCCGAAAATCCCGAAGATCCGCGACGAGCGGGATCTCTACGAATTGTTCGGATTCGACTATATCGAGCCCGAGTTGCGCGAGAACCGCGGCGAATTCGAGGCGGCGGCCAAGCACAAGCTTCCCGACTTGGTGAAATTGGAGCAGATCAAGGGAACCTTCCACAACCACACGCGGGCCAGCGATGGACGCAACACGCTCGAGGAAATGGCCGCTGCGGCGCAGGGACTCGGATTGGAATATCTCGGCATTGCCGACCACAGCAAAGCGTCGTTCCAAGCCAACGGACTCGATGCCGCGCGCCTCAAGAAGCAGATCGCCGAAATCAAAGCGATCAACAAAGACCTCGACGGTTTCCGCCTTTTTTCCGGCACGGAGTGCGACATTCTGAAAGACGGGAAATTGGATTTTCCCGATTCCGTCCTGGGCCAACTCGACTACGTGGTGGCCAGTGTCCATTCCTCCTTTACGCTTTCCGAATCCGACATGACCAAGCGCCTCATCCGCGCGATGGAGAATCCGCACGTCACCATGCTCGGACATCTCAGCGGCCGGCTTCTTCTCAAGCGCGATGCCTATGCGGTGAACGTTCCCGAGATTCTCGATGCCGCCGCGGCCACCGGGACGATGATCGAGCTGAATGCCGATCCGCACCGTCTCGACATGGACTGGCGCTGGTGGCGGCTGGCCAAGGAAAAAGGCGTGAAGTGTGTGATCAATCCCGATGCGCATTCCATCGAAGGACTGCAAAATCTTTATTTCGGCGTCGGCACCGCGCGCAAAGGTTGGCTGACCAAAAACGACGTGGTCAATTGCCTCCCTTTGAACAAAGTCATTCCCGTGCTTGCCGCCAAGCGCGAAGGGAAAAAATCATGACCGCCGCGAATTTCAAACTTTGGCTTCGACGCGCCACGCGCGCCGTGGAAAAAGCTCTGCTCGATTCCGTTCCTTCCGCCAAGACCAAACCGGCAACGATCCACCGCGCCATGCGTTACAGCCTGCTCGCCGGCGGGAAGCGGATTCGCCCCGTCCTTTGTTGCGCAGCTTCGGAAGCCTGCGGCGGAACCGCGCGCGATGCCTTGCCCGCCGCCTGCGCAGTCGAGCTGGTCCACACCTACTCGTTGATTCATGACGATCTTCCCTGCATGGACGATGATGATTTGCGCCGCGGCAAGCCGACCTCGCACAAAGTGTTCGGGGAAGGGATGGCTGTGCTCGCCGGGGATGCGCTGCTTACGCAGGCCTTCGCCGTGCTGGCCGCGGCAAAACCCAAGCGTTCTTTCACCGCCGCGGGTCTCGTGGCGGAACTGGCCCATGCCGCCGGATCGCGTGGTCTGATCGCCGGACAAGTGGCGGACCTCGAAGCCGAGGGACGCAAGCCGTCCGAACACGCCCTTTATCTCATCCATGCCGCCAAGACTGGTATGCTCTTGCGCGCGGCCCTGAAACTTGGCGGCATGTGCGCTGGAGGAACAAAAACGCAGATCGCCGCATTCGACCGATTCGGTTTCGCGCTCGGACTGGCCTTCCAAATACAAGACGACATCCTCGATGCGACCCAGAGTGCAAAAAAACTCGGCAAGACCGCGGGTAAAGATGCCGCCGCGGGCAAAATGACTTTCCCTGCGCTTTACGGTCTCGAACGCTCGCGTGAACTGGCCGCGCAGTGGACCGACGAGGCGATCGCCGCCTTGCGACCGTTCGGCCGGCGCGCGCAAAAGCTGCGCGCTTTGGCCGCGCTGATCTTAGACCGCGACCGGTAGGCGATTTTCCGCGGGCAGAATAATTCCGCCGCCGCCCAAAACGTCTTCACACGCGGTGATGACGCGGTGTGCCTCGATCTCCTTCATCAGTCGCTCGTCGGTCAAACCCGCTGCTTTTTCTTCGCCCAGCCAATCATGCGCGCGAATGACGCGGCTGCGCACGCGCCATGGATACCACTCGAAAAACTTGGAGCCCCCGAAGAGGGCGACGGTGGGGCATCGGCATGCCGCTGCCAAATGCATCGCAGCGGTGTCCACTCCGGCAAACATTTTGGCCCGCGAAAGCAACCACGCAAGCTGGGCCCATGTTGTCTGTCCGTCGGTCGTGATTGCGTTTGGTCCGAGTGCTGCGGCGATCCTCGCGTTCATGGCGCGTTCTTCGGGGTCCGGTCCGCTGCTCAGGACAACTTTCGGAATGCGTTTGAGCAACGCGGCTCCGGTTTCGATCCAGCGCTCCTCGGGCCAGGACTTACGCACCCAGCGCGTGCCGGCATGGATCACGGCGAAGTCGCCGAGATTTTCCGGAGCTTGCCATGGAACCATCGCTGTTGGATCGAAGTGCAGCGCGGGAATTTCTTCAGGCAGGGGCAGGACATCCGCGGCAACAGTGTAATCTCTCTGCACTTCGTGCTGTCCGTAGCGTTTCGTCCGCGATGGACGGTTGAAGGCAAGCCGCCACCATTTCGGAAATTTGCGTGCCGCCGTGCTCGTTGTTCGTCCGTGTGCGCCGCTTAGCGTGACCAGCCAACGTCCCCGGTCTCCGCCGCCCATCTCGAAGGCGTGCTCGAAACCTGCGCGACGCAGTTCGCGCAGAAGTTTGCCATCCGCGCCGCGATGCGCGTCCCGCGCCGCGCCATGTTCCGGAATCATGGCCGTGCGCAATTGGTCGATATGCGGACAGCCCGCAAGAATGCCTTCGCTGCCGCGGCGCACCACCACCCAGATTTCGCAACGGGGCAGGACTTGTTTTACCGCTGCGAGCGTCGGCGTGAGCAGCAAAGCATCGCCGATGTGGCGCAGTTTGACGAAGAGCAGGCGCATCGACCGGGCGTCTTACCCGGCGTTACCAAAACCGGATGCCGAAAATGATGAAGCCTTTTGGCTTGCCCTCGTCGTTCGGATCCCAGGAAGTGAGATAGCGTCCGTCACCGTAGCCTTTGGGCGCGAGGGGATTGACCAACTGCCAAGGTTGCCGGCTTTGGAAAGCGGCGGCGACCACACCCTCGATGACCGAATCCGGATCGAGCGGTGTCACCGGTTTCGGTGTAGGAGGCTTGATCTCGCGGCGCGGTTGACGCGGTGCGACGAAGTCCTGCGCCAGAAGCGGCGTTACCATGGCCAAGAGCATCAATGCGGCTAATCCGCGTTTCATGGATGGAATGTTAGGCGCCATCGCGCCTGCGGCAACACCGAAAATGGCCTCGCCAGAGAGGTGAACAAGAAGGGATTATTCCCGCAAACATGGACTACCTTGCCAAAGCGCAGCGTGTCATCGGCGTCGAGGCCGACGAACTCCGCCGGCTCTCCGACCGCCTCGATGGGGAGGCTCTCGGGCGCGCTGTTTCCATCATGATGGAAGCGCTGGATAACCGCGGAAAAATCGTTGTCTGCGGCGTGGGCAAATCGGGCCATGTCGGCGACAAAATCGCCGCCACCCTGACCAGCACCGGTTCGACCGCCGTGGTGCTCAATTCTCTGAATGCCCTGCACGGCGACTTGGGCTTGGTCGCCGACGGCGATGTGGTGCTTGCCATCAGCTACGGCGGAGAGACAGCCGAGCTGCTCAACATTCTTCCGCCGCTCGCCCGCTTCGACGTCAAACTGATCGCCATCACCGGCCAACCGAAATCGACGCTCGGACAAGCGGCCGATGTTTGTCTCGATGTTTCCGTGGAGCAGGAGGCCTGCCCGCTCAACCTCGCCCCGACCAGCAGCACGACCGCGATGCTCGCCCTCGGCGACGCCTTGGCCATGGTCTTGCTTGAAGCGCGCGGTTTCAACCAGGACGACTTCGCGCGGTTCCATCCGGGCGGCACGCTCGGACGCGCCCTGCTTTACCGCGTGAACCAAATCATGCGCAAAGGCGCGCAACTCGCCGTGTGCGGTCCGGATGACAAAATTCTCGATGTGCTCAAGAAAATGACCGAGTGCCGCACCGGCGCTTCCGCCATCGTCGGTGCCGACGCAAAACTTTCCGGTGTCTTCACCCACGGCGATCTCGCCCGGCACTATCAATCGCACCCCGACCTCGGATCGCAGCCGGTCCGCGAGTTTATGACCCGTTCTCCCATCACCATCGGTGGGGACAAGCTTGCCGCCGAGGCCCTGCACGTGCTAAAGACCCACCGCATCGACGATTTGATTGTGGTCGACGACCAAAACCGGCCGATCGGCATCATCGATTCGCAGGATCTCTCGCGCCTCCAAGGCGTTTGAGTTTCAGACCGCACCGACGCCAACTCAACAAACCCGATTTTTTATGCCAGCAGCCAACGATCTCCGCAAAGGGATGGCCATCAAATACAACACCGACACTTATGTCGTTCTTGAGGTCCATCACCGCACACCCGGCAACCTCCGCGCCTTTGTCCAAGCAATCATCCGCAGCATCAAGACAGGCAAATCGAGCGATGTCCGCTTCAGCTCGACCGAAAAAGTCGAACTCGTCGACCTCCAGCGCCGTCCGCTCGAATTCAGCTACAAAGACCATCAAGGATACCATTTCATGGATCCCGAGTCCTACGAGACGCTCGAACTCGACGAGGTGCTGCTCGAAAAAGCGAAGGACTATCTCGTGGAGAACCTGAAAGTCGACGTCCTCTACGCCGAAGGCAAAGCGGTCGATGTGGAAATTCCGGCTTCGGTCACCATGAAAGTTATCGAATCGCCCGAAGGTCTGCGCGGCGACACCGCGAGCAACGTGCAAAAACCCGCCACGCTCGAGTCGGGTCTCGTCGTCAATGTTCCGCTCTTCATCAAGGAGGGCGAGTTGGTCAAGATCGACACGCGCACCGGGGCCTACATGGGCCGCGCCTGACGCGGACCCGCGCGACATGGCGAAAAAATCCCGTCGCAATCCGCCGCGGGAAAGCCGTCTCAACGCCTCGTTCGCCGCGACCGGCGATGCCGCCACCGTTCCGGTTCGCTGGGTCAAATTCTTCGTCGGCCTCTTCCTTCTTCCGGTCTGCTATGTCCTGACCGCGGCGTTCTTCAGCGCGTTGATCGATGCTTTCACCGCGCAGGTCGGTGACCGTCCCCATTTCTGGATGTCCCCGCAATTTGTCTTTTTCTGCTTCGGCCTCGTTGCCTGGCTCGCTGTTTATTTTTGCCTGCCGAAGTGGCTGTCCATTTATGTCTTCGGCCACGAATTGACCCACGCCATCGCAGTCAAACTGATGGGCGGACGCGTCAGCGCCTTCAGCGTCGGGCCCGACGGCGGACACGTCGTCTCCTCCAAGATCAACACCTGGATCGCCCTCGCGCCCTACTTCGTCCCGATCTACAGCGTCTTCGCCATCACCATCTACTGGCTCACTTCGCTTTTCGTCGACTTGACGCCGCACCGCGATCTCGCTTCGGGTCTGCTTTACTTCTCACTCGGGCTCACCTGGTGTTTTCACGCCTGCTTCACCCTTTCCATGATTCCCAAGGGCCAGTCTGACCTGCATTACGGCGGAACCTTTTTCTCGCTCACCGTCATCTACCTGATGAATCTCCTCGTGCTCTCGCTGCTTCTTGTCCTTGCCACGCCCTACGTGAGCTTTGCCAGCTTCGGACGGGAAATCCTCGCCCAAGCCCACTCGTTCGCCGCGGACGTCGCCTTGGTCGCCGATGCCGCGCGGCGGGCGTGGCTGCCCTGAACGCGCCTTCCCACCGGGGCGCCGTTCTGTTTTCCTTGGGGTCATGGCCACCGCGGTTTGGCACAAGATCAAGGAATACACCGACCTGAAGTTCGAGAAAACGGACGACGGGATCGCCAAGATCACCATCAATCGCCCCGAGGTGCGCAACGCCTTCCGTCCGCAAACCGTGGAGGAAATGAAGGATGCCTTCGACCATTGCCGCGACGATGCCTCGATCGGGGCGGTCATTCTCACCGGCGAGGGGGACAAAGCCTTTTGTTCCGGCGGTGACCAAAAAGTGCGCGGCGATGGCGGCTATATCGGGGCTGATGGTGTGCCGCGGCTCAACATCCTCGACGTGCAAAAACAAATCCGCAGCCTGCCTAAACCGGTTGTTGCCATGGTGGCGGGTTATGCCATCGGCGGCGGCCATGTCCTGCACGTGGTTTGTGATTTGACCATCGCCGCGGACAATGCGCGTTTCGGTCAGACCGGTCCGCGTGTCGGTTCTTTCGACGGCGGGCTCGGTGCGAGTTACTTGGCGCGGGTGGTCGGACACAAGCGCGCCCGCGAAATTTGGTTTCTTTGC
>Ga0163212_1000864_pt1 | contig 13589 bp, 11 predicted proteins | sample Malawi_45m_30L_FD_113532 | JGI IMG/M metagenome (GOLD analysis project Ga0163212, IMG submission 113532) | Freshwater microbial communities from Lake Malawi, Central Region, Malawi to study Microbial Dark Matter (Phase II) - Malawi_45m_30L | ecosystem: Environmental > Aquatic > Freshwater > Lake...
GTCATATTTACCACGCCTACGGGGATGCGACCCGTTGCGTCGTTGAATGCAGCGTGGAAGGCTGTTTCCGATTGGGGCGATGCACCGATTCCCGTTCTACAAGGCATTTCCAACGACTGTACTGCGGCTGAGATTACAACGAACCAAACGTGGAACACACCGTACGCACCCATCTCACCCATTTTGTCTCTCGCACTGCAGGCTGGATTCCCGGCACGGGTAAGTGGACCTCTGGTTCGCACAGAAATCAGAACCCGCTACGGCCCATACACGTATGTAGCCGACAAAACATCCCGTATTAGCCTCACTCCTCCACCTCAGGCTGCAACGGCATTGTATGGAGAGGACCTTGCGATACCAAGCGGACGGCTCACAGCGACACCACCTAGTACACCGCCAGCCGTTGGTTTCTGGAGCTTGTACCCGTGGCTTGTGGCTGCCGAACGGCTACCGGTGGATGTCCGCACTAACCTCATACGGACGTATCGCGTACGGCGAACAAAGGTGGCGCTTACGGATTCAGCTGAGCCAATCACCGGTGTCCACCTTCAGCTTCCGCAAAGCGGAAATGTGAAGGATAAGCGTGATGTTGATGATGTTGTCTCGCTTGCGCGAGTTGTTTTGGTTGACCATGCTTTCACGCTGCATGTCGGGGACACACTAAGTAAGTCCAATCTCAAAACATCGCTTTCCGCATTGGCTGCAGCAGTGCAAGTGCGGACGGACTGGCTATGGGGATGTGTGGGACGCTCCGACGACGGATATCAGTCGCTCAGTGTAAGTGAATCATTGGATGTTGCTGCAGCGCTTTCAATTGCTATGCAGAATCCTGATAGTGGCCTAACGCCCGGAGAGGCCGAGGAGGCATCGGTTGCGTTTTTATCCCATACATGGTCGGTATTTGGTCGGGATGCCCTCTTCAAATTTGCGAATGTGACATCCATGATGTCGGCAAACCAACTTTTCGAGCGCCTAGATGAGACCAAGTCCTTTGAGAGTACTCCAGCGAATAATGTAAGTGACGTAGGTTTATCGAAGTCTTCGACAGACTATTTACTCGATGCCTACGTTTCGCCGGGGGGACAGCAGGAGAGCGGAAAGCTGCGACGCGGAGCAGATTTGGGTGCCATCAACACTGATGGTCTTCGTATTACAGGTGTTGCAGATCGGTCTATCCGTGATGTCAATATTGATGTGGTTAGCGGTTCTGGGCGTATCCGCATAGTAAAGTTGGCCACAAGTGAACGCTGGCGGGGAGCTCAAGTTCGCGTAAGCGGCGTTCCGACGATTTCGATGCAAGTTGGTGATGAGCTACATATATTGGTCGCGCCTTTTGTTGGTTCAGCACAAATACAGCTCAGCGCACCGCATATTACTGCTGCAAGCTACGTTTTCGACTCTCCGTTGTTCGGTATGATGCATTGGCAAAACGACATATACGTATTTGGTCCGGGATCAAGCCGCTAACCCAAGATATGTCGGTTACAGGAGATGAGTATGGCAGAGTTTTCGTTGTTTACGTCTGAATCCGTAGGAGAAGGTCATCCAGACAAGGTTGCAGACGCGGTAAGTGATGCCATACTGGATCATTGTCTGAATGCAGACCCAATGAGCCGGGTCGCCTGCGAAACATTGGTCACAACGAACCTCTGTGTCGTTGCAGGTGAAGTTACCACTGGCGCAGAGCTCAACTCAGATGTTATTGACCGCATCGCAAGGGGCGTTATTACCGATGTCGGCTACGATGACAAGGCACTCATGTTCTCTGCTGCCGATGTTGAAGTTCGCAACTACGTCCATGCACAGAGCGCACACATTGCGATGGGTGTTGACACAGGTGGCGCTGGCGATCAGGGCATGATGTTTGGTTATGCCTGTGATGAGACTCCTGAGTTGATGCCATTACCGATTGCAATCTCACATCGGCTGACTAGACGTCAGGCTGAAGTTCGCCGTGCGCATCCAGGCCTTGGGTTCCGCCCGGATGCTAAAAGTCAGGTCACAATGGCCTATGACGGATTCGGTCGACCACACCACATTGATACGCTGGTTTTTTCGACCCAGCATGATAATAATCTTACCCTTGAAGATGTCAAGGCTCTGGTTGAAGAGCACCTCTTCGCACCTGTCCTTGCTGAAGTAGAGGAACTTGTAACTGGCGACATCATCCGCCACATCAACCCAACTGGCCTTTTTGTAATTGGTGGCCCGCATGGCGATACTGGTTTGACCGGTCGCAAAATCATTGTCGATACTTACGGCGGCTATGCACGGCATGGTGGTGGAGCATTCTCAGGCAAAGATCCGACAAAGGTTGACCGCTCTGCTGCATATGCAGCTCGATATCTGGCAAAAAATGTCGTCAAAGCCGGTCTCGCCACACGCTGTGAAATTCAGCTTGCATATGCCATCGGAGTTGCACAACCGGTGTCTGTACGCGTAGACACGTGGGGCACAGCTGCCAAAGGGTTGACCGACTTGGATATCGCTGCAAAGCTCAACGCCACCGTGGATTTGACACCTGCGGGTATAATTCGGATGCTGGACCTTCGACGGCCAATCTACCGCGATACGGCCCGTAATGGTCACTTCGGCAATGCGGCTTTCCCATGGGAAAATACCGACCTCGCGGAGAAACTAGCATAATGAATACACAGGTAATGCAAGCCATTGCTGGCCTGTATGGCTTGATTGTGATGGGGGGCGGACTTTCTGCTGCTACGAAGTCCAAAATCTCATTATATGCAGGTTTAGGCACTGGTCTTTTTGCCATCGCTGGTGCACTGCTGATGGCCAAGAATCCCAAGCTTGGCTTGATACTGATTTTGGTTGGCGCCATTGCACCACTACCTCGGATGCTTCCTGGTTTTATCAAGACACCGGCTGTCTGGCCGGCAGGAGTGGTGTCGTTGTGTGCGATTGCGGTGATTATCAGCGCAGTCTTGGTTTTCAACCAGCTCAAGCCGCAGCCATAATGACAACCGGCCAATCGAACCGTATAGCGTTGGTCGCACATAACGGTCGTAAAGACCAAATGGTTCACTTTGCGGGGCAGCACCTAGGTGTGCTGTCCCGTTTCCAGATTGTGGCGACGAGCACAACGGGTGGACTACTTGAGGGAAACCTCGGACTAACAGTTCACAGGTGTCTTTCCGGTCCACTTGGAGGCGACTTACAGATTGGCGCGATGGTCGCAGAAGGTTATATCGCTGCCGTCATATTCCTGCGGGATCCTCTGACCGCGCATCCACACGAACCCGACATTTTGGCACTCTTGAAAGTCTGTGATGTCCACAATGTCCCATTGGCGACAAATCTGGCATCGGCTGAGCTCCTGCTCGCAGCACTTGCTTCAACAGTTACACATTGATGCGCGTGACTTAGCCGTGGGTCCGACCGCACAGATTAGGTGTCAATGAAAGTTCTGAACACTCACATCTGCTGAGTGGATTCTCGGAGTCTACCAATATTAGGTTTGGCTTGGGTTCTGTTCGGACGAATGAGATACGCGATTCTCAACGATTGAACGGCCAAACCGGGTGTGATGCGTCAGTGTTTTTCACTGGATGTTGCCAGATCGGTATGTAAAGCAGACTTCGCGCCTCTGGTACCGCGTGCCTTCAGCTGGTTGCTACCATCGGGACTCGATGGCCAAACAAACATCAAATAATAAATCGCAACATTTAGGCAAAACAATATGCCCGCCAAACCCCACTGGGTAGACTTTTTCTTGCGCTTTACCGTTGCTGTCTGCTGCTGCATCGTGGCAATAATGTATCATTGTTCCCATTGTAATCAACCAATACGCAACGTCGGCATTGGTGAAGGAGAATCCACATGAGCGAAAATCCATTGCAATCCCTCGATGATTGGGAGGCTGACCTAAAGGCGCGCTATCCGGTGGCCGGCGAGAGCATGTTTACTGACAAAGATAAGCCGAAGGATGCATTCCGTAACTATGCCGCTGAAGTCAGACCAAGTGTTCGGGAGTTTTACCGCCTAAATCACATCGGCCAGACACTTGACTTCGTCAAGTCAAAGAAGGCTGAGTATCTCGGACTGAACCGGATGGAAATGGGAATCTGGGAAGCAATGGAGTATCTCAACCAGCTGGTGGATGACTCTGACCCTGACACCGACCTCTCGCAAATTCAACATCTCATGCAAACCTCCGAGCGTATCCGCGAACAAGGACATCCTCGCTGGTTTATTTTGACCGGACTCATCCACGACCTTGGGAAAATTCTTTGCCTCTGGGGAGAACCCCAGTGGGCCGTTGTCGGTGATACGTTTGCAGTAGGCTGTAGATATAGCGAGCGAGTCGTCTTCAGTGAGTATCTCGCACTTAACGCGGACCACGATGATGCAGTGTATTCGACCGAACTTGGGATCTACGACCGTGCATGTGGCTTTGACAATGTGCATCTTTCGTGGGGCCACGATGAGTACATCTATCAAGTTGCAAAGGACTATCTGCCACAGGAAGGCCTTGCGATGCTCCGCTATCACTCGTTTTATCCCTGGCACCGTGAAGGTGCATACCGGCATTTGGAAAGTGATCATGACCGAGCGATGTTGCCGTGGGTGTTGAAGTTTAACGAGTTTGATCTTTACTCCAAGTCGGATACAAAGCCGGATATCGATGCATTGAAGCCCTACTACGAAGACCTGATCGCTGAGTTCTTCCCGGCCAAGATTCGCTGGTAATGGTCTGCATAGGATCCGCTAGTCTTTTTAGACACCGTGGCATACTGCACTTAAACAACAGCCAGATTGATCCAAATCAAGTGCCGTGTTCGATCTACTGCAACTATGTCGCATGGTAGACTTTCGCCGGGCGGTGCCATTATTTGCACAGCTACTCATAGTCAGGACGTTCACGTAATGCTCGCAGACCACTTTCGCGACATAGAAGCTCTAAGCAACCGTCTTGATGAACTCGGGAGGCATCTTTGACCTTCCGAAGCGTCGTCAAGAACTAGCTGCGCTCGAGCAGCAATCATCGGACCCAGCCCTATGGGATGACCCGGCTGCCGCTCAAAAGCTCATGCAGCGTCTTTCAGGTGCCAAGGCCGATTTGGATCCTTTTGATATCCTCCGCGCAAGTGTGGATGATGTGCAGGTTTTGTATGAGCTGGCTCAGGAGGATGACGATCCAGATAGCTATGAAGCTGAAGTCGCTAAGGCCATTCACGACATCGTTTCGGGGCTGGATGCTCTTGAAGTTAAAACCTTGCTGGCCGGTACCTACGACTCTGCTGATGCGATTTTGGAAATCAAGCCAGGGGCGGGCGGTACAGAAGCGTGCGACTGGGCTGCGATGCTACTGCGTATGTATGTCCGGTGGGCGGAAGACAATGGGTTTAAAGCGGAAATCCACGAGGAGCTTCCGGGAGAAGTCGCTGGAATCTCGTTTGCGACGGTCTTTATTTCCGGGCGTAATGCCTATGGTTTCCTGAAGTCTGAACACGGTGTGCATCGATTGGTTCGAATCAGCCCATTTAATGCCAATGGCAAACGCCAGACGAGTTTTGCCGCTGTCGAAGTCATGCCTCAGGTTGAATCAGATACCGATGTAGAAATCCGTGCTGAAGACATCCGTCTGGATACCTACAGAGCCAGCGGTGCGGGTGGCCAGCATGTCAATAAAACAAGCTCAGCTGTACGGATCACCCACATTCCAACGGGACTGGTTGTTCAGTGTCAGAACGAGCGTTCTCAGCTGCAAAACAAGGAAGTCGCGATGCACATGCTGCGTGGCAAACTTGCAGAAATGAAAGCACGACAGGAAGAAGCAAAGCTTGCCGCGATTCGCGGAACCCAGCTGAATATTGAGTGGGGATCGCAAATCCGCTCGTATGTCTTCCAGCCGTACACATTGGTTAAAGATGTTAGAACAAAAGCAAGTGTTGGAGACGTCCAAAAGGTAATGGATGGGTATTTGGAGCCATTTATGACAGCATACCTGCGCTATATTGCGGGCAAGGGTACAAGCGGGGATAATTCCATTGATGACATCGATGCGTAGATTTTCCAGACTGGCTGACTTTCCTCTCAAGGAGTTGCCGATGGTGGTTTCCCTTGCGGATACGGTCTGGCGGGATGCAAAATCAGACATCGCCTTTGTTCCTGCTGCAACATTTTCTGCGACCGCTGGTGCTGATACTCAAAATGTAACTCCGTTACAGGATGATCCAATTGTTATCATCGACCTAACGGGGATCCAGATCCGGAATGCAATGGCGCGGTCAATATCGTATGTTCCCAAAGCATTTGGTGGACTCTTGTCAACGGCAGGTTTGACAACAACGGTTGCAGTGAGTCCGGATGGTCGTGCGAAAGTTGTCAAGGTAGATGCTGGTGGGAAACGCTTGGATCCATCTCGTCGGTATAGAGTGGCGATGCCAAAGCCGCTCGCTGATGGCCAGCTGGGATATTTTCAGATTTGGGATAAGCAGACAGTGCGAATGGCGACTGAATTGACAATTGTCGGGTGTTTTCGTAAGCAAAACGGAAGTGCGACTGCAGTCCCTTCGTACAGAGTTAGTGGGCTATGAGGTATCTGTGATGCGAATAGAGTGGATGATTGCCGCTGTGGTTATGACACTAGTAGGCTGTGGTGCAAAAACGGTTTCCGATGCAGCAAATACAGCTCCACCCGCAACTACGGGGCCATCGGATGCGACGCGCGCTTTTGCAGATCTCAAAAAGCAAGTTGCCTTTGGCCCGCGTACCCCTGGCTCACCCGGTGCTGCTGCTTGTCGGGACTGGGCCATTGGTGAATTTACCAAAGCACTCGGAATGCCTGCAAAGCGACAGGACTTCTCGATGGTGGCTCGTGGGGCCCGGGTTCCAATGACGAACATTCTCGCGCACTACAATCCAACTGCAAAACGCCAGATTATGTTGTGTGCCCATTGGGATTCTCGACCATCGGCTGATATGGAAATTTCTGCTGACAAGAAGCGTAAGCCTATCCCAGGTGCGAACGATGGGGCAAGCGGTGTCGCTGTCCTGATCGAAGTGGCCCGTCATCTGAAAACGAGCGGAGTCAATATTGGTGTCCAATTCGTACTGTTCGATGGTGAAGATTACGGACCAGGTATTCAGGACATGTTCCTTGGCGCAAAGTATTACGCGAAGAATCCAGTGCTTGGGAAACCGGAATACGCGATTCTCATTGATATGATTGGTGACAAAGATCTTCAAATCGGACGCGAACATAACAGCGATCGTGCAGCAAAGGACATCAACGATAGGGTCTTTGGCGCTGCTGCCAAGCTAGGTATTAAGGAGTTTATCGATGCTCCCGGGCATGAAATCATGGATGACCACCTGGAGCTTCAAAGAATTGGCTGGAAGGCGATTGATCTGATTGACTTTGATTATGCTCCATGGCATACCCTCGATGACACGCCCGAACAGTGCAGTGGCGAGTCCCTCAAAAAGGTCGCCGATGTCCTCTTGGCAGTACTCAAGAATCCGTAGATAGGCCACCTCAATGGGAATGATGACCTCAAGGAGTTCATCACCCTGATGCACAAATGCGAGGGCGCTTGATCTAAGCTTCAACGGGATGAACAGGCGCGTCTGCTGTCGATGTACGGAGAGTGAGTCTCGAACCTTACAGACAGCGGACGATTCGTAACGGGAAGACCGTGAGGAGGCGAATATCGATTACTCGTCGGAAGCTGAGCTGGCGAAGTTACGGATGCCAAAGTCGAACCCGATGGCCTCTCAGATGTCGTGACACGTTTCTTCCTGATTTGGGCGAGGGATATGGACGCCGCCGTGATCATTGCAAAGTCATGTCCAGCATTGCTGCATGGTGAGACGCTTGTTGTCCTTGAAGTAAGTCACACCTGACGCAGCATGACAAGTCAGGGACGTTTGTTCGAGCACCAGTAGGCCTGTCGATAATGCGAATGTTGATGATTTGCCTGATCGATAAGCTTGTTTACTTTGGCCAGCGTACTTCAGAAATCGTCCAGTCGTCCTTACGGTATAGCGAAAAGACTCCGCCAAGATCGCCTCGAGTCAGCGAATCGACTATTTTAAGCCCCAGATCATGTTGCTTCTGCCAGTCAAAGTCATCCGGTAGCATGTCGCCGGTGTTACGTACCTGAAGTAACCAGTCGTTTGGCTCCTCAGTGATGCGAACCTGAATCTCACCAACTTGTGCATGCTTGAAACCATGTTCCACGCTGTTTTGCATCATTTCGTTGATGATCAAAGCCAGCGAATTAGCATGCTTTGAATTCAAACGTAAATCAGGGCCCTCGACCGACATGTCGATTCGATGCGTAGGGGATGTCATACTTTGTTGCGTTGCTATTACGATTGAGTCAGCAATTTTTCGAATCGCAATGGTATCGAGGTCATCACGGCTGAGCAAATCATGAACTGCCGCCACTGCCATCACACGATTGATGCTTTCATCCAGAACTTCCGCTGATGAGCGGCCAGCAGCATGGTGTTTTTGCAGCCTGAGAAGACTGGCTATCTGCTGCAGATTGTTCTTAACCCTGTGGTGCATCTCCTGAAGTAATGCTCCCTTAACCATCAGATTTGCATTGTGAATTGCCACGGCTACCTGATTGCCAAGTGTACAAAGCACATCGAGCTCGGACGCTGAAAACTTGTGTGGTTTTTCAGTGTAGCAAGACAGAACTCCAGTGACTTGTTCCCTAACCTTTAGGGGAATCATCGCTACGCTTGTCAAACCTTCTTGTTTTGCCAGGGCACTGTGAACGTAGTCTTGTTCGTCCTGGACGTTATACGCCGTGTGTGGCTGCCCGGTTGCAATGACCTTGCCGGATATACCTTGCGTCAGGGGAAGATTTGGTCGTTTTTGATATTCTTTACTATGACTTTTCACTGCTTTGAGGACCAATAGGCCCTTTTCCTCATCGACAAGTGATAGGGAGACCACGCGAAACGACATAATCCGGCTGGTTGCCGCGACCGCAAGCTGGAGGATTTCTTCAAGGTAGAGGTCCCCAGTGATAGCTCGGGAAACATCGGCAACAGTGCTTAGGTGACTTGCTCGTTTCTCTGCGCTGCGAACGCGCCGGGATGCCTGAATCGCGCCGGCAACCTGTGATGCGATACTGGACAGAAGCTGAACCTGTGTTTTTGTATAGTTGTGCGGCGCGAATGTCTGTACATTTACAACACCGATAACATCGCCATGCCAAATCAGTGGTACCGAAAGAATCGACTGGAAGCGGTCCTCTCCAAGCGTTTTGATGAAGTGAAAGCGCTCATCCGTCCATGCTTCACTCGCGATAGCCACGTGTTTACGTTCGCGGGCAACCCAGCCAGTGATGCCATCACCGACTGCAACTTTAAGCGATCCCAAAAGTGATGAATCTAGGGACTTATCGGTCGCAGCGCGCAGCACGAGGTAATCACGCGATTCGTTGAACAGATAAACGTATGCTGCATCGGTACCGGTAGATTCAAGCGCAACTTCTGCAATCAGTGGAAGGAGGTCATCCGGGTTAACAACATGCCCAGTAGCCTCTGCGATTCGCCTTAGCGCTGCTGTCTCCGATGCCCGTGCATCAAGTGATTCCTCCAGCTGACGAATCCGCTTCTTTGCTTCGAGAAGCTCATCATCCCTCTTGGCAAGCTGGCGGATAAGTTTCTGTGTATCGATGGTTGGTTCGGAGGAGATGCCGTCCATGACTGGTTCAAACGCTGTTAGCGAGAATAATCGCTTCTGCGATTTCACGCATTGTCTTGCGTGTATTCATGCTCTGAACTTGGATACGGCGGAATGCATCCTGTTCTTTGAGCCCATACTGGTCCATAAGAATTCCTTTTGCACGATCAACCGTCTTTCGGGCATCCAGCTTATTCTCAAGGTCGCTTACTTCGCGGTCAAGCTCTTCAAACTCTTCGAAGCGTGCGATAGCTATTTCAATCGCGGGCATCAGGTCGAGTTCCTTGAACGGCTTCACCAGATACGCGAAAACGCCTGCATCGCGTGCACGCTCTACCAAATCACGTTGTGAATAAGCGGTAAGGAGCAAGACTGGTGCGATTGCTTCGGTGGAAATGAGCTTTGCGGCATCAATGCCATCCATCGTCGGCATTTTGATGTCAAGAATAGCGATGTCAGGCTTCAACTCCTTGGTGATTTCAAGGGCTTGTTGACCATCGCCGGCTTCGCCGACCACCACATGTCCCATGTTTTCAAGTGTCCGCCGCAGGTCCATGCGGATGATTGGTTCGTCATCTGCGATCACAATACGCAAGGAATCCACTGAATTTTCCACCTTTAGTCAAGTTCAACAGCACTACGGTTCTCGAAAACCAAGGCGGCCTTGATTGGTCGCGGGCTGCAAGCGCATTCTTTTGACCAATCTAGCCACAGATTTACTGTGGTTGAGTATACTTAGAGTATCACGGTGAACCAGATTAATTCCTCCCAATCAACAGCAATGTGGTCACTCATTGGAGCTACACTGCTTGCATTTGTACTGTCGCTGGTCAATCGCTATCTGGGATTTGCACTAGAGACTATTGCGGCATCAAACGGCGGGAGCGGTATTCTCCTCCCACCTATACAATCCATTCCTGCTATCGTCCTCGGGACAGCATATTTGGGATTAATCCTTTGGTGCCTATTAGTCATGGCGCGTGCGGTGTCTCATTTACGTATATCAACCGCATTTCTTTTGTTTACGGGTGTTTTGTTGGCATCCCCGATGCTGACCGTTCTCTGGGCGTCTGAGTCGCGAAAGCTAATCAATCCGCTTCTTGAAATAAGCGCCAACAACCTTTTCGGGACACTTGGAGCAATCTTTGTTGGAGCAGCCATTGGTAGGATTATCAGGCACCCAAACACCTTGCTGGCAGCAGCAGGATTTGCGGCCTTCTTTGATGTCATCGTGGTATCGGTAGGGCCAGTCCGTGCTTTGCTTGAGACTCGCTCGCCGCTCATCAGTGCCGTGAGTGTCGGCGCTGGCGCGGCTGCAGGTCCTGGTGGATGGGGTGGACGTACGGTCCAACTCATCAGCTCGGTGACCATCGGTCCCGCAGATGTCCTCTTCATCGCGGTGTTTCTTAGTAGTGTTGCTGTGCTGGCGCGGCATCCAACGTTTCAACTACGATCCGAACGGTCGACATTCTGGTGGATGTTCAGTTTTTTGTTTGTGGCGCTTGTGGCGGTGCAGTTAGGCGTTCGGGCTGTTCCAGCACTTGCACCAATGGCTGCAGCAGTTCTCGTGGCAAATGTTAGGTATGCGGCATTCACGCAACAAGAAAAGCGTGACCTGTGCATTGGCGGCGGGTTTGCGGCGATATGCGCAGGTCTTATGATCTGGCAGGGACAGCGAATTATGGCACAGCCTGTACTAGTCCCCGATGGCCCGATTTACGGATTTATTATCACGCGAGCCCGAATCTCGAATGAGCTGGTTGTGAACGGAATTCTTCCAGATTCACCCGCACTCAAGGCAGGAGTAAGGCCTGGAGATGTAATCGAGCGGATCGATGCCATCCAAACTGGAAAAATGTCCAATGAAGAGTTCAAACCATATCTGGCGGCGTCAGTTAGAAATGGTGGTATCGACTTGGTTATTCGGCGGCTTGGTGCCAAAGAGCCGCTCAAGATACACGTGTCATCAGATGGAAAGTGACGAATGACTGTAAATCAGAATAATCCGGTGCTAAACGCTTCCGGTCCATTGATGATGTTTGATGGAGTATGTAATCTTTGCAACGGAGCGTTGCAGTTCATGCTCCGAGTTGAGAAGCACGACCAATTGCAATTTTGTACACTGCAGAGTGATGCTGCCGCTGCACTTCTTAAGCAGTTGAATGCACCTCTTGACCTGTCTACCGTGGTCTACGTCGTTGATGGGCAGGTTTACACCCACAGCACTGCTATCAGTCTGCTTCTCAGACATCATGCGAAACCACTTTATGTGTTTCTTGGCCTATTACTATCAGTCATTCCAAAACCAATACGTGATTTTGGGTATAGGGTCGTTGCCCGTAACCGGTACAAGTGGTTTGGTCATAAGGAAACCTGCCTAATGCCAACTCCGGCACTGAAAGCCCGATTTGTCGCGTAGCCCTGCACCTGCCCAACGAGCGACTTGGTCTCTACTAAGAAGATGCGGGACTGCTTATAATAGTGTAACTGATAGTTGTGATCAATCCGATTTTGGAACTCTGAGATTGGTTATCTATATTCCTGCCGTAGACTGTCTCAATACATCAGTCTTATGTGCAGGAGTTTTGCATCGTGGATAACAAGCGCAGCCGAGTCGTAACCGAGGGGACACATCGAGCCCCGAATCGCTCCATGCTAAGGGCAGTCGGATTTGGCGATGGTGACTTTGAAAAACCCATCATCGGAATAGCAAGCGGCCATTCCACCATCACTCCGTGCAACATGGGAATTCGCCCATTGGCAGAGCGTGCCGAACAGGCAGTCCGGGACGCGGGCGGTATGCCACAGACGTTTGGGACCATCACGATATCGGATGGAATTTCAATGGGGACGGAAGGCATGAAGTTTTCCCTCGTCTCCCGCGAAGTCATCGCTGACTCGATAGAAACCGTTATTGGTGGACAAAGCATGGATGGCCTTATTGCCATCGGCGGCTGTGACAAAAACATGCCAGGCGCCATCATCGCACTCGCGCGTCTAAATGTTCCTGCAATTTTCGTTTATGGGGGAACGATCAAACCTGGAAAGCATCGGGGGCAGGATCTGACTGTCGTTAGCGTATTTGAAGCGGTTGGTGCACATAGCGCTGGCAAAATGGATGATGAAGAGCTGCATGAGATTGAGTGTCGTGCCATCCCTGGGGCTGGCAGCTGCGGTGGGATGTACACCGCCAACACGATGTCATCGGCTATCGAAGTACTCGGATTGAGTCTTCCCGGCTCATCGACCATGGCTGCTGAAGATCCTGAAAAGGCCGAGAATGCGGCTGAGAGTGCGCATGTTCTGGTGGATGCCGTTCGTGCCAACAGACTTCCATCCGAAATGTTGACGCTCAAGGCATTTGAAAACGCAATTGCGGTCACAATGGCACTTGGAGGTTCCACGAATGCGGTGCTACACCTGATTGCCATCGCTGATGCAGCAGGTGTTGTGTTGACTGTGGATGACTTTGAGCGCATTCGTACCAGGATTCCAGTACTTTGTGACCTAAAACCTAGCGGTAAGTACGTTGCAACAGACCTTCATCGCGTCGGTGGAGTTCCGCTCATCATGAAGATGTTGCTTAGTCGCGGACTTCTGCACGGAGAATGTATGACGATAACGGGAAAGACCATCGAAGAGACCCTTGCTGATTATCCGTCCGATCCCCCGGCAGGGCAGGATATCGTTCGACCATTCGATCAGCCTCTCTACGCTGAGGGGCACCTTGCAATCCTGAAGGGCAACCTCGCAACGGAAGGTGCAGTTGCCAAAATCTCAGGTGTAAAGGTTCCTGTAATCACTGGACCCGCTAGAGTCTTTGATTCTGAAGAACAGTGTCTTGAGAGCATTCTTGCTGGGAACATTAATCCTGGAGATGTTCTGGTCATCCGTTACGAGGGACCTAAGGGCGGTCCAGGGA
>Ga0163212_1000870_pt1 | contig 13538 bp, 8 predicted proteins | sample Malawi_45m_30L_FD_113532 | JGI IMG/M metagenome (GOLD analysis project Ga0163212, IMG submission 113532) | Freshwater microbial communities from Lake Malawi, Central Region, Malawi to study Microbial Dark Matter (Phase II) - Malawi_45m_30L | ecosystem: Environmental > Aquatic > Freshwater > Lake ...
AAGCTCAACCAGTGCGGCCTGCCGAAGAAGATGGCCCTCGTCCTCTTCGAGCCGTTCATCATCCGCCGCCTCAAGGAACTGGGCTTCGCCCACACCGTCCGCGGCGCCCGCAAGCACATCGAGCAGAAGAAGCCCGAGGTCTGGGACATCCTGGAAGAAGTGACCAAGGGTCACCCGGTGTTCCTCAACCGCGCGCCGACGCTCCACCGTCTGTCCATCCAGGCCTTCGAACCCATCCTCATCGAGGGTGACGCGATCCGCCTGCACCCGCTCGTCTGCACCGCCTACAACGCGGACTTCGACGGCGACCAGATGGCCGTCCACGTGCCGCTGTCCCTGGAAGCCATCATGGAGTGCAAGCTCCTGTTGATGTCCACGAACAACATCTTCTCGCCGTCCAGCGGCAAGCCGATCCTCACGCCGTCCCAAGACATCGTGCTCGGCGCCTACTACCTGACGCTCGAGCCCGCCGACAAGCCCGCCGCCGACGCGCAGCTGCCGGTGCTGGGCTCCGTGTCCGAGGCGACCTTCGCCGAGGCCGAGGGTTCGTTGCACCTGCACGACTGGGTCCGTTACGCCAACCCCGACTTCAACCGGAAGACGGTCCACGGCGACCCGCACGTCAGCGCGATCGTCACCACGGTCGGACGCATCATCTTCAACACCATCTGGCCCTCCGAGCTCGGCTTCTTCAACGAGACCGTGAAGAAGGGCCAGCTCGGCGACCTGATCCTCAAGACCTACAAGCACTGCGGCCGCGAGGCCTCGATCCCGGTCCTCGACGCGCTCAAGGAGACCGGCTTCCGCATTGCGACCAAGGCCGGCATCTCCATCGGCGTGAACGACATGATCTACCCGAAGGAGAAGGAAGGCCTCGTCCGAGAGGCCACCGCCAAGGTCCGCGAGTTCCTGCGCCAGAACGAGTCCGGCACGATCACCAACGACGAACGCCGCAACAAGGTCGTCGATACCTGGTCCGGCGCCACCGACGCCATCGCGCAGTCGGTGTACACCACGCTCTCGCAGTCCGCGAAGGTGGCCGGCGTCAAGAAGGGTGATCCCCGCCACTCGCGCCGTATGCTCATCAACCCGGTGTACGTTCTCATGGATTCCGGCGCGCGCGGCAACAAGGCGCAGGTGAAGCAGCTCTGCGGCGCCCGCGGCCTGATGGCCAAGCCCTCCGGCGAGATCATCGAACGCCCGATCCTGTCCTCCTTCCGCGAAGGCCTCTCGGTCCTCGAGTATTTCATCTCGACGCACGGCGCCCGCAAGGGCCTGTCCGACACCGCGCTGAAGACCGCCGACGCCGGTTACATGACCCGCAAGCTCTGCGACGTGGCCATGGACGTCATCGTCACGGATTCCCGCGACGTCGCCCACGGCTCCGAAGTCGTCACCCTCGGGGACGCCGCCCTCGGCCGTCACCTGGCTGCCGACGTCACGAACCCCTCCGGCGGCGCCAAGCCCCTCGCCAAGGCCGAAGCCCCGCTCACCGAGGAGCTGATGGCCAAGCTCCGCGACGCCGGCGTCGACCGCGTCCACATGCACATCCCGAACGGCGTCTGGAAGACCCCGATCTACGACGGCGACGAGCTCCTCGTCTCCCTGTCCGAACGCATCGTGGGCCGCTGCCCGTCCGAGGACGTCAACAATCCGCTCAATCCCTCCGAGGTCATCGTCAAGGCCGGCGAGCTCATCGACGAAGTCCTCGCCAAGCGCATCGAGACCGTCGGCATCGAACGCGTCAAGGTCCTCTCGCCGCTCACGCACATGAACGTGAACGCGATCCCGCCCACCTCCTACGGCCTCGATCCCTCGACCGGCCGCATGGTCGAGCGCGGCACGGCGGTCGGCATCATCGCCGCCCAGTCCATCGGCGAGCCCGGCACCCAGCTGACCATGCGTACGTTCCACATCGGCGGCGTCGCGCAGCTGAAGACCCCGGAGATAAAGTCCAAGGGCAAGGGCCTCGTCCAGTACGTCGACCTGACCACGGTCGCCGTCGGCGACAAGTTCATCGCCGTCAACGGCAACGGTTCGATCCGCCTCCTCAACGAGGCCGGTTCGCCCACCGAGGAATACCGCATCGTCGCCGGATCCGTCGTCGGCGTCGAGGACGGCAAGTTCGCGGAGAAGGGCGTGCTCATCGCCGCCTGGGACCCGAACTCCACCCCGATCATCGCCAACGGCGACGGCAAGATCCGCCTGGTCGACATGATTTCCGGCGTGACCTTCACCGAGGAGCGCGACCCGTCGAACAACACGTTCTACAAGTCCGTCATCGAGCACTCCGACGAGCAGAACCCGCAGATCCAGATCATCAGCGCCAACGGCAAGGAAGTCGGTTCCTTCTCCATCCCGGCCGGCGCCCGCGTCGAGGTCGACGAAGGCGACAAGGTTTCCCGCGGTTCCATCGTCGCGAAGATCCCCCGCCAGGCCGCCAAGACCCAGGACATCACCGCCGGCCTGCCGCGCATCTCCGAGCTCTTCGAGGCGCGTCCGCCCAAGGACGCCGCCGAGATCGCCAAGATCGACGGCACCGTCCGCTTCGAGCCTTCCGTCCGCGGCAAGAAGCGCCTCGTCATCGCCGACTCCATCGGTCGCGAGGAGGAGCACCTCATCCCGCACGGCAAGCACATCATCGTCGCCGCCGGCGACAAGGTGAAGCAGGGCCAGGTCCTCACCGACGGCGCCGTCGACCCGCACGACATCCTCGACATCCTCGGCCAGTCCAAGGTGCAGGATTACCTCATCACCGAGATCCAGAAGGTGTACCGCACCCAGGGCGTCGTGATCAACGACAAGCACATCGAGATCATCGTCTCGCGCATGCTCCGCAAGGTCCGCATCTCCGAGCCGGGCGATTCCGACTTCCTCTGGGGCGAACAGGTGGACCGCACGATCCTCGCCGAGACCAACCGTTCCATCAACGAGCGCGGCGGTCAGATCGCGGAATCCGAGCCGATCCTCCTGGGCATCACCAAGGCCTCCCTGGAGACCGAGTCCTTCATCTCGGCGGCCTCTTTCCAGGAGACGACCCGCGTCCTGACCGACGCCGCCACGATGGCCAAGCGCGACAACCTGACCGGCTTCAAGGAGAACGTGATCATGGGTCACCTCGTGCCCGCCGGCACCGGTCTGCCCGCCTACCGTCGCATCCGCGTCTTCCCGACCGTGGCCACGGCCTGAGGCCTCCGCCCAGGTCGTCCGCGACCCCGCCCCTGACCGGGCGGGGTCTTTGTTTTAAGCCCGTTCCGCCCAGTTTGGGGGTTGAAGCCTCCCGTTTTTCCCCTATCTCTCGGTTCACCCCCCAAGAACACCCCCATGTCCCGCTTCCTCCTCGCTGCCTCGGCCCTCACCGTCACGACCTTGGTCCAAGGCGCCAACTGGGTCCCGACCTCGCCCCTCGTCCAGATCGGCAACGACTGCGACCTCTTCTTCGACGCCTCCACCTACCTGGAAGTCACCGACAACCTTTTCTCCGGCGCGACCAAGAAGTCCGCCACGCAGTGGCTCGTCACCCCGGGCCTCGCCCTCGAGTACGGCAAGGATTCCGCCTTGTCCGTGGAGTTCAAGGCCAGCCGCTCCCTGGTCCACTTCAACGGCGCCCAGTTCGCCGGCCTCGAGGATGACCGCGACGCCCTCAGCCTCGGCGTCACCTACGCCGACGGCGGTCCGCTGAAGCTCTCGCTCAACTCCTCCTACCGCGTCACCGCCCGTAACGACGACCTCCAGTTCCAGGGCGTCAGCGGCTCCGTCATCGGCGCCACGCTGGTCCGCCAGGGCAACTACGTCCATAATTTCCGCGCGGACTACAAGCTGACCGAGCGCCTCTCCGTCGGCCTCGGCTACGTCAACAGCTTCAACCAGTACCTCGACCCCGTGACCCTCGTCTCCAGCGGCACCTCGACCTACAACACCAACCCCTTGACCGAGCTGAACACCCAGTCGATGCCGCTCAGCTTCGACTACCAGGCGTTCGAGAAGCTCAGTTTCGGTCTCGTGCTGCAGCATGACGTCACCGATTTCTCCGCCGCTCCTTACCTGAGCTCCGGCCCCGGCGCGACCGCCCGTCCGGCCCTCGACCACCAGCGGCTCGAGAAGGACTTCGCCGGCCTCACCGCCAAGGGCCAGCTGACCGAGTCCGGCAAGCTCAACGGCGTGATCCGCGCCGGCTTCAACCGCTTCAACTTCGACAACACCGAGGCCCAGACCGACCCGTCCTATTCCGTCAGCCTCAGCCACGTCCTCACCGAGCGTATCAGCCACTCGCTGACCCTCGGCCGGGACATCAACGGCGCCACGACCAACGGACGCATGGAGAACATCTCCTACAACTACGGCGTCAGCTACGCCGCCGCCGAGGACCTGGACTTCAATCTTTCCGTGTCCAAGAGCGACGTCGAGGTGGCCGCCAATTCCCTCCTGACGACGATCGACACCTGGACCTACGTCCTGGGCGCCAGCTACAAGTACAATTCGCACCTGAGCTTCCAGGCGAACTACAACTTCACCGACGCCAAGTCCTCCAACGCCTCGTCGACCTTCAACGCGAACAGCTTCTCGGTGTCCGCCGCCTTCCGCTACTGAGCGGCAGGGGAGGGGCGGACCGGTCCGCGGGACCGGTCCGCAGCCCCCGGGGTCTCCGGCGGGACCGGTTGACCCGGCCCGGCTTCTCGCTTACCTTGCCCTCATGACTTCCGTCCTTCATCGCCTGCTCGGAGTCGGCTGCCTCGCCTTGCTCCTCACGGCTTGCGCGGCCTCCGACGGCGCCGGGTTCTCTTCGACCGTCCTCGAGCCGGAGAACGTGCTCATCATCGGCGCCGGGGCCGCCGAGCCCGTCGCCGCCGGCTTTGTCCCTTCGCCGGTCTCGGCCGACGTCGTGAAGCCGGCCGCCGCGCCCGCGGATTACGTCGTCGCGACGCCGACGGTGCAGGCCGATCCGGCCGACGGCCAGAACAGCTACCGGCTGCGTCCGCGCGATTTCGTCCGCATCCTGGTGATCAACGAACCCGACACCCAGATCGAGCGCCGCATCAACTCCGACGGGACCGTCGACATCCCCTTCCTGAAGAAGCTCGTGCCCGTCGCCGGCCTCACCGTCACGCAGGCGCAGGTCGAACTCGCCAACCAGTTCCGGCAGTATTTCAAGAAGCCCCAGGTCGCCATCTCCATCGTCACCTACGCCGAGCGCCGCGTCTACGTCTCCGGTTACGTCGGCAAGCCCGGCCCCGTCTCGATCCCGCCCGAAGAGACCCTCACGCTCGGGCGCGCCCTCGCGATGGCCGGCGGCGTCCTCCCCCGCGGCAACCGCTCGGAAGTGACGATCAAGCGCCAGCGCCCGGGCGCCCCCATGGTCATCACCAAGGACGTCCGTCGCATCGACGACGGCGACGAGCCGGACTTCGTCCTCGAGGACGAAGACCAGATCTACGTCCGCGACAGCCGCATCTGAGCCCGCATGGCCACGCCCGATCCCGCTTCATACGGCCGTCCGCCTGAGCCCGCCCGCGGCGGTTACCGCGGTTATGGCTCCTATGGCTACGGCGGCTACGGCGCCGGGCAAGGGCAGGGATACGGCTATGGCAACTACGGCGCCGGGCCGCGCGGCGGCTCCGCCAACCCGATCATGGGCTACCTGCTCATGCTCCGGGAGCGTTACTGGTGGATCATCCTCTCGGCGCTCGTCTTCCTGACGCTCGCGCTGCTCAACACCTTCAACACGACCGCGGAGTACCGCGCCACCGGCCGGCTACGCGTCTTCCGCCTGACCCCGAACATCAACGGAGCCTCGTCGGCGGCCGACGACAATTTCAAGATCATCTCGAACGACGACTTCTTCACCGCGGTCGAGGCGATGCGCAGCGCCAACATCATCGAGGGGGTGTCGCGTCGGCTGACCACGGCCGAGCGTAAGCTCGTCCTCGAGCCTTACCAGGCGGGTAATATCTTCTCCGGTCCCCTGACCGAACAGGAGGTCTTCGTCAAGCAGCGCGGGATCAACCCCCAGCGGCAGACCCTCGTCATCAACATCGACTTCACCCACCCGAACCGCGACCTCGCCCGGCAGGTCGCCCGCCTCTTCTGCGAGTCCATCCAGAAGAACAGCGAGGACGACCGCCTGATGACCACCAACCCGCTCGTCGAGAAGGCCCGCATCGAGATCGAGACCCTCGACGACAAGGTCCGCCGGCTCTACGAGCAGAAGAATGAGCTGATCAAGAGCCAGAAGCTCCTCTCGATCGCGAAGGACACCAACACGCTCACCGCCGAGCGCGCGGTGCTCGTCAAGGACCGCGAGGAGACCCGCAAGCAGATCGACGAGAACGAGATCCTCGTCGCCGTGATCGCCAGCTACGAGCAGGACGGCCGCCCGGTCGGCGATATCCCGCAGATCCGCGCCGACGCCGACGTCGCCGCCACCCAGACGGCCCTCAGCGCCACGAAGATCCGCATCAGCCAGATGATGGAGACCTACACCGAGCAGCATCCCAAGCTCGTGGCCGAGCGCGAGGCCTACAACCAGGTCGAGCGGCAGCTCAAGGACGCCGTCGCGCAGGCCGTGAAGTCCCGCCGTGCCGCCCTGGAGAACGCCAAGGCCCGGCACGAGGCCATCCTCCGCAACCTGGTCACCAAGGAGGAGGAGATCTCCAAGCTGCAGGCGGCCAACGTCGAGCTGGAACGCGTGGACAAGGACATCCGCGCCAACGAAGACTTCCTCGCCCGGCAGAAGAACAATTACGAGGAGGCCAAGCTGCGTTCCTCGACCTCCGGCACCAGCACCTCGATCCGCATCCTCGACATGCCTTCCGTATCGGACAAGCCGATCAACAAGAACTACTACTTCAGCGCCCTCGTCGGCTTGGGCCTGGGCCTGGCCTTCGGCTTGGCGCTCGTCGTCGTGCTCGGGTCCCTCGACGACCGCATCAAGTCCGCCCAGGTCGTCGAGGGTTCGCTCGGCCTGCCGCTGACCGGGACCATCCCCAGGGTCACGGCGACCACCGGTCCCGACCGCGCCTTGCTCGCCCGCCAGGACAAGGACCGCATCGCCACCGAGGCCTTGCGCTCGATCTATTCGGCGCTCAAGGTCAATCCCGCCGTCGCCAAGGCCCGTGTCTTCCTGGTGACCTCCACGCGGCCGAGCGAAGGCAAGACCTTCGTCGCTACCAACCTCGCGCTGATCTTCGCGCAGCATTCCGAGCGGGTGCTCGTCATCGACGCCGACCTCCGTCTCCCGAACGTGGGCCCGTCGCTGGGCTTCACCAGCGACGCCGGCCTGAGCCGCTGGTTCAACGGCGAGATGACGCTGGATGAGGCGATCGTGCGCGACGTGGCGCCCGGCCTGGACATCCTGCCCGTGGGCCTCAGCTGCAAGAATCCGACCCAGGTCATCAACCACCCGCGTTTCCTTGAGATGATCGAAGGGCTACGCGGCCGCTACGACCGCATCATCATCGATTCCCCGCCCATCGGGGCCGTCTCCGACTCGCTGCACCTGCTGCCGAAGGTCTGCGGGGTGCTCTACGTGGTCCGCTACAATGGTGTCAAGCTCCGCCACGCCGTGGCCTGCCTCGGTCGACTGCGCGAAGCCCAGGCCCCCTTGTTCGGGGTGGTCCTCAATGCGATGTCCCTCCGCATGGCCTCGGCCTACACAGACACCTACGATTCCTCGTACCGTAAGTATTACGTCGACGAACCGTCCGCGCCGGCCCCGCCGACGCCCTGACTTCCCTCCGACCCATGCGTCTGCTCCTGCTCCTCGCCTCCCTCGCCATCGTCGGCTGCCAGCAAGTCCCGGTGACCGGTCGCTCGCAGTTCATCCTCGTCGACGAGGGTGAGGTCGCCTCTCTCTCCGCCGCCGAGTTCGCGAAGATGAAGAAGCTGCCGGCCGACCCCCGCCTGCCGAAGCTCCGCGAGATCGGCCTGAAGATCGTCGCGGCCGCCCGCCGTGACGACAAGGCCGGTGTCCTGCCGCCCGCCTCCCGCTGGGAGTTCGCCGTCATCGACGACAAGTCGCCCAACGCCTTCGCGATGCCCGGGGGCAAGATCGGCTTCCATACCGGCATGTTCGCCTTCGCCCCGACGGACAACGACCTCGCCGTGATCATGGGCCACGAGGTCGCGCATGTCATCTGCCGGCACGGCTCCGAGCGCATCTCCCAGGCCATGGGCGTCGCCATCGCCGCCGCCGTCGCCGACGAGGCCACCCGCGATTCCTCGGCCAGGACCCGCGGCACCTGGATGGCCGCGGTCGGCCTCGGCGCCCAGTACGGCATCCTGCTTCCGTTCAGCCGCAGCCACGAGTCGGAGTCCGACCGGCTCGGGCTCATCTTCATGGCGCGCGCCGGTTACGATCCGGAGGTCGCGCCGGCGTTCTGGACCCGCTTCGGCAAAGGCAACGGCGGTAAGATCCCGGAATTCTTCTTGACGCACCCGTCCGATGCCACGCGCGTGACCCAGCTCCGCCAGTGGATGCCAGAGGCCAAGGCGCAGATGCCGAAGAAGCCCTGAACGGGTTCAGCGCGGGGCGACGAAGGGGCAGGTCAGGTAGACGCCCCGCGGGTCGTTGAAGGCGCGGATCGCGCGCAGCCAGCGGGCGTTGGCCCGGAGGAAATCCTTGGCCGGATCGGCGGTGACCTTGGCGAAAAGCGGGGACTGGTCATCCTCGTCCGAGAGCAGCTGCTGCAGGAACGTCTCCCGGCCGGAATGGAGGGCCGGCACCTGGATCCAGGCGGCATCATCGAGCTTGGCCAGACGCTTGGCCTCCTTGATGGCTTCGCGCAGGCCGCCCAGCTGATCGACGAGTTTCAGGCCGCGGGCGTCTTCGCCCAGCCAGACGCGTCCTTGGGCGATATCGTGTACGCCGTCTCGCTTGAGTCCGCGGCCGGCGGCCACGATGGCGAGGAAGTCTTCGTAGACGCCGTCGACGGAGGACTGGATGACCGCGAGTTCTTCCGGGGTCGCGCGGCGATGATCGGAGAGCAGGTCGGCGAACCGCGCGGTCTTCACGCCGTCGGTGCCGAGCCGGACCTTCTGGGCGAGGTCCTCGTAGTTGAGGAAGAGCCCGAAGACGCCGATCGAACCGGTGATCGTCGAGGGATCCGCCATGATCAGGCTGGCGGGCGCCGCGATGTAGTAGCCGCCGCTCGCGGCCACGTCGCCCATCGACGCCACGACGGGCACGCCCTTCTTCTTCAGCAGGGCGACTTCGCGGGCGACGACGTCGCTGGCGAAGGCCGAGCCGCCGGGGCTGTTCACGCGCAGCACCACCGCCTTGAAGTCGTCGTCGCCCCGGATCGCGCGCAGGTCGTGGGCGAGCCGGTCGCCGCCGACCTCGCCGGCGCCGCCCCAGCCGTCGACGATATCGCCTTCGGCGTAGACGACGGCGATCTTGCCGCCGCGGGAGGGCAGGGCGACCTTCTGGGCGTAGCGATGCAGGCCGACGCGGCGGAAGGAGGTGCCGGCGTCGTCCGCGGCCGCCCCGGCTTCGCAGACTTTCCGCACCAGTTCGTCCCGGTGCAGCGCCGCGTCCGCGAGCTTCAGCTCGACGGCCTTGCGCGCCGGGAAGAAGCCGCCGCTCTCGACCGCCTTCGTCAGGCGTTCCGGGGTCATCCCGCGCGAGCGGGCTACGTCCGTGAGCATCCGCTGCCATAGGCCGCGCATCAGGACTTCGGTCTGCTCCTTGGCCTCGGCGCTCATGGCGCCTCCGAGGAAAGGCTCCACGGCGGACTTGTACTTGCCCACCTTGGTCACCTGCACCCCGACGCCGACGAGGCGCAGGGTATCGCCGAAGTACAGGTTGTAGGAGGAAAGTCCGTTGAACTCGATCTCGCCGCTGACGTGGGCGTAGACCTTGTCCGCCACGCTCGCCAGGGTGTATTCGCCCTGCGAGCCGTTCTCGATCCAGGCGATCACCGGCTTTCCGCTCGCCTTGAAGGCCGTCAGCGCGCGGCGGAGCTCGGCTTTCTGCGTCAGGCCGGCGGAGAGCTCGCCGCTGAGGAGGATGCCGGCGATCTGCTTGTCCTTGGCGGCCAGATCGATCGCTTCGAGCGCGCGTAGGAGGTCGAGCTTCGGACCGGCCCCGCCGAAGAAGATCTGGTCCAGCCCGGGCGCCCCATGCTCCGGGGTGTCCTCGATCGTGAGGCCGCCGCCGATGACGAGCATCGACTTCGGTTTGATGTTCGCCGGCACGGCGGCGCGGCCGTCGCCGGACGAACCGGCGAGTCCCACCAGCAGGACGATCAGCAGGAAGACGCCGATGAAGAGGGCGAGGACCGTGCCGACGGCGGAGGCGAGGACCGACTTGAGGAAATCTTTCATGGACGTTCGCAGGATGTCCCGGATGATGCTTGGCTGCCATTTTTTAGCCAACCAGAAATAGCGATTTTTTAAGCCAGCGGTTTCCTCTCGATGCCGTCCGGCCGGAGGAGTTAATCTGGTCTCATGTCAGAGCCTACTTCATCGGCCGGCGCCGCCACTTCCCGCAAGGCTTTGGCCATCAACTTAGACCGCTCCGCTTATGGCGCCTTCGCCGAGATCGGCGCCGGCCAGGAGGTCGTCCGCCACTTCTTCAAGGCGGGCGGCGCCTCCGGCACCGTGGCGAAGAGCATCTCGGCCTACGACATGCGGGTCAGCGACGCCATCTACGGCCATCCGCTGCGCTATGTCTCCCGCCAGCGGCTCGAGCAGATGCTCGACCACGAGTACGGCCTGCTGGTCGACCGCCTGAAGCCCGAGCGCGGTCCGGTGACCCGCTTCTTCGCCTTCGCCGACACCGTCGCCACCACGCCCCATGACGGCAAAGGGCAGGGGAACTCGTGGATCGGGATCCGCTTCCAGGATCAGCCGGGCGCCGAGCCGAGCGAGGTCATCCTCCATCTGCGGCTCTGGGACAAGGACGCCGGCCGCCAGCAGGACGCCCTCGGCGCGGTCGGCGTCAACCTGATCCATGCCGCCCTCAACACGCGCGACAGTGTCGACAGCTTCCTCACCGCCCTCGTCGACGAGGTCGGCTCCAGCCGCGTGGAGATCGAGTTCGCCCATTTCTGCGGTCCGGCGTTCGGCGCCTTCGACAACCGGGCCGCGGCCTTGCGCCTCGTTCGCCTCGGGCTGACGGACGCGGTGCTCTTCGGCCCCGAAGGTGACCCGCAGGTCCCGAGCGAATATTTCTACAAGCGGTCAGTGCTCGTCGCGCGCGGCACCTTCCGCCCCGTCTCGCTCGTCAACGAGGACATGCTCGCCTGCGCGTTCCGCGCCCTGCCGGACGGCGGCAAGGACGTGCTCGCCCTTTTCGAGATGTGCATCGGTTCCGACCCCCATCCCGAGGCCGAGCTGATCGACCGCATCCGCCTCGTCGGCGCGATGCGGCACCCGCTTCTGGTCACCCGGCACCGCGGCTGGTACCGGCTGCCCGCTTACTTCCGCCTGCACACCACGGGTAGCATCACCCTCGTCGCAGGCATGAACAACCTCGTCGACCTCTTCAACCCCGAGCACTACGCGCACCTCGAAGGAGGCGTCCTGGAATCCTGCGGCCGGCTCTTCAAGGACGGCGTCCGGGTCATGGTCTACCCCATGCTCGGCGACCAGCTGCGCCGACTCATCCTCGATCCCGTGGCCTGCAAGGTCTGCTTCCCGGAAAGCTACCTTATCGCCGAGGATTCGGTGGTCACGGCTTCGGACATCCAGATGCGTCCCTCCGTCGCCGGGCTTTTCCAGCACCTGCTCAACAACGGTTTCCTCGTCCCGATCACCGGCGCGGACCCCGTCGCCATGGCGTGCCAGCCCCGCACCTTGGCCGAGCGCATCCGCAAAGGCGTGCCGGGCTGGGAGAAGGAAGTGCCTCCGTCGGTTGCGGTCGCGATCCAAAGCCTCAAGTTGTGGGGGAGATAGCTCCCATGGCCGCCGCCTCGCTCCCGCCCGCCCAGCAGACCGAACTCGCGCTGTCCGTCGAGCGCGCCTACCGTGAGGCCCTCGTCACCGACCGGCTCGGGGCGATTTGGTCTCTGATCCTCGCCAAGTGCCTGCTGGCGCAGTGGGCGATCGGCCGCTACGCCATCCCGGTCAGCGGGGCCTTCTATGTCTGGACGCTCACCCTCCTGATGGGCACGGTGGCCTCCCTCTATTACCTGCACGCCCACGGCGTGAGGCTCTCCCTTCTCCCCACGCACTTCCGCGTCAACTCGGCCGTGCTCGGCGGCCTCGCGGTCTCACTCGGCTTCGTCGCCTACGCGCGGTTCGCGCTCGGCGCGCTCGAGGCCCCGGTCGCCGCCGCGCTCGGCGCCGCCTTGCTCGGTTCGTGGTCGCTGGCGCGGGCCGCCCTGCGCCGGGCCTGGCCGCCGCTGGTCGGGGCGCTCCTCTGGTGGGGGTTCGCCGCTTCCGCCCTGCGCGCGCCGGCCGAGGAGGCGCTGCTCTGGCTGGGACTGGGCATGCTGGGCGCGCAGGCGCTGCCTGGTTTCGCCGTGGCGGCCCGGGAGGCCCGTCAGCGGGTCTGATCAGGAGGCGGGATTGCCGCCGGCGCTGTTCATGAGGTGCGTCATGAAGCGCTTCATGGCCGGCGTGAGCACGCGGCCTTTGCGGTGCAGGATCGCCAGCGGCCGCGCCACGCGCCTGTCCCGCAGGCGTAGCATGACGAGCGTGCCCTGCTCGACTTCCTGGCGGATGGTGCCTTCGGGCACGAGCGCCACGCCCGCGTCGACCTCGACCGCGCGCTTGAGCGTCTCGATGTTGTCGAACTCCATCGAGGGCTCGAGCTCGATGCGCTGTTCGCGGAAGAACTGGTCGAGCGCCTTGCGCGTCGGGATGTCCTGGTCGAAGCCGATGAACTTGCCGCCCTGCAGATCCGCGAGGTCGATCTCCTTCTTCGCCGCGAGCTTGTGCTTGGGCGAGCAGATGGCGACGAGCTGGTCCTCCATGAACGGGATGATCTCGACCTGCCGCGTCTTCTGCGGGAAGGCGACGAGGCCGAAGTCGACGGCGTTGGAGATGACGTCCTCGTAGACGAGGTTCGAGCGGCGGTATTCGACGCGTATGTTGACGTGCGGGAACTCCTGCATGAACGACTTCACGTGGGGCGGCAGCTCGTGGAGGCCGATGGAGACGATGGTCGAGATATGGACGGTGCCGCTGACGACCTTGCGCATTTCCTGCATCTCGCTGCCGACCTGCTCGTAGCGGTTGAGGATATCCTTGGCGGCCTCGTAGAGGCTCCGGCCCTCGCGCGTGAGGCGGAACTGCTTCTGGCTGCGGTCGACGATCAGGACGTTGAAATGCTTCTCCATCGAGCGGAGCTGCTGGCTGACGGCCGACTGGGTGATGTCGTTGAGCTTGGCGGCCTTGGAGAAGCTCTCGTTGTCCACTAGGTCGCGGAAGATTTTCAGGTTCTCGATATGCATGGGAAGGAGACTCAGTATGATTAATTAATCTAATGGAGAAAATCTTCAAGTGTAGGCGCGCTTATTCCCATGCGGAGACCCTCCAAGCTGGACAGGGAAGCCCGTTGGTTGACTCCCCGCCCGTTCTCCCTCCCTCTGGGGAAA
>Ga0163212_1000872_pt1 | contig 13520 bp, 14 predicted proteins | sample Malawi_45m_30L_FD_113532 | JGI IMG/M metagenome (GOLD analysis project Ga0163212, IMG submission 113532) | Freshwater microbial communities from Lake Malawi, Central Region, Malawi to study Microbial Dark Matter (Phase II) - Malawi_45m_30L | ecosystem: Environmental > Aquatic > Freshwater > Lake...
AGAGCTTGAAGTCCCTGCTGAACAATTTCGTGGCTTGCTTTTTTATTTAAGGTTGCAACCATGGCAACGCCACAGGCATCATGCTCGAAAGAAGGATCGTAAAGACCGCTTCGCTCCGGCAGAGCGCTGAATAGTCGTTCTTGCTTTGCCATCGTTCTCCATCTCGATTTTTTCAGAGTAACTTTAGTGGGACGTCGATGGCCCTAAGGGTGAAAATTTACCAAATTCCCCCTAGATAGGCATCTGGAGGTTCTACTCAAATCGTGTGGTAATCGCCTCACCGTGAGCCGGCAGGTTCTCGGCTTCCGCCAGTTTGACCACCTGAGCCGCAATTTCTGCGAGCGCTTCCTTGCTGTACTCAATCTGGGAAACATTCTTAAGAAAAGTGTTCACTGATAACGCGCTTGAGTGACAGGCGCATCCGCCGGTCGGAAGTACGTGATTCGATCCAGCTGCATAATCCCCCAAAGAAACGGGCGAATAAGTTCCTAGGAATATCGCGCCGGCATTTCTTACTTTATTTGCGAGTTTTTCGGCGTTTTCTATCAATAATTCTAAATGCTCGGGCGCATACGCATTAATTACTGAAAATCCATCATCTAAGGTATCAACTAGAACAATTCCGGATTGTGCAGCGCTCAGTGAAGTTTGGACGCGTTTAGCATGCTTGGTAGCAGCTGCTCGTTCCGCCACAATTTCTTGCACTTTATTACTTAACTCAACTGAGTTGGTTACTAAGATCGCGGCAGCGAGTTCATCGTGTTCGGCTTGGCTTATTAGATCTGATGCGACGTGGACCGGATCTGCGCTTGAATCGGCGAGAACCATAATTTCAGTTGGGCCAGCCTCAGAATCAATTCCTATCAATCCACGTAGCGCGCGCTTCGCTGCGGCGACATAAATATTTCCGGGCCCGGTCACAATATCAACACTCTCGCATAATTCGGGCACACCATATGCGAACATAGCAACGGCTTGTGCCCCACCAATTGCAAAGACTTCATCGACTCCAAGTAATCTACATGTTGACAAGACTATTTCGTCAGGTAATCCACCATTCTTCTTCTGTGGCGGAGATGCGACGGCGACACTTGAGACACCCGCAATCTGCGCCGGTACAACATTCATGATTACTGAACTTGGGTAAGTTGCTAGACCACCCGGTGCATAAGTTCCGACGCGATCTACTGGAATCCACTTTCGAACCACGGTTCCGCCCGCAGAAACCGCAGTTGCTTTCAACTCAGGTAATTGATCGGCATGAACTTTCCTCACCCGGCGAATACTTTCTTCTAAGGCAGCCCGAACTTCTTTGTCTAGATTATTTAGCGCTTTATCTAGCGCTTCGCGGCTAACCCGGATTGACTGTGGTCGAACTTCATCCAGCTCTTGGCAGATATCTAAAAGATCACTTTCGCTCGCTTTTTCAACTCGGAGGAGAATTGGTTCAATTTTTTTGAGCGCATCAGATATTGAAAAATGTCCACGAGGTAGTGCGCGCTTGAGTTGCGACTTCGTAAATTTTTCACCACGAAAATCTAGTTGGCGCATCAACATGCTCTAAGTCTATTCTTTAGAAACGTATTCAGCGGATTGATTCTTACCAGGGAACTATTTCGCGATCTTCCCAAAGAACACCTGTTGTATCGCCAGCGGAGAATTCTCTTGTTGCCAACCAGATGGCAGTCTCAGCTCCTTCCGCTGCGCTACGAGGCGCATCAGGTCCCCCCATATCTGTTCGGCTGTGGTTTGGACAGATTGCATCGATTAGAACTCCACGACTTCCGTGGCCAGTTTCATGAGCCAGATTTCTAACTAACGCATTGACGCCTGCTTTAGAGATTCGATACGGGGCTAATCCACCAGCGTTTCCGGGGCCTGACATTCTTCCTAGGCATGCCGAAAAAATTATGATTCTGCCCTTTCGAGCTTCCGCCATCTTTGAACCAAAGACATTTACTAATGTAAAAGTGGAATTTAAATTGATATTCATTACACGATTCCACTCACTGTCCGTAGTCCTCAAAGTCTTCGCCATTTTCTCACTCATAACTCCATGAGCCAATACAACGACATCTGGAATTCCATATTTGCCGAGCATGGCATCCGCAGTTATTCGGGATTGAGATTGATTTTCTAAATCTACTATTTCAAAATCACAACCAATTTCTTTAGCGGTAGCAGCAGCTCTATCTTTATCTTTACCTACGATCACTACTTTATCTTCGCGTTTTGCAAGCGCGCTGGCCACTTCTTTCCCCAAGCCTCGACTTCCGCCGGTAACAAATGTGAGCGTCATGATAATGAGTCTATATTAACGACATCAGATAATGGAGACATCTCTCCATGGAGCCTGCAGGCGGCGCGAATGATCGGAACACTTAAAATCGCCCCCGTTCCCTCACCAAGTCGAAGATCTAAGTCGAGAATTGGTTTTAGATTCAAATTTTCTGCAGCGATTTTGCTTGCTGGCTCAGAAGAGAGATGACCTAAAAGCATCGAGTTTCTGACTTCAGGTTTTGTAGCAACCGCAATAAGTGCAGAAGCGAGCGTTGTCACTCCATCCAAAATAACAGGAATGTTGAGGCTTGCAGACCTAATAATCAACCCGACCATTGCTGCTAATTCAAAGCCTCCCGAATGACGGAGTATTTTCAGTGGATCCTCTTTTGAAGATGATTTACTTATCTGATCCGCTACAACTAGTAACTTCGAATTAAAAATATTATCTGGAATACCGGAACCTCTGCCTGTAACCTCTTCTGCTGTTGCTCCACAAAACACACCTATCAAGATCGCAGATGAAGTCGTGTTGCCTATTCCTACTTCGCCGACGCTGATGCTTCTTGAGCCTCCTGCAATTAGCCGTTCTGCGGTTTTGGCCCCAACTTCGAGGGCCTGGTTGAGTTGTGATTCAGACATAGCTTCTTTCTGTCGAAAATCTACAGTTCCAGTTGAAATAGTTTCATTTCGCACATTAATTGAGTGAGTCTTCGAAACTGTACCTAAATTAATTACCTCAAGATAAACATCTGAATTTCTTGCAATGACTGAGACTGCCGCATTCCTATCAACAATTAAGTCCGCCATGCTAGCTGTTATTGATTGAGGCCAAGGAGTTACTGAATCATCGGCTGCCACTCCGTGATCCGCGACAAAGATTGCAGCCCCTGCGGGATCGATACTCGGTGCATCACCCGTGATATCTGAGATTTGAATAGCTAATTCCTCAAGGCGACCTAGTGAACCCTTTGGCTTTGCGCGTCCATCAATATGTGACCGGACTTCCTCGGCAACTTCGGGGAAAGCTTTAATTTTTGTACCTAACGCACGTTGCCACGCAGAATCCGATGAAATTTCATACCCCAGAAATGACTCTCGTATATCTTTTGAAGTAAACAAGAATTTCATGCCGGCAGCTTCAGCAGCGATTCGATCAATCTCATTGTCACCTATATAAAGGGCTTTTTCGCAACTGATGTTCATCTGTTGTAAGGCGACGTTGAGGGGCAAAGGAGATGGCTTTTCCTCGCCCGCGTCAAGACTCGATACAAACACTTCGAAATATTCAGCTATGCCAGATTCTTCTAACTTTTTTTTTATCCCGACTGAGTCAAAAATTTTGGAGTTAGAAACTACACCTAATCGGAATTTCCCCGATAGCGCTCTGAGCAATTCGGCAACGCCAGGCAGGAGAGATGCTCTGGATTCATCAGAATCATAAAATGTCTGTTCAACGAGGGTGTTTCCTACATCAAATAGGATGGCGTCGAATTCGACTAAATTATCCACGGGATCTCTCCAAGAACCCCAAGCTGTGCCACAAAGAAAAAGAGAACGAGGGTTTCGCTAATTTGCTCCCCAGCTCCAAAAGCATCGCCCAGCACTCCGCCAATTTTTCGGATAACCCACAGAACAAATATCGATAGAGCCAGAAAGAGAATTGCACTCATAATTATAAAATTCAATTCCAATAACGGAACTATTATCAGAACTGTTATAAGTGAACCGAATAGCGGTTCCTTCATTCCTATTTCGCGGGAGACGCTTGCTCCCATTCCATCATGACCAGATGTTGCTGGAATCAGCATTAGAAATATTGGAACCAATCTAGAGACGGTATGCAGAACTATTAATGTAAGTAAACCATCACGAGGTGAGAGCGCCGATAATAGAGAGACTTGCAGAATAAGCTGAAGAGAGATGGCAACTACACCGTAGGTTCCATGTCGCGAATCTTTAAGAATCTTCAATCTTTCTGCTCGATTCCAGCCGCCAATTAATCCGTCACAAATATCTGCCAGCCCGTCTAAGTGAAAGGCCCCTGTAATTGCTACCGTTACCAATATTGAGATTGATGCAGAAACAAGTGTCGGCAGAATCGCCGAAGATAAATAGAAAACTGAGCCCCCAACTAGACCAATAAAAGCTCCTACTAACGGGAATAACGCAGCACTTCTTCGTAAACTTATCTGGGGTCCATGACTGATTGGGATTCGCGTTAAAAAGGCGAGCGCCACTTTCAGGTCCTTTAACATCAGCTCTCTCCTTTTAGAATCATAGGAATACCAAATTTCATGAACACGACTTGATCACAATTTTTTGCAAAAGCCACATTCATCTGCCCCGAAAGATCTCTGAACTTCCTAGAAACCGGGTGCATTGGCACGATGCCTTCCCCCGTTTCATTTGTAACAAAAACTACAGAGGAAATGTTAGACTTACCGGCGTCAATAACTCCTTTGAAATCTGGTTCCATGTTTTCCAGCAGCAGATTTGAAAGCCAGAGCGTTAAACAATCCACTATAACTATGTCGTAATCGCAAGCTTGGATCAGAACTCTTGCTATTTCCCTAGGTTCTTCGATTAAATCGTATCCGCTGCGACGTTCTACTTTATGTTTTGCTATTCGTTGCTCCATCTCATTATCGACCGCTTCAGCTGTTGCTACGAATAAAGCACGTTTGCCAGAGTCAATTGCTCTATCTCCGAGCGAGAGGGCATAAGAGCTTTTCCCACTTCTTGCACCACCACCGATAAGAGTTAACATTAAATCTCGTCAAGTCTCATCTTGTTTGCGACTATTACCGTATGACCGTCCTCGAGGGTGTGGACGCTTATGCCGTGATCAAAGGCGCTCTTCAGTTCTTCTGAGTGAATTACCGATGAGGCATTTCCGTCAAGTAGCACTCTACCTTCGCGCATCAAAATGATTCGTTCTGCGTACATTGCGCCAAGGGTTATGTCGTGCATCGTGGATAGAACTGTTATTCCCTCGTTTTTCAATAATTCGATCTGATTCAACGTTGCAATTTGATGATGGAGGTCTAGTGCGCTGGTCGGTTCATCCATGAGAATAATTTGCGGTTCTTGAACAATTGCTCTTGCAATCAAAACGCGCTGCAGCTCGCCGCCAGATATTCGAGTTACTTGTTGATCCTGAAAACCGATAAGTTGCATTGCTTCCAAAGTCTCATAAACCCGAGCTTTTCCTTCGCGTCGCTCTCTTCCCCAGCCATCTCTCTTTGCTCGGCCCAGAGTCACATATTCCCGAACCGTCATACCTAATGGGACTTGAGGCCTTTGCGGAACATAAGCGATGTTTCTTCTAAGATCTTGAAAAGCTTCAATCTCGCCAAATTTTATTGATCCTGAATATGAATTCATTCCCAATAAAGATGTGAGAAGAGTTGTCTTCCCGGCTCCATTAGGACCAATGATTGATGTCCAAGTTCCTGTCGGAATTTCAAGTGAAATCGAATTTAGAACTGTTTTATCGCCATAATTGACTGAGAGATTTTCAACCCTGATCATTTATTGTTACTCCTCGTTCTGAGTATGAAGAGAAAGAAGGGCGCGCCAATAAAGGCGGTTATTACTCCGATGGGAACTTCAGCAGGAGAGATAAGCGTACGAGCACCCAGGTCAGCTAAAACGAGAAATGCTGCTCCGAATAGTGAGATTGCCAATAGCGCTCTATTCGTAGCTTTCTTTGTTAAACGCTTAATTATGTGAGGGACAACAATGCCAACAAATCCGATCAATCCGCTAACCGAGACTGCCGTCGCTGTAGCAAGAGTCGCGGCACACACCGCAATTATGCGAATTCTATTTGGAGAGACTCCGAGTGAGAAAGCTTCTTCGTCACTCAACATAAGAGCATCCAATATCTTTGAAATACTAAAAAGTATGCCTAAGGCAACAAAAATATAAACCGCAGCCCATCGAACGCTCAACCAATCAGCAACAGTTAGTTCGCCAAGAATCCAGGAATAAATCGGCCTTAGAACATCGCTATTTCGTTGTTGTAAAAATGTTTGTACTGCGGTCGCAAACGACCCAATTGCAATTCCCGAGAGCAAAAGTGAACCGGGATCTGAGTAAAGCCTACCCGCAACTAAGAAGGTTGCGATAACCGCCAGAATTCCACCGATGAACGCGAAGATAGGCAGTGATGGATAGAAATCTGCTCGGGCCACAGTTATTGCAATAGTTGCTCCAAGCCCTGCACCTGCGGCGGCGCCGAGAAGATATGGGTCAGCTAGTGGGTTTCGAAAAACTGTTTGGTACACCGCACCGCTTGTTGCTAATGCTGCACCAACTAATGCTGCTAAAGCAACTCTCGGAAACCTTATTTCAATTAATAACGAGCGTTCTTGCTCGCTCAAAGTTGTTTCACGTCCTAGAAGTGTATGAATTATTTCAACTGTTCTTATTTGGACTGGTCCAATTGTTATTGCAACGGCACAAACAATAAGAAGGAAGATTCCTGCCACTAATGTCCATTGCCAACGCCAAATTGGCTTTAATTGAATTTCGCTCATTTAATTGATTTCGCTACCCATTCATAGAAATCAAGTATGCGTGGGCCCCAGCGCGACGGGATATCGGCTGGAAGTTCAATTATGCGCCCATTTTTTACCGCGGAAATTGACTGCCAACCGGGTCTCGCCTTGACTGTAGAAATACTTTCACCGTATTGGGCATCGGCCAAAAAGATAATTTCTGGATTACTTTGAATCAAGTACTCAGCGCTAAGTTGCGGATATCCAGATGAATCAGCGCCTCTAGCAGCATCAGCCACGTTTATTAAACCTAAATCTCGATAAACATTTCCGATGAAGGTTTTTGAAGTCGCTGTATATAAGGTGTTGTCTAGCTCGTGGAAGAAACTCTGACTCTTAATTCTCTTACTTGTCTTGATTACTTTAGCAATTCGCTTCTTCATAGTTTGGATTAGTTTTCTTGCCTTTGCTTGCTGGTCTACTGCCTTACCAATTTCAGTAATTTCGCTGTAAACATCACTGAGATTTCGAGCAGCCGCTTCCATCATCACCGGAATCCCTAAATTTGTTAAAGATTTGTGGATAGCATCCGATTTAGCCGAATCCTTATTCAGGATTACAAAATCTGGATTGAGCGCCACGATTGCCTCCAAATTTGGAGCAAATCCACTTAAGGCGCTGGTAGGTGCATTTGCTGGATAGTTCGAATTGTCATCAACAGCAAGTACTTGCGGACCGGCTTTAATGGCAAAAAGAATTTCAGTTGCTGATGGAGAGAGTGAAATTATCCGGAGAGGTTTAGCCGGAAGTTTCGTAGCAAAACCAGCGGAAATGATTTTAAGTGGATACTTTGTTTGATTTTCTCTAGCGATAGCGCTGGCTGAGCTTGAAAAAAGCATGGATAGTGCCAGAACTGCGACGCCAAACTTTCTAATGCACCTGAACATAAAAACTCCCCCAAACTTTGTTGAGGGAGAAAGGGGGCTTTCGTGAACTGCCGGAAAGACCCGACCTTCCTCCGAGATCGGTTAATTCGGCGTCTGCGCCAGGCGACCTGGCTTAGATCTTTCGATCTTCACAGTTGCGGGAACAGCGCCGGGATCAAACCGGACTTCGCTAAACGCAACGCCCCTGTCTTCGAATTTGGTTCGCCGACAGTTAGGCGAGCGTAGCACCACCTCGGCATCCAACCTTTATCCCTGCCAGGAACATATTCGTGTTCAAGTCCCAAGGCTTCCAAAACTTCCAAAGCTGAATTTGCGCCAGCGATACCGGACTCAATTTTCAAGTTAATAGAAGCGACTCGAATCATAAAAAAATCATCAAGATTTGAAGATACAGTCGCGAGAAAGCGTAATCTCTCCAATAATGGAATTGCTGAATCTTCTGCCAGTTCGAGTACTCGAGTATTGAAAGAGAGCCAACTCAATTCGCGATCAATCAAAGTTTCAGGACTTACATATTGATACGAGAGTTTCACGGACCTAGATTGAAGGTATGAAGTCAATTGAAGATTAACTCATCATCAACCGAGAGTTAATTGCAAGATTTATCAAAAGCAGACAAGCCCCGCACCTATCGATGCTGGGCTTGTCTACCTATTGAGTTACTTAATCTTGGCGATTTGTTCTTTCGCCTTTGTAGCCAAAGGACCAGTTATCTGGGCGAAACCTTTCTGGGGGTACTTTGTTGGGCACTTATCCAAAATATAAGTGAGGAAGTCCCGGACAATCTTCTGCTTTTCTGCATCTTTACCGGATGCATAAGTTAGTGCATATGAAGCTGTTCCCAGTGAGTAAGCACCCGGAATCGCTTTAGCAAAATCAACATCTACGGTGCCGTTGGCGTTAATTGTTCCGCCGCCGAGAAATGCTGAGGTTCCAGCAGCATCAGGAGCAACGAACTCGCCAGCCGCGTTCTGAACAAAAGCAACTGGAAGTTTATTTACGAGAGCGAAGCTGAGCTCGGCGTAAGTTACCGAACCAACTTTGCTTACAACTCCTGCGCTAACAGCGGCAGAACCTGATGCACCTTGAAAGTTGAAAAAAGTTGAAATGTTGTTAGGCGTTGAGTTTGAGAAAGTTCCAGAAGCCGCTTTTGGCCACAATCTGGTGTTACCCGTAGCCTCGTTAGCTCCTCTGAGAAACTTGCCGAAGTTTTCGCTGGTACCCGAAGAGTCTGATCTATACCAGACGGTAATCTGCTGGTTTGGTAAATCTATGTTCACAGTCTTAGTGTTGTACTTAGCAATAACTGGCTTCCCTTTTTTATCAAGAACAGGCACCGTCTTGGTTACGCTGTTGCCTTTCTTGTCCTTTATCGTGACGTTCTTCGTCTTGAAAACCGGAGTCTTCACAACTCGCTCATTATCTTTCGCAAGAGCTGGATCATTCCAATTTGTAATGAAGCCAGAGAAAATCTTCGCAATCGATGCGGGGGAGAGATAAATTGGCTCTTTTACGGTTGGAAGGTTATACATGAGGGCAATTGGCGCCGCGTAAGCAGGAACATAAACAAGGTTGGTTGGCTCACCTGTTGAGTATGGTGCATCCGAACCCGCAAAATCCATGAGGTTGGCTGCAAAATCTGAACGACCTTTACCAGATCCACCGCCGTTATAGTTGACCTTGTGGCCTGAGTCATTAAAGAAATCTTCTTTGCATGAGTCGATTAGTGGAGCCGCGAAAGTTGCGCCGCTACCATTAATAGTTCCAGCAAAAGCTGGTGAGGCAAACAAAAGTAATGCGGATGTGGCGATAGACATTTTTGCAAATCTCTTCTTCAAAAACATTCTTCCCCCTGTTGGTTGAGACAACTGCGTAGATAGAATCCAAGCGATGAGCTCCCAACTAAAGGCACATAACTCGTTAACCAAAAGTATATTTTCGGTTAACAGTTAGTAGACAGCTAGCCGAAACGACCCGTGACGTAATCTAGTGTTCGTTTATCTGTGGGGTTTGAAAATATCTCAGAAGTACTTCCCATTTCAATTAAGCGTCCGGGGCCACCATCAGATAAGAGAAATCCTGTGTAATCGGATACTCGAGCGGCCTGTTGCATGTTGTGGGTCACGATAACTATGGAGATGCTCTCTGAAAGCTCACGGATGGTTTCTTCGATACGCAGAGTTGATCCTGGGTCAAGCGCTGAACAGGGTTCATCCATCAGAAGAACTTTTGGATTTACCGCTAGTGAACGCGCAATACAGAGACGCTGTTGTTGACCACCAGATAGCGCACCTCCGTACTCATCGAGGCGATCCTTAACCTCATCCCATAACCCAGCCCGAACCAGGCAACTCTCGAGCAGTTGGTCTTCATTTTGAATCTTAATTTGGGCCAGTCTTAAGCCAGATAAAACATTTTCTCGAATTGTCATAGAAGGAAATGGATTTGGCTTCTGAAAAACCATACCAATTTTTAGACGAATCTTCGTTACATCTACGCCAGAGCCATAGATATCTTTGCCGCCTAGAAGAACATCCCCAGCTAGGGCCGCTGTTGGAATAAATTCATGCATACGATTGAGAATTCGAATAAAGGTTGACTTTCCGCACCCCGATGGGCCAATCAACGCAGTCACGGTTCCCGGGGCAAAGTCCATCGAGATATCTTCAAGAACTAGCTTCTTGCCAAACCAAGCGTGGATACTTCTAGCTTCTAGCCCCATGCCATCTGGAATTTCCCGAGTCTTGCTCTTTGTCTGGTGCGATGCCGCAACGCTAGCCAAAGAGGAGGGCTTCACATCTTCTCGAGTATCGGCACCGCCTGCTTTTGCCGATTTAGTCTCTATTCCGCTCATTTCTTCCCTCGTTTTTCGACTTTCTTCATTGTTCATCTATTCGCGCCTTTCGCACGGCCAAAATATCGAGCCAATGAGAAAAAGATAAAGACCATAATCATCAATACAAAAACACCAAGCCAGGCTCTCTGTATCGATTCTGGGTTTCCTAAAGAGTAGTTCTTCCACACATAGAATGGTAGAGCAGAACTATTACCCTCAAATGGATTCAGATTAATTGCGTCAGCACCGCCAAGTGTTAAGAGAAGTGGAGCCGTTTCCCCAGCAACACGAGCAATGCCTAGGATAATTGCGGTGACAAGACCACTCTTTGCGGCCGGAAGTATTATCATGGCGACAGTTCGCCACTGTGTCGCTCCTAAAGCTAAACCAGCTTCACGGAGATCGTTTGGAATAAGTTTGAGAACTTCTTCAGCCGTTCTAGCGACAGTCGGGATCATAAGAATTGCAAGCGCCCCGGCTCCTGCAACTACGTTATAACTATTACCTAAGCCAATCATCCAGACCGCATAAATAAAGAGGCCTGCAACAATAGATGGAACGCCGCTCATTGCTTGGACAAAGAAGCGAACAACTCCAGCGAATCTTCCCCTAACTTCGACAATATACAGCGATGCCAAGAATCCAACTGGAGTACTTATCAAGGTTGCTAACAAAACGACGTATAAAGTTCCAATTACTGCATGTAGCAAGCCACCTTCGGATAAAGGCGAATCGGCCGATGTTAAGGACATATCTTTTGTAAAGATTCCAAATGAAAAACCAACCGCTCCCTTGCTTACAATTTCAAAAAGTAGGGACGCAAGTGGGATAATTACGAATGCGGCAGCTACATATACAAAAACGGTGCTTACGCTGTTTAGAGCGGCTTTTCTATCTCGCCGGATCCAACTGACAGTTGCTGAAGTAATTACAGCCATAGCAATTAGAGTTAGAGAGAAACCCAATCTCCCTTTCAAAGGAGTTACAGCCACAATTGCTAAAGTAGAAAATGCAGTGAAAAAAGCACCCAGGATTTCAGGCCATAAGCGACCTACTTTTGGTCGCCAAGGTTTACGAGGTGAAACGCTAAGAGTTGTCATTAGCCCTTTCTCGCGGTTCTATTAATTATCGCGTTGGCAATAAAATTTACGATTAGAGTTACGATGAAAAGTACGAAGCCCGCTGCCATAAGGGCGCGAAGTTCAACTGCATCAGCTTCGCCAAACTTATTTACAATCATGGAAGCAACGGAGCCTCCGGCGCTGAGTAAAATTTCAATTCGAATGTCGTACGCAAGATTCAAAACGGTGTAGACAGCGACCGTTTCACCCAGCGCCCGGCCAAGTCCAAGCATGGCGCCGCCGATGACTCCACCTATTCCATATGGAAAGACGACGGCTTTTATCATTGTCCATCTCGTAGCACCTAATGCGTAAGCTGCTTGAATTCGATCTGGTGGTGTCTGAGCAAAGACTTCGCGTGAGATGGAGGCAACGATTGGAATAATCATGATTGCCAGAACTAAGCCGGCGATAAAAGGAGAACGTGAGTAAGCGGGAGCTGGCATATCAAAAATAGGAATAAAACCTAAATACTTATGAATTAACTTTGCCCAATATTCGGCATGCGGCATCAACACGAAGTATCCCCATAAACCGAAGACAACAGATGGGATTGCAGCCATGACATCTATAACGACAACCATTGGGCGTCGAATCCATTCTGGTGCGTAATACGAAAGAAAGAGCGCGGCACCAACAGCAACTGGGACGCCGAAAATAACAGCGAGAGTTCCAATTACCAGGGTTCCGTAAAGCATGGCGCCAATTCCGTAACTTGCCACGAGACCTTCTTCTGGAATGGCATCTACCCAATCAAAACCTGTTAAGAATCGCAGCCCTTCAGAGCGAAAAACTTCAAAACCATTGAAGACCAAGAAGAATGCAATTAACGCAAGAATTGCAAGAGTAGAGAGTCCACCAGCTGTAACAATTCCACGGAAAACGCGGTCCGATATTCGAGGAACCGTTGTTATTTTACGTGACTCCGGAAGAACTTTCGAAGCTTGTTGAGTTGCGCTCACGACGCCATCTTTGGCGTAAGCGGCGGGGAAAGGGGGTATTCAAGGTTAAGAAAAGGTGAACGAAGAGTGAAGATTGAGGCCTCAATAGACTTATCTATATGGGCAGCGACTTACCTTTCCTGGTCTGGGTCGATTGCGAGATGACCGGGCTTGATACCGAGCGTGATGCTTTAGTTGAGATAGCGGTCTTGATAACAGATGCACAGCTAAATGTAATTGGGGAAGGCGTCGACAAGGTTATCCGCTGCGACCAGGCCAAACTTGATGGAATGAACGATGTTGTCCGCAACATGCATCAGGAGTCTGGACTGCTTTTGGAGATACCAAATGGTTGCTCGCTAGATGAAGCGGACCAAGCTATTTATGAATACCTAACAAAGTACGAAGTAACCCCAGGTAAATCCCCACTAGCGGGGAATTCAGTTTATATGGACCGCATATTCATCGCTCGCGACCTTCCTAAACTCAACTCATTTCTCCACTATCGCACCATAGATGTATCCACTATCAAGGAGCTTGCTCGTCGTTGGTATCCAAAAACATACTTTTCGGCACCAACAAAAGATGGTAATCATCGAGCTCTCGGAGACATACGAGATTCTATCGATGAGTTGGATTATTACCGTTCAACAATTTTCCAAAAGTCACCATGAAGCCAATAAAAATTGACTGAGCTAAACGGGAATTTCATTTCCCTGCAATTGAAAAACGATACGGCGATCCTATGAGTTGCTGGTTCTCTTAGATGAAAAAGTGAAAGAAAAAATACTCAGAGCAAATTGCATTTTTGAGGGAGAATTTTGGTTTTAGCCAAGCTCATGCAAATGCTTTACTTATATTTACGAGAGGATCTAAATAGCCCTGTTTAA
>Ga0163212_1000875_pt1 | contig 13499 bp, 10 predicted proteins | sample Malawi_45m_30L_FD_113532 | JGI IMG/M metagenome (GOLD analysis project Ga0163212, IMG submission 113532) | Freshwater microbial communities from Lake Malawi, Central Region, Malawi to study Microbial Dark Matter (Phase II) - Malawi_45m_30L | ecosystem: Environmental > Aquatic > Freshwater > Lake...
ATCTTCATCCTCGCGGAACTCGGGCAGCGTCTTGTGCCCGAACCATCCGTGGAAGTCGAATTTGGTTCCCGCTTTTTCGTCGCGCCAAGACTTGATCGAAAACCAGTCGGCGTAGGGCGAGTCCTGTTGGTTTTTCATCACGTCTTTGAACGGCCAACTTGTCCACCCCATGTGGTTGAACACACCGTCGAAGATCACACGGATGCCGCGGGCGTGGCACTGTTTGATCAAATCCAACGCCATCTTGTCCGCTTTGGTCCACACCCAAGTGGCCGGGTCGCCCGGATTCTCCTGCGCCATCAACTTGCGATCGCCCTCCGGATCGGGCCCGAAGTTCGGATCGATATGATGATAACTGAGCCCGTCGTATTTGTGCGAAGACGGCGAATCGAAAACGGGATTGAGGTAAATCGCGTTGACCCCGAGATTCTGAAGGTAGTCCAGCTTGTCTATAATGCCCTGCAGATCGCCCCCGTAGCGGCGGCGCTGAATCAGATCGTGGAACGGCCAGCGCTCCGACTTTTCCCACGGCTGGCGCTTATACCAATCCGAGGTCCACGGATGAATCTGCCAAGGCGCGTCCGGCTCGAAAGGAAACGCGTCTTGGATGTCTTTCTTTTCCGGATCGTTCGACGGATCGCCGTTGCGGAAGCGCTCGGGAAAAATCTGATACCAGACCGCATTCTTGGCCCACTGCGGGACAAACTCCTTATGCGGGGCGGAATCCGCACCCGCTGTCGCGGTGGCCATCATGGTCATGACAGCCAGAAGCATGCGCTCAGGAAACGCCCAAGGCCCGAGCTGCGTCGAGGATGGCGTCCGTGCTGATCCCGAGTTCTTTCATCACCGTGCCACCCGGCGCACTCAGTCCGAAGCGATCAATTCCGATGACCCGGCCACGCATGCCGACAAATTCATTCCACGGCTGCGTCGCCCCGGCTTCAATCGAAATGCGTTTCTCACAGGACGGCGGAAGAACCTCATCGCGGTAAGACTGCGGCTGCCGTTTGAAGCGCTCCATGCACGGCATGGACACCACGCGCACCCCGGCGCCGAGTTTATCCGCCGCCGCCATGGCCCACTGCAATTCGCTGCCCGTCGCGATGAGGATCAGTCCGAGCTTGGCCGACTCCTTCCGCGCGACATACGCGCCACGAAAGACGCCTTCGCGCGCCGTCACCTCCGGAATCTCGCGTAGAGTGGGCAGATTTTGACGACTCAGAGCGAGCAAGGTCGGACCATCGGTCCGCCCAAAGGCCGCAGCAAAAGCACCCGCTGTCTCCGCGGGGTCGGCCGGACGGATCACATCCAAATTCGGAATGGCACGCAGCGCCGCCACCGCTTCGATTGGCTGGTGCGTCGGACCGTCTTCGCCCACCCCGACCGAATCGTGGGTGAAAATGTAGACCACGGGCAAATGCGAGAGCGCGGCAATACGGATCGACGGACGCGCGTAATCGGAGAAAACAAGAAATGTCGCGCCGCTGGCCCGGAAAATCCCGTCGTAAGCGATACCGTTGAGAATGCCCGCCATGCCGTGTTCGCGGATGCCAAAGCGAATATTGCGGCCCGAATGATTGCGCGCATCGAAGTCTCCGCCGTCCTTGATGTAGTTGAGCGTCGATCCGTGCAGGTCCGCGCTGCCGCTGATGACCAGCGGCATGGCCTTGGCCACGTGCTGCAGCACTTCGCTGCCCGCTTTGCGCGTCGCCACATCCGGCGCGTCGGCCGGATAATCCGGAATACACTTGAGCAGATCCGGAGTTTTCTTGGCTATGGCGTCCTCAAGCTCCGCGGCCAGATCCTTGTTCGCCGCCTTCCACGATGAATACCGCTTCATCCAATCGGCGTAAGCGGTCTCCAAATCCTTGGCGTGACGCGCGAAAAACTCCGTTACCTCGGGCGATACGTGGAATTTCTCCTCGGGCAATCCGAGGCCCTTGCGCGCCGCCTCGGCGAAAACCACGCCACCCTCGCCGTGTGCTTTGCTCGTGCCCGCCACTTCGGGAATTCCTTTTCCGATCAGCGTCTTGGCAATGATCAGGTGAGGTTTGCCGCGGCCGTTCTTCGCTTTTTCGTAGGCGGCAAAAAACTCGTCCATGTTCTGTCCGTCCACTTCCTGCACATCCCAGCCGTAGGATTTGAACCGTGCGCCCGTGTCTTCGCTTTGCGTGAAAAGCGCCATCGCATCGAGCGTCACATTGTTCGAGTCGTAAATGAGGATGAGGTTGTCCAACTGCAGGTGCCCGGCCAACGCACACGCTTCGGCCGCGACACCCTCCTGTAGGCATCCGTCCCCCGCCAGACACACCACTTTGTGGTCGAAAATAGCATGCTCCGCCGTGTTGAAACGCGCCGCGCTCATCATGCCCGAAACAGCAAGGCCCACCGCGTTGGCCACACCCTGCCCCAGCGGACCCGTGGTGCATTCGACGCCCGGAGTCTCGGCAAATTCCGGGTGACCCGGCGTGATGCTGTGCAGTTGGCGGAATTTTTTGACCTGATCGAGCGGCACGTCGTAACCGGCCAAATGCAGCCAACCATAAAGAAACATGCTTCCGTGCCCGGCCGAGAGGACGAAGCGGTCGCGATTCAACCAGCGCGGTTCCTTCGGATTGTAGCGCAGGGCCGCGCCGAACAGCACCGCCCCGATCTCGGCGCACCCCAGAGGCAATCCCAAGTGGCCTGACTTGCAGGCGGCAATGGCATCGATGGCGAGGCCGCGGGCATCGCGCGCGGCGAGGGACAAAACTTCGTGAGGCAGTGGCATAAGCTGTCCTTTTTCGCCGCGCGCCCCTGTGCACGGCAAGCAAACTCTGGGAATTCTGATGCACGCAGGCGCGTTTTGCGCCAAACTTTGCGCTCGAAATGGACAAAGCGACCATCCAAGTCCCCGCGACCAGCGCCAACCTCGGCCCCGGCTTCGATTGCCTCGGGGTCGCGCTCGATTTGCACAATCGAGTCTCGGTCTCACGCGAAGGCACCGCCGCTCCCGATCCCATGGTTATGGAGGCGGCTGCCGCCTATTTTCGTCACTCTGGTCGGGGCGGATTCGACTTCTGGTGGTCGATCGAAGGAGACATCCCCCGCTCGCGCGGCCTCGGCAGCAGTGTCGCGGTGCGCCTCGGGATGCTCCACGGACTCAACGAACTCGACGGCCGCCCGCTCGATGCCGGCACGCTTTACCGTCTTTGCGCGGAACTGGAGGGACATCCGGACAACGCTGCCCCTGCAGCCTTCGGCGGATTCACCGCGGCCCGGCCCGATGGCACTTACTTCCGCAACGAGATCGGCCCCGAGCTTCGTTTTGTCCTCCTCGTCCCCGACCACGAGATCGACACGGATAGCTCGCGCGGAGTTTTGCCGGACACCATTCCTCGCAAGGATGCGGTTCGCTCCGTGGCCAACGCCTCGCTCATCACCGCCGCCTTTGCCTCGCGCCAATACGCTCTACTGCGCGGTTCGATGCAGGACTGGCTCCATGAACTGCATCGCGAGAAGACCAACCCGCACCTGCGTCCCGCTGTGGAGGCCGGCGTTGGCGCAGGAGCACTGGGCGGATACCTCAGCGGCTCCGGGTCTTCGGTTTGCTGCATCACCCTCGAAGCGCCCGAACGCGTTGCCGCCGCCATGCAAGGCGTGCTACCCACGGCCCGGCCTTTGATTCTCGGCGCGGACAACGACGGCGTGAAGGTCCTCGGCTGATGCGCGTCGTCCTCGAGAGGTTCGAACGCTACGCGGTCGATGTCATTCTCGAGCGCAAAGAGGGCGGTCGCGCCAACGTGCTCAAATTTGTCCTCGGCATCTTCGCCCTCGCTTACGAGCGCGCCGTGCAAACGCGCCTCGCCCTTTACCGCAAGCGCGTCTTTCGTCCGCAGGAGATCGGTTGCCCGGTCGTCAGCATCGGCAACTTGACCGTCGGCGGCACCGGCAAAACCCCTGTGGCCGAAATGCTGGCCCGCGAGCTGCAAAAGCGCGGACGCCGCGTTGCCATCCTCAGCCGCGGCTACAAAAGCGTTCCCCGCCCGTTCGTGCAACGCCTAAAGAACCGTGTCTTCAAGCACCTCGACCTTTTCCCGCCGCGCATCGTCTCGGACGGCAACCGCGTCCTCCTCGACTCCCGCCGCGCAGGCGACGAACCGCACATGCTGGCCAAAAATCTCCCCGGAGTTTGCGTGCTGGTCGACAAGGACCGGGTCAAAAGCGGACTGCACGCCCTGCGCCATTTCGACAGCGATGTGCTCCTCCTCGATGACGGACTGCAATACCAGCGCCTTCGCCATCGCTTGGATGTTGTTCTGGTCGACCGGCAATCGCCGTTTGGCAACGAACGACTGCTTCCCCGCGGCACTCTGCGCGAACCGCCGCACAATCTGCGCCGCGCTTCGTTCATTATTGTTACCAAAAGTGGACCCGAACCGGACGAACAACTCATCAGCCGCCTACGCAAACTCAATCCCACTGCGGCCATCATCGAGTGCGACCATGCCCCGCGCCATTGGCATGACATCCGCACCGGCGAGAAACTTCCCCTCGAACATCTGAAAGGCCGCCATGTCGGCGCCATGAGCGGGATCGCGCGCCCCGAAAGCTTCGAGGAGGCCGTCCGCCGCCTCGGTGCCAAAGTCGAAATCACCAAGGCCTTCGCCGATCACCACCGCTTCACCAAAAAAGAAATCTACCGCTTCCTCGAATGGTGCGATCGCCGCTCGCTCGATGCGCTCGTCACCACGGAGAAAGACGCCGTGCGCTTCCCCGAAATCGACAATCCGCCCGTGCCCATGCTTTACCTGCGGGTCGAGATCGAAATCCTCCGCGGACGCGAACACTGGCATGACCTGCTCGACCGCGTGGCCGGAACGAAACGCTAGACGCGCTTGTGCCAGACGTAGCGCTGGAGCAGCACCTTGATCGTCGCGGTCAGCGGCACCGCCAACAACGCCCCGAGCAATCCGCCTAAGACCAGGCTCCACACCAACACGGACAAAATCACCGTGAACGGACTCAGACTCACCGAATCGCCGACGATGCGGGGCGAAATGAAAAATCCCTCCAGGTTGTTCATACCGAGAAAAATGGCCGTCACAATCAGCGGGTGCGTCCAGTCGCCGAACTGCGCGGCAGCGATCAGCACCGCGGGGATCCAGCAAAGCAGCATCCCCAGATAAGGAATCATGGCCAGAACGGCCACGGCCAATCCGATGAGCAGGCCGAAATTCAGCCCGAGGATAAGCAGCGCGGTTCCAATCAAAGCACCGTCGATGATGCTGACCAAAAACTGCCCGCGGAAATAGCGGATGAGGTAGTTATTGATCTCTTCGCCCAGCGAGGCCACCTCGTTTTTCAACGGCGAATCGGGCAGCGGGATGTATTTGCGCCAATCGCGCGCCAAGTCATCGGCATCTTTGAGAAAGAAAAATAAAAAGACCGGCACCAGCAGCAGACTCACCGCCACACCCGCCACGCCGAGAAATCCGCCCAGGCTCTGCTGCAGAAAAGTCCCCGCTGACGCGATGAAGTCCGGCAGCTTCCGCTGGAACCAGTCGACCAACTGCTCGACGTAGCCGCCCGCCAGCACCCACACCTCGTCGCGAATCGAACGTTCCGCAGCCTGCACGACGGACGGAGTGAAGCGGTGCTGCAGTCCCTTGGCCCATTCCAGCCCCGACATAAGCAACCTCTCGCCCCGTGCCGTGTATTCGGGCAGCGACTGTCCGACCACCACCGCTTGGTGCGAAATGGACGGCGCCACCCAAAGCACGATGCCAGCCAATCCCGTCACCAGCAGCGCCAACAAAAGCAGAACCGCCCACAGGCGACTCATTCCCCACGTGCAAAACCGCGCGACAACCGGCTCGAGCAAGTAAGCCAGAATGACCGCCACCACGATCGGAATGAGGAGCGGTTGCAAAAAAGCCAATCCATTCACCACCAAGCTGCCCACATAAACAACCAAAGCCGCGACTGCGGCAATGGACAGCGCAGTCAGCGCGGCAAACCACATCTTGCGCTGCCAAGCCGTGGGCTGGATCGGACCGGGGATCACGCCGGAACTCTCCGACATCCGCGCGCCACTGAAAACACCAAACTGCGCTTCCTACGACTCCGCCTTACCCAGGATTTCCAGATACGACCGGGCCAGCGGACGCGATCCGCTCTCCGGTCCGAACCTCTCGATCCGCATCTGTTTGAGCATCCACTGACCGTCGATGCGCTGGCCCGAAACCACCTCGAACCGCCGCAGCAACTTGCCCTCCCAATCGAAACCCTCGATGCGCAGCAACGCACCGCTCGCTTCATCGAGCCATACACGGACCACGGCGAATTCCGATCCGCGTTTGCCCGGACGCAACTCGATCTTCCAAGCCGACCTCGTTCTCACACTCTCCTTGCCCATCAATCGCGCGTCGGGCCAATAAAGAAACCCCAGCGAAAGATCCTCCGCTGTCACCTCCGCACCGTCAGCCACCGGCTCCTGCATGCCCTTTTTCATCGCGCGCCCCTTGCCGTCGAACACTCCCGTCGAATCGTCGTCCAACCGCACCTCGAGGACACGCGGCGGCTCGTCGAAATCAAAGCGCAGCTTGCCGTAATTCACCGTCAACTTGAATGGCGTCGTCATCTTCCCCGCGCGCAATTGTCCTCTCACTGCCGCCTCTTTGTTCGTCGACGCCATGCGGGCTTCGCGCAGCAGATCTTGCGGATCCGGATCCTGCGCCCACGCCGTCAGCGGCAGCGCAACCGCCAGCAAAGCAATCGTCCATCCTTGTCTCATCGCCATGTTCCCCCGACATTAGCACACGTGGCGTCCTCGCTCGACCAAAGCTTGTTTCTTTTTCTCAATGCCGACCGCGGTATGCCGTGGCTCGACCGGATCATGGCCGTCCTTTCGAGCTTCGACTTCTGGCTGCCTTTCATGGTTTTGACTGTCCTGCTCGTCGTTTGGCTCGGCAGTTTCCGCGCCCGTGCCATGGTGGTGTGCCTGCTCCTCTCCATCGCCCTGATCGAAGGACTCTTCGTCAACCCCCTCAAAAGCGTATTCGGCCGTCCCCGCCCCATCGAAATAGTTCCCGAAGCCCGGTCCGTCAGCCTCGCCTCGGTCGAGCCCAGACTCTTCGCCATCGATGACCCGCTCCGCATCAAGCCCGCCAAAATTTCCGGGACGTCAAAGTCCGGACGCTCTTTCCCATCGGGCCACACCGCGAACATGTTTTGCTTCGCCACCATCCTCGCCATCTTTTATTGGCCGCGCGGCGCGTGGTTCTATCTCGCCGCCGCTTTTGTCGCTCTTTCCCGTGTCATGACCGGCTCGCACTGGCCGTCCGATGTGATCCTCACCGCCCTCATCGTCGTGCCGCTCACCATGCTCCTGGTCCGGCTTTACGGACTCGTTTGGCAAAAATTCGCCCCGCGCCTCGTGCCACAGCTTGCCGCGGATCATCCGCAACTCGTTGCCCGCGTCGCATGAGTCCGGGACGTTTTCTCGCCCTGTTTCTGGCCGCCGCCACCGGCTTGCGCTGGTCGTGGAATCTCGCACGGCCACTTTCCGCAGAACAAGCCTACCTCGCGCTTTGCGGGTTCATTCCCTCTCCCGCTTATTTTGACGGCCCCGGCGGAACCCCCTGGCTCGTGGCGTGCGGCATCTCCGTAGCCGGGCCCGGCGGATTTGGTGCCACCTTTTTCTGGCCGCTTCTGGCCGCGCTCGCCTCCATCGCAAGCTACTTCCTTGTCTACTCGCTCGTCGCCAAACGTGAGGGACTCGCCGTCGCCGTGTTGCTCAACCTCTTGCCTGTCTTCAACGACGCCGCTCTGCACGCCACCTGCGCGATGCCCCTGACCACCGCAGCCCTCGCATCCCTTTTTTGCGCATGGCAAGCGCTGGACCGAAATTCCGGCGCATGGTGGTTTGCCACCGGACTCTGCGCTGCCTTCGGCTTGCTCTTTTCCTACACCGCTTGGTTTCTTCTGCCGGTCGTTACTCTTGTTCTCGTTGTATCACACCGCTGGCGCCCGCGTTTGCCTTCCGCCGGTTTCTGGGTCGCTTGGCTTCCACCTCTCGCCGTCTACGTCGTGTTGCTGCAATGGAATGCACAACACGGTTGGATTCATTTCATCGGGGGCACATGGAAGACAGCCTTGAATCTCCATTTTTCCAACCTCGCCCCGTCGCTCATCTCCGCCGGCCATGCGGTTACACCCTTCGTTCTGATCGCTCTTGCCATCGCGGCAGCAACGGCTTTCGCGCGCATCGGCGTTTCGCCCAAAATAAAATTCGTCACCCTTCCCGCCCTCGCCGCTTTGCTGGCGGCACTTTATGCCGCACTGCGTGGTCTACCTACTTTGAGCCCCGGACTTCTCGCTGCCGCCCTGACCCTGCCTCTCCTCGCGTGGTTGCCGCCGCAAGTTTTCCGCGTCCCCACGCACATGCTTACCGTCATTGTCTTTTTGTCGGCTGCCCTATGGTGCGCGTTCACCCTGCCGCGTCCCGAAGTCAAGGGTTTCATTGATGCCAATGTCGGGCGGACCATCGACGACATCCGCGCGGAGCAATCCGATCCGGTTGCTCCACCGCTGCTCCTCATCGCCGAAAACGCTCCCATGGCCGCGGCCTTGGCCCTTGCCTTGCCCGATGTCACCCCCGCGGCACCCGGACACCCTCCCGTCTACACCGTCGAATCCGCCGCCGCCCGCAGCCAATTCGACCTCTGGCCACGCTATGACCAATTCGTCGAGGCAGACGTCCCCGACGCAGCCGCCGACCTCGATCCTTTCACGGAGCAGGACGGCGCCAATCCTTTTGTCGGACGCTCGGCACTCTACATCACCGTTCAGCAGCCCGACGATCTGCCCCAAGCCATCACCGCAGCATTCACGGCGGTCGAACCGATCGCAGAAGTCACGACTCCGGACGGACGCATTTTGCGCGTTTATCTCTGTTCGGACTACCAGACGATGCCATTGTGAGCGTGACGGCGGCCGCTCCGACCGCTAGTTTTTTACGTTCTATGGCCAAACCCAAAGTTCTTATCTCCGACCCCATCTCGCAGCGCGGGGTCGATGCCCTCGCAGAGGGCGGACATCTCGACGTCACTTTCAAGCCGGGCCTGCCCCACGACGAACTCCTCAAGCTCATCCCTGACTACGCGGCCCTCGTCGTCCGCAGTCAGACCAAAGTCGGACCCGACGTCATCGCCGCGGCCAAAAACCTGAAGGCCATCGGACGCGCCGGTGTGGGTGTGGACAATGTCGACGTCGATGCCGCCACTCAGCGCGGCATCGTTGTGATGAATACTCCCGGCGGAAATACCGTCTCCACCGCGGAACACGCCTTCTCCCTCCTTGTTTCCGTCGCCCGCAAGATCCCCATGGCCGATGCCAGCGTGAAGTCCGGCAAATGGGACCGCAAAAGCTTCGAAGGCACCGAACTCGCCGGCAAAACCCTTGTTGTCCTCGGCATGGGCCGCATCGGCGCCGAAGTGGCCAAACGCGCGCTCGCCTTCGGCATGCGCGTGCTCGCTTACGATCCGTATCTCTCCGAGGTCCGCGCCCGTAGTCTGCAGGTAGAGCTTGTCGAGAATCTGGACGAAGCCATTTCGCAGGCCGACTTCATCACCATGCACATGCCGCTGACCAACGAAACGCGGCACATGCTCGACGCCAAGCGCCTCAAGAGCATGAAAAAAGGCGCGCGCGTTGTGAACTGCGCGCGCGGCGGACTCATCGACGAAGCGGCCCTCGCCGCCGAACTCGCGTCAGGTCATCTCGCCGGCGCGGCCCTCGATGTTTTCGAAACCGAACCACCCCCAGCCGATTCGCCGCTCCGCTCTCTTCCTAACATCGTCTTCACCCCGCACCTAGGTGCCTCCACCGCCGAAGCCCAAGAGAGCGTCGGCATTGAAATCGCCCACGCCATCCGCGCCGCGCTGCTCGAAGGAACAATCAACAACGCGGTCAACGCCCCGAGCGTCGATGCCAAAACGCTTGCAGTGCTCGGACCCTACCTCCGTCTCGGAGAAAGCCTCGGACGCTTCATCGCCCAGCTCGCCCCCAAGCGCTGCGCTGCCTTGCGCATTGAGTTCAGCGGCAAAGCCCGCGATATCGAGACCACGCCCATCACCCGCTCCATCCTCAAGGGCTTCCTCGCCCACATCAGCGGTGACGAAGTCAACGAGATCAATGCACCCGGCCTCGCCCAGAATCTCGGACTCCAAATCGTCGAATCCAAAGTAAGCGACAACGGCGAGTTCACCGATTTGATTAAAGTCACCGCCGAAGCAGGCGATTCCAAAGCAACGGTCGCTGGCACTTTCTTCGGAAACAAACCGCGCGTCGTCCTCGTCAACGGACGCCACATCGAAGCCCAACCCGATGGCGTTCTCCTCATTCTTGAAAACAAAGACCGTCCCGGCATGGTCGGACATGTCGGGACCCTGCTTGGAAAGCACAAAGTCAACATCGCCAGCATGTCACTCGGACGCGACCAAGCCGGCGGCACCGCGCTGACCATCCTGACGCTCGACTCCGCTCCCGACGACAAAGTCCTCGTTGAACTCCGCACCGACCCGGATATCGTCAGCGCTCGCGTCCTTAAACTGTAGCGTCCCCGTCCTCGGCAACGATCCACCATTCGTCACGCGCCACTCGTGACTTCAGCGGCCGCTCTCCTCCCGCTCTCGATCGCTCCGTGCACCGTGCCGCTATGGCCGTCGAGATCGGTCGCCTCGCCCGCGAAAAATAGCTTTCCGCCCAGCGAAGCGGCCAACGCCTCGCGGTGCCGCATTTCCGTGTGGGCGAGCGGAAAACTGTAAAGACCGCGGACAAAAGGCTCCGTCGTCCAATCCGCCACATAGGCCTCCTCGAAATTTTCCGAAGCCACCCGGCCCCCGAAAATGCGGTCGAGTTCACCCAAAGCGAATTCAACCAGGTCCACTTCGAGCTGACGGAGAAAATCCGCCCGCGTGCCGCTGACGAACGCGGTGAGAATGTGCGCCTTGCCCTTCCGTCCGTTGCCCGGCGTCCAAAATTGCGGCCAAAACGTGTCGGAGTGCAGAAAATACATATCCTTTGGCCAGAACGGACGATTGAACTTCAGGACAATCTTCATCCCGCCATCCATTCCGATGCTCGTGATGGCCTCTTTCTTTTCCGGCGGAAGCAGCGGCGAGAATTCCGGTGAAGCCTCGCGCAACACCGCGACGGAGCCCGTAAAAATCACCGCGTCGGCCCTCAATTCTTCACCACCGGCTAAACGCACGATTACCTCGGAACCTCCCCACTCGATCCGTGCCACCACCGCGCCAAAGCGAATACTCTCGCGAACCGTCTTCAAGAGCGGTTCGAGCAGTGTCATGTAAGGCTGGCGCACCGTGTAATTCTCTTCCCGCAGTTGCCAGTTGCGCTCATAGCCGATGAACCCGCGCATCCCTAAGCGGTCCAACGTGGTGCCGTGTTCCACGCCGAGCCTTGAGTCGAGGTAGTGCCACGCGTGTCCCGGCATATGGCGCGCCACGATGCACTGTTCCACCGTCCACGCCGGCGTCTGGTAGTGGCTGATGTTGTCGACGAACTCGAAAGCCTCGCGCAAATCCTCCCCGGCCCGCGCTGCTTCGAGCGAAATGAGCTTCCCATCGTAACGGATGTAATCGTGCGCCGTCTCGTGGCGCATCAATTCCGCGCCCGATTCCTTGACCAACGGCATCAGGCAATTCTCCAGTCCGTGCACTTCCTCTGCTCCTAGTTCGATGTGAAAATCGGCAAACCCTTCGAGATGGCGCACACGCCCACCCGCGCGATCCGAGGCCTCCAACACCGTTGTCTCCGCACCGGAGGCAATCAACCTCTCAGCCGCGGCCAACCCGGCAGCTCCCGCACCGATTACGATGACGCGTTTTCTTGCCATGTGTTCAGCCTAAACCGCACACCTCTGAGTTCCAGACCTTACTCCGTCTGCTTTAGCGTCCACCTCCGGCCTTGGTGCCGAGAACGCTTTCTCGACGGATTCGCTAAGCAGCGGCCTGCGCCACCGCAGCCAAGTAGCCCCGAGGTGCGCTCAAACGCCGCACCTCTACAACCATCCCGCCCACGCGCGCGGAGGTTGTATCCTCCGCCACAATCGCAGGATCAACCCGCGTGAGCGAAAGTCCGCGGGCCAAGCCCAACCCGACGCATTTCATCGACGCCTCACGCGCCGACCAAAGCACAAAAAAAGCCTCCTCGCGGAGACTTGCGTCGAGCGACCTCCATACCACCGCTTCGTCCCGATGAAAGTATCGCTCAACGATCGATTCCATCTCACGCACCGGACGAACCTGCTCGAGGTCCACGCCGATTTGCCCGCGTCCAACCGCCACAGCGACATAATCACCGGAGTGCGAGACGTTGAAATCCCCCCCTGACACATTCGTACACCGCGGCTTGCCGTCAGCCGATTCGTCGAACACCAATTGATCGGCTGGCAAACCTGTGACCTCTGACAGCATCTTTCTGCGCATTCCGCGTCCAACCATAAATCGCTTCCTTAGCGCAGGATTCGAAATCCCGTCAGCCCTGATCTTCTCCTCCTCGCTCAACAACGCCCGGAACTCCTCCGCCTCCGACAAATGCACAAATACCGCCTTCACTACTTTTTTTCGGTGAAGATCCTGTTGGCAAACGCTTCGATCTGCTCCGGACCCGGTCGCGCTCCTTCGTAAGGCATAATCAACGCCGCCACCTCATAGCTGTAGGTCCGCGTGCCCGTGCGGATGAATTGCGCCAAATTTGCCGTGTTCAGGTAGACATCGTTGTTGAATTCGATCTCCACCGGCTCGCCGTTCAGGAAGGATCCCCACAGCATCAGCACCGGACCGCCCGGACCGCGGAATGGAAAGACATTGAAGACAAAATCGCGATCCCCGAGCCGGATACTCTGCCGCTCGACCTTTCCTTCGATGCGCCACCCCGCTCCCGGCATACAGCGGTCCGGACGGTGATAAAGCTGGTTGGCGTTCCCTTTGCGCGGACGCCAATAAAAATGGTAACCAGCCACTTTTCCCGGCACCCCATCGCGCAACCCCCGGATGTAGCGATATTCATCCGGACCCAAAACACCCAGTATTTCCTGCGGAACATTTTCGTCCGTCTGAAAATCCCCGCTCTCAGCCGGAGCCAACATCGCAGCCTTCGGCGCCGGCGCCATGCTCGCGTGCCACCAAAACCAACCATGCGCCATCACCACCGCCACGCACGCCACCCCCAACACCGCCCATCCCGCCACTCCTTTTCTTAAATCTCCAATCTCAAATCTTCCTCCTTCACCTTTTCTATTCTCCCTTCTGCCTTCTTCGATTTCGTCCCTCCCTTCTGCCTTCTGCATTCTACGCTCTGCGTTCAAACCTCCTCTCACTTTCCCCATCGCCCACGCCGCAACTCCCACACCCCCGAGCAAAATCGCCAGCATGCTGGCGATTTTGCTCGGGGGTGTGGGAGTTGCGGCGTGGGCGATGGGGAAAGTGAGAGGA
>Ga0163212_1000876_pt1 | contig 13489 bp, 10 predicted proteins | sample Malawi_45m_30L_FD_113532 | JGI IMG/M metagenome (GOLD analysis project Ga0163212, IMG submission 113532) | Freshwater microbial communities from Lake Malawi, Central Region, Malawi to study Microbial Dark Matter (Phase II) - Malawi_45m_30L | ecosystem: Environmental > Aquatic > Freshwater > Lake...
ACGACAATCGCCATCAAACGGGGGGAATTGTTTCTCATGGCGGCAATTCAAACGCCCGAACCCCGCGAGCGCAAGAACGCGGTAAAAGGCGCGGAATCAGCCTCCAACGTAGGACATTTCCACTTTGGTCCGTGCCGCCGCCTCGGAGCGCAGCTCAGAGTAGCGGTCATCGCGGCGCGTCCAAACCGAGGAGACGAACTCCGCGATTTCTTGATCAGAAGCGCCGCTGCGCAGCACGGAGCGGAGGTCGGTGCCGCCGCTGGCGAAGAGGCAGGTGACCAGTTGACCGTCGGCGGTCAGGCGCGCGCGGTTGCAGTCGCGGCAGAAAGGCTCGGTGATGGAGGAAACGAATCCGATTTCTCCCCCGCCATCGGCGTGGCGGTAGCGCCGCGCCACTTCGCCGCGGAAAGCGGGATCGACGGGAAGCAATTCATACCGCGAAGACAGCTTGTCGCGAATTTCGGCCGCGGGAACCACCGAGGTGATTTGCCAGTGGTTGTGGTTGCCGACATCCATGTATTCGATGAAGCGCAGCGTGCACCCCTCCCCGCGGCACCATTCCGCCAAGGGCAAGATTTCGTCCTCGTTGACCCCGCGCTGGACCACACAATTGATTTTCACCGGCAATCCCGCTCTCCGCGCCGCGCGAATGCCGTCGAGAACTTGGGTTACCGGAGCCTCCGATCCCGTCATGGCTTGAAAGACCGCATCGTCCAAAGCATCGAGGCTCACCGTGATGCGATGCAGTCCGGAATCTTTCAACGCTTGGGCCACGGAGGCGAGCAAGAGGCCGTTGGTGGTGAGAGCCACGTCGTCGAGTCTCCCGATCCCCGACAGCAGACGGACAAGATCGGGCAAGTCGCGCCGGAGCAAGGGTTCGCCGCCGGTCAGTCTCGCTTTGCGGACACCAAGCAAGGACATGACGGACACAACGCGGAAGATTTCCTCGAAGCTGAGCACGTCCGATCTCGGCAAAAAAGCATGCGACGCTCCGAAGATTTCGCGCGGCATGCAGTAAGGACAGCGGAAATTGCAGCGGTCGGTCACCGACACGCGAAGGTCGCGGATCGGACGTCCCAGCACATCGCGCGGCGCGGTCATACTTCCCCCACCGCCCTTCCTTCCGGCGCGTGACTTGGCACCGGGTTCTGCCGCGCAAGATGCCAGCCGAACATTTTCATCACAACGAGATGAATCGGAGCCTGCGTGATGCGATAGAACCACCAAGGCAGTGACGGGCGATAATTGAAGATGGCAGCCAAGACACTGCGACGATCCGGGCTTTCGCGGAACTCAAGACGCGCAGGCGCGCGTCCGTCGGCAGGGTCCGGTTCGCGCGTGAGCAATCCGCCGGTGATGTAATAAAGCGGACGATCGGCCGAAGAGCGGTCGGTCGAGTAGCTCAACTCAAGCAACGGTTCCTTCACCCTCGTCACGCGGAAAGCCAGGTTGAGGTGCGGGTCGACGACAACACGAAGGACAAATTTAAACAGCGTCGGCAACCAGCGGGCGTATTCTTTGGCCACCCAAATGGCGTCGCGTCCGGGCGGCAGCGGCAACCGCTGGATCGAACACACGTAGCGCCCGGCCTCGGACTGGCTGTCGCGTCGCGCCAGATGTTCGTCCGCACTCGTTCCGTCTTTGTCCCCCTTCAAGGCCTCGGCCAAAGCTTCGTCGAAAGGTTGAGCGGCGATGCCCGCCCGCTCCTGCAAAGTCGGGGAATGCGCGACCATGGCATGGCGCAAACTCTCGACGAGCGGCGCCACCAGCTCACGATGAGCGCCCGTGACCAAACGCGTGGCCAGAACACTGAGCCGCGTGGGGATGAACGGCACAGCGACAATCAAGCGTTTCCGGCCGATGGTGTCGGCTGTGCGGCGCATCAGATCGACATAGGTCATCACCTCCGGGCCGCCGAGATCGAAAGCGCGACCGAACATTTCGTCACGACCGATGCAAAAGCGCAGCAACCGCACCACATCGCGCAGACCGACGGGTTGGGTCATGGATTTGGTCCAATGCGGGCAGAGCAAAACCGGCGATCTTCGCACCAGGCGAAGCATGATGCGGAACGAGGAGCCGCGCGGACCGACGATAAGCCCCGCGCGCAGACTGGTCACGGGCACGCCGCGGGCGGATAGGACGCGCTCGACTTCGAGACGGCTGGCCAGGTGACGCGACAATTGCGCGTCGTTCGGAATAATGCCGCCGAGATAGACGATTTGCTTCACTCCCGCGCGCGCGGCCGAGCGGGCAAAATTGTCAGCCAGAATGAAGTCCATGTCTTCGAAGCGGGCCTGAGTCAACCGCGCCGGCAACATGGAATGCACGAGGTAAACTGCGTAATCGGCGCCTTGGAGGGCGCGCTCGGTTTGCAGCAGCGAGAAAAGATCGCATCGCGTCCAACGCACGCGCAGCAGTTCGGGATTCGCCGACCGACTCAGGGCAACGACGTCGAAATTTTCCGCCAAGACCGGGAGCAGAGCCATGCCGACGAATCCGGAGGCACCGGCGACAACCACGGTCGGACGGGAGGCGGTTTCCATGCGGCCATCAAACACCGCTGCGGCGCGCGCGCAAGCCTGCGCGCGTTCAGCTGCGGCCCGCCCAAAGCAGGTAGACCCAATTGCCGGCGATCAGCACCGCGATGGCGAACCTCCACCAAGCCGCGCCGAAGAGCTGCGGTCGCCATGGCTCCAAGCGGAACAGCAACACGCAAGAAGCGTAGAGCCCCCCGATCAGAGCGATGATCGATGCGATCACGGCGGCGGGATTCCAAGCCAACGCCTCGCGCCAAGAACCGCTGAGCAGCGCCGCGAGCGCGCGTGTTCCCCCGCATCCGGCACAAGGCACTCCGGTTGCGCATTTCCACAGGCAAGCTGTCACCGGCACGTCAGCGGCCCGGGCAAGGAGCAAAAGGGAAATCGCCAACGCCGCGGAAGCGCCGATGACAAGAATCAGACGTTCCGGTTGCGTGCGGACTTGCCAAGGGAGAGGAGGAGGCAAGGACACGGGCTAGCCCTCACTTTCCCGCCGCTTCGAGGATTCCGAGCGATCCGGCGGCGGCGGCAGCGACCGTCATGGCGGCGCCGATCATCAGGGCACAGCAGACGAGCGTGGGCAGAAGGACGGCAACGAGCGCACGGCCTTTGGAAATGCCATGCACCTCGGCCAAGCCGAGAACCATGATGACAATATTCCAAATCCACGCGGCCAGCGCTCCGCAGACCGGCAAAAGATTCAGCACCGAGGTCGAACCGCCCGCGTAGCAAGTGACGCGAAACGTCGCTTCGAAAGATTTTTTGGCGCCGCCGACAACCATGAGGGCGAGATGGGTCAGAGCCGCCGAGACAAATGCCATCGCGGCGAAGAAAAACGGCAGGAACATGATGGTCGCACCGAGCACCGCAGTCGAAGCAAGGGCATTGGCCAACATCTGCTGCTCCGGCGTTCCCGCCGAGGGATTCACGGCATTGAGCGCCATCTGGTAGCCGAGGCTGGCCACACCGCCGACGGTTGCGCAAAGAACGAAGAAGAACAGCGGCGCGCCAAACCCGCCGACCGGCGGCATGACGGCGAAAGTTTTCGCCGGCTCGAGTAGCACCAGACGGACCGTGTCGATCAGCGCGTTGAGAAAACCTCTCTGCGCGCGCTCCTCCCAAGGGAAGCCTGTTGCTTGGGCGGCCGGAACCACGGCCGGAGGAACGGAACCGCCGGAATCGGCCGCGGTCTCGGGGGCGATTTCATCGATCACCTCGCCCAACGGTTTCCACATCGGCATACCATCGCGCCAAGCCAAGTCGGTTGCGTTGAACTTTCCGTCCTTGAATCCCGCGCGAACCTCGTCGGGGGTAAATTGACCCAGTGGTTGCCCGGCCCGGTTGATGTGAATCTTCATCGGCGATTGTTTGACCGCCAGCGGCCTTCCGCGTCAACCAACAATTGCGGAAGAAAAGGCCTGAGATTGCTTTGCGGCGCGAACGCGGCGAACATTCCGCCATGGCTTTGACCGAGAGCAGCCCGTTGGACGGACAGTTCACCATGCCTGATTTTTTCCTGCCGGACGTGGCTTCCGGGGAGAGCTTGTCCGCCCCCGCCTGCGCGGGCGAACACGGCACGGTGGTCATTTTTCTATGCCGGCACTGTCCCTACGTCGTGCACGTGTTTCCAGAATTGATCGCCATTGCCCGGAAATATTCCGGCAAGGGCATCGGGTTCGTCGGAATCAGCGCGAACAACGTGGCCACGCATCCGGAGGATGCGCCGGAGAAACTCAAAACCATGGTCGCCGAGCGCGGCATTACCTTCCCCATCCTGTACGACGGAACGCAGGAGACAGCCCGCGCCTTTCACGCCGCGTGCACGCCCGAGTTCTATGTTTTCGCGCGCGATGCACGGCTCCATTACCACGGACGCATGGATGCAAGCACTCCGGGCAACAACGTGCCGTGCACGGGGGCCGACTTGCGCGTCGCGCTCGACACACTGCTCGACGGACAACCGGCTCCGACTCCTTGGCATCCGAGCATGGGCTGCAATATCAAGTGGAAGTAGCGCACCCCGAGTCCCCCGGCCCGCAAGGCAAGCACCCGCATCGGCAACATCCGACGCATCACCACGGCGTGTTCCGCTTGCGCTACGGGCGTCCGCTGCCCTTCGGCGCCAACGTGGTTCCCGGCGGGATCAACTTCTCCGTGTTTTCGTCCCACGCCACGGGTTGCACGCTGGTCCTCTTTGAAAAAGGAGCGCAAAGACCTTTTGCCGAGATTCCGTTCCCGAGGGAATTCCGCATGGGCAACGTCTACGCCATGACGGTTTTCGATCTCGACCCGTCGAACATCGAATACGGATTCCGCATGGACGGTCCGTTGAATCCAAAAGCCGGCCACCGCTTCGATGTCCGCAATATTCTTCTCGATCCTTTCGCCCGTGCAGTCGGTGGACGCGAGGCATTCGGCACACAACCGAGCAGCCACGATATCTTTCCGCACCGCGGAAGAATCCCGGAAAACAACTTCGACTGGGAACACGACCGGCCGCTGGACATTCCGGTCGAACAGCTTGTCATCTACGAACTGCACGTGCGCGGATTCACCCGCCACCATTCGTCCGGTGTGTCGGCGCCGGGCACATTCGACGGGTTGCGCGAAAAGATCCCCTATTTGAAATCGCTCGGCGTCAACTGCATCGAGCTGATGCCGATCTTCGAATTCGACGAGCACGAGAATACGCGCAGCAACCCCGAGACCGGCGAATTGCTGACCAACTACTGGGGCTACAGCACGGTGGCCTTCCGCGCGCCTAAAGCGGGCTTCGCGGCACGCGGCAATGAAGGACGGGAGACGGAGGAACTCAAACAAATGGTCAAGGCCTGCCACGCCGAGGGAATCCAGGTCATCCTCGACGTGGTCTTCAACCACACGGCGGAGGGCGACGCCAATGGGCCGACCATTTCCTTCCGCGGACTGGACAACAAAACTTACTATCTGCTCGGACCGAACGGCGAATACCTCAACTTCAGCGGTTGCGGCAACACCCTCGATTGCAACCACCCCGTGGTGCGCGATTTCGTCCTCGATTGCCTGCGTTACTGGGCGGCCGAATACCACATCGACGGGTTCCGCTTCGATCTTGCCTCGGTGCTCGGGCGCGATTCACAGGGCAATCCGCTGCCCAACCCTCCGCTTTTGGAAGCCATCGCCCACGATCCGGTGCTGGCCCATTGCGAACTGATCGCCGAGGCGTGGGATGCGGGCGGACTCTACCAAGTCGGCAATTTTCCCAACTACGGGCGCTGGATGGAATGGAACGGGAAATTCCGCGACGCAGCGCGGCGGTTCCTGCGCGGGGACGACAATTCCGTCGGCGAGATGGTGCAGCGCATCCTCGGCTCGCCCGATCTTTACCAGGCCAGCGGCCGCAAGCCTTTCGCCTCGGTCAACTTCATCACCTGCCACGACGGATTCACTTTGGCCGATTTGTTCAGCTACGAAAAAAAGCACAATCTCTCCAACGGAGAAGAAAACAAAGACGGCGGCGACGACAACTGGTCATGGAATTGCGGGGCCGAAGGCCCGACAAACGATGCGGAAATCAATGCGTTGCGGTTGCGCTGTGCGAAAAATGCAGTCACCCTGCTTCTCGTCAGCCAAGGCGTTCCGATGCTTTACATGGGAGACGAGATGGGACGCACGCAGAGCGGCAACAACAATGCGTATTGCCACGATAAAGAATGGAACTGGTTGGACTGGGATCTCGCCGGAAAGAACGATGGATTGGTCCGCTTCGTGCGCCTGATGATCGATTTCCGCCGACGGCACGCCGGACTGCGCCGCAGCGACTGGTTCACCGGAAAGTCGGATGTTCCGCACGGGGGAATTTCCTGGCACGGCGTCGAGGCGGGAAAACCGGACTGGAGCGAATTCAGTCACTCGCTCGCCTTCATGATCACGGCAGGGGCAGGCTGGGACGACAGCGCCGCGGGTTCTTTTTACGCCGCATTCAACATGCACGTGGAGCCGCTCCCCTTCGAGTTGCCGGAGGCGCCCGGGGGAACGCGCTGGCATCTCATGGCCGAAACTTCGCGCCCGTCACCCGAAGACATTCGCGAACCCGGTCACGAGACACTCTTGCCCGAGGGCGCGCCCCTGGTTCTGCAGCCTTACAGCACAGCTTTGTGCGTGGCCCGATCCGTATGAAAGCGGTGAGACTTTGTGTTTTGGCCGCGGCGCTCGTCTCCGCGGCATGCAGCCATACCGAGCAATCCACCCGTCCGATCCGCCACGGATTGGTGCCGATGGAAGAGGTCCGTCCCGCCGCACTTCCTGAAGTGCGCTACGCCACGTGCTACAATTTCACTGGGGCGCAGCTTTATCCCGGCGCGCGCCTGTGGTTGCACCGCAATACGGCAAGCGCGCTTTCCCGCGTGCAGAAAGATTTGGCCAAACAAGGACTCGGGCTGAAAGTTTTCGATGCTTACCGGCCGTTTTCCGTCCAACAGCGCATGTGGAATCTCATCCGCGACGAGCGCTACGTCTCCAATCCGGCCAAGAACCGCGGACGCCATACGCGCGGCACGGCTGTCGACGTCACACTTGTCGATACCAGAGGCAAGCAGCTCGATATGCCGACCGATTTCGATGACTTCACGGACAGAGCCCATTCCGACTACCCGGGAGTGACGCCACGGCAGAAAACCAACCGTGCGTTGCTCGCCCGCGTGATGTCGCGGCACGGCTTTGTCCCCTATCCTTTCGAGTGGTGGCATTTTGATTTGCGTGGATGGGAAAAATATCCGGTGCTGGACATTTCGCCGCGCGAATTGGCCGCGGGCCAAAAGACGACAGCGCCGGTGCGGTAACGTGCGCATGACACGTCCGGTCGTCATCGTCGGGGGCGGCCTCGCCGGCCTTGGCTTGGGTCTCGCCCTTCGCCGAAATGCCGTCCCGGTGACGATTCACGAGGCGGGTCGTTATCCGCGCCATCGCGTCTGCGGCGAATTCATCACTTCACTGGACCGGCACACCCGTGAGGTGTTGGGCTTGGATAAGCACCTGCTAGGCGCGCGCACGGCGAGGAACGTGTCTTGGTGCGAAGACGGAAAGCCGGATATCACACACCGGTTGCCCCACCCTGCGCTCTGTTTGAGCCGGCATGCGCTCGACGCCGCCATGGCGGAGGAATTCGTCGCCCTCGGTGGCGAACTGCAGACTAACTCCCGCGCGGTGTTGCGCGAAGAGGCCGGCGTTGTCCATGCGGGCGGAAGGCAACCGGACCCGAAGTCCGTGTGGACCGGAGTAAAGCAGCACTACCGAAATTTGCCTTTGCGCAATGATCTCGAAGTCCACTTCGGTCAGGGCGGCTACATGGGACTGGCCAGAATCGACCCGCAAACAGTCAATGTCTGCGCATTGCTGCGGCGCAACATGGTGGATCTGACGAAAGCTTTCCCGGAGATCGCAAGACAAAGCGGCTTTTGTTCGCTCGCGCAGCGCTTGGCCGAAGCCGAACCGGTTGAGGAATCATTCTGCGCCGTGGCCGGACTCAACTACAGCGCAGGCGCGTGCCGTGACAACGCCCTGCGTATCGGCGACCAGCAGTGCCTCGTGCCGCCGTTTACCGGGCACGGCATGACCATCGCCTTGCAGAGCGCCGCCACTGCTTTGCCGCACGTTCTCGCCTGGGCACGGGGCGAGATCGAATGGAGCAAAGCGCGCGCAAAGGCCTCGAACGCGCAACGCCGGCGCTTCGGCTTTCGTTTGCGCGTGGCACAGGCAGCACACCCGCTACTGCTTGATCCCCGACCACGCAGTGTGGCCCGCGGACTCCACCGCTTCGGCGTTTTACCTGTCCGTTTGCTTTACCGCATGATGCACTGACGCGCGATGTATCTGCGCGGACTCGCTACGGCCACGCCGGAAAAATCTTTCTCGCAGAAAGACTGTTTCGCTTTGCTGCAATCGCATCCGTCGACCTTGGCGCAACTGGACCGGCGATCGCGCCTCATGCTTTCGACTATTTTGCGCGGCGATTCCGGCGTGGAGAAAAGGCAGTTCGCAGTCGATGCGGAGAAACTTTTTCAACTCGATGCCGACGGCCTCAATGCCGAATTCCGTCGCACCGCCCCAAAACTCGGAGCACAGGCCTTGGCTCGAGCCTTGGAACAAAGTTCCTTGGCGCCCGAGAATCTCGATGCGCTCATTGTCACCACCTGCACCGGCTACCTGTGCCCCGGACTGAGCAGTTACATCGCCGAGATAATCGGTCTGAAGCCCAACGCCTGGTTGCATGATATCGTCGGTCTCGGCTGCGGCGCGGCCATTCCCGCTTGGCGCGCGGCGTCATCGATCCTCCAAGCAGAACCGGACAAGAATGTCGCATGCCTCTCGGTCGAAGTATGTTCGGCGGCTTTCTATCTCGACAATGATCCGGGCGTCATCGTCAGCGCCTGTCTGTTCGGCGACGGCGCTGCCGCGACCATTTGGGCGAGCAAGGCGGGAGCCGCTCAACTGCGTTGCCACAGTTTCGACACTCTTCATCAACCGGAACACCGCGATCTCATCCGCTTCGAGCAGCGCGAGGGGAAGCTGCGCAATCTGCTGCACTCCAGTGTGCCGGAACTGGCCTCGCGTGCCGTCGCCCTGCTTTACGAAAACGCACGCCGGGCATCACCGCGCCCCGTCTCGCGCGTTCTCTCGCATGCCGGAGGACGCGATGTCATCGCGGCGATCCGCAAAGAAATGCCGGAATTCTCCCTGGAGGAAACAACCGCGATTCTCAAACGGCATGGTAACATGAGCAGTCCCTCGGTCGTCTTCGCCTTGCAACAGGCCATGCGATCCGGTCATCCCGAAAAAGACCGCGACTGGTGGCTGGTGTCGTTCGGCGCGGGGTTCAGCGCGCACTCCTGCCGCGTTTCACTCGTCTAGAACTGGATCGGTTGCGGCTCGGGGACAACAACACCCGGCGACTCCGTTTCGAGCGATTCCTTGATGCCGACCGGTTCGGCCGGACGCACTTCGGGGCCGGCTGCGGCGACGGTTTCTTCCCCGCTTTTCGCCGGCGAAGCACCCACGGCCTCCGCGCGGGCCACCGGCACATCGCCTTCCGCGCCGAAGGCCCCGGGCGCAACCGCCTCGTAGGGATCGACGCCTCCCACCACGGGAGAGGACGAAATGTCGACGGGACGAACTTTGCTCAGATCGATGGCCACCTCGGCGCGCGGCCACTCCTCCTCGGCGAATTCCTTGAGGTAGTTCTTCAGACCGCTTGCGTGAATCGGACATTGCACGGTCGGACCTCCGCCGACTTTCACGTATTCCTCGTAAGCGGTCGACTCGGTGACATCCTCGCCGCCGGCGACAGGCGTCCGCTCGACACACTTGTCCGTCGCCTGCTGACCGGAGACGCGGCACACCTTGACCATTTCGACGCTGACCGGCGCCTTCATCGGAGCGGACGGGAAATCCTCGCGCGAGGCGTTCATCACATCGACCCAGACGGGGAGCGCGAGATCCTTGGCGAAAGCGCCGCGGTAGATTTGGCGCGGGCGGTCGAATCCGACCCACACACCGCAAGTCACTGCCTCGTTGTACCCAATGAACCACGTGTCGGTGAAATTGTAGGCGGTGCCGGTTTTGCCGGCCGCCCCGGCCACGGCGAGACCGTAATCCGACATCGCACTGCTCGCCGTGCCGCGGGAAAGAACGTCGGTGAGCAAACTGTGCACCTGCCACGCCGCGCTGTCGGAGATGACTTTTTTACGCTCGGGGTTCTGCTCGAAGACAATCTCGCCGTCCGCCTCTTCGATGTGATCGATGATGTAAGGACGCAACGGACGCGTGCCTCCGCCCGGGAAAGTGGTGTAGGCCAGGACCGTTTCCTCGAGCGACTGCTCACTGGAGCCGAGATAGGAATTGGCGTAAGGACGCAGGGACGATTCGACGCCCATTTCCTGGGCCGTTTTCCCCGCGGCGGCGAGACCGGTTTGAAAACCGAAGCGGACGACAGCGCCGTTTTTGCCGCGAACCAAAGCATCTCGCGCCGTGATCTCGCCCTCGTATTCGTTGTCGGCGCGTTCCACGCCCCACTCGCCGAGGATACCCGCCTCCCCGCCGAACGCGACGAGGCGGTTGTCGAGCGCCCAATCCTGCACGACGGTGCCGGGGAAAAGTCCCTTCTCGAACGCCGCGGCATACAAGATCGGGGCAAAGGCGGTGCCGAGCGGACGTTTCCCCTGCACGCTGCGGTTGTATTCGCTGTGGAGAAAATCCCGTCCGCCAACCATGGCGAGAACACCGCCGCTTTTGTTTTCCAAAGCCAAAACCGCGCCCTGCAAATAATCGGGTTGCTGCGTGTTGGAATCGCCGGGCTTCGGAGGGTTCGCGGCCAAGCGCGCTTCGAATTGCGCGTAAGTCTGGTTGGCGTAACCCGGACGCTTTTCCACTTCATCGAGCCGGCGGCGCAGGGCCTTCTCCGCCTCGCGCTGCATGGCCGGATCCAGCGTGGTGTGGATGCGGAATCCGCCGTTCATCGCGCGATCGAAACCGAGCGAGTTGATCGCCTGCTGCCGGATGTATTCGATGGCATAGGACTGCTTTTTCGGCGCGGGGCGCTTACGGACGATGAGCGGCGAATCAACCGCCTCCTGATAAGCTTGCTTGGTCAGGAAACCGAGGGAGCGCATTTGTCCGAGGACATAGTTGCGGTTTTCCTTGGCCGCCTGAGGATTCGACCAAGGCGAGAGACTGTTCGGACTTTTCAGCAGTCCGGCGAGAACGGCGGCCTGCGCGGCGGTAAGCGACGAGGCCGGAATACCGAAGTATCCGCGGGCGGCCGCCTCGGCGCCGTAGAGACCGCCGCCGAAGTAAACGCGGTTCAAGTAAAGCTCCATGATTTTTTCCTTCGGGAAGCGCTCCTCGATGCGGTGGGCCAAAGCGATCTCGAGAAGTTTGCGGCGGTAGGTGCGCTCTTTGAGATCGAAAGAGTTACGAGCCAACTGCTGCGTGACCGTGCTGGCACCTTGGCGAATGCGGCCCGCCGACCAGTTGGCCAAGGCCGCGCGCGCCATGCCCATGTAATCGACGCCGTCGTGATCCCAGAATTTCTGGTCTTCCGTGGCGACCACCGCCTCGACCAACACCTTGGGCAGCTTCTCGTAGGGAACAGGATCGCGGTTTTGGATGAAAATTTTATCCATCACACCGCCCTTGCGGTCATAGATGACCGAAGCCGCTTCCATTTTCTCGAGACGCTCGAGATCGTATTGCCGCGCCATTTCGAGGAACTCGGCGCGCACCAGCAAAAAGACGATCGCCCCGACCGCTCCCGCGGCGAGCATGGCGAGCAAAGGGAACAGGACGATCCATCGCCACCAACCTCCCTTGCGGCGACGTTTGGGCGATTCCTCCCAGGAATATCTGTTTCTTGGCATCAGGCCTTGGCGTGCCGCAACGCGCAGAAACCGCGTCGGGTTGCGGACGGCTGGACAGAGATACTACACCATTGCACCCTGTAATCCAGCATGGCGATAACACGGCCGCCGAACAAACCGGTGCTCTACTGGGACCGGGACTGCGATTTTTGTCGCGGTTGGGTGGAACGCTGGCGCCAAGCCACGGGCGATAGCACCGGATACGAGGCCATCCAAGACGCGGCGCCGGAAATCGTCGAGGCCGCCGGGGGGCTGCCGCCGCAACGCATCGTGCTTGAGCAGGGCGACGGATCTTTGGCCACGGGTGCCGAAGCGGCGCTGGCCGCACTCGCTCCGCACAGCTTGTGCGCGCGAATGCTGCTCGGGACTTACAAAGTGTTCCCGCCCTTCCGCGCGGCCAGCGAGGGCTCCTACCGTTTTGTCGCAACGCACCGCTCGTTCTTCGCTTGGCTCACGCAACTTTTCTGGGGCAACGACACTCTCGCCCCCGCCTACTCCGTCTCGGGTTGGATTTTCCCGCGGGCCATCGGACTCGTCTTTCTCTCCGCTTTTGTCTCGTTGTGGGTGCAGATCGACGGACTGGCCGGGTCACGCGGCATATTGCCCGTGGCCGAACAAGTGGTTGCGACCGACGCCCACTTCCGCAGCGTCGGCGGCGCATGGGAAAAGTGGACCACCATGCCGTCGCTGCTCTGGTTCGGGGCTTCGGATGCGCATTTGCATGCCTGGCTCGCCGTCGGGACTGCGGCCTCGCTCCTCCTTTTGCTCGGTGCCGCTCCCGCAATCAGCGCGCTTGTTGCCTGGGCCTGCTATCTCTCCTTTGCCGCGACCGTTCCCGTTTTTCTGAATTTCCAGTGGGACGCACTCCTTCTCGAAGCCGGACTGCTTGCGGCACTCTACGCACCTTGGCGGCGCTATCTCGCCCGCGGCTCGAGCGAGCCGTCGCGCTGGGGACGTCTGCTCGTCTGGTGGTTGCTCTTTCGCCTCATGTTGGAGTCCGGCGTGGTCAAACTTTACGGATACAACGCGGAGGGATTGAACGCGTGGCTGGCCGGTTCGGCCCTCGATTTCCATTACTTCACGCAACCTATTCCCGTCTGGACCAGTTGGTGGGCCACGCAAATGCCCGATTGGTTCCAACGCCTCTCACTCTTTGCTGTTTTCTTCATCGAGCTGGTCCTGCCCTTTTTCATCCTCGGACCGCGGCGACTGCGCATGCTCGCGTTCTGGGGGTTCACTCTGCTCATGGTGCTGATCATGGCGACCGGCCACTACGGATTTTTTAATTGGTTGACCCTCGCGCTCTGCCTTTCCCTCGTTGATGACGCCTCATGGCCGGAGTCGATGCGGCGTTGGCTCGGACAGACAACGGAAAAACCCGTGCCGAAGATCCAGCGGCGCGTGGTTCCATGGATTGCCGCGATTATTCTCGTCCCGACCACTTTCACCCTGCTCATGGTCCTGCGACTCGCGCCGCCGACGTGGATCGGGCCGGTGCTCGGTCCGTTCGCGCCGTTTCGCAGCACGAATTCCTACGGACTTTTCAGCGTCATGACC
>Ga0163212_1000877_pt1 | contig 13441 bp, 1 predicted proteins | sample Malawi_45m_30L_FD_113532 | JGI IMG/M metagenome (GOLD analysis project Ga0163212, IMG submission 113532) | Freshwater microbial communities from Lake Malawi, Central Region, Malawi to study Microbial Dark Matter (Phase II) - Malawi_45m_30L | ecosystem: Environmental > Aquatic > Freshwater > Lake ...
CCGAGCACCGAGTTGATCGTCAGCGTGTTGCCGTTGGCGAAGACGACGAGCTCGCGACCGAGGCCGGGCACGATCGTGCCCTGGCCGGCGGTGGTGCTGAGCGAGGCCGCGGCGGCGCTCGAACCGAAGAGGATGCCGCCCGTACCGATGGTGAGGGTCTGACCGGCGGCGATGACGAGATTGGCCGCGGTGGTCGAATTCATGCGCAGCGAGTTGATCGTCTGCGTGTTCCAGGCCGTCGTGTTGGTGGTCGTGAGATTGACGTTGGCGGCCGCGCCCGGGGCGGTGGTCGTCGCGGCGGAATCGGTGTAGGTCGCGGGGGCGATCCAGCCGCCGGCATTCTTGAAGGCCCAGTCGGTGACGGTCGTGAGGCTGTTCGTGGACAGGGCGGCGTAAGCGGTGCCGTTGGCGTCGACCAACAGGGCGCCGTTGGTGCCGGAGGTCGTCCGGATACCGTTCGTCGCCGAAAGCGTGTTGGCCGGATTGCCGACGAAGAGCGTGGCGCCGCGGCCGCGGGTGATCGCGCCGAGGGTCAGCAAGGCGGGGTGCGTACCGCTGCTGGTGATCACGATGTCCGACGCGCCCGTGCCGAGGGTGGTCGACGCGAAAGTCTGGGTGATGGTGGCGGCGGCGGCGACCAGACGGAGGCGACCGCTGCCGTTGCCGACGTTGGCGAGCTGGAGCGGGGTCAGCTGGGTGCCGACCTGCGGAGCCGAGACGCCGCCCATGATGAGGACCGACGAGGCCGAGATCAGATTCGTGGTGACCGTGCGGGCGGTCGTGGCGGTGGCGCCGCTCGCGGTGAAGGTATGCGTGAAGTTGAGCGCCAGCGTGCTGATCTTGTTGGGGGAGCCTCCGGTCACGCCGGGCGCGCCAGCGATGATGGTGGTCGCGCCCGTGTAAGTCTGCGCGGTGGCGTTGATGTTGAGGGTGCCCGAACCGATCTTGGTGAGACCGCCGGCGCCGGAGAACACCGCGGTGACCTGGCCGCCGAAAGCGGAGTTCTGGCCGCCGGCGCCCACGCGGAGGGTGATGGGGTTGCCGAGGTTGTTGACCAGCGGGATGGTGATGGCGGAGCCCGGCTGGGAACCGGCGTTAACGCCGCCGACGGTGAACGTGCTCGTGGTGACGCTGGAGTCGAAGACGACGCTTCCCGCTATCATCACGTTGGTGACGTTGACGCCGCTGTAGGCGAGGGCGTCGGAGTGCTTGAGCAGGATCGATCCGTCGACGACCGTCGTGGCGCCCGTGAAGGTGTTGGCGGCGGAAAGCGTGAGCACGCCCGCGCCGATCTTGGTCAGGCCGCCGGAAAGGCCTTCGCGGTTGCCGCCGGTGGCGGCGCGGTTGCCGATCGAGCCGGCGAGCTCGACGTTGTTGCCGTTGGTGTCGAGCAGCACGGACCCGACGAGCGAGACGCCGCCCGGGATCGCGCCCGCTCCGGCGGTGATGTCGGTGGTGGAACCCGTGGCCCAGCGGATCGTGCCGCCTTGGACCGTCAGGCCGCCGGGGCTGAGGCCGTAACCGGCCGAAGCGCTGTTGGCGAGGACCTGGAGGGTGCCGCCGGCGTTCAGGATCAGGCCGCCCTTGTAAGTATTCGTGCCGGAGAAGGCCACGGCGGTGCCGACGATGTCGACGCGCGTCTCATAGCCGCCGGTGATGTTCGAGGCGAAGTTGAGGACGCTGCCGCCGCCGCCGAGGCGGAAGAAGCCGGCCTGACCGGGGGTGTAGGTACCGGTGTAGGTGACGTCACCCATGCCGGCGCCGAGGCCCATGCCGGTGAGATTGAAGCCAGATTTGCTGAGGTCGACCGCCTGCGTGGCCGTAGCCGCCGTGACGGCGACCGCGCCCGTGCTCGCGGCGTTGGTGAAGCGGTTGACCTTGGCGAGCGAGTCCGCGGCGTTGGCCACGATGGCGCCGCCCTGGGCGACCACGAGGAAGCGGCCGGCCTGGTAACCGTCGAGGGTCGTCGCGTTGAGCGCGCCGCCCGTGCCGACGGCGACGGTGCCCGCGTTGATCGAAAGCGGGGTGTCGAAGGTGTTGACGCCGGTGAAGGTCAGCGTGCCGAGGCCGCTCTTCACGAGACGACCGGCGGCGTTGGGAGTATTGAGGGCCGAGACGGTGACGACGGCTCCCTGGCCGCCGCCGCCAGTAAGGGTGACCGTCGGGACGGTGCCCGGCTGGTAGGTGCCGGGGCTCGTGATGACGATGCCCTTCACCTGACCGTTGGCGATGACCGCGTAGCCTGCGGCGGGCGTGCCGCCAGGCATCAGGCCGGCGGAGCTGAACACCACGGCCGGGGCGCCGACGTAGCCGGAACCGCCCGTGACGGAGAGATCAGCCTGGGTCAGGCCCGCGCCCGTGGCGGCGGTGAGGCCCGAGAGGGCGACGGCGAAGCCGTTGGTATCGATGGTGAGGACCCCGTTCGCGGAGGCCGCGCCGGCGACGGCGGAATTATCGACCGCGCCGAACAAGGTGTTGGTCCACGTGCCGTAAGGCGTGGCGACGCGGTTGTCGGCCGTGATGAACGCACTCGCCCCGATGTTCGCCAGAGAAGCGAGGACGCCCGTGGTCATGGCGGCGTTGGCACGCAGGGTTCCACCCGAGAAGTTGCTGTAGCCGAGGTTACCGCGGCCCGAGATCATGTTGACCGAGGCGTTGTTACCCAGCACCATCGTGCCCGCCAGCTGGTTGTAGAAGGCGGAGGAGCCGGCGATCGTGCCGTTGCCCCAGCGCAGGCGGCTGTTGCCGCCGTCGAAGACGCCGCCGGCGACGTTGAGGGCGCCATGCGTGCCGGTGCCGCCTAGGACGATGCCGATTTCGCTCGAGGTGTTCTGACGGTTGACGAGGCCGCCCGGACCGACGGTGAGCTGGCCGAGGCCCTGGTAACCGATGATGATCCAGTCGCCGGCGAAGTTGGAATTATTGAGGACGCCCGTGCCACCGACGTAACCGACGCCCACCGCGTTGGCGTTGTTTTCGTTGATGTTGAAACGGGAGATAAACCCGTTGTTCGACATCTGGAAGAGGCCGCCGGTCAGGTTGAAATAACCGTAGCCGATGCGGGCCACGCGCATGTTGCCGTTGTCGCCGGTGGTGAACAGGCGGACCGTGCCGGCGCTCTGATTGTAGATCGAGACGGCGCCGAAGGTGTCGGCGCCCTGCATCGAGAAGAGGTCGACGTCGCCGGTGACGTTGACGATGGACTGGAAGGGGCTGTTACCGAAGTACAGGTAACCTTGGCTGATGGAACCGGTGAGGCTTCCCGTGATATTCAGCGTGCCGCCGTTGACGGTCGTATTTCCGGTGTAAGTATTGGCCCCCGAAAGGGTCAGGGCGCCGTCCCCGAACTTGGTGAGCGCGAGGGTGGCGACGCCACCGTCACGGATCGTGCCGCCGAAGTCGGTGTTCGCGTTGTTCCGGCCGACCGTGAGCGTAACATTGTTCAGCGGGTCGAGGTTCTCGACGAAGCCGGTGCCGGCGAGGCCGCCGATCGTATTATTGAAACCGTTGAGACGCAGGATGCCCGGCGTGGCCCCCTGGGCCGAAAGGATGTGCGTGGAATTAAGGCTGAACGCGTTGGCGACCCCGGCGACGAGGTTCATCCCCGGGAAGCTAGTGGAGCCCGCGTAGGTGTTGAGGCCCGACAGGAGGAGCGAACTGCCGGCGAGACCGGCCACGGTCAGGTTGTTGCCCGCGGCGCCGGAGATGGCGCCGGAAACGGCAAGGGAAGAGCCGTTGGCGCCGGTGCCGGCGATGGTCCAGGTCTGCGGGGCGCCGAGGACGAGCGGGGCGCTGATGAGGATCGCGCCGGCGTTGTCGTCGATGGTGATGCCCTCGGAGGAGCTGGCCGGGGAGATGGTCAGGGCGGTGGTCGTCTCGGGTCCGCCTTGGGCGATGGTGACGCTCGTGATGCCCGTCGGGGTCGACGTGAACCGCAGCGTGCCGACCGTGAAGTCGCCGTCGAGGGTGGTGACGTAGGCCGAAGTGGCCGCGCCCGGAGTGGCGCTGAAGATGACGTTGTTGGCGATGCCCGGGAAGCCCTTGGCGTTGATGGTGCCGGCGACGTCGGTCGTGAAGTTGGTGTCGTAGTTCGCGTAGTTGAGCGAAGACCAGCTCACGTCGGCGCCGACGCGCCAGTAAAGGTCGGTCGGCAGGGCCGTCGTCGTCAGGGTGACGGCCGTGTCCGTGCTGGTGAGACCGAAGGTGTGCCCGCCGAAAGTACGGAGCTCTCCCAGCGAGTAGGTCGCGATGCTCAGTCCGCTCGCCGCGGTCAGCAGATCGTAGCTGCCAGCCGTGAGTCCGGAGAGACCGGTGAGGTTGAGGATGACGCGGTTTGCGGTGAGGGCCGCGGAAGAGGTACGGATGCGGTCGAATGCGTTGAGGGCCCCGATGTCGAAGCCGAGCGAAGCGGCGCCAGACGCGCCAGCACCGAGATTGAGCACGCCCGCGCCTAGGTCGATGGCCTGACCGACGGTGTTGTTGAGGTTGAGGATCGCGCCGGTGCCGACGCGGACGGAAGAGGTGCGCAGGGCGGCGGTGCGGCCGCCGGTGATGTTGATGCGACCCCCGAGCACGGTGGTCTGGCCGACGTAGGAGAGCGTCGAACCCGAGAGCGTGAGCGTGCCGATACCATCCTTGATGAGGCCGACGTTATCCTGATTGGTTCCAGCTCCGCCGATGGAGCCATTGAATTCGGTGAAGCCGTCCTGGTCGACCGTCAGGGTCGACAACGAGGAGGCCCCGCCGACGATGGCGCCGTTGCCGACGCTGCCCAGAGGGCGCACCAGGAAGGAGACCCCGGCGCCGCCGCCGCCCGCCAAGGTGATGACCGGCGCGAAACCAGGCCGATAGCTGCCAGGATCGATGATGGTCAGCCCGGTGACGATTCCGCGGGTGACGGTCGCCGTGACTTGGGCGCCTTGCGCGCCCATGAGCCCGCCGATCGCATCGACCGAGACGAGGGGGGCGGAAGAGTAGCCAGCCCCGGAATCCCGGATGATGGTGATATCCGCCGCCTGCAGGCCGGTCACGCCGGAAAGGGAGGAGACCGTCTGGTTGCTCGCGCCGTTGGCGTCACCGAGCTGGAACACGGCCGCGTTGGCAGCGTTGCCTGATCCGATGAAAAGATCGGTGCGAACATTGAGACGACCATTTGCTCCGCCCGCGAGGATGAGGGCGCCGTTGTCGACGGAAGTGGCGCCGAGATAGGTGTTGGCAGCCGCCAAAGTGAGCGAGCCGGCGCCGGTCTTGGTGAGGCCGCCGATGTTGACCCCGGCCGATCCGCCGATCGGATTGGCGAAGGTGAGCTGGTTGGAAGTGACGTCGATGGCCGATGACGCCGAGGGGAAATTGATCGTGCGGAGCGAAAGATCCTGGCTGAAGCCAGGGGCCAGACGCAACGTACCGCCGGATAAGTTGAGGAAGCCGACCGCTCCGCCGATGTTGGCGAGAGAGTCGATCTGCAGGGTGCCTTCGTTGACCGTGGTGCTCCAATATGCGAGGGGCGAAGCGGTGCGGATACCGCCGCCGGCGGTATTCGTACCCGAAAGGACCAAGGTGCCGCGGCCGGATTTGGTGATGAAACCGGGAGTGGTCAACGGGTCGGCCACGGTGGCCGTCAGACGCGGGGTCAGCGCCGAGGAGCCCGGGTTGACGACGTGGAAGACGTACTCGCTGGCCGTGCCCGAGAGCTGGAGTCCGCCGGTGAAACCGCTGAGTCCGATGGCGTTCTCCGAGGCCGCCGCGGCCAAGGGATTCAAGGTGAAGAGGAAAGCCCCGCTGCCCGAGATCAGCTTGGAGCCAGCCGCACCGGTGACCGCGAATGTTGCGCTGGTCGTCGCCGGCACGTCACCATGCAGGACCAAAGAATTGAGCGTCCGGTCACCTGTCAGCGAGAGGGACGCCGCCAGCGACTCTCTGACGTTATCACGGATGTTGAGCGAATTACCGAAGGTGGCGAACTCATTGGCGGTCAGGGCGGTGAATCCCGGCACAAGATCGCCGGTGATGATGGTGTTATTATAGGAGACCAGCGAGTTACCCATTTCGGACTCGGACGAGGGCGCCCCGTTCGTGGCATAATCCTGCCCGATGAACCAAGGGGAGATGCTCTTGTTCCGGGCGACGGTGGCGTAAGATTGACCGGTCAGAGTCTGGGTTGCCGGAAGGGTGAGAGTCAAAGTAGCCCCCGAATCGATGCTGAGGATCTGGGCGCCGACAGGAATACCCGGACCCGTGATGGACATGCCCACCTGTAGGTCGAGGGTATTACCGACCGTCACCAAAGGGTCGCCGACAAAGGTCGAGCCGCCGGTCAGGGCGACATCGCGGGCACCAGCCCCGAACATGTGGGCTGACTGGAAATTGGTGAGACCGCCTGCGTCTTTGATGACCCAGCGTGCGGAGTCGATGGTAAGGTTACGCGGGTCAGCGAGACTGCGGCCGCGGACGTTGGCCGTGGCGAAATTATTGCGGGTGAATCCGTTGAAGTTGAAGGCGTGACGGGAATTACCCGAGACGTTCATCGTCAGGTAATTGGACCCGGCATCGAAGAAGAGCCCGTTGACGCTCTCCTGCAGCGTGCGCTCCTTATTGTTCGTGACGAACAGGCCCAGCGGCATGGTGTCAGGGAAATTGGACCCAGTGACCGCGTTGTTACGCGTACCCGCCGCTGAATTAAGGCGGATGTTGATGGTGTTGCCGATGGCGTTGGTCTCGTTCGCATCGACCGCGTTACGGTCGACGTAGAAGACGCCGAAACGATTGACGGAGACCGAGCCCGGCCAGGTCGGCGTGATGAAGATACGACCACTGGTGTTGTTATTACCGACTGCGAGGCGCAGGGTGCCGCCATCGATCACGATGTCGCCATGATTGACGTTGGCGTTCGTGAGGCTGAGGGTGTTGTTACCGATGACCCGGAGCGTGCCCGTACCGCGGAGCTCGCCGTTGAAATCAGAATTGACGGTCTGGTTGGTGGTCAAAGTGGTGCCGAAACCGAGGTCCACCAAGGCATACATGCCGTTAAACGCACGGTTACCGCCCGAGAGCACGCCGACCGTCTCCCCATAGGTCGTAGCCGTCTGGAAAGTGGTGGCCACGCCCGTCGCGGCCTGGCTCACGACGAAGCGCTGGCCTTCGTCGATCGTCAGGTTGCCCGATGCCTGGGCGGGATTCGCGCCGGGAACGAACACGAAGCGGAGCAGATCTCCGGCATCTGCCGTGACGATCGCCGTCCGCGGGCCGTCGATGTCCGCGCCTGCGCCGGAGATGTTGATGACGGAATTATTGGCGATGCCATGCCGCTCCGTGGTCGTCACGACCGTGACCGCCGAGGCCACGAGAGGGCCCGGCGCCGCCCCCACCGAGGCGGGCGCGCTCAAGGTGATCACGTTGCCGGTGATGGCGACGATGTAGGCCCCGGCGGGCACGCTCGCGCCGGTCACGGGCTGACCGATCACGAGGCCGGCCGCGGAGGAAACGGTCACATTGGCGTTACCGGCCGTGATCGTCGTGGCGCTAAGGTTTACGCTCGCAACGGAACTGAAGGCGCCCCCGAAAGTGAGGCTCTTGATGACGGTACCGGCATTGAGCGTGCTGGTGGCGGTGATGGACTGTCCCACCTGCAGACCGGCGGTGCTGTTGACCTTGATCACAGGCGAGCCCAAAGAGCTCGCGTCGGCCGGCCCGGTGAGGATCATACCGTCGCTGACCATCCGCATCATGGCGGAATCATTGTTGGAAAACGCGATCGGGGCGAAGTCGCCGATGGCGAAGGACCCGCGGCCGACACGCGCAAGTTCAAGGGCGCCGGCCTGGATCTGGATGATGCCGCTGAAATCGTTGGCCTGGGCACCCGCGCGGAGGATGAGGGTGCCGTCACCGCTCTTGGTGATGCCCTGCCGTCCGCTGATGGAGGAGCTGATGATCAGCCGCTTGGTCGGGTAACCGGAATCGCCGTCACCGGAGACAAAGGGATTCCAAACCACATTGTCGTTGGTGATGATGAACTCGCGGGTCGACGTACGCAGGGTGCCCCCCTGGAGGACGGTGATGGCGTTGGCCGACAAGGTCGCCGTACCGGTGGCGGTCGCGAGCTTGTCGATGAGGACCTGGACACCCGGGGTGATGCTCGTGATACGCGCGCCGGCGGGGATGCCTGCGCCGGAAATCGGCATGCCGACGAGGAGCCCGCTGGTGCTGGCGAGCGTGATCGCGGAGGAACCGAGGGTCGTGCCCGCGCCCGGGAGGCTGGTGACCGTCGAACCGGCGCCCAAGGTCTGGAGGATACCGCCGGAGTTGATGCGCAGGATGCCGCCATCCGGCACGGTCAGCAGCGAGGAACCGGCCGCGTTGAAGCGGACGGAAATCGGCGAGACCACGTTCTGCAGGGACGAGCCGTAGCCGGCGACGTCGGTGATGTTCTCTCCGTTGCTTACGCCGGAGAGCACATCACGAGAGGTCATCGTCACCGGTACGATGTTCGTACCCACCCGGGTCGCGAAACTCGTGTTACCAGAAGCGTCGGTCAGCGTCGCCGCCGCGCCCAGGGTGCCGACCAAGCCCGTGAAGAGGTCGTTGCCCGTGGTGGTCGTGATGCCGTTCGCCGCGCTCTGCGCGCCGGCGGGCAGGGTGAAACGAACCGTACCGGCGAGGCGCTGCGTGATCGGACCAAGGTTCAGCACCAATCCCTTGCCCGTGCCGGCGATCAGGTCGATAGACGAGAAGGTTCCCGTGTTGCCGGCCGCGCCGGCCGGCAGGATGAGGCCGGCGACATTCTGAACCACGTCCAAGGTGCTGCTCCCTTGGAGCATGAGGCTTCCACCGCGAAGTTCGATGACGCCGTTCGGGTTGAGGCGGTTAGAGACCGACAAATTGGCCGCGGACGTGTAGTCGAGGATGGTCAGCCCGGCGTCGAAACGATTCGGAAGGGTCCCCGCCAGCGAACTCTGCTGCATCAGGCGCAAGGTACCCGCCCCGGACTTCAACCAGCCACCGGCGGTGCTGGCGCTGAAGAGCACCGCATCGATGACCAGCTCGGCCTCGGTCGGTCCGAGGAACATGCTCTTGGCGACGCTGATCGTACGGACATCTGCGCCGAGATTGATCGTGGAGCCGGCAGGACCTATGATGCCGGCGGCCTGGGTGCCGCCGCCTTGGGCGCTCGCATTGGCTCGGACGTTGATGTTACCGCCGAGGGTGAGCGTACCCCCGCCAAGCAGGACCAGGCCCTGCGAATTGATATTCGAGTCGGTGTTATAGAAGTTCAGGGTACCGATTTCCTGGCTGCTTCCGTTCAGGTCGAAGACGGCCGATTGGCCGGCGTTATTGATCGTCCATGTCGCGGTGCGGTTGAACTGCTGTCCGGCGGTGGAGACGATCCGGATCACCCCGGCGTCGATGTTGGTATTACCTCCCGACCAGGTCGAGATGGACGGCATGTTGACGGTCCAGACGCCCGAGCCACGCTTGGTGATGTTGTGCGCACGGGCGCTGGCACTCGTCAAGGTGCCCGTGAAGAGGGTGTTGGTATTGTCCGCCCCGAGGCCCGGAGTCACGTTGCCGTCCGTTTTGCTGATGTTAAGATTCCCCGCTCCGGCCAAGGAACCGACCGAGTCATTGTCTGAGATATCCCAGGTCGCACCCGCGGCGATGGTAAGCGGGATATTACCGATGCGGTCAGCGCCGACGTTGATCAGCTTGCCTTGCGCGATGGTGAGCGGGCCGGTGAAATTGAGGGTTCCGGCGACATAGAGGTCGCCAGCCCCCGTCTTGACGAGTCCACCCGCTCCGATGAAATTGCTGTTGATACGAAGAGCCGAGGCGGAATTGATGGTGGCGGTACCCCCCGGCAAGACGAAGGCGTAAGCACGGGTAGTGGTAGTTCCAGTGGACGCATTGAGGACGCCGGGCGTCGTGCCTGCGGTGACGGTGCTGGGGTTGGTGAAAGCCGCGCCGCTGTAAGTCAGGATCGCGCCGTCCCCAAGATAGATCGTACCCGTGTTATTGACGCCGCCACCGAGAGATCCCGTACCGGCAGTCGGAGTGGCGAGGGTGCTGCTAAAGACCAGGGGGCTGGTGAGGAAGATGTTGCCCGTGAAGGTGTTGGCCGCCGTCAGCGTCGTGGTTCCCGTACCCGTGACCAGCAGATTGGTCGCCCCCGCCCCATCCTTGATCGGGGCGGCGATGGTCAGGCCACCGGAGTTGAAATTATGGACGATGAGATCCCCGGCCGCGTTACCCGCCTTGATGCCGCCGGTCGTTCCACTGATGGTGAATGCGTTCGTACCGGTGAGGAGCAAGCCACCGGAGGCGGCTCCGAAGGTCAGGTCGAAAGTCTGCAGGTTGAGCGTCTGCGAGGCCGCCGGGTCGGTGATCTTAAGGGTGCCCACCGAGCCGATGGCGGTCTGAGTCTGTCCCGCCGAGATGTTGTAATTGACCGTGGCCAGACTGCCGCCGGCGGCAGGCAGAGGCAGGTAGCCTGAGCCGCTGACAGTCGTGCTGGGCCCGGTGGCGGCCGCGCTCAGGGTGATGACATTGGAGCTGATGGAAGCGACGAAAGTCCCCGCGGCGATTCCTGCGCCGGTGATGTTCATGCCCGGCACGAAACCGCTGACGCCGCCGGCATTCAGGGTCAGCCCCGTCGCCGTGGCCGTCGCCGCGGTCGTAAGCACTAAGGTGGTTCCGTTGACATTGATGCTGGCGATACTGGCGCCCGGAGGAATTCCCGCGCCGCTGACACCCATCCCGACCGCCAAGCCGGCGGTGCTGGCTACGGTGACCGTGGTGGAACCTGCGGTGGTCGCGCCCGCCGTCAGGCTCTGGGGGGCGGAAAGGGTGAGGGAGGCGTTCCCGCTAGCGGTCGAGCCCGCGACGGAAATGGCGGGCAAGGAGATCAGACCGGAAAGGTTGAAGGGCGCCGTCGAAGCAGTGCTCAACCAATTGAAATTAGTGCCATCCGTGAACACCGCGCGGCCCGCCCCGTAGATGCCGGTCGTGATGGTCGAAGTGGTGGTGACCACGGTGTTCGCCGGGGCAGTGACGAGCAAAGTGCCGGCATTCGTCCCGGTGCCGAAGTTCAGCGCGCCCAACGTCAGTCGGGTGAGGGCCGTCGCGTCTCCGGGAACGACCGCGATCCTCGCGCCACCCTGATTGACGGCGATAGTACCCAAGGTCTGGGCGACGCCGAGACCTGCCCGTCCTTTGAGCTCAAAGATCGAACCTGCGGAGATGGTGAGGGGCGTAGCGGCCATCAGCGAAGTCAGCGCCGCGCTGTTCGCGAAATCCAAGACGAACTTGCCTCCCTGCAGGTTGGTGGTCCCCGTGTAAGTGCTGGCGACGGAAGGAGCGAAAGTGAAGGTACCGCCTCCGAGTTTGGTGATGGCGAGGCGAGCAGACTCCCCGGCGACACGGGGCTGGATCTGACCCGTGAACAAGGTGCTGGACTCGTCGCGACCGAAGGTCAGGACGGCGGCGGTCGTGCTGGTGTTCCGGTTGGTGATCAGGCCTGCGCCGGTGATGGAACCGAAAGTGACGCCTGTCTGGGCGTTCAGGTCTAGGACGGCCGGCGCCAGCAAAGTGAGAGGGGAGCGGGCCGGGAAAGCGTTGCTTCCCGCAAACAGCGTGCCGTCGCGGACGATGGTCGCTCCGGAGTAGCTGCTGACCGTCGCCAGATTCACGGTACCGGCGCCTTCCTTGATGAAGTTGCCGCCAGTGATGACGGCATTGGCCGTGAGGTTGATGCGCGAACCGGTGACGCCGGTGAAGGTCACGTCGGACTGGCCAGAACGCAGGCCACCCACGAAGGTGATCGTGCCCGTACCCGAGGCCGTGATCGTCAAGGGATCGTTGAAATAAACGAGGGTATTGATCGTGTCATTACCGGACCCGGACTTGTTGATGGCCACGGCGGCGCCAGGCTGAGCGGTACCAGGGGCGTCCAGGACGATCGAGCCAACGCCTTGGTAGCCGCTGGCAGTCTGGGCCAAAGACAGGAAACCGGGCTGAAGGAGCACACCCGTATTGATCGTGAACGTGCTAGAGCCCGTCGTGTCCCCGATGTTCAGCGTACTGAGCGTGACGTTTGAATCCAAGGTGATGACCTGATCGGCCAAGATGTTGACGTTCAGGTTGGCGACGTCACCGAGATCGTCGGGATAACCGGTGCCACCGGACCAATTGGCGGCGTTGATCCACGAGTACGTATTCGTGTTCGTCTGATTCCAGGTCAGGTTCGCGGCCCTGGCGGGCTTAGGCGCGGCGACGGCGAGGAGCGCCGCGGCGACCATCAAGGAGGCGCGCGAGAACAGGGGACGAGACTTCGAACTTCTCATTAAAAAGATTTAGAAAGGCCACCGGGTGGTGACTTCGTGTGGGGGGTATGATTAAATTCTGGGGTAAATCCCCATCGGCTCAATCAAATTTGCCTCTTTTTTAACGCCGAAAGGGTGAATTTCCTGCGACCTGTTCAGGGTTATTTTTGATGTTTCAAAAATAAGTAAATTTTGCCATTTATTGAATAAGATGATTGAATGGATGATTAAATATGCAGTTTTATCGCGTTTAAACATTATTTACGACTTATTTAATCAATTAAATCAAAAGTAGGCAAAAGGGGCGAGCAAAGGGTAGCGACACCCGCCCCCTGCCCTACCCCATCAAGCTAATTGCCGCTGGCAAGCAGTGGCCCGGTACGGAAGTGATTGCCATCACGTCCGTGGGAGGACGGACTCTGATCGGGTCGACAATTCTTTCCGGCGCGACGCAGCCGGTGCGGCAAACGGCGGCCATGGCAATGGCCGCCCTAGCCCCACCCAAGGCAGGTGGATACGGTTGGAGATCAACGGTTCGGGGATGAATAAGTTGATCCATCGGCCAGTTGGTCAGGAAGACCCGTTAATGGTGATGGCGGTTAACGGTTGGGCACGCGGTGGCTCAAAGGGAGACCGGAAACCGTAAAGTTTGCCGCGGGCATAACAACCCCTGCCAATCCTCCGGTCTTCGGTTTCCGTTTGGAACTTATGATTTCTCGTCGGGTGGCAGGTGGCAGCTCCGGGTGGCCGGTGGCGGTCTTTCCCATTCAACCCTCCATTCGGCACTGAACGCAGCCCCCCATTCGGTCCTCCGCACTGTATTCAGTCCTCAGTCCTCGATTCAGCCATCCGCTCAACAGCGCTACGTCGCGACGCGGTCCCGACCCTACCAAGGCGGACTGGGTCAGCACACAGTGCCACCCCTAACCCAAAGGCGGGCACTCTCCCGATACTCGATGCTCCTCACTCGATACTCTCAGATTTCGGCCCTACCTGATCAGCTTCAACCCCTGCTCGGCCAACAACGACAAGCCCAGGCCCGAGAAACCGATGAGGGTCTCGGTGATCGTCCAGGTGCGCAACGTCTGTCCGACGGACAGGCCGAGGCATTCCTTGACCATCCAGAAGCC
>Ga0163212_1000884_pt1 | contig 13383 bp, 9 predicted proteins | sample Malawi_45m_30L_FD_113532 | JGI IMG/M metagenome (GOLD analysis project Ga0163212, IMG submission 113532) | Freshwater microbial communities from Lake Malawi, Central Region, Malawi to study Microbial Dark Matter (Phase II) - Malawi_45m_30L | ecosystem: Environmental > Aquatic > Freshwater > Lake ...
CAATAACTCCTCCCCGGTTCGTGCCGGACGACGGACCAGTGCCTAACCGATTTATGAAGTGGTGGAAAGTGGTCGAGGACGATGTCCTTACTTTACAGCCGCGGTTGCTCTCCTAAGGCCTAGCCCCGCTAATGCATTGAGGCGTTCTTTCTGCTCGGCTGTCGCATCTGTTCGAACCGTCAGCCTTATCTTCTGGAATGTAAACGGAGCCAACGTCACAGCAAAACTTGTTGGCTTCCCCTCTTCCGTTTCGAAGCGAAGCGTAAGCGTAGTTCCGATATTTGCGTTTGCAATCGCCATTCCACTTGCAGCCGCGCCGAGCAATATCATCCCCGGACGTATACCGGAAGCCTCAGCGGGAGAACCCTTCTGCACAAAGGAAACATAGGCTTTGTCGCCGGGAGTGTGGTTTGTGTCGAGAGCAAGACCGAGATAGGGGACGTCCTGTTTACGCGCTGATGATGTGACTCCAAGGTTCTTGAGGAGCGGCAGTGGGTCTATCGGGTCTGTTGAACGTAGGAGGGAATCCATGATTTGGCGCATTCCTTGTCCTCCAACCATTTCCGTAACAGTATCAACGCCTCGTGCCGGGTAAGCCCTGCCATTGCTACGATAATCGTCCAACATTCGCCAAATGACATCCCAAATGGACTTCGCTCCAGCAGTGCGATTGCCGATTTCAAGATCCATCATTAACCCAACGACGTAGCCTTTGTTGTAGTAGCTAAGACCACCATACCCTTGTGAGTTGCTCGCTTCCCAGACGCGAATCGAGCACTGTTCCGCGGTGACGCTGCGGCATGCTGGATTATTCCCCAGCTCTGTTAGCTGCTCACTAAGGTCTGCCAGATAATCCGAACGCGTCATGATTCCGGCACTTACGCATAATTTTGGTGCAAGGTAATCTGTCACGCCTTCGCAAAACCATAGGTCAGGAGTTTGTACCGCCGTAGAGTAGTCGAACGGGCCAAGACCTTGTGGCCGAATGCGTTTCACCATCCAGGCATGAATGAGCTCATGGGCACAGAGACGGAGATCGGACATCGAAGTTTTGGAGGCACTAGCTCTTGGAAGCCTGATAACGGCGCTGTCGAGGTGTTCTAGTCCGCCGTAAAAGCCATCGTAGTCTGAGAAACGTAGCTGAAACGTATAGCGGTTCGCGGGTGCCTCGCCGAAAGCGCGTATCGCGGCATTCCAGATACGTGACAGTGCGTTTAGCCAGCGCTGCGCAGTTCCATCAGGAGCACCTACGACGGTGACGGCAAGTGTTTTGCCATCGGTCGTATCTTCTGCCAGCTCAACCGCACCGAGGTCTGCCGGGTGATCGGCCAGGTGATCATAACTGGGGGCATCGAACATGTTGCGAACCCCGGGGACGGAGTGATTTGGGGATGCCACACGCCAGCCCATCGGGACCTTGTAGAGCACGGAGCAGGGTTTTTGTTCTTCGCCCTTTATGTACATCAGGGTCGTGGTGCCGGGGATGAAGGCATGATTTTCCGAGATGGCAGCATGGAAGAAGCCAAGTCCTTTGGTCTCTGTTTTCACGGTGTACTGCACGGTCACCGGTTTTCCCGGGGTGGGTGTCAGGGTCCATTGTGCGGCTGTTGGATGAGTCAGGTTTAGTGGCGCACCATCCTGCGTGGCCGTCACGCCCGTGATGTTGTCAGGTGTGTTTAAAAGGACGTACCACCCGGGGCTCCATTTGGGGATGCAGACATCGATGGAATCCGCTGTCGTTGGGGTAAAGGTCATCGTGACCGAGAGCATTGCAGCTGCGGGTTTGGTGATGGCAACCGTGTATTCAACAGATGGTACCGCGGAGGCGGCCGGTCGAATGAGCACCGCAATACAGAGATATGCGGTGAGGAACAGTGCGAGGATTTGGCTTGGGAGATTAGATGAAATGCGTCGGGCGAAGGGCATGCTCTAGGATACAGTCAGGTATCCATCAATGTCATATGACTTCATTACTTCTCGCAAACGTGCGAGGGCTTTGGATTGAATCCGGCTGACATGCATCTGCGAGATTCCAAGCTTGCCGGCGATAACCGCTTGTGTTTCTTCATCGAAAAAGCGCAACTCAATGATAATGCGTTCCCGTTCCGAAAGTTTTGAGAGGGCAGCCCGGAGATCCGCAAACTCCTCGATATTGGCCATTTCGGAATCAATGGCCCCGATCAGCTCCTTGAGCGTTGTGTCGACAGATGGATCGTTTCCTTGGAGCACTGCATCCAACGAGACCAGTTTTGTACTCTCGTGAGCAGCGATCGCCTCTCGTAAGTGCGCCTCGGACACATTCATCCGAGCTGCAACCTCGACTACACTTGGGGCCCGTCCAATCTCACTTGTCATCGCGGCTGTTACACGCTTTGCCGTTACATTCATCTCCTGCATCCACCGGGGGACCCGAACACTCACCGTCTTGTCACGGAAGTAGCGACGAATCTCACCCAGGATATTTGGAGCCGCGTAGGTGGAGAATCGGGTGCCATGGCTCGGTTCGAAGCGGTCAACAGCATTGATTAGGCCAATGTTGCCAACTTGTATTAGGTCATCGAGAAGTTCACCTGAGTTTCGGAACCGGGATGCCAACGCGCGTACGAGGCGTTGATGACCACGTACAAGTTTTTCACGAATCGCAGGGTCGCGATTAGATGCGTATGCGAGAGACCATTCGTCTAGCTGCTTAGTAGTCGGAGGCGGTTGTGATGACATTGGGTCGGATCTTCCATCATAGCTGTGTACAACTGTGAAGGCGATTGATTATTGTACGGGTAGAATCTCAACCTTGCATCCGCCAAGTAGCCCATACTGACCCCATTACCAATAAGTCAACGCTTACTATCTTGATATTCGCCACTTTGCTAAACAAAAAAACAACAAGGTGACGATCATACCGATGTAGCTATGAACGTATGCGTTGATTACTTCGTTAATTGACAACGCAAGTGTAGAATCGTCAACTAATTCCAGATCTATAGACTGGTTTTAGTCACCTATTTGCAAGTGCCAGATAATATTCCTGTTATGGCTCGAATGATGCGGAAAAACCTGCTAGAGAACACGCGTAACGATACATTTGGGTAAAGCCAGTATGGAGAATTCCACTCTGGAATTGACTACTTCATATCCGATGAGTGTCCTGGAAAGGCCTTAGCAGTAGGGTCAATCAGTGTCTTTGCGAAATTAGCAGCCGTAGCTGCTTCAGCCACTCCGGTGACAATCAACTTTAATTTGCCATCATAGGTACAGATATCACCCGCAGAAAACACACCAGGGAGGTTGGTTTCCTGATGTGAATTCACTACAACTTGATTTTTCTGTAGTTCAAGACCCCACTCTTTGATTGGCCCGAGGTTACTCAAAAAGCCGAGTGTTAGGATGACATCATCACAGACGAGCTGCGTTTCCTCACCCGATTGTGTATCGACTACTGTGACCGCTTCGAGGCAGTCATTGCCATGCACGCCGCGGAGCTCATGAAAGGTCCGAATGTCAACCTTTCCACCTTTTTGAACCTTAACAACTGTATCCTCATGGGCACGGAAGTTCGCGGAGCGATGAATCTGAATACAGCTAGCAGCAATATCTCCGAGGGCAAGTGACCAGTCAAATGCGGAGTCTCCACCGCCGACAATCACAATCCGTCGTCCACGGAAGCGCTCGGTATCTGTCACAAAGTAGTGGACGCCCTTGTCTTCAAAGTCAGCGATGCCATCCAGCTCCAACCGTCGCGGTGCAAATGCCCCGACGCCGCCTGCGATGAGAACAGTCTTCGTGCGGTGCGTCGCTTTGTTTGTCGTGATTACGATTTCGCCATCCCGATGCTCGAGAGTGATGCACTTCTCCTCGAGGCAAACCGTCGGGTTGTTTTGCAGTGCCTGATCTGCAAGTTCACTGACCAAATCCTTTGCCAGAACTTTTCGGAAACCGGCAACATCGTAGATGTACTTTTCCGGATACAGCGCCGAAAGTTGCCCGCCAAGCTGTGGAAGCGAATCGATAATCTTGGTCTTCATTTGCCGAAGCCCGGCATAAAAAGCGCCGAAGAGGCCCGTTGGACCGCCACCGATAATTGTAAAGTCGTAGAGTTCGTTTTCCATAGCTTTGCCACACAACAAAACGCTGCGTCCAGATGAGTCCGGATTGCAGCGCTGCGACAACAGTTTAGCAGGAATCCAGTACCTGTGTCACGCCAGAAGCGTTGATCAACCTTTCGCAGTTCTGTTGAAGAAAACGATAGGCATCGGATGAAAACGAAACTCCCAGCTTGGCGGCAGCGTTTACACCAACGGCTGCATATGTTGACAGGACTCCAGCATCTCCATACGCTGTTACACCTGGGCCGAAACAGAGGAGCGGTGCATATTCACGCGAATGGTCCGTGCCCGGAATCGTAGGGTCGTTTCCATGGTCTGCCGTAAGGATTACGATGTCATCGCCAACAAGCTTGGGCAGGAGCTCGGCTCCAATCCATTCATCCACAGCTTCAAGGGCCTTCGCAAAGCCAACCGGGTCATTCCGATGCCCGTACAGCATGTCGAAGTCTTCAAAGTTTGCAAAACACAGGTTATCGTCAACCGGTGCTGTTTGATTGAGCCACGCAGAAACTGCGTCCATGTGCTCTTGGTTGTTTGTTGTCGGGGTGAGCGTAAATGTCTTGCGGCTTGGGAACAGTTCCGTCGTTCTTCCGACGAGCATTATCGGAACATCAGCAGCCGACAATGCATCGAGTACCGATTCCGTGCCCGGCTGTCGCGTCCAGTCACGTCGGTTATTGGACCGAATATAACTTCCCGGTTTACCTACAAATGGCCGCGCAATCACCCTGCATGTGGTTACGTGTTCGCGCAGAAATACGCAGAGCGCATAGAGTCGCTCTAAGCCAAAAACTTCTTCATGTGCGGCAACTTGTAAGACAGAATCTGCACTCGTATAGACGATTGGCGCTCCCGTCGCACAGTGTTCACCTCCAAACACCCGAATTGCATCTGTACCACTCATCGGCTGGTTACACATACCCGGTTGACCTAGGAACGACTTGACGAGATTCTGGATAGCTGCAGGGATGCCATCCGGGTAGGTTGGCAATGGTTCAACAAGCGGAATGCCCATCATTTCCCAGTGTCCGGCAACCGTGTCTTTACCTGCGTTTCGCTCGGTCAGCCTTCCCCATACAGCGGGTGCAGCTGGGCGGGGAGCGACGCCAACCATCGGCGTGATGTTACCAAACCCCAACGATTGCAGGTTTGGTACTTTCAGCCCCCCTACAGCGGATGCAACATTGCCAAGCGTATTGGACAGCGCATCGTAGGGTCCGTATTTAGCCGCATCCGGTGCGGCCCCGGCGCCACAGCCATCGAGGACAATCAGTAGCACGCGACCCATAGAAGTCCTACTTTGCCTTTTCAAACAGAACCGCCTGGCTGCCAATCACATGTGCTGCCAGAAAGCCTTCGTTCGGGGTCTTGTTGACGAATGGCTCAAGACCATAGCCGACGGTTACCGGGCTGCCGACCTTGACCGATTCAGTGATGTCAACGGTCCAAGCCTCTGCTATCGACCCTGGTGCCCACCCTGCTCGTGAGAACTTCCAGGTTCCGCCCTGAGGACGAACCGGGTTGAGGTAGACATCCGTCTTCCACAGTAGGTCGTACCAGTGTCGCTCACCTACTTCAATTCGGCGCCAAAGGGCATAAAATTCGCCAGCATTTCCGGTGTTTGGTGACATTCCATGGCCTGTCACCATTGTTCTTACCTTGACGGCAGCAGTTTTTGAGGGCACATCGAATGACTTCGGGGTTACTGCCTTCTCAAATGGCTGGTTTGCGTACCCTATCGGGAAGTTACCATTCCAAAGATTGACTACTTTGACCGGTCGAAGGCCATCCGGACGCACACCTCGGTAAAAATCAAACGCCGCGCTGACTGTCCAGCCCTCGCCATAGGTCTCGCAGAACACCTCCAACTCGGCATCCCCTGTAAACAGTGGCGTCAGATCGCTTACATCAATCGTCCACTCCCATGCGCGCCGATACGGGGTAATGTATCGCACCAACTCATAGGTCTGGCCATCTTTATGATGCAAACGAATGGATGCAAACCGATCCCATGCATCTAGACCCCGTGCCGTAGGAGCAAGCGTTAGCGAAAGGATGGCTCTTCCGGCAGAGATAGCATCCGCTGGAAAACGGACCTTCTGCCGGATCGTATGTCGGGATGCGTCATTCACGACTTTGTCTATCGCAACCAAGTGCGTAGGCTGTACCGTTGAAAATGTACCGCTTTTGGAAACACGACTGAGAGTTACGTTTGCATCGCCCACAGGTCGCGGCGTGGATGAAGTTGACGCACCGTGTACAAAGAAGTGGTCGTAGATTTTGTGCTTCCCTGCAGTGATGGAAATTTCGGCGCCACCAGGGATGTGGTCAATTTCCACATGAATATTCACGCCGAATGGGTTCTGTAGATCTTCCTCACAGAATCGGTTTGCCACTTCACGCCCATTCCAGTGAATGGAAATCTCGCGCTGCGGTCGGTCATCGATATTACCAGCCGGGCCAAACCACACCTCGCGCATGCTCCCAAACGGACGTGGGTTGTTTGTGTCCACTCCGATGCCCAGAACACCAGCAGCGTTTGGTTCGACCGGATCCGCTATTATTGTTTCTGCCGTTCCGTGAACGATGCCAAATCCCTCGCTGGTAGGGCCAACTACCGCCCGAATCTCGTAGCGGACTTGCTTTGGTAATGGCACCTCCGCTTGAGCTGTTGTGACCATAAGAGTAAGTGACATTAACAAGATGACTGCGCGGGAAAGCATGGTTTTCGGCATGATGTCAGTGTACCGGAGGCGAGATAACACCCAGAGCGGCACTTTGCATCAACCGCATCGGTATACTTATCTCATATGCGACTCACTTTAGTGCTTTCGATGTTTGCTTCAGCAAGCATCTTTTACGGATGTTCACCTGTCATCTCAGACACCCTGCTTTCTCCGGCTGAGCGCCGTGAGCGCTCAATTGAGCATGCCCGTGCAGCGGTCAAAGCTCAGATGTCGGGAAATCTAGCGTTACTGAAGTCAGAGCTGGATGCAGCAGTGGTCGGGCGTGGCGGAGATGCGCGTGCACGCGCGGATATCGGACAGCTGATGCTTGATTTTGGTCGACCGGATATGGCTATGCAAGTCATTGAACCAGCCTATAAGCTGCCCCCGTTAAGAATGACACCCGCACTTTGGAGTGTTGCCTTAAGTGCTGCAGCAAAGCTTGATGACAAAGCGCTGGCAGAGAAGGCACGTACCAATGGGATGGCTTCAATTGATGCGATAAGCGCACAGCTTGAGCGTCCTGCGGTCGGAGACCGCGACAAAGCGCTGGTTATTTTGATGTCTCTGGATGGGATTGATTTTCTGCAAGGAAAGTCGGTGGACAAGCCGGCGGATGCGATAAAGCTTGCAGAAAAACTTGCTGCTTATGCAAAGCAAAGTCCGCTTGCTTTGTCGCGGTGTGCACTTGCCTATGCTGAGCTCTCAGGAACACCCTCAAACCTCGATAAGGCAGTGACGCTCGCTGAAGATGCACTCCTGTTTGCCCGAGAGCAGGGGACAGTTGATTCCGTAATCGTCCGTTTAAGAGACACGCTGGGATGGGTACATTTGCTTCGTGGTAAACCCCAGGACCTTGCGGCTGCAAGGCTACTCTTACGGGAAGTGGTGGATGACATTCCTGATTCTGCTGTGTACAGGTACCACTTAGCTCGAACATGGGAAGCTCTTGGCTTGCTTGACCGTGCGATAACGGAGTACCAACGGGTGCTCTTCCTGCGTCCGGATGATTCCGAAACCAAGCAGCGGCTGAAAGTGCTTAAATCCCTCGGCGGATAATCTACCGGGCCGGTGAAATCGTCTGGTCCAGCAACCACGGATCAATCCGGTCAATAGGAGCCCGTTGGCCATCGGTCATCCGGCCAAGTTTATTGTGAGGTCGGGATGTTCCATGATAATCGGAGCCTGCGGTAATCGTTAGGCCAAACTTATGGGCTAGCCGTGTAAGTTTTTCTGTCTGAACCGGTGTGTGCTCAGGATAATACACTTCAATGCCATCCATCCCGGCATCGACGAGTGCTTTGATCCGAACATCAATCGTCTCGTGCGCCTTGAGACGCAACAACATCGGGTGCGCGACATAAGCTCGCCCGCCGGCAGCATGGATAATCGCAATTCCTTCAGCTGGCACCAGGCAGTCAACGGGCATATATGCCTTGGCATCATCGCCTAGGTAAGCCCGAAACGCGTGGTGCATATCGTTACAATATCCATTCGCAACTAACCATTGGGCAAAATGGGGCCTGCCAACGACTCCATCATCGGATGCATACTTGCGGACATCATTGATGTCACAGGGCATCCCAAGCTTTGTAAGCCTCCCGGCGATCAACGCGTTACGCTCATTTCTAGCATTTTGAACACGCTCAATCGTTCCGCAAAGCGTGGCATTATCCGGATCAATGCCAAGACCAAGCATATGGCATTTACCTGGCGCTCCCGAACAGGACAGCTCTATTCCACAGAGCAGGTTTGGCATTCCGGATGTCAAAATCCTACATCCTTCACGCACCCCAAATGTCGTGTCGTGGTCTGTAATCGCAAGGTGCGTCAAACCCATTGACCCAGCCTTCAGCAGGAGCTCCAGCGGAGTATCCGAGCCATCGGATGCCGTTGTATGCGAGTGGAAATCAATGCAGTTCACACCTTTGTATTATCCACACCATGAGCTGATTGGGTACAGCAAATGCATTTGCCTTAGAAGTAATGGATATCGCAACCCTTCCCTCCGCACTACCTGAGACGATTCCCGCATCAAAACCAAGCGCCACGAAGCAGCTCCAAGACCTCCTTGCAACAGGAACATCCCCTGTTCATTTGCATGGGCCCGCTGGCGTCGGAAAGTCGACAACCATTGCAGATGCATTAGCCGGCTACATCGAGGTTATCCGTCTTGTCCTTGATGGAGTCGTGACAGCAGAGGGTGTTCTGGCACGACTCGCGCTTGTCACAGGGGCTGCGACGCTGAATACCCACGATGTCCTTAAACGTCTTGAAAACCGCTCGTGCGTCGTTGTTGCAGACCAAGTCGATGACCTCATTGCTGCTGGCCGTGCGGATGCCATCCATTTACTTGGGATGATCTGTGGGATTCCGGGTGTACGCGTTGTTCTTGTTTCCTCAATGCCTCTCCCGTTTGATGTACCTGCGTCCGTGACCGTGACTGGTATTGCATTGGATGATGCCCAAAAGATGATCGGTTCCCATGTAGCATCTACAGTAGTAGAGAGCCTTAGCGGCATCCCTCGCATCCTCAAAATGGCATCACCTCTCGCTCAAATAGATGGCAATAGTCTGTTTCACAGCATCCGGCGGGATATCGCCGCAATGCCGGCCGCCCACGACAATGCATTAAGGGTTTCGCGTGCGGTCGCTACGCAGGCTCTTCGGCGCATGTCTTATGAAGTAAAGGATGCACTTATTCTTCACGGATTATTGTCCGCGTCCGCTTGCGGAGTTCCAAAGGCAATCCTAGAAGTTGCATTGACTGCAGATCAGCAATTGAAAGTTCTTCAGCCTCTTGTAATGTCCGGTGTCGTCGAAGCACAGGCGGGTCGCTACATCGCAATTGGTCAGAGCACGGAAGAAAAACGGTCCGTACGCTCAAGTGAGCTCTTTGAGCGCTTGATGAATGCATCAGCAGCGGCGTGTGAGCGGATGCTTGATCACCTTGCGAATGGAAATCACGGGCAAGAGTCCATTCAGTGGCTTGAATCGGCTGGTTGGTATATTGCTATGGCCGTACTTTCGGATGGCAGCGCCGCGGGGCGTCAGCTGCGCCAAGCGGTTCCGCGCTTGCTGGCACACTGCGGTTGCCAGAAAGAAGCGGATGCCCTCGCAGTTCGTCTGCAGTCGAGTGGGCAATACATCGCCGATGAGGATGTTGCTTGGCAGACCCTTCACTTGGTCGAATCCGGGCTTCGTCGCTCAGCGAATCGTCCGCTGGATACGTTGTTACCAGTATTCAGTAATGAACGGTTTTCCAATGTCCTCAGGGCGACGACCGGACTGGTCCTTGCGGAGGCCTATCTACAGCAGGGGAAAGCAGAGATCGCCCGTCAGCTCGTAGGCAAGGTTCTCGAACTTGGACACTTTGATGCACGAACAACGGCAAAGTGCTACTGGTTACAAGCACGTGCAATTCGCGATCGGGATGGAGATGCATGCTCGGTCGATCCATTTGTAAAAGCCCGCGCGGCTGCACTCAGCGCAAATGACATCCCGATGGTAAGCGCTTGTGCGGTAGCGATTTCATCAATACATGCGGCAAACGGTAACCCACGCGGCGCGGCCGAAGTGCTTGTCGAGTCTTATGAATCGTTACGCACATCGGATGACGACAAAACCAAGGCCATTCTGCTTCGGAGAGTTGCCCGTGTGATGGAAGGTATCGGAGAGTTAGAGCAGGCGGGGATAGTCGCCTTCCAGGCATATTCTCATGCCATCACCGCTGGATCAGTCGAACTTGCAGCAACGCTCTGCCAAATGATGCTTGTATATGGGGTAGAGTGTGCGGCTGTACCGATGGCGCTTGCTGCATCCTATTTGTCAGAGCAGCTACGTATGGCACCGGGTAGTCCGGTGAGTGTCATGTCCACTCAGGTCGGTGCAATGGTTCAGGTGTTGCGCTCGGCTGAAATCGACCTTGGGATGCCTCATAGTAACAGCGAGGCGACCGAGACGATTCAGAAGCAGGTGGATGTTTGGCGAACACAGCTGCGCCTTGAGCTAGGTGGGCATCTGGCTGCTTAGGCACCAACAAAACTCCTCGTTTGTCAAGTGCGCATCCTGAGCCATCATCGGTCTACAATAGGTCGTGAATACTCCAGCCATCCGGCGAAAGCCGGTTATCTCCGACCTTCTACGCTTTAAGACCGCCGCTGATCCCAGAGTGGCTCCCGGTGGGAAGCGGGTTGCGTTTACTGTCAAATCAATTGATGTCGTCACCGACAAGTACATCCAGCAAATCCATGTCTGGGGACCGGGATCTGGCGATGTCGCCACGATCCGTCAATTTACCAATGCCTCGGCAGGCGCATCCGGGCACGTTTGGTCTCCTTGTGGCGAATGGCTTTACTTCGTCTCGGCGCGCAAGGAAGACCGCTCCGCTGTCTACCGTATAAGCGTTTATGGCGGCGAGGCCGAATGTGTCTTACTCCCGGACTCCGGCATGCTAGGAGAGTGGATTCTCTCACCAAGTGGTGGGAGCATTGTGTACACCGTTGCCCACAACGATGTTACAGCTGAACGTATGGCTGCTGCTGGAAAATCGGATCTAAAGCCGCTGCCTCGGGTCATCACCAAGCTCCACTATCGTTCGGAGGGCAGTGGATTTATCAGTGCCCGTAACCCAGATGTCTTCCTCTTTGACATTGAAACACGTACCAGCAAGCCAGTACGCCACGGCTTTGACCGTACACCCGGAGGCTTTGCCTGGTCTCCCTGTAGTGGAAAGATTGCGTTCAGTGTTAACCTTGCACTGGATGAGCAGCGCTTATGGGCACATCAGGGTCTACATGCGTATGACATCACCGAAGCCACCACGATGCGTCTGACAGAGCAGCCTGGACCGAAGGGAAGTCTTGCTTGGAGTCCATGCGGCGGCTTTGTTGCGTGGGTTGGTCATGGTGACATGAATGAAACCTGGGGTGTCACCAACGAGCATCTCTGGGTAACCAATGTTGCGACCGGCGAGAGCATCGATTGGATGTCGAAAATGGACATCACGGTTGGTGATACGACACTTGTTGATGTATCCGGGCGTGGTCAAACCGGGCCGAAATGGTCCCGCTGTGGTCAGAAAATCCGTGTCGTAGTCAGCGATAAGGGCGTTATTTCCCGCTTGACGATGACGGGAGCAAATGCGGTTCTGGAAAGTCGTCCGAATGTTGCAGCCTTCGATGTGTCGGGCCCGGACCACACATTCCTTGAGGTTGCATGGGATAACGCTGGCGTAATCCGTTTCCCAGATGACAGCATTTACGATCCGAATGCCGAGCTTCTTTCTGAGCTTGCGCTTATTGAGCCTGTTGAGATTTTCAGCAAGACACCAAGTGGCCACGATGCGCCCGCATTTGTGCTGCGTCCAGCTGAAGATGGCCCTGCTCCGACATTGGTTTATATCCATGGTGGACCTCATACCATGTACGGAGCGCAGAATATCTTCTTCGAATATCAGGTTCTTGCTGCGGCCGGTTACTGCGTGATTTATCCGAATCCGCGTGGAAGCAAGGGCTATGGGGAAGCGTGGACGATGGCGCTGAAGGGTAACTGGGGCGTTCCGGCGATGGAGGATGTGATGGCCGGTGTGGATGATGCCATCGCGCAGGGCTGGGCTGATGCCGATCGCCTTGGGGTTGTTGGCGGGAGCTACGGTGGCTATCTTTCAGGTTGGATTATCGGGCAGACAGACCGCTTCAAGGCTGCAGTGCCGGAACGTGGCGTGTATGACCTCGTTAGCATGGCTGGAACAACAGACTTCCCGTGGCGCGATACGGATTATTTCCCTGCGGATACCTGCGGGGACACAGCGGCTTATCGTGAGCAGAGCCCACTGACCTACGCTGACCGCGTGGTGACGCCGACGATGATTATCCACTCAGAGGGTGATCTTCGCTGTCCGGTGTCACAGGCCGATCAGTATTTCCGTGCAATCAAGTGGGCGGACCGCACTGATGTTGTATTCGTTCGGTATGGGACAGAGTCTACGCATGAACTGTCGCGTGGCGGTGTGCCAAGCCTTCGCGTCGATCGCCAAGTTCGTATCCACAGCTGGTTCTCGCGGTATTTGCTGCAGAAGTGATGCGTGGTTGGGCACGGAACCTTGTCATATTTGCGTAACATGAGGTGATGCCGGGTTTCGGTGCTGTGTAATGAGAGGTTGATGAAGATGGACAGAATGATTCGTGGGATTGAGATTAGCATTGTTGAGCTCGAGAAAGAGTTACTAAAACTTGGCGAGCATGCGACGTGGAGCCCGCTTGACAAGGGCCGTACAGCGGTTGACCAGGTCGCCGAATGCGCATTGATCACGGACTGGGTTGCGCAGACGCTTGAGGATTGTGCACTTGCACCAATGGACTGGAAAGGCTACGGGACCGCTAAGGCATCTTTGGATACACCGGAAAAAGCACTTGGTGCATTGAAGCCTGCCACCGAGCGAATAATTGCGGCGCTCCGCCAACTTCCGGCTGAAAAGGCTGGAGATGTCATTGAATTGCCATGGGGTGAAACTTACACCCTCGGCGAGTTGGCGAATATGGTGTGGTGGAACA
>Ga0163212_1000885_pt1 | contig 13355 bp, 14 predicted proteins | sample Malawi_45m_30L_FD_113532 | JGI IMG/M metagenome (GOLD analysis project Ga0163212, IMG submission 113532) | Freshwater microbial communities from Lake Malawi, Central Region, Malawi to study Microbial Dark Matter (Phase II) - Malawi_45m_30L | ecosystem: Environmental > Aquatic > Freshwater > Lake...
GGTAGCGCCGATGAAAGGCGCGATGCTTGATACGCCAAGACCAGTTGTAGTTCCAATTCTGCGCGCCGGCCTTGGCATGCTTGAAGGAATGATGCGAGTTCTACCAAGTGCTGATGTGGGATTTCTTGGCATGGTTCGCGATGAAAAAACTCTGCAAGCCTCAACTTATGCCAACCGGTTACCAGAAGATTTAAGCGGCCGCCAGTGTTACATACTCGATCCTATGCTCGCAACTGGTGGAACTCTGGTTGCGGCATTTAATTACTTAATCGAACGTGGTGCGAGAGATATAACTGCCATCTGTTTATTGGCGGCGCCGGAAGGTGTGAAAACTGTCGAGCGTGCTTTTGAGAAATCATCTTTCCCAATAACCATTGTTACGGGCGCACTCGATCAGAAATTAAATGAACATGGATACATCGTGCCGGGTTTGGGCGATGCTGGAGACCGACTTTACGGAGTCGTCTGATGGCCAGCACTTCTCCCGGCTACGGAATCACAATCCGCGTTGAAGGAAAACCGGAATTCCAACCGGTTGCTGAGATCACCACAATAATTACCCGCGAGGGCGCCATGATCACCGCGCTCGACGTTGCGGATTCGCAACTCGATAATGTCGTTATCGATGTGACTTGCGATGCAATTGATCAAGAGCACGCTGACAAAATTAATGCAGCGCTCTCTGCCTCACCAATTCTTAAAGTGCGAAAAGTGTCTGATCGAACCTTCTTGTTACATCTTGGTGGCAAATTAGAGGTGCAATCGAAAGTTCCGCTAAAGACCCGCGATGATCTTTCCCGCGCGTATACACCCGGTGTAGCGCGAATCTGCCAAGCTATTGCTAAAGATCCCAGCGATGCCAGACGCTTGACAATTAAACGAAATACTGTTGCTGTTGTAACTGATGGTTCCGCAGTTCTCGGACTGGGAAATCTTGGTCCAGAGGCCGCGCTTCCCGTTATGGAAGGAAAGGCCGCTTTATTTAAGAGATTTGCTGACGTTGATGCTTGGCCGGTCTGTTTAGATACCCAAGATGTTGATGAGATTGTCCGTACTGTTGAGTTAATAGCTCCGGTTTACGGTGGAATCAACCTTGAAGATATCTCAGCGCCGCGCTGTTTTGAAATTGAGGCACGGTTAAGAAAGTTCCTTGATATTCCGGTATTTCACGATGACCAACATGGCACGGCTGTTGTGGTCCTCGCTGCGCTAAGAAATGCCCTCAAGTTAGTAAAGAAAAACATTAAAGATTGCACAATCATTATCAATGGAGCTGGCGCTGCTGGTACTGCGATTGCTCGCCTCTTGGTACTTGCTGGCGCTAAAGAAATTATCGGCTTTGATAGTCGCGGTGTCATTAACAATAAACGACCTGCAGATAATGAGATGCGGAAATGGTTTATTGAAACTTGCAATAAGCGACAATTCGATGGCTCGCTATCTGAGGCGATGAAGGGCGCTGATGTATTTATTGGGGTAAGCGCTCCCAATCTTCTTACCGAAACTGATGTCGCTTCGATGGCTAAAGGTTCAATTGTTTTTGCGCTGGCAAATCCTGATCCTGAGATTGACCCGGTTCTTGCTCGGAAACATGCCGCTGTAGTTGCGACCGGAAGGAGCGATCAACCAAACCAGATTAATAATGTGCTTGCATTCCCCGGAATCTTCCGCGGTCTACTAGATGCGGGAGCTAAGAAAATTACTGATGAACTTCTTGTCGCGTGCGCTGAGGCAATTGCTGGTTGCGTTAGCGATGCCCAACTCAATGCATCTTTTATTGTGCCGAGCGTCTTCGACCAGAACGTGGTGAAAGCAGTCGCTGCGGCGGTCAAGGAACGTTCTTGAGTATCGCAGACTGGATTGAACAGTATTTAAGCGCGTCTGGCCCATTCTTAATATATCTCGCTATGGGCTTAATTATTTTTATCGAGACTGGAATCTTGATTGCCTTCTTTCTTCCAGGCGATTCAATTTTATTTGCAGCCGGCTTGATTGCCGGAACTAGAGATGATGTAAATATTGTTTTTCTCATCTTTGTGATTTTTTTGGGAGCATTTATCGGAGATCAATTTGGCTATGTTCTAGGGCGAAAATATGGACGCTCTTACTTAGAGCGAAGAGATACGCCACGAATTCGAAGGATGGTGGCGCGCGCCGAGGGTTTCTATGAGAAATATGGTTGGAGTGCGGTAATTCTGGCTCGGTTCTATCCCTGGATTCGCACCTTTATGCCACCCATTGCCGGCATTGCCAAGATGAATTACTACAAGTTCCTTGCTGCAAATGCACTTGGCGCACTCCTCTGGGGTGTTGGAATAACGCTATTAGGTTTCTATGCCGCTTCGATACCTGCGTTAAAAGGTTCAGCTCGTGCCATCGCTATCTTTTTTGTCCTCTTAACAATCGCCTTAACTATAAGAAACTATATCCGCGCCCGTCGCGATTGATTTACGCCACCAATAATCACACCGAGATAGGTCATAAGGATTCCTGTGACTAAGTAGCCACTAACTGTAATTCCCTCACTTGGCGCATATAGATCAAGCAGTAGTGAGCCGATTAATTGACCACCCACACTAATCAAGGTAAATGTTAAGACTCCCAGATGTTGCACAATCAGTGAGGTAAAAGCGATATAGATGACTCCCATAATGCCACCGGTATATATCCACCAAGGACCCATAGGTAACGGTTGTAATTCAATACTACCGAAAATAACTAAGAGCACAACAAATGCGGCAAGAAAAGACGTTCCAGTTATAAAGTTTAAGAGCGAGGTCGCATAGCTCTCTCCAGAGAATTCATTTATCTGGCCATTTAGTGCGCGTTGTACTCCGACAAATGCTCCAGCAAGAACTGCAAATACAACGGCTAAATGTGCGAAATCAATTCCAGCTAATTTATCCCAAACTGAAACCAAAACCGCCAATATTGTTACGAGCGCAGCACTAACTCTGCGAAATGAGATTGATTTTGGTCCACCACCTGTTAAACCAATTCGATCAACAATAAGAGATGTTGCGGCCTGTCCGGCAATCGAGGCAACGGAATAGAGAGCAACTCCGATTAAAGGAACGATGCTTGTTTGTAAAGCGACAAAACATCCACCTAGCGCTCCAGCAAGCAATCGCCAACGTGGAATCTCTTTTCGATTAACCGCAGTACGAAGTTGGCGTAGACCTGTTTTAACTTTTTCATTAAAAGAGGCATAGATCGCGATAAAGAAAAGTCCGGATGAAAATGAGATTAGTGCTGCTTGCGGAGCGTTATCTAATCGAAGTGAGAGTTCACCGTTGGCCCGAGCCTGAAGAGCAATCATTACTCCAGATATAGCCGCAAGCGCATCCAGTCGATATTTACTTGGTAAGTTTTTCACTTAACTCCAACCACTGATTCTCTAACGCGCGCCGGCGCGATACTACATCTTCTAATTTAGATGCGACTTCTAAAAGACGTTGATGATCAAATGCGGCGCCCTCTTCTTCAATTCTAAGATTGGCCTCTTCCTCTGTAACTTTTACAATTTGGCGCTCGAGCTTTGCTAATTCCTTCTTGATCAACCGCTCTTCAGCAGCGCTAGAGATCTCTTTTGTCGTACTCTGAGAAGCGCTAGTTCTCATCGCTTCTCGCCGCTCTAGATACTGTTCGACGCCACGAGGTAGATCTCTTAATTCTTCATCGCCGAGTAATCCATAGAAGCGATCACAGGTACGTTCCAAGAAATATCGATCATGTGAAATCACAATTAAAACTCCGGCAAATGAATCTAGTAAATCCTCCAGAGCGGCGAGAGTTTCTACATCTAGATCATTTGTTGGCTCATCTAGTAAAAGAACATTGGGACTTGCCATTAGTAGACGCGTTAATTGAAGCCTTCGTTTTTCACCGCCAGAGAGATCACGAATCATCCGTTGTTGACCACCGAAATCAAATCCGAGCCGTTCACAGAGTTGCGATGCACTCAACGCTCGACCGCCGCCTAACTCGAATTGAAGTGCGATTCGCTCGACGGCTTCTATAACTCGCCAATTTGGATCTAATTCTTCGAGGTGCTGTGAGAGAAAAGCGCGCTTTACAGTGATGCCCACCTGCATCTTGCCCGCACTAAAGCGGTAATCACCAGCAAGAGCTCGCATCAAAGTGGTCTTGCCGGAGCCGTTAAATCCAATGATTGCGATTCGATCACCCGGTGCGATATTCCAATCAAGAGAATCAATTAAACAGTTCTCACCAATATTTAAACGTGTTTTATGAATTTCAATGACTTTACTACCTAATCTATTGGTAGCAAAGTTACGCAATTCAGCTTGATTACGTGGTTCAGGTTCGGCTGAAATTAATTGGTTTGCCGCATCGACACGAAATTTTGGTTTGGTAGTTCGCGCTGGAGCTCCCCTTCGCAACCAGGCTAATTCCTTGCGGATTAAATTATTGCGACGAGAATCTTCGGCTGCCTGTTGTCTTGCTCTCTCAGCTTTTGAGAGTACGTAAGCAGAGTAACCGCCTTCATATTGAAGTACTTCTCCGGAGACAACTTCCCAGATTTGATCGGCTATTTCATCTAGAAACCAACGATCATGCGTTACAACAATGACTGCTAATTCGCGCTGCTTCCGTAAATGGCTGGCTAACCAAGCCACACCTTCAATATCAAGGTGGTTAGTTGGTTCATCAAGAAGAATTAAATCAAGTGGATCTATAAGTAATTTAGCCAGACCAACTCGCCGCTTCTCGCCACCGGAGAGTAAGTTATATGAGCGATCTAGAATTTCGTTGGAATGCCCGCCAAAGAGGCCACTGAAGATTTCTCGGACTCCCGCATCGCTAGCCCATTCATGTACTTTCTTACTTCCAACAACATACTCTCTAACTGATCCGGGAGAAGAAGTATCGGCTTGCTGGAGAGTTCCCAGCCTCGCCCAATTAGCACGAGTAACTCGTCCTTGATCTGGATCATCAATACCGGCGATTAATTTAAGGAGCGTCGACTTGCCGCCGCCATTTCGTCCGACGATTCCAATCCGTTCACCCTCAGAGATGCCGAGTGAGACTTGATCAAGTAGCGCGGTATCGAATGATTTCGATACTTTTTCGATGCTAATCAGGTTGCGCGCCACCGGACAAGGCTAATCTCTAGCAATGGAGTTCAAATCCGTAGCCACCGGAATCGGAATAGTTCTAGTTCTTATCTATGCGATTGGCTCTGGAATCTGGGTGAATAACTCCCTTGGTTGGTATAGCTCGCTAAATCGCCCCTCTTGGCAACCACCTGATTTCATATTTGGATTAATCTGGCCATATAACTTTATAGTTCTCGGAATAGCTTCGGTACGAGTGGCCAATTCATTATCTAGAAACGAGGTAATAATTTGGCTAAGTACTTTTGCCATTTCGGTACTTTGCGCCTTATCTTGGGCTTATAACTTCTATGTTCCACATGAATTGAAAATCGCTTCATTTTCACTGGCCGCAACTGCTTTATTGACAGTGCCCATGTTGATTCTTACTTTTCGCGCATCAATTGGAGTTGGGTTGGCACTTCTCCCGTATCAAATCTGGGTGGCTGTTGCTTCTTCGCTTGCGTGGGGTTACTACTTAAAGAATTAATTAGCTAATTTCTTTAGCGGATCGCCCGATACCCGAAAAACCGTCCACTCCGACATTGGAACTGCACCAATTGAGTGATAAAACTCGATTGCCGGTGAATTCCAATCGAGAACCCACCATTGAAATCTTCCGTAGCCGCGCTCATTACAGATCCGCGCCAGATGCTGCAACAAAGCCTTTCCATAACCTTGGCCGCGAAATTCCGGCTTTATATAGAGATCTTCCAAATAAATTCCATGTCGACCCTGCCAAGTTGAATAATTTAGAAACCAGATCGCCATGCCAACAACTTTTTCCTCGACTTCAACTAAATCACAGAAAACTTTTGGATTATCTACAAAGAGCGTAGCTTCAATATCTTTAGTAGTAGCAATTACTTCATGAGGTGCTTTTTCATATTCCGCTAACTGCTTAATAAGTTGGAGAATTATTGGAGCATCTTCTTTAACAGCTTGCCGAATCAACTTCGCTCCTCAGCTATGGAATTTCCGCCATCGACTACCAGCGCTTGGCCCGTCAGATAGCCCGCGCTCTCTGACGATAAATAAGTAACTAGGCTGGCGATTTCTTCGGGGGTCCCGCTTCGGCCCAGCGGCGTATTTTGCCCTTGAACTTTTTCATGTTCACTCTGGGTATCAGTTGCAACCCAGCCGGGCAAAATTACATTACAAGTAATTCCAAACTTAGCTTCGTCAAGTGCGATTGCTCTGGTTAATCCGACGAGAGCTGCTTTCGCGGCGGCATAAACCGGTTGTTCTCGCATCGCCATCAAGCCGCCAGTAACACTTCCAATCATTACTATTCGCCCCGCATTTGAATTACGAATTTTTGGTAACGCTGCTTTTGTAAGATTAAAAGCGGTATCTAGGTTGCGCTTGATGCCCCGATTCCACGCCGCACTAGTGATTTCAGTAAGTGAAGCAGTTTCATCACTTCCAAGCGGTGAGCCAATGCTAGCCATGCCGGCGTTATTTACTAATACATCTATTCTTGGAATTTTTGCTATCAATTCCAGACACTCCGAGTCAACGGTTAGATCTGCTACTGCGCCAGTTACTCCAAGTTCATGAGCGCGTTCTACAATTCGTTCCGTGGTTGCAGTAATTGAGACGTCATAACCTAGATCCTTAAGTTGGCGGGCGATAGCAAATCCGATGCCGCCTGGCGCGCCAGCGCCACTTACCAGCGCAGTTCTTCTTGATGCGCCATTCATAAGATCAAAATTCGCTCTTTCAGATGCGCAATCAATTCGTTGTTGTGTCCATCACCCGACATTAAATTGCTGCTGCTGAAGACTTTAGGACGAAAGCCTCTCTCTAGAAGAATCTCCACCGCTCGTACCGAGAGGGAGTTGACTATTGCAGCACCCAAAACCGTTGATGATGGACCAACTTTCTCCCTAAATTGCGCATAAGAGATCGTGGCATCTCCGACTCCCCCTAAATTATCAATGACAATATCGGCAAGTTCATGGAGTTTCCTCCCTTGTACCCGCGCGCTATTGGAAGTTGCATGCTGAATACTCGTGATGGCAATCAAAACTAAACCGCGCCGTCTTACCTCATTTGCCATTGCTTCAATCAAGGCATTTCCACCTGAGTTTGAAGCAATAATAAAAATATCGCCTTTACTTAGTTTGTGTTTACCCAAAATCTGACTGGCTAAGTGGGCATCACGTTCTAGTTCAGTACTCCGACTGGCATTCTTATGAAGCATTAAATCTTCTTCAAGAATTGGATTTACTGAACCTAAACCACCGGCACGATAGAACATTTCCTCTGCCAACATGTGAGAGTGGCCTGTACCAAAAACGTGTATCAATCCATCTTTTTCTAGCGAACCTGCAATTGCTATCGAAGCTTTTTCGATTGCTTCGTCATTGGCCGCTAACTGTTCAAGTTTTGCAATTAGATTCTTTAGATAGCGCGATTGTGCCTTCACGAGACCCTCTTAGTATCTATGGAGCCCAGCTCAGGCATATTCGCAATAACTGGGATTTGTAATTCATATGAATCACTTCGATAGATGCACTCTGCTGTCATAAGTGGATTGTCATTTTGATCTCGATCAAGCATTTTTATGATTAAACAAGGAACATCGCTCTTGATTTGTAGTAACTCTTGTTCTCGTTCGCTTAAGAAATGAACTTTGATGCTTGCTCTTGCGTTTGTAATTCGAATAGCGAATCGATCAGCAAACGTGTCGTACAGTGAACCAAGAAGATCCTTATCGGTAAAAGTCGGCATTGCACGACAGGATATCTTCAAAGTTTCAATGGCAACTAGCATTTCATCTACAAACCGTAGTCTGGTAATCACGAAAATTTCTTCTCGCTCTCTTATAGAGAGCTGCTTTGGGACATTTTTATCTGCCTTTACGCACTCAAATAAAATCAATTTTGTTGAAGGATGTTGACCTCGTTCTTGAATCTCTCTGGTAAAGGATTTGAGGCGCGATTCTGAGGAAATCATGGGTCGTTTAACATAAGTTCCGGGACGGGCACGACGCTCCAATTTCTCATCTGAGATTGGATCATTGACAGCTCTACGAAGTGTTACACGACAGACCCCAAAATCCTCCACCAATACCCGTTCCCCGGGATGCCGTTCACCTTGAGGTAGCTGAGATAAGAGACCAGTTGAGTTCTCTTTCGCACGAATTACTGCCGTTTCGGTCGTCATTATCCGGAGCGTATCTTTCGCCGTTAGAGAAATCTAGGCTTGGTGCGAGATTATCGCTCAGTGAGTTCTATCGAGATTCGCAAGGCGAGGTTATCTGACCTGTTAGATCTCTATCACGTCGCGATCAAGACCGGCGATTCCGGAAATGATGCGACTGGGAAATTTCTCAATGATGAAATTATTGGTGAGATTTATGTTGGGCCATATGTAACGTTAGCAACCGAAACTAGCTTTGTCCTAAGTGAAGCTGGAAAAGCGGTTGGATATGGCTTATGCGTTCTAGATACTTTAAACTTTCAAGAACGATGCAGAAAGGAGTGGTGGCTAAAGATTCAAGCTAAATACCAAGGTGAACCAACTACGGGTCCAAGCGGTTGGCTAATAAATGAAATCTTTAATCCAACGCCGTCGCCCCAAGAAATTCTCACAGAGTATCCATCGCATGGCCATATCGATCTATTGCCATATGTTCAAGGTCAAGGCTGGGGGCGAAAGATGATGACACGAATGGAATTTGAATTGGCCGAGCTAAAGTCGTCAGGTTTTCATCTTCGAGTGTCAGCTCTTAATGATCGTGGTCTGCAGTTTTATGCTGCACTTGGTTATGAAGAATTAATTAGAAGAGACGATGAAGTTGTCGTTGGAAAGAAGTTAAATTGAAAGATTTTATCTACGGCGTTGCAACTTCTTCCTACCAAATTGAAGGCGCAGCGTTCGAGGATGGTCGAGGACTCTCGATTTGGGATACCTTCTCGCGAACACCAGGGAAAGTTGCTAATGGCGATACTGGCGATGTGGCATGCGACCACTACCACCGCTATAAAGAGGATTTAGATTTGATGAAATGGCTTGGAGTTTCGGCTTATCGATTCTCAGTTGCTTGGCCGCGTGTGATTCCAAATGGCATTGGTAAAATAAATCAATTCGGTATTGATTTCTATGATCGATTGATAGATGGTGCGCTCGAGCGCGGAATCGAGCCTTGGTTAACGATTTATCATTGGGATCTACCGCAAGCGCTCCAGGATCGCGGCGGCTGGGCCAATCGCGAGATCACCGAATGGTTTTCTGAGTACACCGGGTTACTTGCCAATCGGTTTGGCGATCGCGTAAAACGCTGGATGACGCTTAATGAACCGCTCTGTAGCGCTTGGATTGGCCACTTATACGGGGAAATGGCGCCAGGAATCCGTAACTTAAAAACCGCACTCGATGCCTCGCATCATTTACTTCTTTCTCATGGGCGCGCGGTCGATGTAATTCGAAGTTCAATTAAAGAAGTCAAGGTTGGCATCGTAATTAATGTGACGCCTGCTATTCCCGTAGGTGAATCTGCTGAGGATAAAAGAGCAGCGGATCTTGCAGATGGTTTTGATAATCGATGGTTCTTGAATCCCGTTTTCGGTAAGTCTTATCCAGAAGATGTGCTTCAAGCGTTAGGTGAATCTCCAGCTATTGAAGCTGGCGATATGAATGAGATTGCTAAGGATCTCGATTTTCTTGGAGTTAATTTCTACTTCCGTCAAACTGTGAAATATGATGCGACCGGCAAACCGCTTCCGATAAAGAATGTCCGGCGCGAAAATGTGAAGCGCACCTTTATGGACTGGGAGGTACATGCGCCTGCCTTTGCCGAATATCTAACTCGAATCCATCGTTTATACGCTCCAAAAGAAATGTACGTGACTGAGAATGGATCGGCATGGGATGACCGTTTAGTAAATGGCAAGATTGAAGATGATGAGAGAATCTCGTACTTTAAGGAACACTTAGCTGCGATTGAGAGCGCTCGAGAGGCCGGTGCGCCGATCAACGGTTATTTTGCTTGGAGTTTGTTGGATAACTTTGAGTGGACTTATGGGTATGAGAAACGTTTTGGATTAGTTTACGTTGACTACAAAACTCAAGAGCGAATTCCCAAGAAAAGTGCTCACCACTATCGTCAATTACTCCTTGACCGCGCCACTTGAAAGTCCAGCAACTAACCAACGTTGAATCACTATGGTGAGTAGAACAATCGGTAATAGCGCAACTGTTGCGGCGGCTGCCATTGGACCCCAATCGAGGGTTCGATTACTAATGAAGCTGGCTACTAAAACTGGGAAGGTCTTTGCGTCTTCGCCTGCCATGATCACTGGAATCAAGAATTCATTCCACGAAAGCAATGAAACGAAAATTCCAGTTGCCACTAATCCGGGAGCGGCCAACGGCAAGATAATACGGGTGAACATTCTTGTATTAGATGCCCCATCAACTCTGGCGGACTCCTCAATTTCCACCGGAATTTGCTCAAAGAAGCTCATCATTAGCCAGATTGCAAATGGCAAGTTGAATCCGGCATAGATAAATATCAAGGCAATCATCGAGTCATATAAACCAAAGAAAGAACTTAATTTATAAATAGGCAGCAGGATCACGATTCCAGGAAGTGCGCGCACCGCAATCATGAGACCTTCCAACGCGCCACGACCTCGGAACTTAGTTTTTCGCGCAAAAACATAAGCTGACAAACTTCCGATTATCAAACATAAAACAGTGCTAGCAAAGGTAATGATGACGCTATTTCCCGCGATTCGCCAGAAACTATCCATCGCAAACAGCGAGGTGTAGTTCTTCCAAGTTAGCAAAAAATCAAAAAATTTTGGAGGCAAGGTATAGGTATCAATGCGATTTTTTATTGAAGTGCTGATTGTCCAGAACAGCGGAAATATCGAAAAGAACGACGCGACTACAAGAAGTGAGTAAGAGATCCATCGCTTAGTTTTCATCGCACACCTCGAGAAGCTTTGCGCCAGAGGAAATAAACGGGAGCGGTAATCAGGGCGATGATGACGCCAAGTGCAGCCGCCTGGGAGAGTTCTAAGAAGATGAATCCGGTTTTATAAGTCCAAAGGCCAAGGGTCGTAGTTGCATTACCTGGACCGCCTCTGGTCAGAATAAACAAGGTATCGAAGAGTTTTAAAAAGTCCATGATTTTGATCATCGTGATAACTAGGAGAGTTGGAGTGATTAGCGGCAAGGTAATTCGCCAAAAAATCTGGCGGTTGGAAGCACCATCAACTCGAGCTGCCTCATATAAGGATGGTGAAATCGCGGTTAAAGCTGCGAGCGATAAAAGCATAACAAACGGAACGGATTGCCAAGAATCGACCAAGATAATTGCGAAAAGCGCGCTAGTTTGCGATCCTAACCAATTAACTTTTTCAATTCCAAAACCGCCGAGCACCCAATTGATTACACCTAAATCGGTATCAAACATAAAGCGGTAGGTAAGACCGACCGCAACTGGCGTTAACAACATTGGGGTAATCAAGATCGAGCGGAAGATTTTGGTGCCCTTGAGGTTTTCATGGAGCGCAATCGCCAACCAAATCCCAAGCGGTATTTGTAGGGCTAAGCCCACAATTGTGATTGCAATTGTGATGCGAAAAGTGGCCCAAGTTTCACTTGCCGCCAATACCGTTGCATAATTCTTAAAACCGATAAATTCTGGAGGCAAAATCGAGGCAAGATTTATGCTTAAGAATGAAATATAGATTCCATAAACAAAAGGAATCAAAATTACGATCGCGAGCAGAACCCAAGTTGGAATCGTGAAATGAGCTAGCGGCCGTAGACCGCGACTTCTGAAAGAAGTAGGCCTGGCCACCTTTAGTTTTGAGTTCACAAGGTGACCAGGCTACTTATTGCCTACTTATTTCGAGTATTAACTAACGAGGCTCCTTCGCCAGAATCGGCTTGAGTTTCTCATTTAACGCATCAAGCGCCGCCTGAGTCCTCTGCTTTCCGGTAAGAACCTGAGTTACCGCATCAATTGCAGCGACCTCAAACTCTGGCCAAACTGCAATTTGTGGATAACGCTCAATTCGAGAACTGGTAGGTATCTCGAGTTGTGGTAGGTAAGGATTATTTGCGACCAGATCTGAGTTGCTGATGATTGACTTACGTCCAATCGCGGCAGCGCCTGACTCCAGATACTTAACTGAGTTGGTCTTTCCAAGAACGAATTCTAGGAACTTCCAAGCAGCAGTTGGATTCTTAGCATCGGCAGGAATTCCTATATTCCATCCAGCAAGGTGGGTGATATCAACTGCGCCAATTGGCATTGGAGCGGTCCCAATCTTTCCAGCATTCTTGTTGATGCTTGTATCAAGGGCCATGCCGTAGTAACCGGAGTAATTGAGCATTGCTCCAATATTCTCGCCAAGAAATTTGCTTGTGGTGTCATCACCCGTTGCAGTAATTGCGCCCTTTGGAGAAACCGATAGCAACTTCTTCAAGTAATCCGTTGCGGCCACAGCTTCTTTAGAGTTAACAGTTGGATTCAAGTTATCGTCATATAGCTTGCCACCAAATGACCAAAGTAGCGTCATCCACCACCAAGAAACGTTTGGACCGAAGCCCATAATTTGTCCACCGTTTCCAGCTTCTTGAACTTTCTTAGCGTTGTCGTAGTACTCATCCCAAGTTGTAGCTGGCTTTAGGCCAAGTTCTTCGTAGATATCAGTACGGTACCACTGAATCATCGGCTCAGTACTAAGAGTCAGACCAAGCGTCTCACCTTTGCACTTGCCGTAATCCTGTTGACCGGGACCGAAATCATTGATGTCGTACTCACCAGAGTTCTTGATGTAACTATCAAGTGGCGCCATCACCTTTGCTTGGCAGAACGGCGCAAGGAAAGTGTTGTCGAATTGCGCAACATCATAAGCGCCAGCTTTCTGGTTGTAGCTAAGAAGCTGCTTCTGATGCGCTTCACCGTATGGTGTCTCTGAAACATTAACTTTTACACCGGTCTGTGCTTCAAACTCCGGGATAAAACTTTGAATTGATGTAGAAGAAGGGCTCGGGATCAAGAAGAGATTGATCTCGCCGCTTACTTCCTCGGATCCGGAATCGCTACCGCAAGCGCTAACTGTTAACGCTAGAGCTGCAGCAATCGCCGCGGTCTTAAAAAATCTTCCTTTAGACATGTCGTCCTTTCGTAAAAAAGGGGGGCGACCCCTCGTAGTCGCTAAAGTACACAGAATCCACTGACTTGATAAGTAACGTTATAAAGAATTTATA
>Ga0163212_1000888_pt1 | contig 13341 bp, 14 predicted proteins | sample Malawi_45m_30L_FD_113532 | JGI IMG/M metagenome (GOLD analysis project Ga0163212, IMG submission 113532) | Freshwater microbial communities from Lake Malawi, Central Region, Malawi to study Microbial Dark Matter (Phase II) - Malawi_45m_30L | ecosystem: Environmental > Aquatic > Freshwater > Lake...
CGTATGGATACTGCACTTCGAGGAGTCGATGTCTACATCACGCCAGGACTTGGTATGCCAAGCATCACGTGGACAAATCTCACGGGACATCCAACCGTAATCACACGTTGCGGGATGTCTGATAAGGGCATGCCAGTGATGATCGAGTTTACTGGCAACCTGTGGCGTGAGGATGCTGCGCTTCGCGCAGCTTTTGCGTGGGAGCAGCACCGTGGGAGCGACCATGGCTGGCCGGAAATAGATGCGGCCCCGATGACTCCCCCCGCGCTACAAAAAGAAGGTTGATGAAAAAACACCGCCAGAGTTCTCCTCCGGCGGCGTTGTGCTTTTGATCATTAATGCGTTTTCTAGTTTGGGCAGTTTTGATGCCAGGGCGTACGACCTGGGTCAGGTAATGGCAATGGATACTGCCGCATCAGGTCAACACCAGACCACGGAAGTCCACATGGATCAGATAATACCTGCCCCTTGGACATCCACTTTGCATGTCCATCAAAGAATGTCGTATTGACGCCATTTGTATGCCTCGTGAGAGCAAGCACAGGCTCACCAAAACCGGGCTTGATGTACATGTTTTTGGGCGGTTCAAACCAGCTATCGTCAAACGGCACACCCTTCTCCGTAACAACGACGATGTCCGCAGGACGCTCTACCTGCGCCAAACTAAGGCTCTCGGCTGCACGATTTGCCACATAGGAGCGTGGCTTTCCATCCGCACTATTTGGTTTTTTCCCGCTATCCGATGGACAAATCAATAAGGCCTTGTCATTTGCGGTGTATGGAAGGATTTGATTCCACCAGCGATTGGACGCATTTGCTCCCATAGGTGCTCCGGGATTGACGCGACTTCGGTCTACATTGTGGCCAAAGAAGAAAATAGTGTCATCGTAGTCGCTGAAGTACATCTGCAATCCAAGGCCGAGCTGACGCATATTTGACATACAGCTAGCAGCTCTCGCTTTTTCGCGGGCTTGTGCAAAGACAGGGAAGAGAATAGCCGCGAGAATGGCGATGATGGCAATGACGACGAGGAGCTCAATGAGAGTAAAGGCACGACGGTGCATGCATCACCTTACGACATTTGGAGGATTGTGCGCACAAGCAAATGTTAACGAATCGCCACAATCAGATTCTGACGCTAAAATGTGACTTCGCATGACCCATCTCGAACGTACCAAGATCAATGCCGCACGCTGGTCCATCGGGGTGGGTGTCTCACTTGTGATCACAAAGGCAATTATCGGTCTTCTAACGCACAGCGTGTCGATTAAAGGTGAAGCAGTACACAGCGCAACAGACGTCGTCGCCAGTCTTGTCGCCTTTGTCGCCATCCGCAAGGCGACGAAACCCGCGGATGATGACCATCCCTACGGTCATGGAAAAATCGAAAGCCTTTCAGGCTTGGCGGAAGCCATCATTATCGGAGCGGCAGCCATCGCGATTGCAGTGGAAGCAACGCGGAGCCTCCTTGGAAATGAGCCACATGTTCATGTTGGCGTCCTGGGAATAGGAATTATGGTTGTCAGTGCATCGGCTAACTTTACCGTATCTACCCACCTCAGCTGCGTTGCCCAAAAATCGGACTCGCCCGCTCTCGCAGCGGATGCCAGGCATCTCCTAGTGGATGTCTGGACATCTATTGGCGTCCTCGCTGGCCTGATTGCAACCAAGATCACCGGCTACGACCGTATTGATGCCATTATCGGTTTTGCTGTCTCCTTGATGGTCCTGAATGCCGCATGGCACCTGGGTCGAGGAGCCGTGGACTTTCTGCTGGATGGTCGTCTACCGGATGACGAAATTGTGCGGATTGAACGCATCTTTGACGAGGATGAACGCGTTCTAGGTTTTCATAAGCTTCGCACCCGCAAGAGTGGTGCTGACCGCCATGTAGATGTCCATGTTCAGGTGGATGATGATCTCTCACTGAGAGATGCGCACCAGATCACGGAAGAACTTGAGGATGAGATTCGCAAAGTTCTACCAAAAACTGAAGTTGTGATTCATACAGAGCCGTTCCGCGAGGAGCAACAGCATCACCTGGAAATCAAACACCGGCGTGGACGGGAAGGGTGAAGCACCAAATCGCTAGGAGATAAAGAGTAGCATGGCATCGTTTGCAAAAAGCGTCCCATGTTGTGTTAGTCGTACTTGATCGTCCACAACATCAAACAAGCCGGCTTGCTTCCCGGTTTTTAACTCATCCGCAAACAGTTCACGTATGTCCAATCCGTACCGCGCTGATACAGCGGAAAGACACACACCCTCGGGGAGGCGCAAGCCAAGCATCAGTGTTTCACCAATACTCCCGGAGAGGTCGGGAGTTTCCGTTATTTCGAACCCGACTGGGTTACCGCTGAGCATTGCATCGATATAGCGACTCGGACGCATCACATTTGTCGTCCGATCGACATTGTCATAGCCAACTGCACCGGCACCAAAGCCCCAGTATGCATCGTTACGCCAATAAACCTGGTTATGCCGGCTCTCCAAGCCGTGCTTTGCATAGTTACTAAGTTCATAGCGTTCATAACCGGCATCGTCGGAGAGTTCCATTGCTAGCTCAAGCATCCCAGCCTGAGCAACATCTCCCGGGAGAACCATCCGGCCACGCTGAAGTCGCCCCCAAAAGGGCGTATTTTCTTCAAGTATCAGGCCATAGATAGATAAGTGCGGGATGTCCAGCGTAAACGCGTGATGTAGTGTGCGGCGCCAATCAGCCAATGTCTGGCGTGGAAGGCCAAACATCAGGTCAATGGAAAGATTTGTGATTCCAGCACTCCTAACGGTTTCGATGGCAGCTGATGCATCCTCGGGGGCGTGTGTGCGGTCAATCATCCGAAGAACATCGGGGTTGAATGATTGCACACCAAATGAGACACGATTAACGCCGGCAGCGCTCAGCGCGTTCCAGTCGTGAAATGTGACATCGTTTGGGTTGGCTTCAAGCGTTACTTCCGCATCCGGAGCAATGCCGACTGTTTCTCGTAGCGTGTCAAGGATCCGAACCAGCGCTGCCGTTGGAAGCTGAGTTGGCGTTCCGCCACCGAAGAAAACGGATTTTAGCGGAACTGATCTGGAGCCGCGGACCGCAATTTCGTGACTGATAGCATCGACGTACCGCTGCTTTGTTCCATCTTTGTAGCCAGAGTACGCATTGAAGTCACAATAGCCGCACTTTTTAGCACAAAACGGGATGTGCACGTAAGCCGCTTCGGGCGTGATGCGTGTTGGCTGCCAGTCCCGCCGAAGGAGCTCGGATTTCACCCTAAATGCGCGAGAGGAGCTCGGCCTTTTTGACCTCGTATTCCTCGGCCGTGATGGCACCGGAGTGCATCAAGGCGTGCAGTGATGCCAGTTTTTCGATGCAGTCCTCAACAGGGTCCACGGCCGTTGCGGTAGGTGCATTAGGAGGAACGGGGATTGTGGATGCCGGTGTGGCGACATCGGGAGCAGCTGGCTGCTTGGCTTTGAAGTCGTGAATCTTTAGGCGGAGTGTCTTGGCGAAGGACTCCGACAGCGCTTGAATACTTGGTTCGGTCCCGCGACGACAATCCTTGAAGTAGTTCTTGAGCGTTTCGCCTGCCGCCCACGCAACGGCTGCGGTGATCGGCGCCTGAATTGCGACAGACACTAGGTAACCAGCGCCAGGAATGAACTTTGCAAGCTTTGTGCCTGCGTACGCGGCTCCGAACGCACCGCCGAGAACGGTTGCCGTTGTCGTGGCAATCGCGAAGCCCATTTGCCGCGCGCGCTTTGCGGACACAAGAACCTGATATACGCCAGACAGCTCAGTTGCCATTTTCGAGAATGTAGCCGTCACTGCGGCGATGTCAAGGCCGAACGGCAAAAGATTGGCAGCTGCGCTGACTGCGGTATAGGTCAGGATGATGCCATTTGCACGGCGATCAATTTCATCCCAATCTGGTTCCATCGGCATCATGGTTTCATCCCTCATCGGTGGCCACTCACTGGTCTTCCCGCCAGGTAGCACACCATCTCCCATCGTGTCGATAAGCTTGTCCTTGGCGGCATTTCCAAGGCGTTTAAGGGTGTCTGCAATCTGATCCGGTTCCATGTTGGCTCCCGCGTCCATCGTACCGCTTCCGCGGCATCTGGACAGTCTACGCATCGATGCCAGCATTGGTTCCTGAGATGAAAAAGGAAGGTAGGATAGCAAGCATGCATGTCACACAGGATGAGCGCGAATACTGGACACGGCATCCAGGACGGCCTCCAGTGATGCAACAGTCGTGGCAGGATTTGCTTTTTATCCATTGGCCTGTTCCGGCGGATGTTATACAGGATGCACTGCCCGCTGGTATCACGGTGGATACATTCGATGGCCTTGCATGGATTGCGCTGGTGCCATTTCAAATGCGAAATGTCCGACCAGTGTGGGCACCATGCGTGCCTGGCCTTAGCAACTTTCCCGAATGCAATGTCCGCACATATGTGCACATCGATGGCAAATCTCCGGGTGTTTGGTTTTTTAGCCTCGATGCGGGAAATGCAATCGCATGTGCCATCGCGAGATTGACATTCTCCCTCCCCTATTTCCATGCGAAGATGAAAGGCGACGTGAACGGCAATGCGTTTCATTACCGCACACAGCGATACAAGTCAGGTTTGGATATAAACATTGGGGCAATCATCTCAGCGGGTGAACCTTTACCGGCCCAGCCCGGTACGTTTGCCTGGTGGGCTGCGGAGCGGTACCTCTTGCACAGCATCCACAGGGGACAGCTGCATACAGGACAGGTGCACCATAAGCCCTACCGCCTTATCGAAGCATCGGTGGAGTTCGCAAAATTCGATGCCACATGTCCGCTCTCTGATGTCAAGGGATTTGTACCGACCAGCGTCCTGTATTCTCCCGGTGTCGATGTCGATATCTTTGATTTACTCCCCTTCCCATTGATGAAGAAATAACAGAATCCCCCATTCGGCGTGCGACTTTGGGACAAAAGACCCATGCCTGAGATTTTGGCATCTGATACACCGTGCCGACAGGAGAGAAGCACATATGTTGCGTAAACGCGAACACGAAGAACTTAATCAACTCCACGATGGAACATCGGACCTCAGCGCTGCTGCGATGGTGGATGAGCCATCCGAGCGTCGGATGTATAAGCGCTACCAAGAGTTTTTCCGGGATGCCGATCAACATCGTTCATGGAACCTCTGGAATGACATCCCATGGAATGAACTTCCTGAAACGCCTGCATCTGAGGCATTGATTGCAGCTGTTGAGCGTCGCTTCGTCGAGCTGATGTTTCTCCCTGACTACTCGTCGAGAGCTCTGCAATCGCAACGCTCATCCCGTGGTCGTGCATGGTTTATGACACGCTGGTCTTACGATGAGAGCAAGCACTTGCTTGGTCTTCAGGAATGGCTGATCAAACGTGCAGGATATACGGAAGAGCTCTGCCGCGACACGTGGGATCGTGAGCTGACAGACAACCAGTGGATTCCCCCCATCAATACACCAGAAGCAGTTCTGATTGACAGTCTTGCTTGGGAATGCTATGAGATTGACGGCCTCGCGACCATCCGGGACCTCGCCGTGACCGAAGGTGATGTCACTTTGGTACGCCTGATTGATCATTTGCTCCTCGATGATGCAGCACATATGTCGTTTCTTCGTGATTCGATTCAGGAAGTGCGAAAGTCACGCCCGGATGAAATCTCAGAAGCGTTGGAAGCCGTTTGCGCAACGTTGGTGGACCCAGGATTGGCAGCACGACTGCGCGCTGAAGTCACACAATAGCCAGCCCAATGGGTGCTTAGTGAACCTTCACATTGCACCCATCGGAAGTTGAGATATTACTCCGCTACTAGCGGCCCCGCATCGACATCATCAGTTTTTCCGCGAACTGGATAAGTTGTCCGGTTTCGATTCGGGATGCCAATACGATTGTTTGATTTCCATATGTGAACGCCACGGCACAGTGGTCATTCTGACCGATGAGCGTGTAAAACTAGCTTCCGTCAGAACCTGCTGGAATCGCCCATCCGGGTGCAGAGGCGATGTCAGATGCCGTTGACCCAGGGATGAACGGTGAGATGGTATCTTTTCCCATTACGTATATCTGTTGTCCTCTACGTTCGGTCGAACTGGCTCGGTGGTGACCACCAACCATCTCAGGAGTATGCAGTAACCCCCTTTCATTTCCGGTGATTTGGGAATGGCCGGCTGACGGCAGTATTCGCAGAGTCGACGCAAGCCACTGCGATCGTAGTTCCCAGCCTACAACGGCAGCAACGAATGCCAAGCCTCCTGCGAGCGCTACTGCGAAAGGCTTCACGGCTTAACTCTGACGGGTGGATTGACTCCCAATAACAGGTCGCTGAGATCATGCAAAGCGAAAACTGCCGTCATTTCCGCTTTGGATGACAGATTTACAGATGGCGTCATTCTGTGATGAATCACCGTATATCCGAGTCCGAGACCGTATCCGACAATACCCCAAACTACAGGTAGACCATAGGATTGATGGAATTCTCGTGTACGATGAGCACCCAAGAACGCCGGGTGGTCGAGTGCGTAGCGTAGCGTTTGTAGACATCAGGGTAAGAACGAAGGGCCTCGACGTGGTGAACATCAGCCTCTGGCTGACCCGAAACATTTGTATTGTCAACAACAGGATTGCAAAGCGTTTCGTGACAAACCGCAATGTGCGGGTATGTCGCCTGTTCTACCAAATAGTTCCTAATTTGCATCCGTAGGATTCTAGCGCAGAACGCATTTTTGCCCGTGCACGATGGAGACGAGATTTAACGGTTCCAACCGGAAGAGCAAGCACCATCGACATTTCGTCGTAATCCAGCCCCTCGACGTCTGCAAGTAACAGAGCGGCACGATGTTGTTCGTTCAGCGAATCAAGAGCTGCCTGCATCGGCTCGGAGAGAGTGTGCTTGATGAATGCATCAGGGGCATCCGCCGTTCCGGCAACCTGCATCCTCGTTCCATCTAATCCATCGTCAAACAAACCTGTGTCCAAACTAAAGGCTCGCCGGACACGTGCCCGACGCACCATGTCGATGTGATTACGCGTCGGCATCCGGAAGAACCAACGATCAAACCCGACACCGGAATACTTGTCAAACGCCTTATAGGCATCAATCATGGTCTCAGCAAGGATGTCATCTGTGTCATCCGAGTTGCCGCGCGATACCTGATACGCATAACGATGGAAGCGGTTCCAATCCAGCGCAACAAGGTGATTAAAAAGTGCCGCACGTGCATCATCATTCAGGGCCGCAATCTGCGTGGAAGCGACGACCCCATCTGACAGCATCCGAAAACTCACAAGGACACCCCACGGGCTTCAAGCTTATTCGTATATTGGATCCGTCCCGGTCGCATCGGATGTATTTGACGCATCCAATTTTGCGCCAGTTCACAAATAAGTAATAAAACTTATGTATCCACAAAACCCAACCTACGTGGATGTGTGTGCTCCTTAGAAACAATAGGGATATCCTGCCTGATTCAGCTAAACAGGGGATTCAACTACAATATCGGCGATTCAAAACCATATTCATACACGGGTGAAAAGTGGATTACCGTGACGACATCTTCAGGTCCAATCGGACGGTCGTAAATCCGGATGAGGAGCTCAACGAGCTCATCTGCATCGCGCAGCTCAGGATTTTCACGCATTAGATCGCGGGGACTCAGGTCTACAATTCGCTTGACATCGACATCATCGATGATAGCGGAACATACTTTAATTCGCCTGCTGAACCGAGGGCCAAGCGTGATCCAGACTAGGTGGCCGGACTGATACTTCCATGATTTGTCACCTAAACGAATCGTCGCTGTCTTACGTCCTTTGCGTAAGGCTTCCCCGTACAACTCTGTGTAAAAATTCAGTGCAAACATTTTGCATCACCCCGCTGAGCCACTGCTTTCTGACCAGAACATGCACAACATACACCAGAGCACTGCCAAGTGCCTTTGTCGCATCCAACAACTTCACCCTAGAATACGGAGAATGTCCCAAGGGAGACGATGAATATGGATGTCAAAATAGACAGACGGCTGCAGGCACACATCGAAGGATTGGTCAGAGGATTTCAGGGGGAGGTCGGCATATATGTCAAGGATCTCCGCCATGGAACCATCGCTTCGGTGCGCGCCGATGAGCTATTCCCAACAGCATCTATCGTTAAGATTCCAATCCTGATCGGGATTATGGATAAGATCGAAAAACAGGAGCTTGACTACCATCAGAAGCTGACCTACACCGATGACCTCCTTTATGAAGGTGAAGATATTCTTGGTTCCTTCAAAACGAAGGAGAAAATTGAGTTATCCAAGGTGATTATGCTGATGCTCACCACCAGCGACAACACTGCGAGTCTTTGGCTGCAATCTTTGGCTGGCGGCGGAACGCGTATCAATCAGATTCTGTCAGAGCTGGGCTACACCGCGACCCGCGTCAACTCCCGCACAGATGGCAGAAAGGATGCACAGGCAACCTATGGCTGGGGGCAAACAAGCCCGCGCGAGATAGCAACGATTTTGGAGCGCATCGCAACGAGCAAGATCTTGACACCGTCATCCAGTGAGCGCATGCTCCGTTGCCTCGGCCGAAACTATTGGGATGAGGAAGCCATTGGACAGGTCCCTCCGGATATCTTCGTCGCCAGCAAGAATGGAGCAGTGAATCAAAGCCGCTCGGAAGTTCTCTACGTGAAGGCACCAAATAATCCATACATTTTTTCAGTCATCACACGCAATCAAAAGGATCAGAGCTGGGCGAACGCAAACGAAGGCTGGGTCCTTGCACGGACTCTGTCACGTGACCTCTGGAGACACTTCGAACCGAAATCAACCTGGAAGCCCAGTCAGTCATTGGCAGTCGTTCCGATAAATCCGACCCGTGGAGGCATTGCATGACGACTCGAACCGGCGCAGATGTGTTTGTTGCAAACAACTTCCCTGGCCTTGGCGGAAAGCGAATAGGACTCATCACAAACCACACCGGGCGTCTGCGCCATGGTGGAGCAACCTCTGATGCCTTCTTCAAGAGTTCTGACATTAGCCTCAAGGTATTCTTTGGACCCGAACATGGCATCCGTGGAGCGGTCGATGAACGCGTCCCAGACAGCGCTGATCCGAAAACCGGTATCCCGGTGATATCGCTCTACGGTCCACGAACGGCGCCTGAGCCATCGCACCTTGCAGGACTTGATGCCCTTGTCTATGACATTCAGGATATCGGCTGTCGGTATTACACCTACGTCTCAACGTTAGTCGCCTGTATGCGTGCCGCTGCAAAAGCAGGGATTCCCCTAACGATCCTTGACCGACCAAATCCTATTGCTGGGACCCAAATTGAAGGGCCGGTCTCAGATAGCGATAAGCTTTCGTTCGTCGCGATTCATCCAATTCCGATTCGCCATGGGATGACGCTTGGCGAACTTGCGGTTTTAGTCAACAACAGTGATGAGCGTAAATGCGATCTCAGGATTATCAAGGTCGATGGCTGGAAGCGCCGTGATTGGTTTGATTCCACCGGTTGTGAATGGGTGGACCCAAGTCCAAACATGCGTAGTCTTGTTCAGGCGAATATCTACCCGGGACCGGCACAGCTTGAGTTCACCAATGTTAGCGTTGGCCGGGGAACCGCTACACCATTTCAACTCTTTGGGGCACCTTGGCTCGACCATTACCGCTATGTGGATGCCCTAGCTGCGATGCAGCTCCCCGGAATCGGATTCGTACCGCGCACCTTTAAGCCAACGGCTAGCAAGTTTGCCGGTGATGAGTGTAAAGGCGTAGAGCTAATCGTTACAAATCGGGACATTTTTCGGCCCGTCCAGACCGGTGTTGCGATGGCGATTGCACTCCGAAAAGTCGCGCCAAAACAGTGGGAAATGTCCCGTTGGCAGACGTTGCTCTGCCATAAAGCAACCTACGATGCGGTCGAGAAAGGTGCAGGCATTACGGATGTCATCAAACTATGGGAACCAGCACTCGAACAATTCAAGAATGTCCGTAATAAGGTTTTGCTCTACCGCTGACAGCAGGTAGACTTTTGTTAGCCGTTAACCCCCATTGGAAGGAACATCCGTGACACGCCGCAATTCTATACATACTGCATTTACGCTTATCGAACTCCTCGTCGTTATTGCGATCATCGCTATCCTCGCAGCAATCCTCTTCCCTGTGTTCGCACAGGCACGTGAGAAAGCCCGCCAAACAAGCTGTGCATCCAACCTGAAACAGCTCGCCACCGCATTCCTGATGTACACCCAGGATTACGATGAAGTCGCGATTCGCACTTTTTATGGAAACAGTCCAAGCCGAACACTGTGTTCATGGCCTGTCTTCACGCAGCCGTACATCAAGAGCTACGAAATCTTCAAGTGCCCAAGCGCACCACGCGACCTCGGTGCCACACCGGGAACCATGGCAACTCCTGGCGGCTGCGGGACGTTACCGAATGGCCTGTCAAGCACCTACCTTTACAACCTATATATAGGTGGAAATCGCGACGTAGGTTCCGGCGCCACGGCCATCGACACAATCAGCACAGTTGGCATCAATAAACCCAGCGAGACGGTTCTCTTTGTGGACGGCGGAACCGATGTCCGTACTGTGCCTAACGATCCACTGCGCTGGCCGCTGAAGCGTGCGGCGACCGCGGTAACTGGCTTCCCCACTACGATTAATCGGACCGCATGGATTCTCATTTATGCTGGAAGCTCGAATATGTCCTTTGCGGACTACGGCGCCCCGCAGCCCCGTCACACAGGAATGACGAATGTAGCATGGGCGGATGGCCATGTCAAAGCATCCCGAATTGAGAGCTTCTACACCAAGCCGGTGACGGAACGAGCAGACAAGCCCGCCGGGGCAACCGCATTCTGGTCTCCCTGTCTCGACCCGGAATACGGCTGCCAGTGATTCGTCTTGTTACCGCCGCACTCCTCCTCCCTGCAATTTTGCAGGGAGGCTCCATTAAGACTCAGGATCCAGCATGGGAACCTGTTAATGATTCGAATGCGCGCCTCCTAATCACTCAGGCTCAGATCGACGAGCGTGCTGACGCGTGGCTGCGCCAATACAAAGGGATGGTCACCAAATCCAGCATCGGGAAAACCCGTGAGGGCCGGGACATCCCCATCTACAAAATCGACACGCGTTCACCAAAGAATGTCGAGCAGAAAGAAGTAATGCTCCTTGCGGGCATACACCCACGGGAACAACAACCCAGCCGTGACTTGCTACGTTTCATCGATGAGTTGCTGAGCAAATATGGTAACGATGACCGCATTACGGATATCCTTGACAGGCAAGTCATTTGGGTTGTGCCATCCTTTAACATTGATGGCAAGCTGCACGATGTTAGCGAGCGTGACTGGCGTAAGAATCGCTCGACAAATCCGGATGGCAGCCGCGGGGTGGACCTAAACCGCAATTTTTCTGTCCGCTGGGGAGGAGGTCGTCTCTTCGATAAGACGTGGAATACAACCACCACCACCGCAAAGAACAACATTTACGAGGGCCCTGCCCCACTTTCGGAACCCGAGTCCAAGGCCCTGGCTAGCTTCTTCGAGTCACGCCCCAACCTAGTGGCCTTTCTCGACATCCACAACCCCCTCCGGGAGATTCTATTCCCGCCGTATGCCACCATCGCAGATGGCCAGAGAATGTACAAAACTGCCATCCAGATGCAACGTGCACAGCAAGGTGAACCGTATAAAGTTACCAAGCCTTTGTTCGGACAGGAGCCTCCTGCGGATGAACGAAGCGGGAACTCAGGTCTGACATACCACCATGCCTATTACCTCTACGGCATCCATGGCTTCAACTTTGAGATAAGTAATCCTGCCAAGAAGACCGGTGTGAGTGGCCGGTACCCAAGTGCACCGGATGCCGACAAAGAATACACAACACACGTCCGTGGCGCTTGGCTGGAATGGCTGGATTCGGTCCACTCCTATCCTCTCGCCCGCCGCGGGGATGCGCGCGCGACGGGAGCCGCATCCACCACCGCGAGTCCGAGAGAAGGAACAACTTTTGGATGGACTCCTCCACCGCTAAGCGGAAGTGTTGAATGGGCTGTCATTACATCCGATGACCCACGCCTTCAATGCATCAGCGAAATTCGGAGGGCTCCGTTCCGGAATCCCTTTACAGTTCGCCTCTCGGATGGTATCCGGCCAGGGACCCGTATCGATATCAAGCTCACCGCCTGGGGGCAAAACCGCAGCCGTACCGTCATCACCGTTCCATTGGTCACAGAGTGACATCCGCGTGACACGCCTACGCATCTGCACGTTCAACGTCGAAAACCTGTTTACTCGGTTTCGCTTCAACCGCTCGCTGACCGAGGATGACCATAAACGTCTCATACGGGATGGCTGGGCGGCGGAAGACATGTTCGCCACCCGCCATGCAGACCCTCATGCAAACCTTGTGGCACAGGCACTTGGAGCCGTGGATGCCGATATTGTGGCGTTGCAGGAAATCGAAGGTCTCGACACGCTGAAGCGCTTTAATCGCAACCAGCTGAGCGATTTGGGTTATCCGTATGCAATGTGCATCGATGGCAATGACACCCGAGGAATCGATGTCGGTATCCTAAGCCGTTTGCCGTTTTTGTACATTCGGTCACATCAGTGGGATGAGCGCACTGACCGACCGGGAGAGCCTGTTTTTGGACGGGATTGTCTCGAAGTGGATGTCCTCCTCCCGAGCGGACGTACGTTGACGATTTATGTCAATCACTTCAAGAGCATCGCTGGTAACCGCGAAAAAACCATGCACCGCCGTCGGTTGCAGAGTGAGCGGGTGGCAGAAATCATCCGAGAACGCTTTGGTGATGACCCATCCGAAGGACGCTGGATTGTGGTCGGCGACCTTAATGACTACCTGCCGAGCGATGGCCTCTCGCCGCTGCTTGGCCACCCGTGGCTTGAGAACATCGTGGATCGCCTCCCAGCCGACAAGCGCTGGACGCATCACTACGCCCCGGATGATGAAGTTCACCAGTTAGATTACATCCTCCCAAGCCGTGCCATCGCGAGTGCCAATCCGGAATCAATCCCAATCATCGAGCGCAGTGGCCTCCCCCTCCGAACCGAACGCTATCTGGGTCCACGGTTCCCGGGCGTAGACCTGGATGCCAAAGCAAGCGATCATTGTCCACTCGCGTGGGACTTCATCGTCTAGCGTCAGGCCTCGCTGTAGATACGTTCGATCACTGAGCGCTGGTACGCAAGGGCATCCCAAACGGATGGTCCCGGTGCATGCACCAGCGTGAACGGCCCGGGATAGCTTTCGGCCTTCAGGATACGAATGCACTGCAGAAAGTCTGCCTC
>Ga0163212_1000889_pt1 | contig 13322 bp, 21 predicted proteins | sample Malawi_45m_30L_FD_113532 | JGI IMG/M metagenome (GOLD analysis project Ga0163212, IMG submission 113532) | Freshwater microbial communities from Lake Malawi, Central Region, Malawi to study Microbial Dark Matter (Phase II) - Malawi_45m_30L | ecosystem: Environmental > Aquatic > Freshwater > Lake...
CCAGATTTCGTTGTGAAGGACGGGTCAAATAGGCGCACCCTGTTGTTTGGCTGAATGGCAAAATTGCCGTCATCCCGAACAATTACATGACCGCATTTATGTTGCCCAGGGTTAACGCTAAAACCAGCATTTAATATGTTGTCGTCTGGTGCATGCCAATCCAAGGTGAATAAATACTTACCATTTACAAATTCCCCACTACGCGCTACATAGGTCATCCGCATATTTCGCATCGCCTGAAATTCCGTCACGGCGACATGAGGGCCAAAAGAGTTCCACAGCACTAGGTCGTGGATATCAACTTCTGGTACGTCAGGTCTTTCACAGAAAGCGCTTATTGGCATTCTCCACCAGACCCCTCCGTCCTCCATCAGGAAATGGAAAAGAGGAGAGCGGCCCTGAATTGATGCAACACCAAAAATCATGCACGGAAAATATTGATCGTGAGAATCTGTCTGGTCACGCAAGTAGTTTCCGCGAACATAACACTCAATTGCTGGAATGTTGGCATTTAATTCGGGCATGAATAAAGTTTAGTACGTTTGCTGGAGAGCTCCCCTAATTGCTAATGTTGTGCAAAATTGGGCGAGTGGCGGAACTGGCAGACGCGCAGGACTTAGGATCCTGTTCTTCGGAGTGAGGGTTCAAGTCCCTCCTTGCCCACTATGAAAGGAAAGCCATGAGTAAATACGACTTGGCATCAGATGGAATTCAAATCAAGGGCAACGACTCCTATCATGTCGTAAAGGTATTTGAGCAGGATGTGTGGCTCCTGCTTCGTAAGCGCAATGGTTCGTATTACGAGGCAGCAACATTCACGTCTCCTGATGAGGCACGTTCATTTACTAACGCCTGCGACCTAATACTGTCTAAACCGTCATGACGGAGCTTCAGTGGTCATGGCTACTTGCCGGCATGGGAATTAGCGGCATGTACTTCCTAGGTAAGAAAAAATGGGAAGCGTTCCTATGGCTGATGGTCATGGAGTGCCTGTGGATAGTATTCGCCTTGCAGACAAAGACATATGGCTTTATAGTGGGATCCATAGCGTATATAGTTGTTTACGTGCGCAACGTAAAGCTATGGCGTAATCCCTAGGGGGATTGGCGGAACAGGCAGACGCTGGGGGCTTAAACCCCCTTGGTAAGTAATTACCGTGAGGGTTCAAGTCCCTCATCCCCCACTAGGGCATTGCGTTTGTTTACAAGGTCGCATAAGATAACCGTATGTCTGATGAATACACGTACGACGACCTCCTCAAAGACATTGAGTTTCTCATAGAGAAAGGGCTCATTGAGGTTGGTGGCATTACTAATGACGGCAAGTGGCTCTACAGGGCAACCGACAGGTCGCTGAAAATGACCGAGGAGGAGACTGAGGCCCTTATCATGTCTGAACTTGACAAAGAAGAGTAGACCGTAGGCAACGAAACAAAATCGCCCCCAGTCCTTCCAAGTAACTAGGGCTTCATTGGAATACTTGCGTCACTCAACTTCATAGTGACATCACTAACTATTTGCTCTGGTGGTATCCAGAAGCCATAGTCGTAGCACTCAAGTCCTTGGGGAAAGAATGGCGAAGAGAAGTCCTCACTAGATACCGTGAGGGCATCTGGTGTAAGTAGAGAAATCGGCACCCCAAAGATGACACATTTCTTAAATGTGTCAAATGTGGGTACTGAGTATTGCCTATTGTTCTCAGTAGTAATCGTATTCATACCCTTCCACCGTCTGCCACCCGTGAGGGCTATGAAGCCCGCTGAGTGTAATGGGCTAGTTGTGAAGTGAACTATGCCTTCCTCATTGGGGGCTATGCCTTCCTGCCTAATACGCTCTGCGTAGTCTGGAAAGGTTGCGTGATAGAGAACCTCTAGCGTTTTGTTCATAGCGCAATACTAGGCGTCGTGTCGCCGTCTGCCTAGAGACAACCGCAAGCCCAACCGCAAGCCCAACCGCAAGCCCAACCGCAAGCCCAACCGCAAGCCCTCAAAGCAAAAGCCCCCTACCCTTTCAGGCCGGGGGCTTGGTCTGAGTGAGGCTCAGGTGTTGAGTCCCCACACTTCATGGTGACGCTTGGCGACCGTCTCCGCCTGCCTAGTGTCATGGCACACCAGTTCGAGTATCTGGCTACCAGCCTTTTTTGTTCGGGAGTTTTGCGACGGCGAAAATGCCGACGACGAGCCAAATGGGGAAAAGGGAAACGATTAGGTGTAGTGCTGTTGTCATTTTGGTTTTCCTTTCGTTGGGGGCTTTCTGCCCTTGTGAAATACATAGTACTGGATTAGAAAGTAGTTGTCAATATTTACACGCAACTTTTTTGGATTTCTTTGTGAGCACTTTGCTGTCTCTAGTTAGCACTCTTTCCCTGCGTGAGGGTGGCACTAGGTCAGGGTGGTGTGTTGCTAGTACTGCGTCACGCTTGCGCCAGTAGCGTGGCTTATCTTTCTTAGACGCAGATAATAGTGCAGGGGTATAAGTAATCGGCTCTAACGGGGCTTTCCAGAGCCCTTCTGGGGGGGTGGGGGAGCCCGTTACGGTCTTCTATGGCCCATTTAAAATAGATTTATCCAGATCAGCTCTCGAGGTCATCAAGCAAGCGCTCAATGGCTTTACGGAGGTCTTCTGGGTTCTCTATACCTTTACCTGCGACATAGTCGTCAATGTTCTCTGGATTCCGTCTCATTGCCTCCGGCAGGGTCAGGATGACATCTTTGCTCTCCTCAATGATCATCTTCAACAGACCTGCAACCTGGTTAGAGAAGCTAAAACGCTCCCAGAGGGCCTCCTTTTGGCTCTGGGGCATATCAGGCTTTGTTTTCTCATATTCCTCCAGAAGCGTCTGTGCGGTCATATCAGCCTCTACAAACGTCTTGATGAGCAAAGAGGTAGCCATAGCGTTATCGAGCTTGTAGACGAGCGGTGTGAGGCCTCCTTCGGAGTTCATAGCTACAAGATCTGAGTACTGCTTAGCTGCTTCGCGGATGAAATCGTCATTGGTCATACGAGCTCCTTATTACTTGGCGGGGATATTAAAGTAGACGCTGTGTATCTGGATAAATTTATCTAAATGGAGTGACTGAAAACATATCATTAGTTTCGTATTAGTGCTAAATGATTCGTTTATCATTTATTTATGGTCGCATTTTTCGCAATTGTCCTAGCCATTGCGGCTAGGGGCGTAATTAAACCTTCTTGAAGCCTTTACGCCGTTTTACTTTATAGCCGGCGTTATGAAGCTCCTCAAGTATGTGCTCGGGTAGGCCGTTCCATATAGTCACACCCTTGTGGATTAGCGCTCGAGCTATAGCTGCGCGCTTTGGCCCCAGATCTGAGATGTCCTGATGCAGGTGCTCATTTTCAATCATGGGCTTAGGGTATCTGGATAGATTTATCTAGTCAATACCTTTGTACCCCCAGCAGGGCTCGAACCTGCGACACACGGATTAAAAGTCCGCCGCTCTACCAACTGAGCTATAGGGGCATTAGCGCCTCGGGTAGGACTCGAACCTACAACCTACGGATTAGAAGTCCGGTGCTCTATCCATTGAGCTACCGAGGCAATAATTGTTGACACAATATATACACTGCTGTATCTTGGCGCAATGGATCTTTGTAAAGAGCTTCGCAATGAGGCAAACAACGAATACGGTCGGGCTGAAGTCAATGGCGTTCACAAGACCCTGATGATGGTGGCAGCTTCTGAGATCGAGCGCCTGTTGGAGCTCGTCTGGGATCTAAAAACTGAGATTCTTCAGTGGGCGAATGATGTGCCAGACATTTTGACAGAACTTGGCCATGACCGTGATTGTGCTTTTATCCCCAATGAGGATAAGTGCGACTGCGGGTTTGATGATGCGGAAAAGGCATATAGCCAACTTTCTAAGGGCGCCAATGATGTGCTTAGTCGGTGTAGGAACTACGACATTGCGATTGGTGGCGCCAAGTGAAAGACGAAGAAATTGACATCTGGGCATACTATGCAGAGCTTGCGCCTGAACATATTGGACAAGTTGCAGAAGAAAAGTCACTGATTGACCGCCTGAGGAATACTGGCCCGATACAGGACGATTCTGGAAACTGGAGCGGGCGTTTCGCAAGCTGGCGAGACGCACATGAGGCAGCTGAATTGATTGAATCGCTGGAGCGCCGGATTGCTGAGTATGAGGGCACGATTCGCTACCTCACACTCCAAGTAAGCAAGAACCTGTGAACAAAACGCTTCGTCACGAAATTAAGTGGCTCAAAAGTTTAGAAGTATTAGCTGCAAACTTTTCTACCTGTGGTAAAAGAAAATATGCGGCCGTCGTGCTTGCCCCCAATAAGCGCGTAGCTGGTTTTGGTTATAACGGATCACCACCGGGGGTGGACCACTGCGAGGATGGCGCATGTCCGAGGCTTCATGATAATGCGGAAAATGGGTCAAACTACGACACATGTATATCCCAGCACGCTGAGGCTGGCGCACTTTTATGGTCAGATGCATCATTGCGCATTGGCGGAACATTGATTGTAAATGGACCACCATGCATGGGTTGTGCAAAATTAATAGCAAGCTCTGGGTTAAAGCGAGTTGTATTCAAAATGGACGATACATACTTGAACTGGCCGTCAATCAGTAATTTCCTCGAGGATGCTGGTATAGTCGCAGTCGGTGTGAACGTGGCGCATCTCGGCGCTGGAGGGGAATAATGGAAGACTGTATTAAAACGCCAATGCATAAACACATTATGGTTAGGGCAAATGTTGCTAATCCTCCACAAGACGAAGAGTCTGTAGTTGCGTGGCTTGCTGAGCTTGTTGAATTCCTTGGAATGAAAATCGTCAAGGGACCATTTGCGTCCTATATCAATGTAAAGGGCAATTGCGGAATGACTGCAACGGTCATGATTGAGACATCGCATATTGCATTTCATGTTTGGGATGAAACAAATCCTTCACTCCTGCAGTTTGACATCTACACATGTGGTCAGCTCGATCCGCAAGGTGTTTTAACGCAGATAAATAATTATTTTGGTTGCTTGTCATACGAGTACATCGTTTATGACAGGGAAAAGACATTTGACAAAATTGAGGCTGGCAAATTCAGTCTTTAAAACGGGAAGGGTGGCAGAGCGGCCGAATGCACCTGTCTTGAAAACAGGAGTGGGTGTACCCACCGGGGGTTCAAATCCCTCTCCTTCCGCAAATCTATGAAAGATTCAAACTACTACTTCAACGATAAAGAAAAAGGCACAGCATTTTTTGTGTCGCAGTTATCGCAAGGCCACAAGTGGGCTCGATATGTAGCAAAAAAACTTAGTGACCTTGATATCCCATGCTATATAAACAACATGGAAGTGGCCGACACGGTTGAAGGACGACGGAAGTTCTATAACGAAAAAGATGTCGTCTTCACAAAAATGAGTGGGTGTCTCGAGGTTAAATCTCAAAGCTGCAAATTTACAAACGACCCAAGTAGCTGGCCATACAAGCGATCAATAGTAGATACAGCACTTGGTTGGTCAAGGAAAAATCCCCGCCCACTTGCAACTGTTCTTGTTTGTATCCATAACGGCGCAATGCTTGTGATCCCATCTAGTACCGAATCACAATGGATCGTAGAAGAAAAATATGACAAATATAGACAAATTACAGACAATTTTTTGACCGTTCATCCTTCGCTTTTGCGTCCATTTGATGATTTGGTCAACTGGCTTAAAAACAGACAAGCCAATACAGTAAACTAATTTAGATAGATGGGCCAACGATCAAGTAGTTGACTACAAAAATCTAATTGCATATTATTATGATGTGACTTTGACGTTTGGAAGCCTATTCGCTGGAGTGGGTGGATTTGACCTTGGGCTAGAAGCTGCCGGATGGCAGTGTCAATGGCAGGTTGAATGGGACCCGCACTGTCAACAGGTGCTCGGTTATCACTGGCCGGATGTTCCTAAGTGGTGGGATGTGTCAGATGTAAGTGGCAAAGAACTACCCCCGGTTGATGTAATTACATTTGGGTCACCCTGTCAAGACTTGTCTGTAGCTGGAAAGCGCGCAGGTCTTGAAGGTGGTAGGTCAGGTTTGTTCTTTGAAGCAACACGAATCATTAAGGAGATGCGCCATGCAACAGGAAACACTTTTCCCAGATGGGCAATTTGGGAAAATGTCGCCGGAGCCTTCAATTCAAGCGGCGGTGACGACTTTGAGGCAGTCCTCCAAGAAATGGGGAACCTCGGGAGTTGTCACCTCGAGTGGCATTGCTTGGATGCGCAGTTCTTCGGAGTCCCCCAGCGAAGAAGACGCGTGTTCGTCATCGCTTGTTTTGATTCTGCAATCCTTGAGCGAGGTGGACAACCGATATGCGCTGTCCCCGAAGGCCGCCGCAGGAATTCTAAGAAGAGCGGACAAAAGGGGAAAGAATCTCCCAGAGAAGCTTCAGCAGGCTTTGGAGACAGTGGCTTCTCAAGATGGTCAGAAACCGAAACAGCTATAACTCTTACTGCCAGAGACCATAAATCAGCAAACACAGTGATTGCGTTTAGTCACACACAAGGGTTAGATGCGCAACCATCAGAGATTAATAACCCAACATTGCGCAGAAACGGAACCGGCATGGCAGTGATGCTGAATGATGGCATTGCGCCAACGCTGAGAAGCGGTGGAGATGGTGGTGTGCCCTCAAGTCGTGGGGAGCATTTAGTTATTGTTGATGACGAAGAGTCAGATGATGACATCTTGATTATTGACGGTCGTAGAACAAATGATGTGCGTATAACAAAAGAGCCAGTTTGGACAATGGAAGCCAGAATGGGTACTGGCGGAAATAATGTCCCAATGCTTGCTATACCTATTGCTGACCATGCGACACGCTACACAGGCGGAAGCGGTAGAACGGACGGCAAAAGCAATGGTCTTGGAGTTGGGCAACCTGGAGACCCAATGAATACGCTGACAAAAGGCGATAGACACGCTGTCGCTATTGAGTCATACGAAGACACAGCCATAGGCGATTAGCCGTGGATAGTCAAAACAAAGACCAGAGTCCAGAACAAGCTGCTTGCGTTGCCTTTCCTATACAGGGAACGATAATCGGCAGGCAAGACCATAATGGTCCACAAGGAAAAGGTTTTGGCTACGAAACTGACCCAATGTACACACTTGACTCAATTTCGCTTCATGGAGTAGCAATTGCGCCAAGCTCAGATATTGAGTCATACGATGAATACAATGACAGACTTGGTGGAGAGATTCATCATGCAATTCGTGCAGGAACTAAACAATCAACAGGAGTAGTAGTGGGAATGCAAGTACGCAGATTGACACCAATTGAATGTGAGCGGCTGATGGGGTGGCCGGATAACCACACTCTTCATCGTTCGGACGGAAAAACAAACAGCGATACAATTCGCTATAAGATGTGTGGAAATGGTGTAGCATCACCAGTTGCAAAGTGGATTGCAGAGCAAATTAATCTTTGTGAATAAGCCCTTGTAGCTCAGTTTAGTAAGCGTCAATTCCTATTCGTTTAAAGTGACCTACGACTATATTAGGGTCAACATAAACTTTTCTGCCACTCTCACGAACGCGCTGACAGAATGATCCATCTTCTGCTATCTGCTTCCCACTTATTTCTCTCCCATCTGGAGTGACCCATGTGTAGTCAGTATGAAAGTAAATTGGCCTTGTCAGTGACTCGTAGACGCCATATCTAACTTTCATAAACCCAAACCCAACAGAGAATGCTTCAAGTAAGCCATTGTTAGCTTTTTTACGTAGCACACCTAACTGATTTATAGAAGTCGTTGACGACGGGTGCATGTGAACTACAAACTCTGTTCTACTACCAGCTAGGTAAAGCCCAGAAACCACATCCTCCGGGTGTGCAAGTAGGCGTAAAATATCATCTGCAACCCAGTAGATATCATTATCTATCCAAACAATTTGGTCATATGTAAATCTATTGTCAAATGCTCGCCATTCACTGACATACTTTTCATCGGCAAAAGGCCTATATCCGCCATTTCCAGACGGGCCACCATTGACAAGCACATCCCTAAGCTCGTGAATGCTTGGTCCAGCATCGGCCGCCACATACACAGACATTCCCAATCTAGTCAAGTATTGAACTGTTGATAGCAGTGATGTAACGCATGGCAAGTAATAGTGAAGCCCTGTTATGCAAAACACTACATCATAATGAGGCTTCTGCTGACTATCATCAGCCATGTGGAAACCGTGTTCTTGTGGCCTAATTGTTTTCACAATGCTAGGCTAATACCAATTAACCGAATGTAGCGCAGCTTGGTAGCGCATCTGGTTTGGGATCAGAGGGTCGCAGGTTCAAATCCTGCCATTCGGACTTTATGGAACAAGGAGATAGTAATGAACAGATTCACGCGCAACATTGCTGGCGCTGTGAAGACGATGAGTTCTCGGTCATACTGGAATGCACCAAATACCGTAGAGGCATGGGGATTCGCAACAAAGATCGCTATTATTTTTCCAGGCCTGCTATTTGGTAAGCAATTCTGGTGGCTTTATATATTTGCAATTATGTCAAGCATTGCGCTTATTTGGTCGTCAACTAAAAAAACGCTACCAACGATCATTTTGTTCAATGTGTGTTGGGTTGTTCTTGCTTCTTTGGCAATTATTAAGCACTTTGTCTAGCGAACTGGACATGCTCCAGTTGCGCAACCTTCAAGATCAAGCATGTCTCCAGATGAAGCCTGAAGTGGTACGGAGAAGTCAACCTTTGACAACAGTTTTGAATACTGCTCTTTAGTGATTTCTTCATATGGAGGCAACGGAAAGTTGTGATCTGCATGAAGAAGGAATGAAACAGACTTAACGCTGTTGTCGTAGTTGGACGCAAGCCATTCCTTAATAAGTCCAAGTTCCTCTTTGCGGTAATAGACGGTTACGGAAACGGCATTATCCGCCCACTCTGTCTGCATCTTTTTCACCCACTCAAGTTGCTCAACTGCCGTCATTTCGGCTGCAAGAACAGATCCCTCTGGTGACTCACATGGGAACTCAACAACATAGCGTGTGTGATCTTCGCGGCCGTCAAGACCGATGTCCCATTGAACCCTGTATCCACGCTTGCGACATGCATCAACAAGCGGGTCAGCTGCTCCAAAACGTACGCGACGAATGTAGTAGCGAGCGTAAGCTGGGTGGATGCCCGGCGTTACCCCGGGTAAGAGCGAAAGCGTTCCAGAGGGTTGAACAGTTGTAAGGCGAACCGACTCTGGCCACTCATTGTTCTTTGAATATTCTACGTCAAGCGAGCGAAGGGCCTCATATGTTGGTGACAGCCATGAGAGTTGCTCTTCAGAACACTGAAGAATGCCAGTAACGCTTTGCCCGAGTCTGGCATTTTTGCGCACGATCTCAGTTGTTTTTTCATACGGATAGTTCATGCGTGTGATCTGCTTCTGCACCATGTAGAGCAAGCGTGATATCTCTTTGAACTGCTCGGGTGAAGTAACATTCGGGAGGAAAATCGTTGACAAGTTGCATGACTCTCCATCGGCAAGGCCGATTTCAGCACATGGGTTGAAGCCGTCAATCGAGTTGTCAACCCGAACCTCACCGAGGCGACCATGGCGGCGGGTTAGGCGTCTATTCAGGAGGCCATAAGGCTCTCCAGAACCGTCGTAGCCCTTCCAGAGCTCTGGCATGATTTCTTCAAAGTGATCAGCATAAATGCTGTTATTTGAGTTTGCGCGCCATGCTGGAACATTGCCACTTGACCAATTCTTTGCACGAAGAAAAAGCACATCGTCTGGGTCGCCAATGGCGATTTGTGCAGATCTACGAGACGAACCTGATACAACAATTCGTCCAATGATGTTGCAGATGTCAAGGACATCAATTGAACGGAGCTTCTTACCTTCCCTATTCTTCATTACTTTGCAGATGTCCTCAACGCCATCAATTAGGGCGCCTGGGCCGCTTGCTGTTCCACCAAATGTTTTTAATGGCGCGCCAAACTCACGAACAAGAATTGTTGAGTATGTAAACGACTTACCAGTATCAAAATACGACTTCAGTACGCTGTGGAGAAGGCGCTTCCAACCAGTGCGACTGTCGGGAACAATAATGTCAGCATCGTTGCTTCGTTCGTGAACAATTGACACACCAGATTTAATTTTTGGAAGTTCATGAATCTTGGAGCGCTCTACTGAGAATCCAACTCCTCCACCAAGCATCAGGTATTCAAAAAGAAGTTCAAAATCCTCAATCTTTTCAATGTTTGTGAAGTAGCAGTTATTCAACGATGTGGCATTAAATTTCCTTACAAGTGGAGTACCGAGCTGCCACAAGGCACGACCAGCAAATGAACAGCGTAAGTTGAACATATGATCAAAGAGAGCTTCGGCCTCAGATGATGTATATGGAACTCCAATGTCTACGGCGCCTTCAATGATTCGAGCAAGCGTTTCAACCCATGTCTCAGAACGGTCAAGCCCCTCAACTTGCCGGCTATATGTTCTAAGGAATACGACCTCTCCCATGCCGCCAAAACCCCACGGGGGCCGTTTTTGGGAATACGAAGCTAAGAATTCTGAAGACAAAGTAGTCATTACACACCTCTGTGGTTATCTGTGATTGAAGAGTTTACTACGAGAACAATGTGGCAAGGTGTTAAGCGATGCCAAGTTCTTTTGCTTTTTCAAGTGTCACGTATGTGCCCTTGGCTGCAAGAATGACCTTAGCTGTCGTGAACGGCGATATTTGTCGCTCACCATATACTGTTTCTTCCACGAGCACAAGTTGAGAATGTTTTACAGTTTCAACGACTGAGTCAATACCAAATATGTGTTGTGGGTGCGAGTCCTCACTTGTGCAATCGCCAGTCGGATGTCCACAAACTAAACATGGCTCCCCAGTAGCTCTAGATATCTCTATGTCACCGTAGATATATTCTTTATTCACCGATAGACCCCCACTGACTAGCCATAGCGTCGGCTATTCCTTATTTTTTAACTCGTTTAGTTCTGATTGTAAAGACAAGTTTTCATTGCGGAGCCGAATGATTTCCGTGGCTGCCTTCTCGAGTGCGCTCAGTGAGCGTGGCAATGACTCGAAAGACTTAAAACGGTTTTCTGAAATCATTTTAAGCTCCTGAACGATTTCAAGTGACTGATCGGAAGTATTGCTCATGGTGCGACCCTACCACATTTGCTCCAAGCCTCGTATGTGAAGGGCATAAGATCCTTGAACATAGTTTCAATGGCTTTTGCGTACATGCGAATTTCGTACTGAGCTGCTACATCATTCCTGAGGGACAAGAAATTCATCAGCGCACGTGCATTCACGGTCCAATAGAACTCCGTATATGTTGCTAAAGGGAGAACTGTGCGTGCAAGCTCCTTGGCCACACCACTATCAACAAGAAATTGATAAGTAGCAAATGATTGAGTATTGCATTCAGCCATAAGTTTCTGAGCCTTTGTAGCCATTGTCGGCTCGAGTTGCTCAAATATATAGCTTCCGGGTTTACCCACCTGAGTGCGCATATCGTCAATATCTGGAACGTAGGTGTCATCGTTCATTACTGCGTAACGCCCTGAATATTCGTTGAATGATCCAATTCGGTGTCTAAACCATTCACGAGCAACAAAAATTGGAGCCTTCACATGAAAACGAAATGAATTATGCTCAAATGGAGTTCCGTGGCGTGAGCGCATAAGAAAATTAATGAGCCCTATGTCAGCTGACCCAAGTGAATCTATACGCTTACCGAAAGAGACTCGTGCTGAGTTGACAACTGACTCATCAGTTGCCATGTGTGCATCCAAACGGACAAAACCAGTACCTAAAACATCAACAGTTGTCATTTGGTGATATTACATCTCTGGGTTATTGTCCTCTACATGGGAATTTAGTAAAATCTGAGATAACTCTATGCAGTTAGTTCTATGTAGGTGCAACATATCTGCGAGCCGAGATGATTTAACTAAATCACGATCAACGATAGATTTTGCGTAATCGTATTCCAGATCACACAGCATGAGCCACTGTCCCAATGCTGTCCTGTATGCATTATTCTCAGCTGTAGTAGCAGACCTCTGTTTTCGCCATATCATCTTCATTGCTTCCTATATATATCAGCCAGCTCCCCATACTTAAAAGAGGTTTAAATTTTGATTTAATTGATGCCCCAAGCCTCGGGTACTCGTCCCCACCATTAATCTATCGGTCTTCAAAAAAATGACTGTGTGAATGAAGGATTTTATGACCGACACTGTACAGTACAAGAATTGCAATGGCGTATACCATATCGCCTCCAGTTGACTATTTTACATATATAACAGCCGATTATGTGACAAATGTCAAGCTGAAAAGAATAAAATAAAGTGTCCTATTGGGGTTGACGAATGCGATAGTGCGCTCCTATATTAAGTAACGGCTAGAAGCCATCAAACCACAAGACATGGAGTTACACACATGAGTGAGTACCAAAAGATCATTGCCAGCGGCAAAAGCAACCGTGGGCGCAAGCCACTTCCGGCAGAAGAAAAAGCACGTCGTGCAGAGATCCAAAAAGAGCAGAACCGGAAGCGTTCTGAAGCTCGCCGTCGCGCCGCCCTCGTCCTTCAACACCGGTACGCAGATGAGTTCGAGCAACTCTATAAGGCTGAATTTAAGACCATTATGAACTCCAAGTAATAACAGTCTTAAAAAAAAGCCCCTAGCCAAACGCTGGGGGCTTTTTTTTACCCCTGTATCCCCTCACTCTTATAAAGTGTAGAAAGGGTAGTTGGTGGCACGTGGGTTCAAGTCCCATCAGGGGTACTAAAAATAATATTAAGTCTGATACACCGGGCGCTTAGCTCAGCGGTAGAGCAACTCGTTTACACCGAGTAGGTCGGGGGTTCAAGACCCTCAGCGCCCACTATGAAACATATTATTCATGTACATCAACAGAAAATCCGCAAGGGCCTCGATGCGATAATTGATCGCACATATAAAGGATCAAAGCATCATCGCAGGCTGGATATTGTATGCCCGTCTTGCAATTGCGTAGCCGCAACGGTTGTGCAAAGTGACACGCCAGACTCTTGCGGTGCTCGTGTTTGGATTGAGGCCTCTGGTACGCAAGCCACCAGTATCCAACATTAAGGGCTTGTAGCTCTTCTGGTTTAAACTGCAGTTTGCATTCAGCAGCCACAACCCAGAAAACCATATTTTTTGGTATTATCCAAGCATGGGGAAAAAGAAAAAAACATCTAGCAATCGTTCTGGTTCTAGGACTCGAATCAATCCACTAACTGGTCAAGTAGAGACAGTAACTGGCACGAAAGCTGGGAAAAAGCGCACTCGTCTACC
>Ga0163212_1000890_pt1 | contig 13313 bp, 7 predicted proteins | sample Malawi_45m_30L_FD_113532 | JGI IMG/M metagenome (GOLD analysis project Ga0163212, IMG submission 113532) | Freshwater microbial communities from Lake Malawi, Central Region, Malawi to study Microbial Dark Matter (Phase II) - Malawi_45m_30L | ecosystem: Environmental > Aquatic > Freshwater > Lake ...
GTCGAAGTCCTCATTTGTAGCGACAGTAATCTACGTGCAAACGAGTATTGTGTAGAAGTCGTGAGGCAGATGATTTCGAAGTCAAGGGCACCAAAACGAACCTGCAATCTACATAAGGAACAACCGGATGAACGGCCCAACTAACGGCCGTTTTAGGACCGCAAGTAACATATTTGCGAGCGGTATGCGGTCATCCCAACGTACTACTGCAGGCACGGGTACCGTTATTGATACCCTTGTACCAAGATTAGTCGTTCTTGCTATCTGTATCTCAATCGGATTCATAGCCCTTGTGGTCAAGTTGTGGCAGCTGCAATTTCTCGATTACGATAAATACATAGAAAATGCCGTTACCAATACGCTCAAGCATGCCCGGTCAACACCTCCACGCGGAGAGATCACTGATTCCAGTCAAGATCTTCTCGCGACAACAACAAGCAAATATGTAATCTCAGTCGTTCCCGGTTGGTTACCTAAAAAGTCCCCTGAATTAACTCCCGCTGGACCAACAACACTAACCATGGTCTGGAAACGACTCGCTCACGCCTGTGAAATCGAGCAAAAACGTATTGAGGACAATTATAATTTGGTGTCAGGTGGGCCAAAATACGAGCCAGTTCCTATTGTGCAAAGCGTCTCGCAACGAGTTGCGGCGCGAGTCCTTGAAAATATCGACACGATGCCGGGAGTCATCGTTCAAGTGGTACCTATGCGCCGCTACCCAGACGGTAAGACGTTTACATCAATATTAGGTTACACAAGTCCCGTAACAGACAACGACTTGAAAAATGCTGACATTCGGTTGCGGTATAAGGCCAGTGACTTTATTGGAAGAACTGGAGTTGAACGTTTTTACGATGAATATTTAGCCGGCACTCCGGGCGATGAAGAGTTTGCCACTGACCGAACGAATGGACAACGTAGAACTGTAAATATCGTGCCTCCACGACCAGGCAATCGGCTTGTGCTCGCGATAGATACCAAACTTCAGCGAATCGCAGTGAAGTCGCTCGGTAACCGTAAAGGTGCAGTCATTGCGATAGAACCTTCCACTGGTAGAGTGCTCGCATTTGTATCCAGTCCGACGTATGACCTCAACCTGTGGAACGTTCGTCCGATGCCAAAGGCATTATATGATTCGAGTATCAAGCCATATGCGACTAATCAGGCGACTCAGGCTCAGCTCCCTCCCGGCTCGGTGATGAAAATTGTTACTTTAACAGCTGCAATCGAATCGGGTAAAGTGACTCCTGCAACAACTGTAAGGTGTGATGGAGGATTACGGATTGGTAAGCGTTCGTTTCTTGGCTGTACCGGTAATCACGGCTATGTAACGATGATGGATGCCTTTGCCGTCTCGTGTAATGCCTATTTCGGACAGTTAGGGATCTGGGTAGGACAGGAAGAACTTGAAAAATGGTCCAAACGCTTTGGACTGGGCAGCGATACTGGAATTGACTTAACGAGCGAACTTGATGGAAATATTGACGGGCCAAAAGCACAGGAAGCTATATACAGACATTACAACAAACGATATGAGGGCTGGTTTAGCGGCGATTCGGCCAACATGGCGATAGGCCAGGGAGCTATGTTGACGACTCCGTTACAGCTGGCAACCCTGGCAGCTGCCGTGGCTAACGATGGTGACAGAATCGTCCCGCACCTGCTTGACCGTGTCGAATCAACGAGTCCTACAACGGTGAAAGTCAATCAGCCTGATAAGCTTTCACGTGGCATCGGGACAATAGGGTGGGCCGACAGAACACGCGAGCTCGTTCAGGGGGCGATGCACGGTGTTGTTGCAAATCGGCGCGGGACAGGGCAAGTCTGTCGACTCCCTGGCGTTGACGTCTATGGAAAAACTGGCAGTGCTGAGTCAAGAGGTAAGCGTAGTCCAACGCATGCCTGGTTTGCTGGTTACGCCAAGCGACCGGGTGAAAAACCACGCATCGCATTTGCAGTATGGTTGGATGCAGGTGGAAAATATCTTCATGGCGGAGAGCACGCTGCACCAATCGCCAGACAACTGATTGCCCAAGTTTATGGAATAAAGGCTGGTTCACTCCAGATTCCGCAGGCTGCATCCAATGACTAACTCTGGCTTCAACCAGAACCCTAAACGACCGCCTATCGATGTTGTTCGTGAAAAATCGATCGCGTACATCGATAATCTTAGCAATGGATTCCAATGGCACCATCGAGTAGGAACATTCGTTACAGACCATGAAATCGTAATTCGTGAATATGCCCCTAATGCACATTTTGTTTCCATCATAGGCGACTTCAATCACTGGGATCGGGGATGTGACCCGCTTAGGCGTATCTCAGATTCCGAATGGGAAATTTCCATCAATCGTCAACGTGTCTCGCCCGGGAGTCGCTATAAGCTCCACATCGCAGGATACAACGGCGCGAGAGACCGTATTCCTTCAACCTGCCCCTATGCTCGACAATCATCAAACGGTGACTTTGCTGCAATATTTGATTTCGACTACCTTACTCCTCCAACAAAGCTGTCCAAAACGGCAAGCTCATTGAAGATATATGAACTTCATGTTGGTCTGGCAGCAAGTGGTCCAAGAATCGGTACATATCTGGAAGTTGCACACGAAGTTCTACACCGAATTAGAGAGGCTGGTTATACGGCTGTTCAGCTGATGGCGGTGCATGAGCACCCATATTATGGTTCTTTTGGCTACCATGTCAGCAATCCGTATGGAATTTGCAGTAGATTTGGTACTCGGCAAGACTTCAAGTATCTTGTTGATAAATGTCATGAACTTGGGCTGATAGTCATCATTGACCTGGTACATGCTCACGCAGTAAAAAACTTGGCCGAGGGACTGGGTGAATTTGATGGTCAGGAAGGTTATCTGTTTGTTCGAGGTAAGGACGCACTTCACCCGTCTTGGGATTCGCTCGTTTATGATTATGAAAATCCGATTACGCTTTCATACCTACTATCTAATGCCCGCTACTGGCTTGATGTGTATGGAGTCGATGGTTTTCGCGTGGATGGTGTCACCAGTATTCTCTACCATGACCATGGAATAGGACATTCCTGCTTTTCAGAAACAGACTATGAAGGTACAAACCTAAACTTAAGTGGCCTACTGTATCTTTATCTTCTGTGTAAGTTGGTTCATCAGCTACGACCAGATGCAGTGTTAATCGCCGAAGATGTGAGCGGTTTTCCTGGTGTGGCGCTCCCTGAGTCAGAAGGCGGAATCGGATTTGACTATCGTTTACAAATGGGCCTACCGGATTTCTTCGAATCCGTCGCATCGTATGTGATGAATGTAGGGATTCAACCTTCATCAATGTGGCATGCTCTGGTTTCAAGGCGTTTTGATGAAAAGCATATTGGCTACGTTGAATCGCATGACCAGGCTATTGTTGGTGGGCAAGCTCTTATTTTTAGGCTCCTTGGTCGCAAAATTTATACCGATATGTTGGTGGACACGCAAAGCCATGATGTTCGGTTGGCTGTTGCGACTGTCAATGTTTGTAAGGCTGTCGTGTTTCTACTTGGTGGTGACGCTTGGATGTCATTCATCGGAAATGAATTCGGGCATCCGGATTGGGTTGAGTTTCCAACGCCTGACAATGATGATTGTTTTGAATATGCCTACCGGAAGTGGTATCTGCCAAACGATCCCGCATTGATGTATGGGAAACTGGCCAATTTCGATCGTGACCTAATGCATCATTCGACTCTCAATAGTGCGTGGGAAGAGTCTTATCTCACGGCTCCATTATTGGATGACAATCGCAATGTCGCCGTGTTTCACCGCGATGGAGTTGTTTTGGTCACGAATACAAGTCCGGTTTTTTCCATCGAAGATTTATGGGTGCCCGTTCCAACATCAGGCAACTATCATGTCATTCTCTCGACAGACAATAGTAGTTATGGTGGTTACGCCCGACTTGATGAACACATGCTTTATCCGTCAATAGAGGTGGATGGGCTTTCATACATAAGAATTTATGCACCAAGCATGTCCGCGACGTTCATTAGTCCAATCTGAATGTCGTTCTAGTCAAATATGCCCTGTAACACATACAGGGCATTTTGGTGGTCTAGGAAACTAGAGGTCCAACAATAGTCCATCAGGATTCTCAATCAAATCCTTGACTTTGACCAGAAAGCGAACAGCAGTTCCACCATCTATGACACGATGGTCGTAAGAAAGCGCAATGTACATCATAGGGCGGATCACAATCTGACCATCTACAACCACAGGCCGCTCTTTGATACTGTGCAGTCCTAGGATACCGACTTGTGGGTAGTTGAGGATTGGTGTGGACATCAAAGACCCGTAAACGCCACCGTTTGTGATCGTGAACGATCCTCCCGTCATGTCGCCAATACCGAGCGCGTTCTTTTTAGCTTTGTCCGCAAGAGTCTTGATCGTGGTTTCAATGCCGGCAAAGGAAAGCTTGTCTGCATCGCGAATCACTGGAACAACTAGGCCATCCTCAACGCCTACTGCAATTCCAATATCAAAGTAGCGCTTGTAGACGAGCTCATCCCCTTGTAGTTCGGCGTTTACAGCAGGGAACTGCTTGAGTGCGCCAACAACAGCCTTCGTGAAGAAGGACATAAAGCCGAGCCCAACACCATGTGTTGCGACGAATGAGTCTTTTGTACGCTTTCGAAGATTCATTACAGCGGACATGTCGACCTCATTGAAGGTCGTCAACATAGCTGCTGTATTTTGCGCAGTCTTAAGGTTTGCAGCAATCGTCTGCCGACGACGAGACATACGAACGCGCTCTTCCGGTTTACCAGATGTATTGGAAACTACTGGAGCTGGAGTTGCTGGCTTTGCAGCAGCTGTAGGCTTCTTCGGTGACCATGTGGTGTTCTCGACGCCACCGGAGATTACAGAAGCAACATCGGTCTTACCGACCTTGCCGGCAGGACCAGTCGCAGCGATCTTGCTGAGGTCAACTGCGTTGGCAGTTGCCATCGCTTCAGCTACTGGAGTTATCCCAGCCTTGGTGGAAACTTCTGGACTTGTACCTTTGGATGTTTCAGTGATGGCTGCTGGCTGCGCCGGCGCTCCTACACCCGAGATCGTTCCTAGAACAACACCAACAGTAACTGTATCACCCTCGTTGAACGCGATATTCGCAATTACTCCGTCAGTTTCCGCCTGCAGAACCTGATTGACCTTATCGGTTTCGAGCTCAACCAGGTCATCACCAGCCTGTACCGCATCTCCAACCGCTTTGAGCCATTGGGCAACGGTAGCTTCGACAACAGACTCACCCATGTTGGGTACGATTATTTCGACTGACATTACAAACTCCTTTGGATATTAATCCATGAATCCCTTAGGAAAGTGCTGATTGAACGATGTGAGCCTGCATCGCATTGTGCATGTCGATGCTTCCCTCGGCTGGACTTGCTTCTAATGGGCGACTGACAACGCGGAAGCTCATTGACGACGGAAGTAATCCCTGAAGGCGCGGACATACATAACCCGCAGTTCCCATGTTCAATGGCTCCTCCTGCACAAACACGAGCTCGGTTGCATTAGGATACGTCGCAAGAATCCTTGTAATGTCATCCACAGGGAACGGATGAATCTCTTCCAAGCGGAGCAAAGCAGTCGAACCTGTTTCCAGTAATGGACTGGCGAGTAAGTCGACAATCACCTTACCACTGGAAATCACCACACGTTTAATAGCAGCATTGTCAATACCAGTACGCGTGTCGTCCAAAACTGGCTGAAAAGCCCCTGATGTCAAGTCGGTGACGTGGGAAACGGCCTTTGGATGGCGGAGCAAGCTCTTTGGAGTCATCACAATTAGTGGCCGGGGATCAACAGCCAAAGACGCCGCTTGACGGCGAAGAAGATGGAAGTAGTTCGCAGGCGTCGTACAGTTCGCTACGCGAATATTATTGCCCGCAGCCGATTGAAGGAATCGCTCAACGCGTCCGGATGAGTGCTCTGGTCCCTGACCTTCATATCCATGGGGAAGGAGCATTACCAGACCGGACTTTTGCGACCACTTGGCGTCACCGCTAACAATAAACTGATCGATGATGACCTGTGCACCATTCGCGAAATCTCCGAACTGACCTTCCCAAAGTACCAGAGTTTCCTTTGCATGGGCGCTATAGCCGTACTCAAAGCCTAGTGCTGCAGCCTCGGACAACGGTGAATTTAATATAGCAATTGATGCATTTGCAGTGGGCACAAACCGGAGCAGGTGACAACGCGCTCCAGATTCAATGTCGTGAAGCACGAGCATTCGTTGAGAAAACGTTCCACGTTGCGCATCCTGACCAGACAGTCGGATAGGAGTTCCATCTTCCAGTATTGATGCATACGCCAATGCTTCGGCGTGAGCCCAGTTGATGGCCGGCTCTTCTGCAGAGATGGCTGCTTTCCGCGGTTTTAGCACCTGGCGAACCTGTTTGTCATTGACGGCAAATCCTTCAGGTGTCGATGTAATGGCATCGTTTAGGACCTGAAGACGTTCAAGAGTCACAATTTTGACGACAATATCTGCAGCATCGCTAACCGATGGCGTCACCACTGTTCCGCCAGCCTGCTCGACAGCAAACTGCCGTGCATCGTTCAGCTCATCACGGACACGGTTCAGCATTGCATCGACATCCGATGCTGATACAGCACCGTGAGCCGTTAGTTGAGCCGCATAGAGGTCACGTAAGCGCGGATGTCCATCGACAACTCCGTACATTTTAGGTTGTGTATACCGTGGCTCATCGGTTTCGTTATGGCCGTGACGGCGATAACCGATAATGTCAATCAAGAAATCACAACCAAATTTCTGTCTGAAATCCAGAGCCATTCGAGCCATCGCAAGACAAGCATCCGGATCGTCGCCATTTACGTGAACAATCGGGATTTCAAAACCCTTGGCAAGGTCGGAAGAATAAAGTGTCGATCGACTGTTTTCCGGGTCCGTTGTAAATCCGACCTGATTATTTGCGATGATATGTATGGTTCCACCAACACGATAGCCCGGAACACGCGACAAATTCAGGCTCTCCGCAACGACGCCCTGACCCGGGAATGCCGCATCGCCGTGAATGAGGATCGACAAAGCTGCGAGGATGTCACGGGACGGTTTTCCCTGATGATCACGATGTTCTTGTGCTGCACGGGCACGCCCGAGAACAACCGGGTTTACAAACTCAAGATGTGAGGGGTTTGGTACAAGAGTAACCGGGACACTGCCATGGTCGGCTGTCTCGATCCGTAACTCGTAGCCCTTGTGATACTTGACATCGCCGGTGTATCCGCCTGACCCTGCACCACTCGTACTCGGCACAAGGTACTTTTTCCCCTTGATAAACTCCGATAGCATTTGGCGATACGGTTTCTTCAGGACGTGTGTCAAGACGTTCAGACGGCCACGGTGTGCCATTCCAATGACGACTTCACGATTCCCCGCAAGTGCAGCCCTTTGGACAATGCTCTGCAGAACTGGAACTAGCATGTCGACGCCTTCGATCGAGAAGCGCTTCTCTCCCTGAAATGGCTGTGTTTTGTGTAAAAACTGCTCAAATGTGTCAACTTCGGTAATGCGCTCGAGCAACCAAGCGCGGTCTTCGTCGGTCACCTCACGCAGATACCGTCCGGATTCAAATGCATCCCGTAACCAGTTACGCTGGTCAGGAGACTGGACATGATCATCCTCGTAGCCAATCGTCCCGCAATAAACTAGCCGAAGACGATTCATCGCATCGAGCGCATTCGTCGTACCGGCAGCAGCCGGGCCACCGACAACCGATGGTGGAAGCGATGACAAAGCTGCTTCTGTCAGACCGTGATAACCAAGTGTAAGCTGGACATCTGATTTCGACGACTTGTATAGCGGATTAAGATTGGCTTCGACATGCCCATGCTCACGAATAAGTCTGGCCAAGTGCACTGCACGCATGATTGTCTCGACATTTGTCGAGGCATCGTCACCTTTTCCACTTGATGTCTCAACAGGCGGGATGTAACCGGTTGCAAAAAGCGCGCTGGTGTCAGGGTCAATCGATCCTGGATTCTCCATCCAACGCTCGTACAGTTCGCGGGCGTAGGCCGCATTGGGGCCATGTAACGAGAGGGACCGAATAACGGTGATTGAGTCATCATGCATGCCGAACCGTAACCTTCCACTCAGTAATATCGGCAAAATTACCGCCTTACTGAACCATCGGACATTTTACCCGAATACGAGTTTTATGTGGGGTGCTTCGTGAAACTTACAATGGGTGCTGGCGATATACTTTTGTAACTATGGAAGCTAGTGAACTGCGCCGCGCATACCTCGATTTCTTCGCATCCAAGGGTGCACTTATCCTGCCATCTGATTCATTGGTCACGGAAGACCCCACACTCCTCTTTACCGTAGCAGGAATGGTTCCGTTCAAAGCTTACTTCGAAGACCGGGCAACCCCGCCTCGGACCAGTGTTGCGACCAGTCAAAAATGTCTCAGGACGAAAGACATTGATGACATTGGCGATACCAGTCACTGCACGTTTTTTGAAATGCTTGGCAACTTTAGCTTCGGAGATTACTTCAAGCCAGAAGCCGTTGAATGGTCTGCTGAATTTCTTTTCGATGTCCTGAAAATCGATCGCCGTCGTATACGTGTGACGGTTTATCAGGACGACGATGATACATACGCGTTGTGGAAGAAGTTCGGGATGCCAGATGAGCGCATAACGCGCTTAGGACAAAAAACCAATTATTGGCCAGCAAATGCTATCGTTGAAAGGAGTCAGGGCCCCTGTGGTCCGTGTTCTGAGATATTCTTTGACCTTCAGCCAAACTTGCCGTTTGATCAGGACTGGGACGGAGAGGGTACCCGGTGGCTCGAGATCTGGAACAATGTCTTTACGCAGTTTACGGGTGTTGGTTCGGGCAGTGAGTTTGCCCTTCAAGCGTTACCTAAGAAAAATATCGACACTGGAATGGGTCTTGAACGCACAGCAGCTGCTATCAATGATCTAGCAGGACCGTTTGAAACAGATGTTATTCGCCCAATCATCACACATCTCGAGAAACTGAGCGGCAAGTCCTATACATCAGCAGCAAACTCCACGACGGACATAGCCTTCCGAAGGATTGCAGACCATATCCGGGCATCTACGTTTTTAATCGGCGATGGAGTCCTACCGGATAAGGATAAGCATGGCTATGTCTTGCGGCGGTTGATGCGGCGTGCCATTGTTGCTGGAATTAGACATCTTGGTTTTGATGGTGCATCGTTCATGGATCGTGCGGTGCCCGGCGTTATCTCTCACATGAAGGATGCCTATCCAGATTTGGTAAATCGTGAAGAGGCGATCCTTGCTGCAGTCCGGCGTGAAGAAGCACAGTTTAGAGAAATACTTTCCGATGGACTTGGACGTCTGGATGAATCGCTGGCTAAAGGCAACCTCTCCGGAACCGCGGCGTTTGATCTATTTGCCACGTTTGGGCTTCCGTTTGAAGTCACACGCGAAGTTGCCGCCGAACGTGGCGTAGTCATTGATGAAGAATCCTTCAACAAAGCACGGGCTCAACATGCCATCGATTCCGGTAAAGGCAGTAAGAAAACGTGGATTATCACTGATGAAAACGTCAAGGCATTCTTCCGCGAACTACCGCCCACAGAGTTTACGGGATATGCCAGCCTCAATGGGACGACTGTCGTTGCGGGAATCCTAGTGGACGGTCAACCTACGACGTCACTTACATCCGGTGTAACCGCAGATGTGATTCTAAACGAGAGCCCGTTTTATGCAGAATCTGGTGGACAGGTCAGTGACACCGGAGAGCTGACGCATCACGACTTCCGGGCAAGTGTTTTGGATGTATCCAAAAAAGAGGGAGTGTGGTTCCACACCGTTCTTGTCCATAATGGAACGTTGGCACTTGGAGCGCAAGTCCATGCAAGTGTTGATGAAAATCGTCGGCGGTTGATACGTGCCAACCACACGGCCACACATATTCTTCATAGGATTCTACGTGAGCATCTGGGTACCCATGTAGCACAGCGTGGATCGTTAGTTGCACCTGAACGTCTCCGTTTTGATTTTTTACACGGGGAGCCCATCCCATCTGAAAAGCTCAAGCTCATCGAACGCCTCGCTAATGAAGCGGTAGCGGCTGCGATGCCCGTTGAAATTGCTGAAAAGCCTATCGATGAAGCACGTAAGCTAGGTGCGATGATGCTGTTTGGTGAAAAGTATGGAGATGTGGTCCGGGTTGTATCTTTAGGTGGAGAATACTCTCGGGAATTCTGCGGTGGTACCCACGTTGCCAACACATCTGAGATTGGCATGATCAAAATTGTGGGTGAGTCATCGAGCGCAGCAGGCGTCCGCAGAATCGAAGCATTAACATCTGATGGAGCATTGGACTACATCGATAAGACAATTACCGATGCAGAGCATGCTGCGGGCTTACTCAATGTGAAAATCGATGGTCTAGCCGGTGCGATACAGCGTCTTTTAGATGACCGACATCACCTTGCAACTGAATTGAAGACAATAAAGCAACAACAAGCTGGTAGTCAAGCCGATGACCTTCTCGCCATTGCAGTCGATGTGAATGGTACGAAGGTGATTGTAAACGCAGTGGATGCATCCGATGCCGCATCTCTCGCCAGTCTGGTAGACGAGCTGATCGGTCGAACTGATAACGGGATTGTGATGCTTTTGGCTCCTATCGGTGACAAGGTAAACATCGTCGTCAAGGCCACGAAGACAGCCGTATCCGCTGGTGTTCATTGCGGCAACCTCGCAAAGCAGGCTGCTCAAATAATGGGCGGCGGCGGTGGCGGAAGACCAGACTTTGCAAGCGCCGGTGGAAAGAATGCATCTGCTATTCCAGATGCTATTTCAGCGGTCTCAGAAGCAATAGCCTCGGCACTGGATTCCTGATGTCTGTTGTACGGGTCATTTGTTGCCTCGTACTCTGGTTTCTAGGGAGTGGGACTCTGTTCGCGCAAGGGAACAAAGAACCTCTCCCTTGTGCATCTTTTGACGGCACAGCTGCAACACTTGCCGCCGTTGAGGCATCGGCTGGGCGATCTGCTCTGTGGGTTCATCGACAGGAAATGGAATTTCCTCCATGTGCCCAAAATGCGAAAATCGCACCTCCGTATTGGATTATCAATCAATCTGACATCCAAAGGCGATTTTATGTCTTCACGCACGATGCTATAGATCGGGTTTATTCATCGTCGACAAGACGTGACAACTTCGTCACACTCAATGACCTCAATGGCGGAGTTGAAAACTTATCGCGTATGGGCGCATCAGGTTTTGGCAAGGCATCAATCATACGGTTTGCACGAAATGTCTATGCAACCGAGGAATACCTTGTCCTAAAGCTTGTTTTCAGCGGAACGCTTGCGGGAATCTTACTGGCCATCGGGCTATGGAAACGAGACCAGAAACTCGGATTATTCGCTGCACGCGCTGCCGCGGGATGTCCGATAGCCTTGTATGCCGGCGGTACGCCTGGAATGATTTATTGGATGCTTGTCTTACCGTGGATCTTGGCTGCAATCATACCAGTTCGTATTACATTGGGAATAACAGCACTTTTCGTCGTTTTGGATCACCTTATTGGTCTCAGGCTCGGAGATTATTCGCCATTGCAGGGATACTTCGGATCAGGCATTCGATTTTACGGAGTTGGAAATGAACTCCTCGGAATCATCACCGGCACACTAGCCGTCTGCGTTCCTCAGAAGTTCCGCGTTCAATCGGCCATCGCCTGTGTTTTCTTCTTTGGTAATGCAAGTCTTGGAGCTGACTTTGGAGCGGTCGTCACCTTTGCTGCACTCGCGTCCATTGATGGACTGAGACGAGTCCATACTTTTCGGACTTGGTCTAACATCTGGTTGATATCTGTTTCCGTTCTGATTGGAATGAGCTCAGCAGTTTTTTCAGCGTGGATGGATATGTTGTTCTCGCCGAAAATGTCGCACGCCGGTGCTGCCATGACGGTCGCCAAATCAACAGGGTTGGGACACATCGTTGACATCATCATCAGGAAAGTCATGATGAACATAGAAATCGCTCTGCGCCCGGCGACCATGATTGCATTGGTCGCGGTTGCACTCCTGATATTGCTTGGTCGGCGTGTATTTGTAGAGAGGCTTCCGTGGCAAAGTGGTATTAGCTACCTAAGCCTTGCGGTTGTACTGAGCCTTATCTTTAATGACTCGGGAGTTGTAACCGCCATCATGGCGTTGCTACCAGCTCTTTCGATGATTCCAGAGGTTCACAATTCCAATGGATGAAATCCTAATTGGTATCGATTTCGGTACAAAGCGTATCGGAATTGCACTGAGCTCGACGAATTTACTACCGGCATCACCTATCGCTACCCTACACCGTAGCAAACGCCAAGGGCATGACATCGACGAGCTCATACGGATTGCGACACTTCATAAGGCAACTGCATTTGTCATTGGAATCCCATTGTTGAAGGATGGATCATCTGGGAAAATGGCAAACCTTACGGGCGAATTCATCCGAGCACTGGCAAAGGTTAGTCCAATACCCGTACACACCGTTGATGAATCGTTTTCATCCGCATTCGCTGATGAGGATTTATATTCAATGGGATTCTCAGCGGAGCGCGTTTCAAAACTGCGTGATGCAACAGCCGCATGCCATATTATTGATTCATGGCGCAAAGCTTCCGAAAATCAAACATCCGCGGAATAAAGCAATTCTTTGGGAGTGTCATCCTGGTCGGTATCCTTTTCGCAATATGTGTAAGCTGGGCGGCAATGACCCCGATGACATCATCGAATGGAGTATGGGTCCAGATTCGTGTACTCCCGGGAGACTCAAGACACAAGCTCGCAGCTACGTTGCAGTCACAAGGACTAATTCGTAGCGCATTTCTCTTCGAGCGACTTGTAGCGAGGCGGGGGAGTTACCATCCTGGCACCTATCGGTTTCGATCATCCGAGAGGCCACTCCGAATACACGAGAGGCTGGTCCGAGGTGACTTTGAGCGCATTCGTGTAACAATCCCTGAAGGTTTCACCCTCGCGCTAATCGCCAAACGTTTGGTGAGACTCGGTGTTATTCAAAGTGAGGACGATTTTCTCGTTCCGGCCGAAGAGCGCGCCGGTGATTATGTCGATGGTCTTCCGAACGGAGCAACACTTGAAGGCTATCTCTATCCTGACACTTATAGAATTCCGGTTGGCCTCGATGCCAATGCAATCATAGAGCTCATGCATTCCCGTCAGACGCAGGTCATGGAACAGCTGGACTTACCGCTCGATGGAGTAAAACGGCATCGGTTACTGACAATTGCATCAA
>Ga0163212_1000893_pt1 | contig 13301 bp, 10 predicted proteins | sample Malawi_45m_30L_FD_113532 | JGI IMG/M metagenome (GOLD analysis project Ga0163212, IMG submission 113532) | Freshwater microbial communities from Lake Malawi, Central Region, Malawi to study Microbial Dark Matter (Phase II) - Malawi_45m_30L | ecosystem: Environmental > Aquatic > Freshwater > Lake...
CCCGTGGCGCGCGCAGCGCGTTGGGGAAAGCGCTCGCGCAGGCGGGATGTATCCTTGCGCAACGCAGCGAGCAACCCACCCCGGCCCGGAGGTTTCCCGGCCCGCGAGCCGCAATGCCATCACCAACATGAGAGCCTCCGCAGCATGAAAGCGTCTTCCTTTCACATCTCCACGCTGCGCGAGGCGCCCGCCGACACCGAGGTCATCAGCCATCGGCTGATGTCACGCGCTGGAATGATCCGCAGGCTTGCTGGCGGTATCTACACCTACATGCCGCTCGGACTGCGAAGCATCCGGCGCATCGAAGCGATCGTTCGCGAGGAGATGAACTCAGCCGGGGCGATCGAGTTACTCATGCCGGTGGTTCAACCGGCTGAACTCTGGATGGAATCGGAGCGCTGGCAGAAGTACGGACCCGAGTTGCTTCGCGTGAAGGATCGGCACGGACGGGATTTCATCGTGCAGCCCACCTCGGAGGAAGTGATCACCGACATCGCGCGCAACGAGTTGCGCAGCTACCGCGACCTTCCGAAGAATTTCTACCACATACAAACCAAGTTCAGGGACGAACGCAGGCCGCGTTTCGGCGTGATGCGAGGTCGCGAATTCACGATGAAGGATGCCTATTCCTTCGACCGGGATCGCGATGCCGCACTTCGCTCCTACCAGAGCATGTTCGAGGCCTATCAGCGCATCTTCACCCGCATGGGCCTCGGGTTTCGCGCGGTTGCTGCCGACACCGGCGCAATCGGCGGCTCGGCGAGCCACGAGTTTCAGGTGATTGCTGAGACCGGCGAGGATCGGATCGCCTACTGCCCGGATTCGGAGTTCGCAGCCAATATCGAGCTTGCGCCAGCGCCAGGGCTGATTGCGGTGCGCGCCGATCCCGCCGAGCCGATGCGCGAGGTGGCCACGCCCGGCAAGGCCCGCTGCGAGGACGTGGCTGCTTTCCTGGGGATCGCGCTGCAAAGAACGGTCAAGTCTCTCGTGCTTGCGGGCCTGCCGTCTGTATCGGGCGCCGCACGCCCTGCAGGCGTCGGATCCCCCGATTCCCCAGTCTCTGACGGTACCGAAAATCCCTTGTCTGCTGGCCCCGGGCACCACGCCTTTCAGTCCGGCGGTGCGGATGCGCCTGCCGCCGGGAGTGCTTCGATCTGGCTGGTGCTGCTGCGTGGCGATCACGAACTCAACGAGGTCAAGGCGGCAAAACTCCCCGGGATGACTGGGCTGCGCTTTGCCACCGAGGCCGAGATCGAGGAACACTTCGGCTGCGAGCCGGGCTACCTGGGTCCGGTGGGGATGAGCCCTGCGGTCCGACTGGTTGCCGACACGACCGTAGCCAACATGGCGGATTTCGTCTGCGGTGCAAACCGGGCGAACTTCCATCTTGCCGGCGTGAACTGGGGTCGCGATCTGCCGGAGCCGATGGTGGCCGACCTGCGCAACATCTGCGAGGGGGATCCTTCGCCCGACGGCAAGGGGGTCGTCGCGATCTGTCGCGGGATCGAGGTTGGACATGTGTTTTACCTGGGCACGCGTTACTCGGCCCCAATGCAGTGCACCTTTGTCGACGAGGATGGGAGTCGCAAGCCGATCGAGATGGGCTGCTATGGCATCGGCATCACACGGCTGCTGGGCGCTGCCATCGAACAGAATCACGACGAACGGGGCATCGTCTGGCCCGAGGCGATTGCGCCGTTTGCGGTGGTGGTGGTGGGGCTTGGATGGGGCAAGTCGGCGGCAGTGCGCGCGATGTGCCTCCGAATCCACGCTGCACTGGATGCGGCCGGGTTCGATGTGATCCTCGACGACCGCGATCTGCGACCCGGCGTGATGTTTGCCGATTGGGAATTGATCGGCGTGCCCTGGCGTATCACCGTGGGCGACCGCGGGCTCGCCGAAGGACAGGTAGAACTCACCCGGAGGCAGGGCATGTACAACGAGAAGCTGGCGCCCGAGATCCTGCTGGAACGCTTCAGGCGCTGAGCCTGGGCGATGCGCAGTCGATGCGCAGTCGATGCGCAATCGATGCGTAATCAATGCGTAATCGATGCGTGATTGATGCGTGATCGATGCGTAATCAATGCGTGATCGATGCGTAATCAATGCGTAATCGATGCGGTTTCCGTCGGTTACAGCACCTCCAGGCGCATGCCCTCACCGGCCGCGACGTCCTCCAAAGCGCGCTCCGGGCGGCAGCACCGGAGCACCGCGTCCCGGCGTGGCGCCTGGCATCGCCCCGGGCATGCCGCCAGGCATCGAGGGCCCCATGCCCGTCAGTCCACCGAGACTGCGCATCAGCTTAGCCATGCCGCCTTTCTGGATCTTCTTCATCATCGCTTGCATTTGCTCGAACTGGGCGAGCATCCGGTTCACGTCCTGCACCTGGACGCCCGCGCCCGCTGCGATGCGCCGTTTGCGCGAGGCCTTGATGATCTCGGGCCGCGCCCGCTCGGCAGGCGTCATGGCGTGGATCATGCCCTGGGTACGGCGCAGTTCACGCTCGGCCTTGTTCATGTCGGCCTTGCCGGCTGCCGCCTGCATTGCTGCGGGCAACTTGTCGAGCATCGTCTCGAATCCGCCCATCTTGCGCACCTGCAACAACTGCCCGAGGTAGTCCTCCAGATCGAAGCGCGCCCCAGACTTGAGCTTGCTGGCGAGCGCCTGCGCCTCCTCTTCGTCGATCGCCTGGCGTGCCTGCTCCACGAGGGCCACGATGTCGCCCATGCCCAGCACGCGGTTGGCCATGCGCTCGGCATCGAAAGCCTGCAGACCGTCGGGTTTCTCGCTCACACCCACAAACTTGATCGGGCGACCGGTGATCGACTTCACCGACAGCGCGGCGCCGCCGCGCGCATCACCATCGAGCTTGGTGAGAATCACGCCGGTGAGATCGAGTGCCTCGCCGAAGGCTTTCGCGGTGTTGACGGCGTCCTGTCCCTGCATCGCGTCCACCACGAAAAGGGTTTCGATGGGACGTAGCTGCTCATGCAGAGCGCGGATCTCGCTCATCATGGCCTCGTCGATGCCGAGCCGGCCCGCAGTATCCACGATCACCACGTCGTGGAAGTGGGTGCGTGCCCACTGCAGGGCACCCGCTGCAATGGCGGCCGGTTTCTGGCTGGCGTCGGAAGGGAAGAAGTCCGCGCCAACCTGCTCGCTCACGACCCGGAGTTGCTCGATCGCCGCAGGACGGTACACATCGCACGAGACGGTGAGCACTTTGCGTCGCTCGCGCTCGCGCAGCCATTTGGCCAGTTTCCCCGCAGTTGTCGTCTTGCCGGCACCCTGAAGGCCTGCGAGCAGAACGACAGCGGGGGGTTGCGTGGCAAGGTTGAGCGCTGCGGCGGGGCCGCGTCCGCCCATCAGATCGACCAGCGCTTCATGGACCACGCCCACGAGCGCCTGGCCGGGCGTGAGGCTTCCCATCACTTCGTGCCCCATCGCCTTATCGCGGATCCGGGCAATGAACTCGCGAACGACCGCAAGCGCGACATCGGCCTCGAGCAGCGCAAGCCGGATCTCGCGCAGCATCTCCTGGGTGTTTGCTTGCGTGAGGCGGGCTTCGCCACGCAGGGTCTTGACGACCTTGGCGAGCCTCTGGGTGAGGTTTTCAAGCATGATGCACGCTTCCAGAACAGTGCTCTACACTTTAACCCACGGGACTCCGGCGCGGCTCGGTCCGAGAGCCCCTGTACCGGAGGCTGATCCGGTGGGGGGTGGTTCGGGTCTCCACGGCGCTCAATCCTCATGACATCGATCGCGGCAATCCTCACGCACTGGCAGGGCTGGCTTGCGCTTTCCGCCGTGGCAGCGTACTTCGTTTCCGCCTGGCTCGTGCGCCAACGCAGTGTCCACGCGCTGCGCATGCTCGGGCTCGGCCTCGGACTGCACGCGCCAGTGCTCGCCTTGCAGATCGTGGCGCTGGAGGGGCTTCGCTACGGCTTCGCAGCAGCGCTGTCGGCCACCCTCTGGCTTGCGGTTCTGGTGCTCGCCTGGGAGGCTCGGCGCAGCAGGCTCGACGGAGCCATGCGGGTGGTTGCACCGGTCGCCGGTGTTTCGGTGGTGCTGCCCTGGGTGTTCGTGGGCACGCTCTTCCAGGGCGAGGTCTCTGCGCTATTCCTGCCGCACCTCGTGATCGGCACACTGGCCTATGGTGTCTTTCTGCTTGCGGCCACGCTGGCCGCCTTCATTCTGGTGCAGGCCCGTGTCCTGCAGTCGCGCAATCGGCTGCTCCTCGATGACGGGGTCTTCGATCAGATGCCGCCGCTGCTGGCCATGGAACGGATGCTCTTTCGCTACCTTGGAATCGGTTTTGCTCTGCTCACCGTCACCCTGCTGAGCGGGGTGGTGTTCTCCGAGGAAGTCTTCGGACGGCCCCTGCGGCTCGATCACAAGTCGCTGCTCACGCTCCTCGCATGGGTTGTTTTCGGCGTGCTGCTCTGGGGCCACCGCACCCGCGGCTGGCGCGGGGTTGTGGCGGCCCGCGCAACGCTGGCCGGTTTCGTGGCGCTCTTGCTGGGCTATGTGGGTAGCCGCTTCGTGCTCGAAGTGATCCTGCAGCGCGGGCCGGGCCGATGACCATCCGCTGCAGTGGCGGATCGATGCGTGGGCGAGGCCGGGTTGGGTCGACCTTTGGGCGCAGTCGGGTTGGGTCGACGCCTGGGCGCAGTCGGGTTGGGCCAACCCGCGGGCGAAGCCGGCTGGGGTCGGCCTGCGGGCACAGCCTCCAATGCTGACCAAACTTCTCTGGATCGCGCTTGCCCTGATCGCCGGCTGGTGGTTGTGGAAGGGTTTTGTGCGTTTGCGTTCGGGAGACGACCCCAGGGGATCGCGCTCCGATGGCCGGCAGAGCGCAAGGTATCCCGCGTCGGACTCCGCCTCGGCATCGGGCGATTCATCGCAGGGCACCCCGCAACCCTCGGGCCCGTCGCAGGAGGTCGCGCCTGCGGCGCAGGCACTCGTGGCGTGTGCCTATTGCGGCGCCTGGTCGGGTCGGGCCTTTGCGCTCGAGCGTGGTGGCCATTGGTACTGTGACGAAGCGCATGCGCAGGCCGGTCCGAAGACGGATGCGTGAGCGAGAGTGGACGGATGCGTGAGCCAGAGTGGACGGATGCGTGAGCGAGAGTGCGCCGCCCGGGCATCCATCGACCGTGATGCCACAGGCGGGAGCGGCTGGATTCCCGGACTGCGCGTTTGCGTCTCGCCGCACGCCGATGCCCGGCCCGATCCGGTTGAAGTGAGTCTCGTGGTGCTGCACCATATCAGCCTTCCGCCGGGGCGCTTCAGCGGCGATGCGGTTGAAAGCCTCTTCATGGGTCGACTCGACTGCGGCGCCCATCCGAGCTTTGCTGCGCTCGCGGGTTTGCGGGTGTCGGCCCACTTCTTTTTGCGGCGCAGAGGAACCCTGATCCAGTTCGTTGATGTCCACCGGCGCGCCTGGCACGCAGGGCAATCGGCGTTTCTCGGCCGCACGGCATGCAACGATTTCTCCGTGGGGATCGAACTCGAAGGTGATGGCCGGCACGACTTCACCCGGGCGCAGTATCAGCGCCTTGCGGTGCTGATCAGGGCCTTGCGCGATCGATTGCCGCTGCGCCACATCTGCGGCCACAGCGACATCGCCCCGGGCCGAAAGACCGACCCGGGGCCGCGGTTCGACTGGCCGCGTGCGCTTGCCCCACTGGCAGACCTTGGGCTTGAGGCGCCCTTCGCGCGATGATGTTCGCGGATTGATTTTCGCGGATTGACTTTCGCGGATTGGTGTTCGCGGATTGATGTTCGCGGACTGATGTTCGCAGGTCGGTCATCGCGAGTGGATCTTCCCGGATGGACGCCAGCCCGGCGCGCACGGCGCGGTGATGCGTGCACGCCACGCCTCCTGCAAACCCTTCTGGTTGCGGCCCTTCTGCGCTTGCCAGCGACCCGGCGCAACACTATACTTGGTGTGTACTGGGCCGATGGGCACTACAGCTAGTGTCTGTGAAGAAACGTCCCGGCTTCAGGATCCTGTTGACCCCATGGAGTCAAACAGGCCCCAGCCGGCGCCAGGGCCCAGCGCCGCTTTTGCTCCACACCGGCTTTCTTCTGTGTTCAGCCGCTCTTTTCGCCCCTCGACCCGCCTTTCTTGCAGCCTCCCGTTCCGTCCTCCTCCCGTCATTCGCCCCTTCTTTCTCCTGGTATTTAAATTTGCTCGTTTGTTATATTTATTCTAAATCATGCTTTTACGCATGGTTTTATCAATTGCTTCTTCGCTGAAGCATCCATTCGCGTCACCGCCCCGCTACACCGCGTGGGCCCCCTGTGGAGGAGAAACCGATGCAACCCCTTTCCCCCTTTCGAAACGAGCCCCAGCCCGTGCAACGGGGGCCGTGGCCTGTGCAGGAGTCGACCGCTCCTGGTGCGCTCGCGATCCACACCGGTGTTGCGGATTTTCGCGTGATCCGGCGCAACGGAGCGGTGGTGGGCTTTGAGCCGGTGAAGATCTCGGTGGCCATGACCAAGGCCTTCCTCGCAGTGCAGGGCGGACAGGGCGCGGCGTCGGCGCGGATGCGCGAGCGGGTGGAAAGTCTCACCGATGCGGTGATGCAAGCGCTCACCCGGGGAAAACCCGGGGGGGGGAACCTTCACATCGAAGACATTCAAGACCATGTTGAACTTGCCTTGATGCGCTCGGGTGAACATGAGGTGGCGAGGGCCTATGTGCTCTATCGCGAAAAGCGCAGCCAGGAAAGGGCCGCGCGGCAGCAGGATCAGCCCTCCACTGCGCGGGCCTTGCACGTCGTCGACGGTGGGCATCGCGTCCCGCTCGATGTGGCGGGTTTGCGTCAGGTGATCGAATCGGCCTGCGAGGGATTGGGCCCTGTGGTGAGCGCGGAGTTTGTGCTTGCCGACACGCTCAAGAATCTCTACGACGGCGTGCCGCTCGACGAGGTCTACAAGTCGGCGATTCTTTCAGCGCGCGCCTTGATCGAAAAGGATCCTGCCTACAGCCAGGTCACGGCGCGACTGCTCCTGCATACCGTCCGCAAGGAGGTCCTTGGCGAAGTCGTGGCACAGCGCGAAATGCACCAGCGCTACGCCGAGTACTTCGTGCAGTTCATCCACCGGGGTATCGAGGCCGAACTCCTCAGTGAAGATCTGCGCCACTTCGATCTGGTTCGGCTCGGGGCAGCCCTGCGTGCCGACCGCGACCAACAGTTCAGCTACCTTGGACTGCAGACACTCTACGACCGCTATTTCCTGCATGTCGACGATCAGCGGATCGAGTTGCCGCAGGCCTTCTTCATGCGCGTGGCGATGGGGCTTGCGCTCAACGAGATCGATCGCGAAGCCCGGGCGATCGCATTCTACGAACTGCTCTCGAGTTTCGACTTCATGAGCAGCACCCCAACGCTCTTCAACGCAGGCACCCGCCGTTCGCAGCTGTCGTCGTGCTACCTCACCACCGTTGCCGACGACCTCGACGGCATCTATGAGGCGATCAAGGAAAACGCACTGCTCGCCAAGTACGCGGGGGGGCTCGGCAACGACTGGACTTCGGTCCGCGCGCTCGGCAGTCACATCAAGGGGACCAACGGCAAGAGTCAGGGCGTCGTTCCGTTTCTGAAAGTGGTCAACGACACTGCGGTGGCAGTCAACCAGGGCGGAAAGCGCAAAGGGGCGGTGTGCGCCTACCTCGAGACCTGGCACCTCGACATCGAAGAGTTCCTCGAGTTGCGCAAGAACACAGGCGATGACCGCCGGCGCACGCACGACATGAACACCGCCAACTGGATTCCCGACCTTTTCATGAAACGGGTGATGGAGAACGGGCCATGGACCCTCTTTTCGCCTTCGGACTGCCGCGACCTGCACGACAAGGTGGGGCGTGACTTCGAGGAGGCCTACACGGCCTACGAGGAAAAGGCGGCCCGTGGCGCAATGAAGCTCCACAAGACGATCCCGGCCACCCAACTGTGGCGCAGGATGCTCTCGATGCTCTTCGAGACCGGCCATCCCTGGATGACCTTCAAGGACGCGTGCAACCTGCGCTCGCCGCAAAGCCATGTTGGCGTGGTGCACAGCTCGAATCTTTGTACAGAGATCACGCTCAACACCAATGCGCAGGAGATTGCCGTGTGCAATCTCGGCTCGGTGAATCTGGTGGCACACATGCGCGAGGAGCGCGACGGGGAGGCGTCGCGGTGGGTGCTCGACCACGAAAAGTTGCGGCGCACCGTCACCACGGCAATGCGCATGCTCGACAATGTGATCGACATCAACTACTACGCAGTATCCAAGGCGCGACGCGCCAACCTCCGGCACCGACCGGTTGGGCTCGGCATCATGGGGTTCCAGGACTGTCTGCACCTGATGCGCCTTTCCTACGCGAGCGAGGATGCGGTTGCCTTTGCCGATCGCTCCACCGAGGCCTTGTGCTACTACGCCTATTGGGCATCCACCGAACTGGCCCAGGAACGCGGGGCCTATTCGAGCTTCCGAGGCTCGCTGTGGGACCGCGGCATTCTTCCCCAGGACTCGCTTGACCTTCTCGCCGAGGCGCGGGGCGGCTATCTTGCGATTGACCGCAGCAGCACAATGGACTGGGAGGCGCTGCGTGCCCGGATCCGCAGCGTGGGGATGCGCAATTCCAACTGCATCGCGATTGCCCCCACCGCCACCATCTCCAACATCATCGGCGTGAGCGCCTGCATAGAGCCCACCTTCCAGAATCTTTATGTAAAGTCGAACCTTTCAGGCGAATTCACAGTGGTCAACGACTATCTGGTGCGCGACCTCAAGGCCCTGGGAATGTGGGACGAGGTGATGGTGTCGGACCTGAAGTTCTTCGACGGTTCCCTGGCCCGCATCGACCGGATTCCCGCCGAACTGCGTGCAATCTACGCAACCGCCTTTGAGATCGATCCGTCCTGGCTGGTCGAGGCGGCAGCGCGGCGTCAGAAATGGATCGACCAGGCACAGTCGCTCAACATCTACATGGCGGGCGCCTCGGGCAAGAAACTCCACGATGTCTATTCGCTCGCCTGGATGCGGGGGCTCAAGACGACGTACTACCTGCGTACGCTTGGCGCAAGCAGTGCGGAAAAGTCCACCACCGACCGCCTCGGCCAACTCAATGCAGTGTCGACGGAAGGGCTCGGTGCAGCAGGCACCGCAGTTGCGGGCAGCGGTGCGGATGAAGGAAGCGGCGGGGGTGCTGGGCGCGTGGGTGGTTCATCGGGTTCTTCGGGCGCGCTCAGGCGCGGTGCCGACACCGATGGCGCAGGTCCGAGGGACCTTGGCAACGCGTCCGCAGCTTATTGTGCGATCAATGATCCGGGTTGCGAGGCATGCCAATAGCAGTGTCGAGCGCGGGCGCTGTCGCGGGCGCTGCCTGAACTTCATCGATGAAGCGCTCGTCCTTCGCGGATCGAAAGACTGGAATGCGATGAGCAGGCAGTCAAGGCTGCTCGGCGGCACGCATGAACGGGCCTCGGGCCCGCACCGCGCAGGCCGCGTCGAAGTTGACGATGGTTTGCGGCCAGGAAGTTTTGAGGTTTTGTCGAATCGTTTTGAAAGTGAGAAAAATAATGCTTTCCTGGGATGAATTGGACCTTGCCATCGCCGCGCACCCGGCCACCGCACTGCCGGCGCGGTCAGGGAAACGGTTGGCCCAAACCGCAATCGGGTCGTCGTTGGAGTCCGTGGAGCGAACCTCGGTGGAATATGCCGCGGCGACGCCCCTGGCGTACGGGGAGGGGATGGCACTTGAAGCTGCGCCTGGATCTGTGCCTGAATCTGCGCCTGGACCGGCGCCTGGACCGGCGCCTGGATCTGCGCCCCGACCTGTGCTTGCATCCGAATCCACTCCCTTGCCGATGCCTGACCCTGCACCGAACCGCACCGCAGCGCAGGGGCGGCCGGCGAGTCGGGTGGCGTCGGTGCATTCCACGCATCCGATGCCGCCGCAGCAGGCTTTGGCTGGAAGCGTTGTGGCACCCGCCTACAGCGTGGTTGCGGCGAGTGACCGGCGAGTACGGGTTGAAGACAAGCGCATCATCAACGGCGCATCGGATGTCAATCAGCTCGTGCCGTTCAAGTACAAGTGGGCGTGGGAAAAGTATCTGGCAACTTGCGCAAACCACTGGATGCCGCAGGAAGTCAACATGAGTCGGGATATTTCGCTCTGGAAGTCGCCGCAGGGACTCAGCGAGGATGAGCGGCGTCTGGTGAAGCGCAATCTCGGATTCTTCGTGACTGCGGACTCGCTTGCGGCCAACAACATCGTCCTGGGTACTTACCGTCATATCACTGCGCCCGAGTGTCGACAGTTCCTCCTGCGCCAGGCTTTCGAGGAGGCGATCCATACCCATGCCTACCAGTACATCGTCGAGTCGCTCGGCCTTGACGAGGGGGAGATCTTCAACGCCTACCACGAGGTGCGCTCGATCCGGGACAAGGACGAGTTCCTCATTCCCTTCATCGACACCCTGACCGACCCCAACTTCCGGACGGGTACCGTCGAGACCGATCAAGCCTTGCTCAAGTCGCTGATCGTGTTCTCCTGCCTGATGGAGGGGTTGTTCTTCTATGTAGGGTTCGTACAGATCCTCGCTTTGGGAAGGCAGAACAAGATGACCGGCGCCGCCGAACAGTACCAGTACATCCTGCGCGATGAGTCGATGCACTGCAACTTCGGCATCGACCTCGTGAATACCATCAAGCTTGAGAATCCTCAGCTCTGGACTGCGGAGTTTCGCGACGAGGTCAGGAAACTTTTTGTCCGCGCGGTGGAACTTGAGTACGCCTATGCCGAAGACACCATGCCGCGCGGCGTTTTGGGACTCAATGCCGCGATGTTCAAGGGCTACCTGCGGTTCATTGCCAATCGGCGTGCCCAGCAGATCGGTCTCGATGCACTCTTTCCGCTGGAGGAAAACCCTTTTCCCTGGATGAGTGAGATGATCGACCTGAAGAAGGAAAGAAATTTTTTCGAAACTCGCGTGATCGAGTATCAGACCGGGGGCGCGCTGAGTTGGGATTAGCGGGTTCCCGAAGGATTGAATGGTTTGCAATGGAGGAGGACATCGGTGGCAACTGCGAAAAAGACGAGCTCTGGAGGCGTGAAGGCCAAGGCGGAGCCCAGAGCGCCCGGGGCGTCGGCCAAGTCTGCGCCCGCGCCTGAGGTGAAGTCCGCCAGGTCGGCGGCCAGCAAGGGTGCAAGGAAAGCTGCCGCCAAGGCAGCCGCAACGGTCCCAGCGTGGCCCTTTCCAACCGGCGACAAGCCCTGACATCCCGGGGCGGGCGTCTCGCGTCGCCGGGGTCGGAGCTTTCGTGAGGCGAGGCACGTCGGGGATATCGACGCTGGCACCGGCTTTGGCAAGGCCCAGCTAGAGATCCTCCTGCCGATGCTCGGCTCGATCGTCTGGGCAGTACTCGATCCGGTCGCAAGCCTCCTTGCGATGGCACTGTGGATGCGTCTGTGGCTTTCCTGGGCGCGGGTTTCGAACTTTCATCCGGTTGCCCGGGTTACCCAGCAAATCACGCAGTGGCTGGTTGGACCGCTCCAGCGCATGCTGCCGCTCCGCGGACGGCTTGATGCGGCCGCACTGATCCTGAGCGCGTTGATTGCGGTGTTGCACGTGCTTGCAATGCTCGCGCTCTTTTCGCAGCCTGCGGCGGTTCTCGCGGCACCGCCAGTCACCCGCGCTGCCGCACTGTTGCTCCTCGGGCTTGCGCAGTGGATCAGTTGGGCGGTCTATGTGGTGATGGCTGTGGTGCTGATTCAGGCCGTGCTGAGCTGGTTTTCACCGCACCACCCCTTGTCAACACCGCTTGCGATGCTGAGCGATCCGCTCTTGAGGCCGATCCGTCGGCGCCTGCCCTCGCCGGCCGGACTCGACCTTTCGCCTCTGGTGTTGCTGATCCTGTTGCAGGTCCTCCTTACCGTGCTGCGCCAGGGGGTACGCTGACGGGCGCCTCTGGCCCGCGATCGAGCGCGGCGGCGCGCTTTGAGCCCCGTCTCAGGCGAAAAACGCCACGGGCATCGGGGCGTTAAAGTGCGCGCGCCAGCGTTGGCGAAGATCGTCGCGATCGATCGGGTGGTTCTGGCCTCCGGGATGCTCAACCTTGACCGCACCGAGGATGGTTCCTAGGCCGACCGCTTCGGGCCACCGCGCACCGCGCGCAAGGCCGTGCAGCACGCCGGCGCGAAAGGCATCGCCACAACCGGTTGGATCCACTTCGGCAGCTGCCCGGGCCGCGCCAAGGTCTTGCCGTTGGCCCTGCCAGTGCAGCGTGCAGCCGGATGCCCCGCGGGTAATCACGAGTGCCTCGAGACGGCGGGCAAGCTGTAGCTCGCTCAGCCCGGTACGCTGCAGGAGCATCGAGGCTTCGTAGTCGTTGAGGATGAGCGCCTGTGCAGCCGCAATGAGTTCGAGGAGTTCGTTGCCCGCAAACATCGGCAGGCCCTGACCGGGGTCAAAGATGAAGGGGATCCCCTCCTGCACCAAGCCAGCGGCATGCGACTGCATGGCCTTCTTGCCGTTTGGCGCAACAATGCCCCACGCGCAGGGTTGGGATTCCTGCGCGGCCTGGGCCACCTCCACCCGATGCGCCTCCTCCATCGCTCCCGGATGAAACGCTGTGATCTGGTTGGCATCCTTGTCGGTGGTGATGAACGCCTGTGCGGTAAAGCAGTCCGGCACGGTGATGACCGATGCCGTGTCGATACCCAGGCGGTCCAGTCGCTCCAGGTACGGACCGCCGTCGTGTCCTACGGTCGCCAGGATCCGGGGGCGTCCACCGAGGGCTGCGAGGTTGTAGGCGATGTTGGCCGCACAGCCACCAAACTGCCGCTCGAGCCGCGGTGCAAGAAATGCAACGTTGAGCCTGTGGATCTGCTCGGGCAGGATATGTTCGCGGAAGTGTCCGTCGAAGAGCAGGATGTAGTCAAACGCGATCGAACCGCTGATCAGCACCGCAGGCTGCGGTCCCGCGTGACGCAATTCCGGCGCGGGCGGAGCATTGACGCGGGGGTCGCGGGGATCGTGGCGGTTGTCGGGATCGTGGGGGTTGTGCGGGTCATGCGGGTCGTGCGGCGGTCCGGCGCTCATCCGAACGTCAGGGTACCGAGCACGGTCCCGGCCGCGAGCAGTGCGAACGCGGCGATCAGCACCGTGCCGACCCGGCCCCGGACGGTCACGGCCGTGGCCAGGACCAGCATCGGGATCGCGCTCAGGCCGTAGCGGGCGACCGGCTGGAAGATCACCCGGTTGATCACCCATGTCGACATGATGAAGCCGGGACCGGCGAGGAGC
>Ga0163212_1000894_pt1 | contig 13299 bp, 12 predicted proteins | sample Malawi_45m_30L_FD_113532 | JGI IMG/M metagenome (GOLD analysis project Ga0163212, IMG submission 113532) | Freshwater microbial communities from Lake Malawi, Central Region, Malawi to study Microbial Dark Matter (Phase II) - Malawi_45m_30L | ecosystem: Environmental > Aquatic > Freshwater > Lake...
CCCCATGTCTCGCTGAAAGAGCGCTTTAAGAAGATCGATATCGAGGTCGAACTTGGCTTTACGGCGGAGCAAGCTATCCAAGAAGTTCAACGCTGTCTCAATTGCGATGTACAAACCGTCTTCGAGGCCAAGCTGTGCATTGAGTGCGATGCTTGCATCGATATTTGCCCCGTCGACTGCCTCACCATGACGCCCGAGGGCGATGAAGCCGAGCTTCGTACTCGTTTGAAAGCGCCCGCCTTGAATGTGACCCAGGCGCTCTATGTCAGCCCACCGCTCAAGTTCACTGGTCGTGTCATGGTCAAGGACGAAGATGTGTGTGTGCACTGCGGGCTCTGTGCCGAGCGTTGCCCAACGGCCGCATGGGATATGCAGAAATCTTGGGTGAAGTGGCCGCATGCCGTCGATCAGATCACCTGAGGAGTACACGCGAATGCCCGCTTCCTCGAATATATCTCGCATTAATGATTTCGTTATCAAGATCGCTACTGTCAACGGAACTGGGTCGGCGAGTGCCAATACGTTATTGATGAAATCGATTTTCCGAAGCGGCATCCCGGTGATGGGAAAAAACTACTTTCCCTCCAATATCCAAGGGCTACCGACTTGGTACGAGATTCGCATATCGAAAGACGGCTATGTCGCACGATCCGGGAAAGTCGACATCATGGTGGCGATGAATGCCGAGACCTACGCGCGTGATGTGCGTGACGTTGCTCCAGGCGGATATCTGATCTACGACTCGACTTGGCCAAGACCTGCACTTCTCAAGCGTGATGACATCACGGTCATCGGCGTTCCGCTTGCAAGACTTTGCAATGAGAGTTTTAAGGGTGTGCGCACTCGGATCCTGATGAAGAACATTTGCTATGTTGGCGTTCTTGCGGCATTGCTCGACCTCAATGTCGAACGAATACGCGAGTTACTGGCAGAGACGTATGCCAAGAAGCCCGCGCTCGTCGATTCCAATATGCAGGCGATCCAACTTGGATACGAGTACGCGAAGAAAAACTTCGATTGCCCGTTGCCCTTGCGTGTCGAGAAGATGGACAAGACTTCCGGCCATATCATGATCGATGGCAATACGGCCGCCGCGCTGGGATGCATCTACGCGGGGGCTACGGTTGCAGCGTGGTATCCCATCACGCCATCGACGTCGCTGATGGATGCTTTCAAGAGTTTCGCTGACAAAACTCGAATCGATCCAGAAACGGGAAAAGCTAACTTTGCGTTTATTCAGGCGGAGGATGAGCTCGCGGCGATCGGTATGGTTCTCGGTGCCAGTTGGAATGGCGCTCGATCATTTACCGCTACGTCGGGTCCGGGCGTATCGTTGATGAGCGAGTTTCTGGGTCTAGCCTATTACGCCGAAGTCCCCGCGGTTCTGTTCGATGTACAGCGGGTCGGTCCGTCGACGGGCATGCCTACGAGAACGCAGCAATGCGATCTGATTTCAGCAGCCTACGCATCCCACGGTGATACCAAACACGTCTGCCTCTATCCGGCCAATCCGGAGGAGAGTTTCTACATGGCCGTTCAGGCGTTCGATTTGGCTGAGCGGTTGCAGACCCCGATCATCGTATTGCTCGACCTTGATGTCGGAATGAACGATTGGATGTGTCGTGATCTGCAGTGGGACGATAATTACCGACCGGATCGCGGAAAGATCGTGGGTAAGGAAGAGCTTAAAAATATTGAAAAGTTCTATCGTTATCTCGATAAAGATGAGGACGGCATTACTTATCGAACTTTCCCCGGGGTTCATCCGAAAGGGGCGTACTTCACCCGTGGCTCTGGGCACACCCAGTTCGGGACCTACACGGAAGACTCTGCAGACTATCAACTGGTACTCGACCGATTGGTTCGCAAGTTTGCGACAGCCAAGCGTCATATGCCGAAACCCGTGGTTACCGGAGACGGTAAGTCGAAAGCTGCGATTGTCTCTATCGGTAGCTGCGATGGTGCAGTGCGAGAAGCCCTCGATGTCATCGAGGCGCGAGGCGTACACCTTGACTACATGCGCGTCCGCGCATTCCCCTTCGACGAAGAGGTGGAGAAGTTCGTCGCGGATCATGAGATCATTTATGTCGTCGAACAAAATCGTGATGCGCAACTCAAGTCTTTATTGACGCTCGAGACACGTGTCGAGAAAGCAAAGCTACGCTCACTACTGCATTACAGCGGATTGCCGGTGTCATCAAAATTCATTGTCGATGGTGTTCTCGGAGATCTGCTTGAGGGTCGCCGTGCTGTCGCGGGAGCGGTATCGTGACTTTCATTCCCAAACCGAAGATTGCTCATCCGTCCCTGCCGAAAAATGAACTCGGGCTGACGCGCCGCGATTACGAGGGCGCATTGTCGACGCTATGCGCAGGCTGCGGACACGACTCGATCACTGCAGCAATCATCGAATCCTGCTGGGGCATTTCGGTGCGTCCAGAGAATCTGGTCAAACTCTCCGGCATCGGCTGTTCGTCAAAAACCACCGCGTATTTCGTCAGTGGCGGCCACGGATTCAACTCTGTACACGGCCGAATGCCGTCGATAGCCATGGGGGCCAATGCGGCGAATCGCGGTCTTTATTACATCGGTATTTCAGGCGATGGCGACTCGCTGTCCATCGGGCTTGGCCAGTTCTGCCATGCAATCCGCCGCAACGTGAACATGCTCTACATCATCGAAAACAACGGGGTGTATGGACTCACGAAAGGTCAGTTCTCGGCCTCCGCCGACATTGGTACCAAGGCCAAGAAAGGGGAGGTCAACCAGCAACCACCCATTGATCCGGTGCTGTTGGCGATGAACCTGGGTGCAGGCTTTGTGGCTCGCAGTTTCTCGGGTGACAAAGCCCAGCTCATACCGCTCATTCAAGCGGGCCTCAAGTATCCTGGTTTCGCACTCATCGATGTGCTTTCACCCTGCGTGACATTCAACGATCACGAAGGCTCAACGAAGAGCTACGCCTATACCCGGGAGCACTATGAGCCCGTAGTCGAGGCGGATTTCGTGCCTCTAAAAAAAGAAATCAGCACCGAGTACGGGCCTGGGGAGGCGCTGCCCGTGATGCTCCACGACGGTAGTCGAGTCGTGCTACGCAAGCTTGCCGAGGACTACGACCCCTCCGACGAGCTCGCCGCACACGACTACATGCAGCAGCATATCGCTAAGGGGGAATACCTTACGGGGCTGTTGCATTGCCGCTCCACGCAAGACTCTGAGTTCCACGCGCTCCACCAAACTCCGGAGGTGCCGCTCAATCAGATTCCCTTCAAGCGTCTCAACCCTGGGGCCCAACAACTCGGCAACTTGTTGGCGCGATACCGCTGAGTGGCCTACACTTGCGCAGTACGGCGAACGTTACGCCGCAGACATCGGAGTTCGTGAAAATGGGTAAGGGAGACAGCAGAAGTCGTCGCGGCAAGATCTACAAAGGCTCTTTCGGCAAGACTCGTCCGAAGAGCTCGGCGCGCACTAAAAAGCGTATAGTCAAGCGGAGTTCGAAGAAGTAAAACCGGGGGCCGACCCGGAAAAAATAATCGGGCTTCACAGGTTCATGAGGGCCCGCCGGCCAAAACCGGCGGGCTTTTTCATTTGCGCTTTTCGGCGAATGATATGCGATCGAGGACGCCAAGCAGTAAGGCAGACACCACGAAGGTCATATGCAAAATGACGTACCAAAAAATCTTGTCATTCGCGATGGTTCGAACATCCATAAACACTTTAAGGAGATGGATGGACGAGATCGCGACGATGGACGCTGCCACTTTGAGCTTGAGCGTACCGGCATCCAGTTTACCGAGCCAGTCAAGCTTGTCGGCATCGCCTCTGACATCGATCCTAGAGACGAAGTTCTCATATCCTGAAAACATCACCATGACGATTAGGCTGCCTACGAGCACGAGATCGATCAACGTCAAAACCACCAGTACGAGATCAGCTTCGGTCATCGTTCCGATCGCCATCAGGACGAGGAGTGCTTCTTGAAAAAACTTGACGCCAAGCGCGACCAATGCCAGCGACAATCCAAGATAAAGTGGTGCTAACAACCAGCGGCAGGCGAAAAGAATTTTTTCAAGTGTTTTTTCGATCATGGAGGTTTGCATCAGTTAGGGCGTGGATTCTACTGAAAGGTTAAAAATGCTTAGTGGCTCTGAACATTCCCTCAAAGGTTTTTGCTCTAAGAAAGACAGCCCCAGCTTCTGGAGAACTGCGATCGATCGCGGATTACCTAGTGTCGTGATACCCAGGACCAAGTGTATTCTAAGAGCCTCTCGACTGTCCTATCTGACGACTCGAGTGGCCTCGGTGACGAACCTCTGGTCCCAAAAAGCCGGCAGGAGTGCGAAGCCGATTTCCGGGTGAGGTAGCGTATCTCGCTTGACGAGGCCGTACATGCCGATGGGGATATCGCCGTCCTTTAGGCTGACCCGCAGTAGGCCATACCCGTATTGGCGATAACTCGAGAGGGGCCCTTTTCGCAAATAACGCTCGGTGTCTTGAAGACTTCGAACTCCGCGATCGCCGATGAATTCGATGAGCGATGGTTCGTTGAAGAGACGCAGGATAAAAGCTGCATAGTCCATGACCAACTCTCGAAGTCTGAGGTCATCGGTATCGAACTCAAGGGAAAGATAAGACCGTCTTTTTGCTCGGTGTCAGGTACCCGGGAGGCGATACTTTCCAACGAGCTTTTTCCGGTACTGGTCAATGCGATCGAAAGCCTCCGGTGCGAGGCGCGAGAGCTCTGTTCGATTGAGCGGTCGGTACCCTTTTGGGCCGCCCTCTTCGGGCCATTAGTGGGTGGCACCGATGACGATTTTCAAAGCCATCGGTTTTTTGGTCAGTGAGAGATCGAGAGGCATCCGATGAGACTCGGGAATGATGACGGTCGCGGGCTGAGGCTGCCATCGTGAACCCAGTGCGTGCATGACCTGATTCCAATCGAGCACTTCGATGTCATCATCGACGATCACGACGATTTAAGCGATCGCAATGACGTGAGCGATTCACTTTCCGATCTCGAGCGCTTTGCCAGGTTTTTTTTGATACTGACAAAGCAGAGCCCCGTTGCCTCGATGGGCGTATGCAACATTTTCACGTTGGGTACACAGCGCCTCATTGCATGAAGCGCCACTTGCTCGAGTGGAGCTGTCGGGAACCCTCGAGTCACACCGGTGTATTGGTTGACGATCCGAGGATTCCTGCGATGTATGATTGCCGTGACGTTCATCCAGACGTTGGCCGCCTTGAGAGCGCCCATGTACCCGTACATTTCGCCGAATGGGACTTCCGGCAGTATCTCGTGGTCGAGGGGGACTTCTCCCTCGATCACCATTTCGGGGTAAGCGGGAACGCGATGATCGTTGGTTTCAGAGCGAACCACGCTGAGCGGTTTGCCGCGAATCGCTGAGCCCACCGCGAGCTCATCGGCTTTATCACGATTCAGTGTCGATCTGGATACCACCCATGTGACGAAATCTTACCCGAGTGCGATCGAAACTCGGACCGATTTTTCGCCACGTGCTTTTGCGTTCATGAACGCTTGCCAGGCATCTTGACCCTCTTTGGGGCTGATACCGAGCATTCGCGGTCCCTAGATTCCGCATCGATAGGTCCCGAATTTTTCTGAGCTGGGCGTCGTTGGTGAACACCGATCCGGTGTTCACGTAGCTTACGAAATCCGCGGAATTTGACTGAATGAATGCGAACTTACGCAGATCAATGTCGTCGCCTGTGAGGACAACCTGCGTGCACAAACCTTCTTTACGACGGATCTCGGCGAAAGGGGCCGAGCGAAAGGCGCCGTCTTTACCGAGTTGTAGCAACTCTTCGACTCTCGCGAGCGCTTTTTTATTAAGTCGCAAAATGATCGCTCGGCGCAGGCTTAAGGCTGAAGCTCAAACACTCGGTATCCCAGTGACCAAAGTGATTCGTGATGATGGGATCTTTATGCTAAACCCAGTCGATCTTGACGTTCTCCGTGATCAAGGCGGGGGTGAAGCACATCCCGAACTTATTAATCAGTCGGTACATCAGCGCCGTGCCCTCATGTCATCTTGGTCAATGTTCCGTATGCGTAAGACTAGGCCGCACTGCTTGAGCTCTGCCATCCATTCCCGAAGATCCTCGAACGGCCCGACCTGCCAGCCGGGAGTACGTCCTATGGGCGGGGCGGTCGTTTAGGGAAACCTCCCGAGCCGCTTCGGCAAGCTTGAGATCGGCTGCGACTAACGCAGCGGCCGACAGGTCAGCGCTATTCGGAGGAAAATTACGATGCGAGAAAGGTGTCATGTTCAGTATCCCCCGATTAAACTCGGTCGCGTTCGAACGTAATACGGGGCACCGCCTGAGTAAAGCGAGCCACGGGTGCAACGACTAGTCTATGATCACCGACGTCATGGCAGGCATCGCACGAAAACCCAACCAAGCGCGCGTCACGAAATCCAAGCCGACGGGTATGACCCCTCGAAATCTGGTTGTCGTACTGGGCGATCAGCTCGATCGCTCCTCGGCAGCCTTCGATGGATTCGATCCCGCGGTCGATATCGTCTGGATGTGCGAAGCCCGTGACGAGTCGACCCGGACTCCTGTCAGCCTGCCGCGCATCGTCATGTTTATCTCGGCGATGCGCCACTTCAGGTCAATGCTCGAGAGCGAAGGCGCTCAAGTGATCTACCACGAATTGAAAGCTGGCCAGCATTCTCTGCCTGAGACGCTGCGCCGCGATGTCGCGGTCTTGAATCCACGGCGGATCATCATGGTAGAGCCGGGTGAGTGGGGTATTCGCGAGTCGGTTCGCGCAGCATGTCCCGCTGGATTACTCGATGAGCGCATCGATCGGCATTTTCTTTGCTCATTCTCGGAATTCGAAAAACATGCGCACGGCCGTAAGCAACTGCGTATGGAGTTCTTTTATCGAGAGATGCGCCGTCGGCATCACGTATTGCTGGATCGCAGCGGCGAGCCGGAAGGCGGGGAGTGGAACTACGACTCCGAGAATCGCAAGAGCTTCGGTAGAGAGGGTCCAGGGCGCCTTGCGATGCCATCGCCCATCGTATTTCCGCCAGATGCCATCACCCGACAAGTCATCAATGAGGTGAGTTCGGAGTTTCCTGACAATCCAGGACGTCTCGATGATTTCGACTGGCCTGTGACCCGCGAGCAGGCACTCGAAGCGCTTCAAAATTTCATCAAACACCGATTATCTGCTTTTGGCGATCATCAGGATGCAATGTGGACGGGTGAGCCATGGCTCTTCCATTCGCGGATCTCCGCAGCACTCAATTTGAAGTTGCTGAACCCCAAAGAGGTGATCGATCAAGCGGAGCGGGCGTATCGCAAGAGCCGCGCCCCTCTGGCCTCGGTCGAGGGATTTATCCGGCAAATCCTTGGTTGGCGAGAGTATGTCCGGGGAGTGTATTGGCATCTTATGCCCCAATACCTCGAACGAAATTCACTCGCAGCACACGAGCCATTACCGGAGTTTTTTTGGACGGGCGATACGCCGATGCGTTGTTTATCGGAGTGTGTCGGTCAGACGCTCCGCTACGGCTATGCGCACCATATTCAGCGTCTTATGGTGACGGGGCTTTTTTGCCTGATGCTTGGGGTCGATCCCAAGGAAGTACATCGTTGGTACCTCGCGGTCTATGTCGATGCAATCGAGTGGGTCGAGTTACCCAACACCTTGGGGATGTCCCAGTACGCTGATGGGGGTGTCATGGCGTCGAAGCCGTATATCGCTACGGGTCGTTATATCGATCGGATGAGCAACTACTGCTCCGGATGTCGATTCGATCCGAGCCTCGCGACCGGCGATAAGGCATGCCCGTTTACCACCCTCTACTGGGACTTTCTTCAGCGCCACGAGTCGATGCTTCGTAACAATCCACGTATGGGGCTGCAGGTTAAAAACCTCGCCAGGCTCGAGGCCGTACAGCGAGCGGCGATCAGCCGACAAGCCGAGAGGCTACGTCAGAGTCTGCGGGCACAAAGATCCTCGTCGTAATACCCTTCGTTCATGACTTCAGCGGCCAGTAATCTCTCGCAGCGATTTCCCAAAAAACGCGTCTTCATAACGGGCGCCGCAAGCGGACTCGGCTTGGCATGTGCCGAAATCCTTGCACGAGAAGGCTGGCAACTCGTTTTGACTGATGTCGATGCGGTACGCCTCGATTCGGTCGCATCCGGCTTCGTCAGAGATGGGGCTCGAGTGGCTACGGTGGCATGCGACGTGCGTGATGCTGAGGCGATCACCCGCCTCGTTGACTCCGCTGTCAAGTCGATGGGGGGTATCGACATTTCCATTCACTGTGCTGGGGTTGCACTCGCTGGACCTTTCCATGCCAGCACTGCTGAAGAGTGGGACTGGACGTTCGACATCAACATGCACGGGGTCGCCAATGCCAGTCGTGCCGTGATTCGACATATGGCCCAAGGCAAGGGTGGACTAATCGTCAACATCGCGAGTATCGCGGGCATTTGTACGGGCTCGAATATGTCGGCCTATAACGCGTCGAAAGCAGCCGTCATCGCCTTCAGTGAATCGTTGATGCAGGAATACGCCGATTACGGCATTTACGTCGTCGTTGCGATGCCGGGCTTTTTTCGTACTCGGCTCATCGAAACTGCCCGTGGTCCGGAGCGAGCGATCAAGGCCGCCGGACGTCTCATCAATGAATCAGGGCTCTCTGCCGACGAAGTGGCAGAGCAGATGTTATCGGCAGCTGCTCGAAGACAAACTCATTTCGTTTATCCGTCTAAGTACCGAACCTTCTGGCGTCTCAAACGTCTGATGCCTCAATATTTTCAGATTCTTTTTCCTCGACTCCTCAAAAGTAGATATAAATCCAGAGCTTGATCTATGCCAGTACCGTTTCATTTGGCGATCACCGTCCATGATTTACCGTCCGCCCGAGAGTTCTATGGCGCGCTCTTCGGCTGCACGGAGGGGCGGTCCGACCGAGAATGGGTCGACTTCGATTTCTTTGGGCATCAGCTGGTCGCCCATGTCGATCCTTCTCGTCAGGCATTTGATCGGCCCGCTCATACCAACAAGGTGGATGGTAAAGACGTCCCGATCCCTCATTTCGGAGTGGTGCTGGAGTGGGCGCAGTGGTATTCACTAGCCGATCGCCTTAAGGCGGCAGGCATCGACTTCGTCATCGAACCGGGAATCCGCTTTGTCGGCGAAGTGGGCGAGCAAGCGACTTTTTTTCTTTACGACCGATCGGGCAACGCACTCGAGTTCAAAGCCTTCCGCGATCCGTCTCGACTCTTTGCCAAGTAACCCGGGCGGTATCAGGTGTTCACCGAACATGAGGTGATGGCATCAGATGGACTCCGGCTGTACTATCGAAAGTATCCGGGCGATCCGCAACGTACCGCCGCACTCTGTCTTCCCGGTCTCACGCGTAATAGCCGTGATTTCGAAGAACTCGCGCCGCATATTTCCTCAAGCGCCCGTCGAATCGTCGTGACGCCCGATCTCCGTGGGCGCGGGCGTTCTGCTTCGGACCCGGAGTGGCGAAACTATCGACCCGAGATTTACGTGCGTGATGCGCTCTCGGTGCTCGATAAAGCCGGGTTGTCACGCGTCATCGTCATCGGTACGTCGCTCGGCGGTATCGTCGCGATGCTACTCGCCAGCCTCTACCGGGCTCGAACTGCGGGACTCATCCTCAACGATATCGGACCGGTGCTCGATGTTACCGGAATGGTTCGTATCGCAAGTTCTGCAGGGACGGCCCGCGCGGTCTCAAGTTGGGCTGAGGCTGCAGCTGATGCCCGCGCAGCCAATGTACAGGTGTATCCCGACTTCTCAGCTGCAGACTGGATGACATTCGCACACCGGGTTTATCGACAAGAAGCCCCAGATCGAATTATCCGCGACGTCGATTCGAATGTCGGGCGTGCGGTGCGAGAATCCGTCGGCGTTCCGACCGACGCGGTCCCGGATTTCTGGAGTGCTTTCGACTCGTTGAGTGGGCTACCGATTCTCTGTCTACGTGGCGAGCTTTCGGATTTGCTGTCCTCCGCGACCGTTGCACGTATGGTCGAACGGCACACCGGTATGCGTTCGATCGAGATTCCGCGCCGGGGCCACGCCCCGACCCTCGACGAGTCGGACAGTCGCGCAGCCATCGACGCGTTCATCGAACGACTTTAGTCGGTGTCTCGATCTCCGACGGGACGTGAGCGGTTCCGAGCGGTCGACACCAGAATCGAAACGGCGAGGATGGTTTCGATGATGCTGGGCGACCAGCTGATCGGGAACCGCCCACTGAAGGCTTCGTTGAGCCAGACCATCTAAAGATTGACGAAAACCAAAGTGCCGTCGAGTCCATACTTTAAGAATAAGAATGCTTTCACCATGCTCCGCAGTACGAAGAGGAGGGAGAACAGACCGATGATAGCGAAGATGTTAGATATGAATACGACAAATGGTTCATTGATGAGCTCAAAGATAGCGGGGGCCAAGTCAATGGGGAAGATGATGTCACTGAACTCGATGAAAAAGCGAGTTTGACAAAGAGTGAGGTCACCTAGGTTTTTTCTATAGATCTCGACTCAGAACTTATCGCCATGAAAAGTGGGAGTGACGGGAAAATTTTTTTGACCCCTAAGATAATGGGGTTACACGATGGATCGAAGGGCTTTTCAGGTAGAGAGAGGATCGTGAATCCGGCGAGAATTAATAAGATGCCGAAGATCACGACGATCTACTCGTACGGCATCAACACTGAGCCGAGAGTAATGAAGAGCGTACGAAAGAGAATGGCGCCCATGACCCCGTAGAGAAGCACCTTCTATTGAAACTGCGGCGGAGCTACGAAATACGAGAACATGGTGGCGAGAACGAAGACGTTGTCGATGGCGAGTGCGTACCCGACTACATGGCCCGCGAGAAACTTGAGGAACGTATCGCGAGCGAGCTGCGTATGGTCGAGGCCGACTAGATCTGGCCGATTCGGCAGCTCGTACAACAAAAACTGATAGAGCCCGTAGTTGAGGGTGAGGGCGAGCAGAATAAAAATGACACTGCGGATACAGGCCTCCCGCAGGGTCGGTAATGTACCGGGCTTGCTGAACACACCGAGGTCGAAGGCGAGAATGGCGAGAAGCGCCACCACGAATCCGATATACGCGCACCAATATTGGGCGAAGGGCAGCAGCAGGATGTCTTCCATGAACGTTTTCCTTAGGGGCGCAGAGTGGGCGCCGAGACCTAAGGGCGGCGGGTTTTAGCATCGGCTAGACTCGGTATTGGGGGGGAGGTCCATGTCCAATAACACCATCATCATTGCCATCATGGTCCTCTACATGGGGATCTGCCTGGGCTTAGGCTTGATTGCCTGGCGCCGGACTCAAAACTTAGGCGACTTCATCTTGGGCGGCCGGTCTTTGGGCAGCTGGGTGACGGCATTGAGCGCCCAGGCTACTGATATGAGCGGTTGGTTGCTCATGGGTTTGCCGGGCCTCGCCTATGCCTCCGGATTCGATGGAATCTGGCTGCTCCTCGGACTTGCCGTCGGAACCTGGCTCAACTGGCGTTGGATCGCTGTTCCCTTGCGTGAAGCAACTGAGCGTCTCAGCAATTCTTTGACGATTCCCGATTATCTGGAGCGCCGGTTTCGGGACGATAGTCGACTTCTACGCAGCATCTCGGCGATTTTTATCTTAGTTTTTTTCGTTTTTTATACGAGCTCAGGTTTCGTCGCAGCAGGACGACTTTTTGAGTCGCTTTTTGGATTGTCCTATGTCGAGGCCATGTTCTGGGGTTCGATCGTCATGCTGACGTACACCTTCTTGGGCGGTTTTCTCGCGGTGAGTTGGTCCGATGTATTGCAAGGTACGCTCATGTTCGTGGCGCTCGTCATGGTGGCTGTGCTCGGCGTAGCGCTTGCCGGGGGTTTTACGACAACGTTCGAGAGGCTCGAAACTTTAGATGCGGCGTTACTCGATCCCTTCATCGCCGATGGCGGCGGAGCGCTCGGTGTGATCGGTATCTTGTCGCTGCTAGGCTGGGGTCTCGGTTACGCAGGCCAGCCGCATATCCTCGCGCGCTTCATGGCGGCGAAATCCACGACCCACATCACGGTAGCTCGCCGAGTCGCAATGACCTGGGTGGTCATCGTCATGGTCGCAGCTGTCCTAGTTGGGCTCACGGGTCGATTGGTGCTTCCTCAACCTCTCGCCGGAGCCGATGCAGAGAAAGTCTTCATAGGGATGTCCACTACCTTCTTGCACCCTGCATTGGCGGGTCTTTGCCTCGCGGGCATCATGGCCGCCGTCATGAGCACGGCCTCCGCACAGTTACTGGTGGCCTCTTCAGCTTTCACTCAAGATCTCTACGGGAGCTTATTCCGGTCCAGAGCCAGCACGTCTGAGCTTCTGTGGGCTGGCAGACTGTCGGTGTTGGCCATCGCGCTTTTGGCGTTCGTGATCGCGCTCAACCCAGACAGTACGGTGCTTGATCTTGTGGCCTGGGCCTGGGCGGGCTTTGGTGCGGCGTTTGGTCCCGCGATCATCCTATCGCTCTACGATTCAAAAACCACTCGTAACGGTGCGCTGGCTGGTATTCTCGTGGGTGGACTGACGGTCATTCTTTGGAAGCAGGGCGCCCACCTCGGTGGTTGGTTTGCACTTTACGAACTCGTCCCTGGATTTCTTCTGTCGACACTCGCGATTTTGGTCGTGAGCCGCCTCGATAAAAATTCCGCTCCGATGCCCGCGTGACTACGTCGATCGAAGCCAAGCTCGGCTCGGTGCGTCTCGCGCCCGGACATAGTCGCTGGAACGCGCAGACTTATCTCTTTGCCGCCTTCATTACGATCGGAATGTTAGCCTTCGTCAGCTTTATCCAGCCCTATCTGCTCAATGTCAATCTGAAAGTTCCTGCAGGCGAACAAGGCCGTGCACTCGGTACGCTCGGTTTCGTTAACGAAATCGTATCGCTGTTGCTGGTCGCGCCGATCGGCGCGCTGTCGGACAAGATCGGTCGGCGACCCGTCTATGCACTCGGGTTCGTCTGGCTTGCAGCCGGCTTTTTTCTTTATCCGCTCGCCCAGACTTTTCCCCAGCTTTTGGCCTGTGCGCTATTTTTCTCGGTGGGCGTCGCGGCTGTGGGCTGCATGCTTGCAACCGTCCTCGCCGATACGCCTCAAGAAGAATCTCGTGGGTTGTTTGTGGGCATCACGGGTTTTTGCCAAGGACTAGGGGCGACACTAGCCGTATTGGTCCTCGGCAAGGTTCCGCAGCGACTTGCCGATCAAGGGATGGATGCCGCGATGGCCGGAC
>Ga0163212_1000896_pt1 | contig 13292 bp, 4 predicted proteins | sample Malawi_45m_30L_FD_113532 | JGI IMG/M metagenome (GOLD analysis project Ga0163212, IMG submission 113532) | Freshwater microbial communities from Lake Malawi, Central Region, Malawi to study Microbial Dark Matter (Phase II) - Malawi_45m_30L | ecosystem: Environmental > Aquatic > Freshwater > Lake ...
GTGGAGGCCAGGATTTCCGATGCCCGATACGTGGTTCACTACCAGATACCGAACGGTAGTGGTGGTTTCACACACGCGACAAAGGTCTGTTATCTCAGTCAACGAACCGCTGGCAGTTTTTATCTAAGCGGTTCAGATGGACAACCTGCGTACTTCCCGATGTTCTCTGATGCAACGTATGCTGCAGGCGGAACGTATGCAAATGGGGGAGCGTACGCTGATGGAACATTCCGAGCACGGGTCGAACTCGATGCGACCACCGAGTCTCCAGCCGCAAATACCTATGTGATTGCGGATCAGGTGGAGTTTGTTCAACGACCACAAGCAGTGAAGGCTACACCGACGCTGGTTCCACCTCATGGCGGACGTAAGGTTGATACCGAGCAGGCTGGTTTGACACCGAATAACTATTTTCAGCCTTCAGCGTCAGCAACCTACTCACTCGCTGACTTCATCAATAACCCGCTTGATCCGAGCTTCACTACAGGAACAGCTACGCTTAATCCATCCAATATATCGACCATTTTTTGGGGCCCTGAATCAATCGTCCAGCCGTTAAATGGAACGACTGCTGTTGCCCCCGTGAATGCAACGAATCACCGTGCGTATCAGGATGGTACCGGTACGTTACTTCCGTTCTTTTCTCATATGCAGGTGTTGGTTCCACGAACCGACTACATTGTCGATCCTGAAACAGGTATCCCTGCAGCAAGCATCGATGGGACGAAATCCATCGAGCTCGGTTCCATCCATTCTGTGGACTGGCTGACTGGTACACCAATATGGCGTTTTCCAGACCGCTCCTACATGCCAGGTGGTTTACGAAATCCTCAGGTTGGCACCGACATCAACAGCAAGCCGGTCTACCAGGTACCGGGCATTGTTGCCTACGATGTCAACAACGATGGGACGATTGTTGATGAGGAAGTCTTCATTGGTGCCCACGGTGACAACAATAATGGTGGCATTGCTGCAAGTGTAACAATCGTTCCAGGTATCGCTGTGCGCGGTCAGGTTCAGGTACCGGTTCGAAATGCAAGTGGTGTAATCACTGGAACAACCGCTGCACCTCGCGGGCGCTACTTCGCAGAACAAACATTGCCAACGCCTGGATTTGCTCCGGTACTAAATACTGTCGCATTCATCACGGCCAACAATGGCGTCATCTACGCTATCGATCCTTATGGCAATAATGATTCCCGGTACATTCAAAATGCCGACACTACAATACTTGGAACGTATCGGTATGGCTCCACAAATGTCCTCTGGACCTTTGCCCCTGAGAGCGCTGATCGAGGGACGACGGGCGTTCGAGCGGAAACACTTGAACTTTACAATCGGCGCCTCAAGACGGAAGTTCCGGTTCCCGGTCCATACGGTAGTGCAGCGCCAGTCGTTGCATGGGCTAAGGCAGACACTGATCCGACACTAAATCTCATCAACGATGAACCACGCTTGTTCGTGGGAAATCAAAATGGCAATGTTTATGCACTCGATGCTCGTGCGGATGCAGGTGTAAATGCGGTAACGAATACGCTGGGTACTCTGCCATACCGTAAAGGGCAGCAGACGTACAACGCCAAGCACCTCTCCAATAGTCTTGTAGTCCAGACTGATGTACACCGGACTGAGCTCAAGTGGTGGTTTGAAACACTGGGGGCAATCAATGCATCTGTCGCGGTCTCAGATGTACCAGCGGTAAGAACAGCCCCCGGAACGGTTACAGGGTCGAAGGGTGTTTACGTAACGACGGGCGAGGGCCGCGTTTACGCTTTGGACTTTGATGGTCCAGTTACGAAAGCTGACCACGACCTCAATATGGTCTGGGATGGGACTGCTGGTGATTCGTTGACATCTGGAACAGCTCCGTCATTGCCACCAACGGCAGGATCCGCGGCAGCTCTGAACGACAACATTCGATTTAGAAATGCCGTCGCGGCTCTGTCTGGTGCACGTCCGGACTTTACGGAAGGTACTATTCGTCCACGGTGGACCTTTCCAATCCGGTACCGTGATATTTCCGGTACGGACAATAAACTTACGGATGCCATTGATGCATCGACTGTCTATCCTGGATTCAAGCTGGCAGAACCAAGCACGGTGGCTGGACCCATCTACACGGCCCCTGTATTGCTTGACTTCCCATTTCTGGATCCAGATACAGCAACTCTTTCCGGCGTGCGACGTTACGTTGTCGTATCTACAAATGACCTGAATGCGGACGCGCCAGACAGCCCACGTCAGGGGCGTCTTCTACTGCTGGATCAGGAAGGTGACCGTCGGGATTTTCTGACAAACCCGATGCCTACGAAGGCAACCGCTGCAGTAGTGCCTCCGGCAAAGGCTGTCCCGGCAGCTGGTGCAACCATTTATGCACAGCCTATTGATCAATATGTGTCAAAGCTTGGTGCCTTTGGTAAGGCTACGCCGGCTTGGACATACCGCCATCAGTACGATACGTATACTGCGGGCGTCCCAAGCATCGCCAAACGTAACGCGCCAGTTACCACAGGTGTAACGGGTAGCCCTGCATACCGTACACTCCCGACAGTCTTTGTTGGCGGAATCGGACGCGTCTATGCGATTGATTTGGATCCATCAACCGGACTCTTCCTGCGTTGGAGAGGCACAGCTGCTGATCAGCTGACATCTCTACCAGCAGGTGCAGCGATACCTGGAGAAGAGGGCACAACAGATCGACTGAATCCAAACGACCCGCTTAACCCGGCAAACCCACTGTTGAATGTGGGCGATCGCTTGACAAAGCGATTGGGCTTCAAACGTATTCTTGCGAGGACAGTTCCCCTTCTTGGTGACAGGTCAGCAATCGACGGCGACCTTGTGGTAACCGGCGGTCCACTCATCAACCGAAGCAATGCTGAAGCGCGAGCAGCCGGTGCAACATTGACCGGCAAAGGCGCGGGTACGACTACACCGGTTGATGTTTCTCTTACAACATCTCCGCTGCGACCAAGTGTTCCACTCATTCCAACCGATGATGCTCCGTCAAGTGTCTATGTGATGCGGTCGACGGCTACCGGCGCTTACGCTCCATTTGGCTATGACATCACATCTGTTCTGTTCGCCGATAGTGTGTTCCCAGTATTCGACTTTACAGGTATGTATGCAAACCAGGATGTTGATGATCCTCTGAGCACAACCCGTGGAACCCTTCCTTCGACGACTACTGCACCATCACTGGCGTCGGGTACACCAGCGAATACGGCGTATCAATATCCAAGCTTGTTCGTTACGAGTCGTGATGGTTATCTCCACGAGCTGAGTACAAACCTTGAAGGTGAAGATCCTTCACTGCCATCGGTAGTAACCAATCCGGGAGAGACAACCGCTGCGCTTGGTTGGGCTACGACAGAAGACCCAGAGCGCTTCAATGATCTCCATGTCTACTTGGTGACCAGAATGGGACCGGGTGGTCAGGGAGCGGGTATCACAGCAGTGACGAACGCGTACTTCCCAGGCCGCGATTCAGACTACGCAAAGTCCCGAGGGATTCAGCAGAAGTTAAGAACGGATGGAACTGCGTACTTCCGATTTTATCCACCACTGGAACCAACGGTAGTTGCCCAAACGCCAGATTACGGTGATGGACCTCGACCACATTTGAAGCCACGTGGACTGTATCGGCAGCTGGTATCAGCGGTCTTTTTCCCGAAGGATACACATACTGGAGCAACCGGCTTCCCATTGGATCAACGTGGTCTGTTCTACGACAAGAGATTCCGTACTTCTGCAGGCACCAACGCGAACGAAGGTGGGCTTGTCAAACTGCCAGGCTACTCTGCTATGGGAGAAGTGACAGGAGCGGCATCGTTCAATCCACAAGGCCCTGAAGCAGACAGCGAGCGTGCGGCTGCAAACGCATCTCTTGCACCAGGGGTCCTCGCTGCGCCAAGTGCCAACGTAAATCCAAGTGGTCAGAATGCCACGTGGGTGTATGTCGCCGGCGATGACGGTCTTCTTTACGCATACACACCTGTTTATGCAAAGCGTCTAGGTGGAATCGCATCCGGATTTGTCGGCGGAACCATTGTTCGTCGCAATGATCCTGGTGAGGGGCAGGTCAAGGTTGACATCTTCGATGCCGCAGACTTCCAAACTTTGTTCGCCGCAGCACAGAGTGGGTCGCCTCTGCGACCTCGACGTGATGGTGAAGCAACGACGGCACCGAGCACGAGCAATATCGTTTCGCGAACGGCAAAGGGTAAGCGGCCATTCTTTGAATGGGGCGAGTCCATCCCAATCATCATTTGGGATGTAACCGTTCGAAAGTCCTTTGACTCTTCTACTCCACCTCAATCGGTCCCTAACATTCCGGCCAGCTTCCAGGTCACCGTCAGGCTAACGCCGCGTGGTGGGAACTCAATTACACGCACGTTGAATTTGGCGATGGCAGGACCGTCCGTCGCTGTCTATCCATACGATCGCGAGTACACCGTTCCGCCAATCGACACCCCTGCTGGTCACTCACCGGCTGCCCTTGGTATGGCATTTGCCGATTTTCGAATTGATGGAACAAGCGGTCTTCCGATTGCTCCAGGTACGCCAATTGATGTCCAAGTAACGGTTGGTCCTCCGCTTACGGTTCCTGGCTCTGACCCAAGAACAGGCCCACAGGTAATCGTGCAGATTGTTGGCGGCGCATTCGAAACACAAATCATTAACCGAACCAATCCGCTGTTCTGGGCAGCTAACCCGCTCGGTGTTCAAGGGTTCCTTATGGATACCGTGAGCACCCCAAATGGAGTTGCACCGGTTTCAGTTGGCAAGGTTGCCGGTGACCCGCCAGCTGGTGGAATTGGTCCATTCCGTACTGGTGACAATGCGAAGACTTTGTATCCATCTGCTGGAGCAACTCTCGTTGATCCGGATAAGGCTGGCTCGGAATATAGTCAGGCACTGGGGAACGGTAATGTTATCGAGAGAATCGATGCTGACCAGTTCCTCCCGGATGGTCTTGGTGGTCGACGTCGAAATACACGCTTTGGACTTCGCTTGCGGGATGCATCCGGCGCGGATGACCTCTCCTACTATGTTCCAGTTGCAGCGAGCGCAGGATATATCAACCATGGCCGCACCGGTTCATCGGATGTCTCTGCGAATCAGCGGAACCTTCGAATTGTCAACCGCTCTTTGATGGGGTCGCTCACCAATGTTCGTGCTGAGGTTCTTGATGACCTTATCTGGAGATGGTGGCCGGGGAACCTTCCGAACGCGGATGCTGGAACAGACAATGTCCGACGCACGCCGATTGGTATGGGACCTGATGGTCGTATCAACCCGTTACCATGGGAGACCGTTGTGACAGAAGCACAGCCGTGGAAGCGAAAGGCGCTAACGGCTGCAACCGGGTCCGTGATGGCATTGGGGAACCTTAGCCCTGACTACACAGATATCAGTGCTGCGTCCGCATCCAACCAGGGGCGACAAGTGGTATCGATTGTCATCAACGGTACTGATGCAGTTACTGGCGGGGCATCCGTGATCGCCGGTGGACAAGATCTTCTAACGAATACGAACCCAGGCTATGTAGTCAATCCACTTGGTGGATTGGCAGGTTCATCGGCTGCCATCAATGTCAAGGTGCCGAAGTACCAACCAGCAAACCTGGTAGCAATGCACTCGCTGACATCAACCTATGAGCTGCCAAGTAGTCTCGATGGGGCAACCGTAACGACAGCTGATGGCCGCGTTCAGCTCCCCCGTGGACTTGCGAATCGTGAATTGCGTAAGTGGACGGGCGGCAGCTTTAACGGCGAGAAGGCAATCACACCATTTGGATACACCAGTCGGGTCCGGATGTACGTTGATGCAAATGGCAACGGTATCTGGGATGCTCAGAATGGTGAAGAGCCATACCGTATCGTTGAAGTTTGGATGGGCGTTCCGGTCGACATGGGGCTGCGTGCAGCCGAAACTCCCGTTGATCTAGGTGCACTTCCAGGTGGCTTCGGCATTCAGAATGGAGTTCTCGGCTACGGTGGCACAATTCTGAGTGGTGAGCAGGCAGGATTTGCTCCTCCGCCGCTTCGTGCTCCGTATGCACCATTCTTCCGTCCGGTAACGATTCAAAACACAGGAAATGTCAACCTGTGGAACCTCCGTGCTTCTCAACGCATTGAAACCCCAGGGACAGCGACGCCTGGTGCCGGGACCAACTCGTATCTGTTTGGGATGCGCAGTGAGCTCGTTGATCCGCGCTTTGGAATCCTTGCTTTTGGCGCCGATCCCAACGGAAACCTTCCTGTCGCCAACCTGATGCCGCAGGTTGTGACATCATTGGACAAGACCTTTGATGCTGCATGGCTTCAATGGATGCAGACCAACCCAGACCCAGTCTTCCGCGCAACGATGGACTATGACCTTGGTGGCCAGACCGTCTTCCAACGGTACTACCAGCCACTTGCCGGTCGCCATACGCTGCATAAGGCACAGCCAAATGCTGCTAACCCATCCGTGCTTGGTATTCCTGACCTTCCAGGTGCACAGAATCTTCTTCCATATGGATATGTTGCGCCGGAAGCTGCAAAGCCGATGGTGGGGATTGCTGTTCCACATGGTACGCCAACGGGTGTGTATTCAAGCCGTTATGCAAACCGTAATGGCGCGCCGCCTCAACTGGGCATTTTTGAAGATCACGACACCGATCCGACACGAGGCTATGCAGCTGTTCCTGTTCTGCAGGCGGATGGCAGCATCTCGATTGCAGGACCAACGTATCGTGGAATCAATGGTGTTGATAACAACCTCAACTTTGTGTACCCGGGTGCACAACCAATCTTCCCTGTTGCTGGTGAGACCGTTCTTCGTGGGCGAACAGGTATCACAAATGCAGCCGGTGCGGTAGTTGGAGTTGAATATCAGCCACATACAAACCCGGCGATGGAGCTGAAGGTCACCGTTACTGAGAGCTCGATAACCGGTCAGGTACCTGACTTTGACTTGAGTGCTCAGGTTGCTAATGGTCAGTTGCCGGGCATTGACGTATTCCCGATTCTGGATGCCGCCCGGCGCCCGGCATCAGCAATCAGCCCCGCTACGTACCGCTCGGCAAATGGACGTATTAACGTCTACTTCTCCCGTAACGCTGATGCGAATGGACTGGCGTTGACAAATGTCGGTGACCCGGTGAAGTTGTTCCATTCACACATGAATTGGAACCCAACACTTGGCACATTTGTGGCCGCCGACTTTGGCACTCCTGTTGCCGATCCGTCGTTGAATACTGGACGCTGGTTTACAGCTCCGGCAATCATCAATGGAACAGCAGATATTCGTGAGAGTAACACGGCACCATTTGTCCTCCATACTGCCCCAACGCAAACGAATGCGCTTCTAGTTTGGGCGAACAGCCGCTTTGCGTCTGGCGGAGACATTCTCGATACGATTATGTTCTCTCGTCTGGATGGAAACGGAGTTCCAGCCACAGTGAGCCCATGGTTTGTCAACGGTGATCCTGCCGTGCGTCGATTCAGTCCAAAGGTCGCATTTGATTCAGGCACTGGAACATCGATGCTTGTCTTCCACGGAGGAGTTCCTGGGAAGTGGCGGTTGATGTATTCTGGTCGGTCGGCGGATGGTGCCGGTGTTCCAACGGATACAGCTCCGGATGGTTCTGGTCGTCAGCTTGGCGAACAGGTCCTGACGCTACCTGATTCGATTGTCAGCGCCAGCGAGCCGTTTGCAACCTTCCGACGGATGGTTCGACACAACAATGGTGCATCACCAGTTCTGGATGTCGTTTTCACAGGAACGGTTCGTACGGATGCAAATCCTGACCTGTATATGGCCCGCTATCTGATGGTTGGAAATGGTCGACGTTCGCGCTTAACGCCTGCAGACCTTCCTCAGATTACAAATGAACTTCTGGTTCAGGAAGGCCGCGAGCTGCTCTGGAAGGCACACCATATTGCGTGGACGAGCAATCTTGATGATCAGGCATCCCTGCCGGTGGTCCGAGTTGCAAAGGCCGATGGAACAGCTATTACGACGAATGCCGCACGATGGCAATATGATTCAGCAACCAAGGTTCTGTATCAGGCCATCGCGCAGCCAAGTGGTGTTCTCTACATCTATGTGGATGCAACCGCTGGTGTATTACGCTTCCGTGGTGTGGGAACGCCTACGAGTCGTGATCAGGTGTTTGCTTCCTATCAGCCAAGGCTTTATCGCCTCACTGCTGATGATGCTGCAGACACGGGTGTGACGGTAGTCAATGACAGTCGGACGCTTGTTGCCGGTACTGGTACGTACAGCGGTATTGTGAGACGGCCGAACACAACGAGTATGGGTGCTGGACGATCTTGGTTGGTCTGGCAGAAAGGCGCGGAGCCTGGGCGCCCGGCAACGCTTTACATGAGTACACGCCGGGTTGGCATCGACCTACGTAGTCTGTCACTACCTGTTGCACAAAGACTCGATCGAGAAGAAACAGTTGGTCTGGAGGCCCCTTCGGCCCCAGGCGCAGCTCAGTTCCCGTCGGTGGCATCGGTTATCGTAGCCGGAGTAGGTGTGGTTCCATTTGACATTGATGTGCTGCGTGGGCGGGTATTCGTAGATGCTACTTTAGAAGGGCAACTGATAACTGTGACCTACGCTGCGACAAACGGTAATGCAGTTACGAATCGTGTCGCTGTCGCTGTCCTGTCACAGATTGAGGAACTTGGTGGAACGGAGAGCTCAACGGGTACTGTCCCTAGCGGGCCGCAGTCAATCGGACAACAAGTCCCAATGCAACGTACTGTGAATGAGGGGCAAGTGTCTGCCTTCCTTGATCTCTTCAATGCAACGGCAGGCGTAAACCGTATAAACGGACCAGCTCCTAGTGGAGATCCTACGCTTGAAGCTGGAAGGTTGTGGATGTTCTGGACGAGCTCACGGGGGCGTTTGGCTAAGCCTGGCGCGGACGGACTTGTCCTTCCAAGTGGCTTTGACATCCTCTACCAGACACTCGCACCTAACTTTGAGTTTCCTAGTTACCGATAGGTACGCGAGCTGATTAATCTACAACGGCCCCTGATTCAGGGGCCTTTTTTTGCCCCCACTCAATCACAACCCCATTGGCTACATTGGTCTGTGAGGCATTCCTGGGGGCTTTTGGCATCGCATGACATTCGCGATTTACGTATGATGGCGGAAAGGTGGACTTAAATGTGCGGACGGTATACAGTACGGGCAACGCAGAAGGATCTGATTGATCACTTTTCAGTGCAAGGGGTGATATTCGGTCATACCGAGCGCTATAACATCGCTCCGACACAGGATGTTTCCGCCATTACGGCATTGGAACGCCCGGAACACCGCATTCTTGAAAAGCTACGGTGGGGATTGGTGCCATTCTGGGCAAGGGACACATCGATGGCATCCCGTATGATCAATGCCCGAAGTGAAACTGTCTTTGAAAAGCCTGCATTCCGCGGGGCGATCCGCTCGCGTCGCTGCCTCATTCCGACAAGCGGGTTTTACGAATGGCACCAGAAGACTAAGGTTCCGCATCTGATTTCGTTGAGCTCGGCTCCACTGTTTGCCTTTGCTGGTCTCTATGAGGAGTGGACCGCCCCAGATGGCTCGCCGCTACGATCGTGCACCATATTGACAACAGAGGCCAATGATGCAATCCGTGACATTCATGAGAGGATGCCTGTTATCATTCATCCCAGCAACTATGGACTCTGGCTGGACGCCAGAATAAAGACAAATCTTGAGCTTTCACAACTATTTCATTCATGGTCGGATAGCGACACAGTTGTGTGGGAAGTCTCGAAGCGCGTTGGTAATGTCGTAAACGATGATCCACTCCTAATGGAAAAGGCAACACTGCTGTAATGCAAATTCGTAAGCACTTTGCCTAATGCCCTAAGTGTGGATGTATGGTCGAACCATCCGACAATCAAAGACTGTTTCGCTGCACCCACTGTGACTTCACGGTCTACTTTAATGTAGGCGCAAGTGTTTCAGGCATCTGCACGCGTGATAACGGCGATGTATTGCTTCTAAAACGTATGCGTCCTCCCCGTGAGGGGACTTGGACACTGCCGGGAGGCTTTGTTGAACCTGGTGAGTCTGGGACAGCGACGCTCCAACGGGAGATTATGGAAGAAACCGGGCTTACACCACGTAGTCCAATTCCACACTCGGCGTTTCCGAATTCCTATAAGTATGGCGGGATTTCGTATGAGACTTTTGATTTGATCTATACATGCCAAGTCGCAGGAGCACTGTCACTGGATGGAACGGAAGTCGATGCGCATTGTTGGTTCGCTCCTTCGGAGCTGGCGAGTATTGATTTAAGCTTCCCATCTCTCAGGAGCGCAGTAGACCTGTATGTGTCGCAACTAAAAATCAAGACAACGACTGATTGAGTTTCCTGGGGTCGGTCTTCGAAATTATCTCGCTGATACCGGTTTTGTTAAACCCCTTGAATCCATCCCAGCGCTGGAGAATTTCCAAGTGCGAACCCGGTGCACCGTTCATCTTGAACTGCTCGGCTGTTGCGTGATCTAAGAGTTCATCACGAATGAGCCGGTCCAGACGACCAGCGTCAACTGTCCATATCTCAGCCGATGTAAAGGCTTGCCAGAGGACCTCAATATCGGTGAACGGATTCATGACGCTACCACCATCCTTGATATAGGAATCACGCACGACTGTATGGATAAACTCTGCCTCTAGGTGGTGCATTCCCGCTAAACCAATTGCTCCTCCATGGAGGGCGCACCAAAGTCCGATGGTGCCGAGTTTGTCAGATGGGGGAAGCGCGGTGATACCGAAGTCCGTATTCAGCTCATCGGCAGTAATATCAACATCGGCAAATATCACGACGCGACTCACCGGATGCTCGGCTATCTGGGCTCCCCAGCCAGCATCTTCACCCGCATAAAACCGCTCGCGGAGAGTAAATCCCATGCGCAAGAACAACTGGATCAGACCCTGAAAGGCCTCGCGGCTGGAGCGGTACGTGTGGTGGTCATGGTTTGACCAACCAATGCCAATCGAATCCTGCCTTGACTTTTGCCAGCGGCCGGCAGCATTACGCGACATCCAGTACTCGCGTTCAGCAGCAAAAAACTCATCAACAGCACGCCCAGTACCGACGAGGGCCTCGGCTGCGATGAACGCCTGTAGTGCTCCGCGGGTGTCAGATAGGTCATCTCCAGTACGGGAGCGATCTCGAAATATGCATCTGGTCTGAGCCAATGCTTCAGCGTAGGATTCAGGATGTGAAATCACAGAATAGCCTCGCGTACCAGAGCGCTGGACGAGGTAGCAACTGGAACCAGTGACCAGTTCATCTGTGAAGCGGAGATCTGCATCAGTGGTCCCATAAACGGCTACGTTGCGTAGGTTATTTGCTGCCAGAAAGTCCTCAATGGACTCAACCCGAAGATAGAGCTTGCTCGTGGTAGCCACCGGACAAACCAGAACACTTGGAAGCTGAGCATCTGGGCATGCAAAACCGAGCTCAGCCACGGCATCCTGGCGGACATACCCAGCATTTGTCCAATCCTGACGGAAATGATCACTTGGGACAACGATGAAGTCGACGATTGATGCAATGTCAACACCGACATTTGCGAGCCTTGTTGTCAAGAGGTGTACAAATGGATGGTTGTCTACCACCGTTGAGATTACGTTCTTTACGACGGCTGCCGCTCCTATCCGGCGGGGCCATGGGCTGATTTTGTCGAGGCCATCCATTATTGGCATCACTCCATAAGTGCGTACTAGATTCCGATAATCATACTCCATTGCACCGTTTGACCAAAACCATACATCCACAATCACCTCGGCGTATAACCAAGAGTGCTTTCGTTGTGTATAATGCACCATCCGCACCGTAGCGGTTTTGCTGGTGCGTGCTTGTTTTTAGGAACCGAAAGGAAGTCGGGCGGAATGAATCCGATGCGCACTCCTCGTTTGTTTGGACATCATATGGTTGCTGCAGTTGCAGCGACTGCCTTGGCGGGCGTCCTGATGCCATTTGCTACTGCTCAAGACGGTTCACAGCCGGTTACCTTTACGCTGTACAGGGGTGAAGGTGATTCGGGCAACATTGCACTGAGCTCTTGGGGGTCTGGTAAGGCTGAACCAACCACTGAGAATGTACTCCTTGGTGATGCAGCTATCAAGGTCACCACTCATGGTATGTACCAAGGCGGGCGAATTGATTTCAAGTCGCCGGTTGACCTCGGTGCGGCAATCGCGAACGGACGAACCTACCTTCGCATGATGGCCCGCTTTAACTCATCTTCTGGTTCCAATGTTGGAGGCTTTCCTGGCGGTGGCATTCCCGGATCCAGTGGCGGGTCTCCCGGTGGCAACGGTGGTGATGGTGGTGGATTTTCCTCTACTGGATCGCTTGCGAACACAGCTCCCTTTGAGCGAATGCGCTTCATTTCCATTATGGCAAATGGCGATCGCTACGAGCTTGTCCGTCCGCTTGATATGAAACCAACCGAAGATCCGGATGCATATCTTCCGGTGAGTCTACCGATTGCCAGTATCTTCAAGTCTGCGAAGAAGCGCGTCTCTGGTGATGGGGCAAAACTGAAGAGTTTTGTCATCTGCGGTGATAAGTATCAGCAGTTCCAGATTGGTGAAATTCAGATTGTTACGGATGAAACAGACATCTCAGTGAATCCATTAGAAGACCAGATTGCCTTCATCAATAACGATGTCGTTTTCTCTGGTGATGCGGAGGCTGGAGACTCCAACCTTAAGTTTTCTTGGGATTGGGATGCCCGCGATGGTATTCAGGAAGATACCGTTGGCCGAAGCGTTACCAAAGTATTTACCCGTGCTGGTAAGTATGTCATCACGTTGACTGTCTCTGATGTTGATGGTTTGAAAAAACCGCAGTCGGTCAAACAGGAACTGGATGTCGCAAACTAAGCGATCTCAACAGCAAGAGGAAGCCGCCCCGGGAAACCGACGGCGGCTTCCCGCTATTTTGGCTGCCTTACGCCCGAAGCAATGGGTCAAGAATGGACTTGTAGGCGCCGCTGCACTTTTCACATCGGACAAGCCAAGAACCCTCAATGACTACATCCCTTTGATGGTTGCCATTATTGTGTTCTGTCTGGTCTCTGGATGCACTTACATCATTAATGACATCCGGGATGTCGATAATGACCGCCAGCATCCAAAAAAGAAACTACGGCCGATTGCCAGCGGAGAGCTACAGATTCCCACCGCGCTCACATTCAGTTTCATTGGAATCCTGACCGGCCTAGCAGCCGCGTTTTGGGTTGGTCCCAAGTTTTTTGCCGCTACAC
>Ga0163212_1000897_pt1 | contig 13288 bp, 12 predicted proteins | sample Malawi_45m_30L_FD_113532 | JGI IMG/M metagenome (GOLD analysis project Ga0163212, IMG submission 113532) | Freshwater microbial communities from Lake Malawi, Central Region, Malawi to study Microbial Dark Matter (Phase II) - Malawi_45m_30L | ecosystem: Environmental > Aquatic > Freshwater > Lake...
CTTTTAGTTTGTCTGCTGGATCGGCTGTCTTTTGACTGGCTGGAGCTGGCTTTCCTGACGCAGCAGGAGCAGCCGGTTTAGCTGGGGCTGCTGGTTTAGGAGCCGGCGCTGGATTTTCTTTCGCCGCCTTTGCCTTTGCAACCGCTTCGCGTTCAGCAACCGTCTCTTCTTCCGAGCGCAATGCACGTACGAGAATGCCTAGCTTTTTGGCAATCTTAGTTGCGGCATCAGGGGATAGACGTTGCGTGGGACTGGCTTTTGTGATTCCGAATCCAACAAGGACTTCGAGAATCTTTGCCGCACCCACACCAAGCTGGTCTCCGAGACCCTGTACGGTTACGTTAAACGGTACGGTTGGAGCCGCAGCGAGTGCAGCATCCTTAGCGGCTTTGAGTTCCGCTTTGACTCCAGCGCGAATCCTTTCAGCGGTGATGTCATCGATGTTGCCTGATGGCGAAAGGGTTCCAAACCCTTCCGTCTCAAGCATCGCGATGACTTCCGCGTTGCTTCGCTTTACTTCTTTGGCCAGATCGTAAATTCTGATCGGCATAAACACCTCTTCCCGAATGCGTCAGTGGCTCATAGGACGCTCCCCGGTCACATAGAAATTGAGTTTATTGCACATTACGTAGTACAACCAACGCTGATGCAACCTCTTATGGTACCGCATCGGAAAGGGAGTTTACGGGAGATCAAGTTGAGGGATGAAAAGTCGTGGTCAGGAGCTGCTGACTTTTTTGGATGAACATTCGGTGTCTGGCATCTCGGCAGGTTGAGTCGCTCTTAAATATTCGCGGATTTCCATCTCCATTGCAGCTGGCACCTGACATTTGAGCGTACGTGCTAGTCCACCCTTTTTGAATGCAAGCGTCAGGCAGGCATCCGATGCGCAGAGATATGCCCCGCGTCCTGCACGCTTACCGGTCGGGTCAAGGGCAACACCTCCTGCATCCGGTAAACGAACAACGCGCACCATCGACCACTTGCCATCTTTTGAACGGCAGGCGGCGCAGGTGCGCGTCGGTTGCGTTCGCGTTGATGTCATTTCGTAGGCACGCAGTGACTAGTCTTCGTCTTCGTCATCATCAAACCCAGAGAGGTCGATAATCGAGTCATCCTCATCCTCGGTCTCAACATCTTCAAGCTCGATAACTTCTTCCGACTCTTCCTCTTCATCTTTGATGGCAGGCTCGGCCTCAACAACTGGCGTCAGATCGATGACTTCTTCTTCGTAAATGTCATCATCTTCGTCGTCTTCTTCATCGTCGTCATCAGGGAGGTCCGCGATTTTCTTGGTTTCGTAGATGTCATCTTCTTCGACTTCTACTTCTTCAATCGGTGCCACAGACTCCGTGAACTCAGGGATATCACCGGCATGCAGCTGGGACTCCGAGCGGATATCAATCCTCCAGCCCGTCAGCTTGGCCGCCAAGCGAACATTCTGGCCTTCCTTGCCTATGGCAAGGGAGAGGTGGGCATCCTGAACGATTACCAATGCCGCCTTGTTAATTTCATCCAGGCGGACTTCAACGACCTTGGCCGGAGAAAGCGACTCGATAATGAACTGGCGTTGATCAGGGGACCAGCGGACGATGTCCACCTTTTCGTTGCGTAGCTCATCCACAACAGCCTGTACACGTTGACCGCGATGACCGACACATGACCCGACGGGATCGTAGCGGTCATCTTTAGCGGCAACTGCAATCTTAGAACGCTGACCCGGGTCACGGGCAACGGACTTGATAATCACGTGACCGGACTCAATTTCAGGAACCTCTAGCTCGAAGAGGCGGCGCAGCAGCGATGGGTGTGAGCGCGAGACAATGATCTGCGGACCGCGTGGACCCTTACCAGTCTTGCGGACATCCACAACAAAGAACTTCATCCGGTCGTGAAAGCGATACTGCTCACCGCGGGTCTGCTCGAGTCCCGGGAGGTAAGCTTCCATCTTGCCCAGTTGGTTTCCAAGCTGAACAACCAGATCGCCACGATCGCGGCGGGAGATGGTGCCGGAAATGATGTCGCCAATCCTGTCGACGTACTCATCGTAAACCTTGTTGCGCTCGGCTTCGCGAATCTCCTGCATCAAGACCTGACGAGCAACCTGAGAGGCAATACGTCCACCCATTCGATCGACTTCACGGTCCGAAAGCACAACCGGGACACGGTCGCCATAATTCGCTTTCGGGGAGATGGCACGGGCATCGGCAAGCGAAATCTCGGTGTGAGGATTATCTACATACTCGGAGACCCGCACGACACGGCTGATGCGAAATGGGGAACCGCCCTTGCTGGAGGTTTGCTCAACCTTGAGTGTGACTTGGTCATCCTCGATGTTCAGGCTGCGCTCATAGGCTTTAGCCAGCGCAACCTCGAGGCAGCGGAGCAGGGAATCGAATGGGATTTCCTTCTCACGCTCAATCAACTTCAGGGCTTCATAAAATTCTGCATTCATCTTCTATTTCCGCCAATCCAGCATCAATAAAAAAAGCGGGCCAAACGGCTCGCTTCACAATTACGCGCTTCCGCGGCTGTGAACTATCCAATCATCACAACCGGTTTAGTATATCGCCCGCCTTTTAGGGCGTGCAATGCGGGGTTCGCGGATGCTTCGTAGTGCATAGCCGATGGAAATAAGCTAATGAGCGGCGATTGAAAAGAGTAGCCCTGCGATGCGTTCATCTGCATCCAATATTGCACTTCCGCGTGCCGCCGCCTCCATTTGAACCGTCCGTCCGGGAGCATTAACAATGGCATATAGCGCTGCAAGGAGTGACGGCCCGGTGCACTCAGCCTGCCGGACGATCACAGCCGCTCCAAGGGATGCGCTACGCTCGGCGTTTCGCAGTTGCTCATCGCGGCTACTTGGTTCAAGCGGGACAAAGATCATTGCTTTACCCAGAATTAGCGCTTCGTTCACGGTTCCAGCGCCTGCCCGCGCGATGACGACCTCCGCCGCTGCCCACGCATCCGCCATGGCATCCGACTCCAGAAATGCACGTATAAACCAGCGCTCCCTGACTGCAGCCGGTTGTGCATCGCGTGCCTCGATAAGGGATCCGATACCGTGCTTGCCACACTGATGAATCACAAAGTGTGTTTTTGTTAGGTCCGCAATCGCATCAGCAACGGCAGTATTAACCACGCGTGCGCCTTGTGCACCGCCTGTCACGAGAACAACTGGAGTGTCAGCTGGATAGCCAAAGCGCTTCACCGCACTTACGCGGGTGCCTTCCAATATCTCCTTGCGGATTGGGTTTCCGGTCACGACAGCGCGATTCCTAGCACTGGCCGGTAGGTCATCACGGGCGATATCGCAAGAGAGCGCAACGGTGTGTGCGATGGCGCAGCAAATACGGTTTGCGAGACCAATGGTTGTTGTTTGCTCGTGAATGAGTATTGGGATGTTGAGCAATCTGGCGGCAATGCTTGCCGGGACTGCAACGTAGCCACCTGTAGAAAGGACAGCATCCGGTTTAAAGGCCCGCAGAATGCGATAGGCATCCAACAGCCCCTTCGGTACCGCAAGCATGTCGCAAATGTTTGCGATCGTGAGCATCCCGAGTAGGCCACGGGATGACCGACGAAGCTTGCCAGTGGCAATGGACTTATACACAATGCCGCGTTTTGGCACGATTTCCGCTTCCAGTCCCGTGGTGGAGCCTATGAAACGGATCTCCACTGAGGAGTCGCTACGCTTGATGGCATCGATGACGGCAAGTGCCGGAGTAAGGTGCCCTCCTGTGCCGCCTCCCGTTATTACGAACTTCATAGGATTTTGCTCACATGGAAACGACAGAATATGGTATAAAGTTAACTATGGTTAAATCGCGCGAATCGCGCTACTTAAACAAGACATCTGGCGACATTCTTCGCGCAATCCTGTCATTAGTTGGCCCTGACGGCACTGCAAGTATGTCAGATATTGCCCGCCGTAACAATACCAGTCGAGCATTTGTGACAAAAATGCTTAAGTCATTGTCCGATGAAGGCATGGTTGATTATGTTGCATATCGTGGGGTTGGGTTGACACCCGATGGCCTCCGCGTGGCAAATGAGCTCGCACGTCACCACCGGCTTTTGGAAGTTTTCCTCATTGATACGCTCGGATTTTCATCCGAAGCAGCACATGACGAAGCTGAGCGTCTCGAACATGTGATTTCAGAAGAGTTCGAAGAGCGCCTCGCAGCATTCTTGAACCATCCTACGCACTGTCCGCATGGACAGCCTATTCCTGAGTTCGATTCGATTGGTGTACAAATTGTTACGGAAGCAGGTGTCGCGGGGTGAGTCTCCCTGCCAATAAGGTCAGCATCATCCTCGCTAACTGGCGGGAAGAAATCGTCGTTGCCAGGGTCTACGATGCCCTGGCGGCGAGCGAACCGGATGCGCACCGTAAGGATCTCCTGCAGCGGATGGCGGAGAGCGAGTATGAGCACGCCAGGCTGTGGGAAGAGCGGCTCAAGGAGATTGGTGTTGAGGTTGACCATCGCACGATAGAAGCACCGCTGCGTAAGCAATTGCGAATGCTGCGGATGTTCGGTCCAGATGCTATGATTCGGCGGATCGAACATGAAGAGCGACACCATGTCGCTGAATATCAGGATCAAATTGCCCGCTTGGGAGATGAAGCCTCTATGAAAATCCTCGAGCTGGTTATACCCGATGAAGAAGTTCACGCGCAGAAACTACACATCATGGCGCATCAGGCTGAGACTGGGCCCCGGTCGCGGCTGGACACCCTCTTAGCTCGGGAGAAGTGGCATGCGCACGGTGCCGCCAGCTGGATTGGGGATGCCATTTACGGCATCAACGATGGTCTTGGGGCGGTCTTTGGAATTGTTTCTGCGGTCGCCGGCGCGACAAGTGCATCTCCAAAATTTGTCCTCATCGCAGGTCTTGCGGGCATGATAGGCTCCGCCTTTTCGATGGGCAGCTCAGCATTTCTGGCAGCCAAGAGCAAGCGGGAAGTTCATGAGTCTGAAATCGAGCGTGAGCGGATGGAAATCGAGAATGATCCCGATCACGAGTGTGAAGAGCTTGAGCTGATGTATCAGCTCAAAGGCTTTACTGAACCCGAGGCGCAAAAGCTTGTCGAACGCCTGACATCGAACAAGGATGTCTTCCTGCAGACCATGGTTCGCGAAGAGCTGGGAATCAACGAAGAGCTTTTCCCAAATCCGTGGACTTCTTCCGGTGTGGCAGGACTTTCAACCGCTATTGGAGCGTTTCTTCCAATCATCCCGTTTTTCTATACATCCGGGATGCCCGCCGTTTGGCAATCTCTGATCATTAGTGTTGTCGCGCACTTTGCCGTTGGCGCATCGAAGACATTTGTTACCGGCCGTTCTTGGGTAAAACAGGGTCTTGAGATGACATTTGTAGGCATGGTTGGTGGCGCATTGGCCTATGGGTTCGGCCTGCTTCTAGGAACACACGGGGGACTCGGAGACTAAATGGTTGTTCGTGATGAGTCTTTGTCAGAAGCGTTTCGTACGGTAAAGATACCCCCGCGCTCCAGTCTGCTGCGGAAAGTCCTTGCCTTTATGGGACCTGGCTTCCTAATCAGCGTCGGGTACATGGACCCTGGCAACTGGGCGACAGACCTTGAGGGCGGAGCACGCTACGGCTATAGCCTACTGTGGGTTGTTCTGCTGTCAAACCTGATGGCGATTCTTCTTCAAACCCTCTGTGTCCGCCTTGGGTTGGTCACGGGAAAGGATCTTGCACAGGCCTGCCGCATCCACCTCAGAAAACCAGCCGCCATTGCACTTTGGCTCCTCTGCGAGCTCGCAATTATTGCCTGTGACCTCGCCGAAGTCATCGGGTCTGCGATTGCATTACAGCTCCTTTTTGGAATTCCGCTTATCGCAGGCGTAGCCATCACCACATTTGATGTCCTGATTCTCCTTGGATTATCCAAATTTGGTTTCCGTAAGCTTGAAGCCGTGGTCATCACGCTGGTTGCAACCGTTGCTGGGTGCTTTCTGTTGCAAACATTCCTCGCGAAGCCTGACTTTGGAATGGTAGCGAAAGGACTGTTGATACCAACGCTACCGGATGCCGATGCTGTCATAATCAGCCTTGGAATTATTGGTGCAACGGTGATGCCGCATAACCTCTATCTCCACTCAGCAATCGTGCAAACCCGCGCACACGAGCGAACTGCAAACGGGATTCGAGAAGCGATGCGCTTCAACACTTGGGACACCATTGGTGCACTCGGGGCGGCGTTCTTTGTAAACGCAGCGATTCTCGTCCTTGCCGGTACGGTCTTTGATGGCCGCATGGATGAGGTGCGTGAGCTTGGAGATGCGCAGAAGCTGCTCAAACCAATCCTTGGAGGCGTCGCATCGACGGCATTTGCCATCGCACTGCTCGCGGCCGGACAGTCATCGACAATTACAGGTACGCTAGCCGGTCAGATCGTGATGGAAGGATTTCTTGAATGGAAAATCGCTCCGCACATTCGACGCATTGTGACCAGACTGTTGGCTGTCGTCCCTGCGATGGTGATTATTATTATCTCAGGCGGACATGATACGACGCGGATTCTTACGTGGTCACAAGTGGTTCTCAGCCTTCAGCTCCCGTTTGCGATTATCCCGTTAATCGTCTTCACGACCAGCAAAAAGGTCATGCGTGAGTTTGCAAATCCACTCTGGATGACAGTGTTGAGTGTTCTTGCTGCATCCGTTATCATCGGGCTCAACCTCTACCTGGTTTGGGAACGATTAGGCGTGACATCACTGCTTGGGATCGTTGCTTCCGTTGCCCTATTTGCAACCTGGGTGCGCTTCGGATACAAGGAAAACAACAAGGCGTAACGTAGATGAACTGGACAGGGTTATCACAGGAAGCAATTTTGACTCGCTTGAAGGAGAGTGGGTGTCGAATCACAGCCCCACGAAAGGCTTTGGTGGCATCCTTAGCGGAGTCACAGACTCCGCAATCCGTGATTGAGCTCCATGCGGATGCAAATCGACGCATCGGTACTCCAGCGGAGCCTGAGCCGGTCAATCTCGTAACCGCCTATCGCTTCGTGAATCTTCTTGAGGCACAGGGTCTGGCACGTCGTATCGATTTTTCACAGGGCTATGCACGCTACGAGTCAATGGATGCTGATGAAAGCCATCACCATCATCATATTGTCTGTGACGAATGTGGTAAGATCGAACCCTTTGATGATTGTGCGGTGGAGGAGCTTAGCGCACGGATAGAAGCCCGGTCAGGCTTTGTCGTGATGCGGCATCAGCTTGAACTCTTTGGAAAATGTGCCGACTGTACACGGGATTCTCAGTCCACATAGTCGTAATCACACCTTCTATTGCAATTGATTTGCGTCTTGGGTAGACTCCCTTATCATGCGGTGCAACCTGTTGTCGGGACTACGGAAGTGGCGCCTTTTCGGCGTGCTTGCGCTGATGCTCGTCGCAATCACCGGTATCTCCGCAACCGTCCATGCCGTGCAGCATGTTGTCTGTGCAAATGCATCTACAATCAACCTAGGTGATTCCGAAGCGTGTGGCCTCTGTCACCTTGAATCGATTGTTTCACCAAACCAAGGCCTGACATCCTGTATCGTTCTGACGGACCTGATGGTTTACAACAGCCCATCACCTATGATTTTTACAACCCCTAAGAATGCTCTCTTCTCGCATTTACTACGAGGTCCACCGGTAAGCGCATCTTACTCATCTGTCCATGCCTGTCCGCTGCACACAAATTCGTTGTGCTCGGTGTAATCTGTCCCTATATTTTGGTGGAACTTATGTTGAACAAACGTGCCTTTACGCTCATTGAGCTCCTCGTCGTCATAGCTATCATCGCAATTCTCGCTGCGATTCTCTTCCCAGTGTTTGCCCAAGCGCGTGAAAAAGCACGCCAGACATCGTGTCTGTCTAACGCCCGACAGCTTGGTTTTGCGATGATGATGTATTCGCAGGACTACGATGAGCTGTCTGTTACTTGCGAGCATGACGTCGAGGATATCGCTGATCTCTACGCCTGGTTCGAGCCACTGTACCCGTACCTCAAATCCCGTGATGTGCTACGCTGTCCATCCATTGGAACGGCAAACCCGCAGTTCTACTTTTCGGATGTCTTGACAAACGCCAACTGGCCAGCCATCCGCACCGACTATTCCATCAACGGCTACTTTGCACACCACGTCGCGTTTGCAACTTTTAGCAGCCCTGCAGAGCAGATCATGATTGCTGAGCGCCCAACGTACTTTGGCGCGTTTGACTACCATCCATGGTCTGAGTCGGATGACCCGAACGAGTGGGAAGCCGGCTTCCTAGATGGCTCAGGCTTGTGGCCTGATGGCACCATCAACCCACAAAACCAGGGACGCCACAGTGGCGGAAACAACTACGTCTTCGCGGATGGCCATACAAAATGGCATCGGTTTACGCAGACATTGCTCCGGGGTCTGCCAGGTGCCGGTCCTGCTGGGATGCACAACCGCGACAACCTCGGCCCAGGCGACTAGAGTCTAAGTGACTAGCCTCCAAGCGGTGATGCGGGAGGCTGGTCTGCTCTAGTTCATCGACAGCCAGGTCATCCGCCTACGTCATTTCGAGTTACCTTTTTCCCGCTAGCTTTTCTGGGGGAGATATTCTTCATGTCATCTCTACTTCGCCGTGTACTCGGCGCACTGCTGACTACGCTATGCCTGTCTCTGTCTACAATTTCGTTTGCTCATCAGCTACAAGTCGAGCCAGTGGCCATCAAAATCCGACCACAAAGCAGTTTTTACACGCTTGAGTTCACCGGAAATGTTCAGGACATCACGCAAATCCCGGATGTCACAAAGGACATACAGTGTGTGCAAGGTAATTCATTCACCCCTGCGGCATCGAAGGCGCTTGAGACTTACATCAATCAACGCTTTCAAATGGGTGATGATGGAACTCCTATCCCAGGTGAGATTCAGTTGATTGAACACGAGGCGGGTCTCGATCCGACGAAGGCCCGTTTCAAGCTTCTCATTCGCTACGCACGTACTGCTGGCGGAGAAGTGAGACCGTTACAAATAGCGTCTACGCTGTTTGACTATCTCCCGAATGCAATCGCGACGATCAACGTCGCCGGCTTTCAGCGAAACCTTAAGCCCGGTGAGAGCACAACAGTAGATGCTAGCAACCTTGCATCAAACCTTTTGCGCAATGTTATCGACTTTCTTTGGCTGGGAGCCATCCATATCTGGGAAGGCCTCGATCACCTCCTGTTTATCTTTGGGTTGTTGCTCGTCGCCCCGAACCTGCGGATGCTTATCAAAGTCCTGACGGGCTTTACGATCGCGCACTCCATAACGCTGATTTTGTCTGCATTGCAAATTGTCAGTGTCCCGGCAAAGTTTGTTGACCCATTGGTTGCGGTCTCCATTATCTTTGTCGGTGTCGAAAACATCGTGGCTAAGAAGCATGAGAAACGCTTCTGGATTGCCGCGGGCTTTGGACTCATCCACGGCTTTGCCTTTGCCGGCAACCTTCGGGCGGCGGGTCTGCCGGAAGGCAATGCGCTGTTCTGGAGCCTTCTGTCGTTTAATGTCGGTGTTGAACTTGCGCAGTTAAGTGTCTGTCTTGGTGCGTGGCCGGTACTCAAGTATCTTGAGAAGTCGATGGAAAAGGGTGCCAAGCGCGGCGGGATTGCGTATCCGGCGATTGTCCGCTTTGCGAGTGGCGGCATTGCAGCGATGGGCCTCTGGCTTTTCATCAAGCTCTTTGTCGCAGCTGAATAACCGCCTTGTTGTAGGATGAACCATGCGCTCATCCGCTTTTGTATACAACTCTGCCCTCAGTTGGCGGTGGCTGGCATTTGTCGTCACCGCCATTGTCTTATTCATGGGAGCACTGACTTTTCTCTGGTGGTCGCTATTTTCCGGTATCCGGTATGACAATATCGCCCTGGTGCTCCTGATAGGTTCACTTTGTTTCTGCCTTCCGATGGCACTTGCCGCTGTAGCTCCGGCGGGGCGAGGCTGGATTGCGTCGATTTCGTTTTGTCTTGTGTGTGCAGCGGCTATGTTTGGGATGAGGCCACTTTCAATAACATTTTTGCTTTCGGCAATGCTTGGTGGTGGCTGTGCGATTCTGTTGGCGTCAGTTAAACAGCTACCGTTTGGACATTCACTCAGCCGAGGCAAGGTCTTGGCCATCGCGGCAGCGGGTGTAAATGTCATCGCGCTTGGCGGAGGCTTGCTACGTTACTTGGATATCCCGGCGTTTACTGACACGCTCCCAAGTGACATTTCAGAAATGCTTCCCAAGGACGTGGGGCTGCCGACAAAGGTAAATGTCTACGAACTTGGCGGCTTTCTCGACTCCGCGTACCTGGTTCGTATCGATGCCCCTCAAGCGACCCTGACGGCGATTGGTCGCAAGATAGGGAAGTCATCCGCCAAGTCTCCTGGTGGAAAGTTCTTTAGCTTTGCACCCTATTGGTGGCCTAAGTCGATGCCAGAGGGAGGGAAGGTTTACCGCACTGTGGAGCAGGATTTCACGACGTACCCAGGGGATGGGGAGTTCTTGACAATGCTTGTCGATCCATCCAAGACCCGGGCATGGATCCATGTGTTCCATGGCTTCTAACGAGAACTAGTGGGAGTCTGGGACATCCACTGCGGCGCCATCATCGGTGACAGGAATCCCAGGGGAAGCATCGACCATCGCTGTTTCATCGATAACCGGACCAGCAGCAGGACCACGACGTACTGCATCTACGGCGCCAGCAATCACGAGGATGCCAAACACCGGCCAGAAGACGGCTTCCGGCATGGATGGCAGGTGTTGATGCTGTGAAAGCCCAAAGAGGTGGAGCGCTTCAAAACCCAGCTTCACGCCTGCCCAACCTACGAGGAGGTAGGCGACGTTATCGAGCGATGGATACCTCTTGACGAGGCCAATCAGGATTTGAGCTGTTACGCGGAGGAGGAGCATCCCGAGGAAGCCGCCAAGATACACAATCCAGATCTTGGAACGGTTTGGGACGAGCGCAACCGCGACGAGAATCGAGTCAATTGCGAAGAACAGGTCGGTAATCGCGATCTGGACGATGGTCATGCCAAAGCCTTTATGCGATTCCATTTCTAGAACATCATCCGGTAGGCCGCCCTCACCATTTGCTTTGCTGACGAAGTGTTTGATGGTCAAAAAGAGCAGGTAGCACGCGCCTAGTCCACAGACCCACCAGAGACCAATTAGGTAGCTTGCCAGGCCAATACCAATTGAGCGAAGACCAAACGCCATGGCAAGACCTATCCAGAGTGCCTTCTGCTGTTGCTTCAGGCCTAAGTGGCGGACGAGCAACGCGATAACCAGTGCATTATCGGCGGAAAGTAGGCCTTCGAGAAAGACAAGTGAGGCGATGGAGAGCAAATCAGAAGGCGCGAAAGTCATGACGAGTCCGTCTATCCTACCACTGCAAGGACATCCTGCTGGGGTACGATAGCAGACATGAGACACCAATTGACCCGACGCACTGTCTTGCAGCTGGCAGCATCGATGCCATTGTTTGCAGTTGGTTCCTTGCTTTCCGGATGTCCACAACGGACTCAGTACACAAGCCCAAAAGGCATCGACAAGGGAACATCAGATGGATTTGGAAATGCCCGGCCAAAGCCGACAAAGGTTGGCCTCGTAACGGACATCGCCGGGGCAAACGATAAGTCCTTTAACGCGATGGCAGCCGTTGGCCTCGAGCGGGTCAAGAATGAGCTTAAGCTACCGGTAAAGATTATCGAAAGTCGCCAAAATGCTGACTATGTCAACAACCTCTCACAGCTGGCACATGCAGGTTACGAGGTTGTGTTTGCTGTTGGCTTTCTGATGCGCCAGGCAGTGAACGATGTCGCAGCACGGTTCCCGGACACGACATTCATTATCATTGATGCCGAGTCGCCATCTTTGTCGAACTGTGCGGGTATCCAGTACCGCGAAGAGGAAGGCTGCTTTCTCGTTGGTTATCTTGGTGCTCTAGTGTCAACGACGGGAGTGCTTGGCTTCGTCGGTGGCCTCGATGTCCCGCTCATCAAGAAGTTCGAAGTCGCTTATCAGGCAGGAGCAATCCACGCCCGTAACGATGTTGAAATCCGTGTGGGTTATGCCGGTAGCTTTGATGATCCGCAAAAAGGTCAGGAAATCGCAAAGCTCCAGCTCTCGACAAAGGCAGATGTTATCTTTCATGCCGCTGGGAAGACAGGGATTGGCGTTATTAAAGCGGTTGCCGCAGCTCCAAAGGGCATCTACGCGATTGGAACAGACAGAAATCAGGATGGCGATGCGCCGGGCCGTGTGCTGACCAGCCTCGTTAAGCGTGTCGACTTGGCTGTGTTTGAGTCGGTGGATGCCTTGGTCAAAGGAACCTTTACTCCGGGTTCAATCACAAAGGGTCTCAAAGAGAAGTGGATTGATGTAACTGAATTTGCATACACAAAAGATGCCATCGGCCCGGAACGTCTCGCGAAGCTGGAGGCGGTTCGTAAGGAGATTTTGGATGGCAATATCCGCCCGCCGATCACACAGGTTCAGTTTGATGCCTATGTAAAGGCGGCCGAGCGGTTCTGAAACCTCGGTGATGAGGTTAGTTTAGGCAGGGGATAGATGTCGCATGCGTCTATCCCCTGAAGTGTTTATAAACATCCGATGGATGCCAATCTGCAAGGGATGCGACTAGCAGCGCGCTTTCGGTAAACGTCATATGCGCCGTCATCGGATTTGGGCAGACAACGCAATCACACCCCGCAGCTTCTGCGGCGATTGCGCCATTTTGTGAATCCTCAATGACCAGTGCTTCCGCCGGATGGATGTCAAGGAATTCGCAGGCTTTCTCAAAAATATCGGGATGTGGTTTTCGGCGACCTGGACTGACATCGTCGCGTGTCGCAAAGACATCAAAGTGACCTTTGATCCCAAGCCGCTTCGTGTGTGTATCAACCCAGATGCGCGGGGAGCTGCTCGCTACGGCAAGGCGGATATTCGCCTTTTTTGCATGCGCCAGCCAGTCTCGGACGCCATCCCGACAATCAAGCGTGTGCAGCAGCTCATGAAAGATACGCCGCTGCTCTAGACGGATTTCCTCGTAGAGGTCAGATGCGCCGAGCACTTCAGAAAGGTAGAAAGCCGGTTCAAAGACGGTCTGATCGTAGCCTTTTCCAACCGCTGCGTGAAAGGCATCTAATGGAAAGTCCACTCCGTGTCGGGCGTAGATTTGCTGCCAGGATGCGCACTCAGGTGTTTCAGTGTCGAGTGTGGTGCCATCAAAGTCGAAGAGGATTGCTTTATAC
>Ga0163212_1000899_pt1 | contig 13273 bp, 11 predicted proteins | sample Malawi_45m_30L_FD_113532 | JGI IMG/M metagenome (GOLD analysis project Ga0163212, IMG submission 113532) | Freshwater microbial communities from Lake Malawi, Central Region, Malawi to study Microbial Dark Matter (Phase II) - Malawi_45m_30L | ecosystem: Environmental > Aquatic > Freshwater > Lake...
CAGCGCAAACTGCAAATGCCGAGTTATGGACGCAAGACAAACACTTCGAGCGCATCCACGGCGTAAAATTTTTTCCCAAGGATTGATCGAGACTTACGCTGCTGATTGCCGACTTTTCCATTCCCCGTCTCTTAGACTTTTGGTCTTTTGGTCTGTTGATCGCCGTGCGGCGACCTGTCTCGTTTCACTCGGCTGTCTCTTGGTATCTCTTCCTCTCGTCACTCGTCACTAGTTTGGTCGCCATGGAGACCTACCTCGCCAAGCCTCGGTTCCCGTAACAGCGACAGTAGGTCGCTAACCCCACTCAAGTTTCAGCTTTCACGCTTCATCCCTCTCCCTTCGCTATGTCCCTCGCCGTAAAAATAGAAGACCTCAGCAAGCGATATCGTCTCGGCGTGATCAATCGCGACATGCTCTACAAAGACCTGCAAAGCCGCTGGGCCAAGCTGCGTGGCAAGCCGGATCCGAATGCGCCGATCACGCACATCCACCAGAGCCGCATTGAGAAAGGTGACGAATTCTGGGCGCTTAGGAATATCGATCTGGAGATCAGACAGGGGGAAATCTTGGGATTAATAGGTCGCAACGGCGCCGGAAAATCCACAATCTTGAAGATTCTCAGCAGAATCACAGCCCCGACAGAGGGCTGCATCAAAGTCAAAGGCCGCATCGCCAGCCTTTTAGAGGTCGGAACAGGATTTCACCCTGAACTGACAGGCAGGGAAAACATATTTCTCAACGGAGCGATCCTCGGCATGTCGCGTTCCGAGATTAGATCGCAGTTTGACGAGATTGTCGCATTTTCGGGCATCGAGTCATTCATCGACACTCCAGTCAAACGGTATTCCAGCGGAATGTATGTTCGACTCGGTTTTGCAGTGGCGGCGCACTTGCAGCCGGAGATCCTGATTGTGGATGAGGTCTTGGCCGTCGGCGATGCAGAATTCCAAAAAAAATGCCTCGGCAAGATGAAATCGGTATCAGACAGCGGCAGAACTGTCATTTTCGTCAGCCACAACATGTCCTCGATTAGAAACCTTTGCAGTAGCTGCGCATTACTTCTTGAAGGTCGCGTGGTCAACCAAGGCAATGCGGCATCGGTGATCGACACATACCTGTCGTCCCTCACACGGGAATCGGAAGCAGAAAACAAGATTTCAAGCTTCGATGGCAGCTTCTCCATACTCAAAACAATCCTTCGCAATCAGGATGGAGAGACAACGCGAACTTTTCGCGCAGGAGAAGGTGTCACAGTGGAAATTCATTACGAAGCCAAAAAACCGATCCCAAACCCGTATATATGGGTGACTCTCAACAACATGAATGGTCCATTGTTCAACGCCAACATGATGCTGGATGGATTTCGGCCGAAAATCCTATCGGGACGGGGATTTGTAAAAGTAGCTTTTGCACCAGCAGCACTGCTGCCTAATGCCGTCTACTCGGTAAGGGGAGGAATGAGATACGAAGACGCCACGACCTTCATTATCCCATCTTCGGATCTGACGCATTTCAACGTATCGGGATCCGCAAGTGATTTTCATATGTTATCGCCAGTGGCAGAATCAATCCTACCGCAAGCGCGCGGCATGGTAGGAAATTACACATGGGAAACAAGCAACGGGGATAGCTACGGTTATAAATTTCCGATAACAACTGCCTGAAAAAGCACTTCGTATCTGATTGCAGCTCCCTCTAATAGTCTCGACTACCTGATTACCCAAGCATGAATCAAACCGCAGCAAATTATAAATTAGTACACTGGATTCGTTTGGCGCTTTTGAAGTCAATATTTCCACAATCTAAAAAAGGCAACTTAATGGCGTTGGTAAACGACCGTCTGATTGAGTTCCCTGAATATCTCATCACAACCGCTTACAAGCAACCGGATGCAAGAAACGAGGAACCCTTTGCCCGGCTTGCCAACAGTGCAATAGCGTCGGGAAAAACGCTTCTTAACTACGACAGGTTGTACACGTTGTATAACGCGATGCGAAGTGTAATAAGCAGCAACAAAGGTGGAAATTTTCATGCCGTAGAAATCGGGGTATTCAGGGGTGGAGGTAGCCGCTTCATCGCGGAAACGCTCGCCCTTAACTCCACCAATAGAATTTCACTAGATTGCTTCGACACTTTTGCAGGACATAACAAACAGGACTTGTCGAAGGCCAGAGACCGTCTGGAGGTGCACACAACCGAGGTCTTTCAAGACACTTCATTGGAAGCCGTGGAAGCGCTTTTGAAACCGTTTTCCTTTGCAAAATGCCACCCGGGAAGATTTGAAGACTCGTGCGCAGAACTTGAGTCGGCAATACTCGACTTCGTGCACCTCGACGTAGACCTGCACGGACCCACTCTCCACGCCCTCGATTTTCTTTGGCCGAGAACACGTCCTGGCGGATGCATAATCGTCGACGACTATCGGTTTGTGACTTGCCCCGGAGCGAAAGAAGCTGTCGACGAATTTATGAACAAGAACACAGACAGTTTCGGCATGCCCCTATTGACGGGTCAGTATTTGATAGTGAAATCCGAGGTGGCCGCTGAATTAAAACGTTGATGAATAAACGATCCTTAAAAGTAAATGACCGTGTTATAGATGACCATTCCGAATGCTACGTCATCGCCGAGATCGGGCATAACCACCAAGGGGAATTAGAAAAGGCCACGGAACTGTTTCGAGCCGCAAAATTGGCGGGGGTGCAAGCGGTAAAATTGCAAAAAAGAGATAACGAATCGCTTTTTACCAAGGCCGCTTACGAGCGGCCATACGAGAACGAGAACAGCTACGGATTAACTTACGGCAAGCACCGCGAGTTTTTGGAGTTCGGCCGGGAGGAATACAAGGTGCTCACGCAGCTTGCGCTCGATCTGGGGTTGGACTTTTTTTCGACCGCGTTCGATATACCGAGCGCCGACTTCCTCATGGATTTCGATCCCCCCGCTTTCAAAATTGCTTCCGGAGACCTTAAAAACTTTCCGCTCCTTGCTCATGTAGCTCGATTCGGCAAGCCAATGATCATCAGCACCGGAGGAGGATCACTGGAAGACATCAAGAGCACCTACGATCACATAAGACCGATCAACGACCGGATTTGCTTTCTGCAGTGCACTGCAACCTACCCGACAGAGGCATGCGATCTCAATCTTCGCGTGATCGAAACCTTACGCAGCGAGTTTCCCGAAGTGGTTGTCGGACTCTCCGACCACTACAACGGGATATCCATGGCCCCCGCGGCCTATGTTCTAGGGGCTCGAGTCATCGAAAAACATTTCACACTGAATCACACGTGGAAGGGAACCGATCACGCCCTCTCGCTCGAGCCGATAGGAATGCACAAGATGGTGCGTGACCTCCAGCGCTTGCGCGCGGCCTTGGGTTCCCCGGATAAGGCGTGCCTAGACATCGAGAAGCCGGCCATCACCAAAATGGGGAAAAGCCTGTTCGCTGGGCGTGAGTTGCCGGCGGGGCACACCTTGACGCGTGCCGATATCGCCATTAAGTCACCCGGAGGCGGCATCCCACCCTCAGAGTTTGAGGTCCTGGTTGGCAAGACACTCAAAATCCCGGTTGCCGCGGACCATACTTTCTCCCCGAATGATTTTGCAGGATGAGTTCGCCTGGTCTACTCGTTTCGGGTCTTCGCTGCGCCGCATTCGATTTCGACGGGGTTTTCACCGACAACGCCGTTTATGTCGACCAAGCCGGCCATGAAACGGTGCGGTGCTCGCGAAGCGACGGGCTTGGTCTGGCCATGCTCCGAGAGCGCGGGATCGAGTGTGTGATTGTCTCGACGGAGCGGAACCCGGTTGTTTCCGCCCGGTGCAAAAAACTGAACGTTGATTGTTTGCAAGGCTGCGATGACAAAGTCGCTGCGCTTGGCGCATACCTCGAGAGTAGGGGAGTCTCTTTCGCCGAAACATCGTTTTTGGGAAATGACATCAACGATCTGGATGTGATGAACTGTTGCGGATTTCCCGCCGCCGTCGCCGACGCAGCGCCCGCCGTCGCTGCCGTTGCTTTGTGGAGAGGGCTTCGACCCGGCGGGCACGGGGCTGTGAGAGAGTTTTGCGAGGAGCTGTGTGCCATGCTTGCACGCACGCCGTGAGCAAAGGTATGGCCGAGGATCTTCTTTTTTCCCTCCGGGACTCGCTCATAGTCGTCACCGGAGCCATGGGGCGCTTGGGCCGGCATTACCTCGCCGCCTTGGCTGATCGCGGTGCGCAAATCGCCGCGATCGATACCGCAGCCGCTATCGCGCGTGCGGAAGTTCTTCCGGCGAACACGAAGGGTTATGCTGCCGACGTGACGGTCAAAGCGGAGTTGGACGCTGCCCTCGTTGCGATTGCGCGCGACTTCGGGCGCGCCCCCGACGGACTGGTCAACAATGCTGCGTTGGATTCGCCTCCCGGCAGTCCTTCTTCAGAGAACGGACCCTTTGAAACTTATCCTGAGGAGTCTTGGGACAGGGTCATGCAGGTGAACGTGAAAGGTGTGTTTCTGTGTTCGCAAGTGTTCGGGAGGGCTATGTCCTTCGAGGGCAAAGGCAGCATTGTAAACGTGGGGTCTATCTACGGCAAAGTTTCTCCCGACCAAGACATCTACGAGTTCCGGCGGGCGAGGGGCGAAATTTTTTTCAAGCCGGTGGCGTATTCGGCGTCCAAATCAGCCATTTATAATCTGACTCGTTATCTGGCCGTTTACTGGTCGAAAAAGGGCGTTCGGGTGAACACCCTCACTCTGGCCGGTGTTTACGACGGCCAAGAGAAGGCTTTTCTCGACGCTTATTGCCCAAGGGTTCCCCTGGCGCGCATGGCATCCCCGTCGGACTACATTGGACCGCTTGTTTTTCTGCTTTCCGACGCCTCGTCCTATATGACGGGCTCGGATTTGGTCGTCGATGGCGGGTGGACCGCCAAATGAAAACTCCCGAACCTCACCGAAAATGATGGTTCCCGCCATAATTCCCAACCTCATAGGAAGTCACGAGAGAGTGGCCGCAAACGCCGGTTCTTTCGCTAAAATCTCCCCCGTGACGGGCGAAAAATTGTGGGACGTGACCGCTTCTACCGGCGATGACGTCCGCGTCGCCGTCTGTGCCGCTGCTGATACTTTTCCCTCTTGGTCAGACACCCCGGGCGTCCAGCGCGGACTCGTCCTCGGAAAAATCGCTGCCGCCTTGGATGCGAGGAGAGAGGAGCTTGCCCGCCTCGTGTCGACCGAGACCGGCAAGTCTTTCAAAGATGCCGTTGGAGAAGTCGGAGGCGCGGTTCAGTTGGCCCATTTTTTCGCCTCCGAAGGGCAGCGTCTCTACGGACGAACCACGACCAGTGGCCAAGCGAACCGGCACGCCCTGACGATTCGTCGGCCCAGGGGAATCGCCGGTCTTATCATTGCCGCGAACACTCCGATCGCCAATGTGGCATGGAAAGTTTTTCCTGCGCTCGTCTGCGGGAACACGGCGGTTCTCAAGGCTGCCGATGATGCGCCTGCCGTTGCTTGGATGTTCGGAAAACTCGCAGCCGAAGCGGGTTTGCCGCCCGGAGTTCTGTCTGTCGTCCAGGGAACGGGACGTGATGCGGGCGAGCCTCTCGTCCTCGACGAAAGGGTTCGAGTCCTCTCCTTCACGGGATCGACGGCTGTCGGGCGGCGCATACTCGAACTGGCTGCACCGCGATTGGCCAGAGTTTCCCTCGAGCTTGGGGGAAAGAACGCTCTTGTCGTCTGCGATGACGCCAACTTGGCTTCGGCATTGAGGTGGACTCTGCTTTCGGCCTTCAGCAACGCAGGACAAAGGTGCGCCGCCGCGAGCCGGATTTTGGTTTTCGATCGTGTCTATGAGGAGTTCAGATCGCGGATGATTGACGGAGTCGCGAGCCTCAGCGTCGGTCCGCGGGACTCGGATGACTTCGGTCCTGTGATCAACGGACGACAACTCGAAAAAATGATCACAGCCGTGGCCGGTGCGCGCGCAAGGGGGGGGCGCTTGCTTACGGGCGGAAACCGCATGGGCGACACCGGTTTTTTCATGGCTCCGACATTGATCGAGGGGCTTCCGCCCGGGGATGAGCTGGAACATCAGGAACTGTTCGGCCCCGTTGCTGTGCTTTACCGCATCCGTGATTTCGCCCACGCCCTCGAAGAAACCAATCGTTCCCCTTATGGTCTTACTGCGGCGATCCATACAGGAGACGTAAACAGAGCCATGTTGTTTGCGGACAAAGCGGATGTGGGTGTTGTCACGGTCAACGGCGGCACTTACGGCAGCGAGCCTCACATGCCTTTCGGAGGGACCAAACTTTCTGGCAACGGAACTCGCGAGCCTGGCACCGAAGCGCTTGACGTGTATTCGGAGTTGAAAGACGTCTACCTCAATATTGATCCGTCCGCTGCATGAGGCTTGTTGCGCTTGTTCCCGCTCGGAGGGGTTCCAAACGTGTGCCGGGCAAAAATCTGCGCCAGCTGGCCGGCCTTCCGCTTATTGCCCATACTTTGCTGCCCGCCGTGTCATCAGGCATCTTCGACCGTGTGGTTGTCTCCACCGATTGTGCCGAGACTGCGGAGATAGCCGCCCGATACGGTGGCGAGGTGCCTTTTCTCCGGCCGGAAGAACTGGCAGCCGACCTTTCGCCCGATATCGACTGGGTCCTTCATGCGCTCCGGTTTCTGCAAGGTGACCGCTTCGATGCCTTTGCGATCCTGCGGCCTTCCAGCCCTTTCCGGACCGAAGAAACACTGCGCAGGGCGCACTCCCTGTTCTGCTCGGTGGACGGCGCGGACTCGCTGCGCGCGGTCGAACCATGCCGCCAACATCCCGGAAAAATGTGGAAGCTAGCCGGTCCACTGATCGAACCGCTCCTCGACGACCTCGGAGCCTTGCCTCCTTGGCACAGCTCGGCCACGCAGAGCCTGCCGCCCGTCCTCGCACAGAATGCGAGTCTCGAAATTGCCTGGACGAGGGTTCCTCTGAAAACTGGAACTATTGCGGGTTCCCGCGTTGTCGGATTCCTCACGCGAGACTACGAAGGTTTTGATATCAACTCGCCGGACGACTTTCTCCTCGCGGAGGCTCTCGTCGAACGCGGAATCATCGACATCACGAGAAACAAATGAAGCTAAGTTTTGTCCCGGAGGAGGAATTCGCGCGCCTGCTCGACTTGCCCGTTTCTCCGGCGATCCGCGCCAAGCTCTTCGCGGATGCCTGCCGGATCAATACGTTGTATGCGATTATGCGCGCGGGTTCGGGCCACATAGGCTCCAGCTTTAGTGCCATGGATGTCGTGTCCTTGCTCCACCTCGAAGTGCTACCGCGCGTCCCCGGAGCAGTCTATTTTTCCTCCAAGGGACATGATGCACCGGGTCTCTATGCGATCATGGCGGGATTGGGGCAGTTGCCGTTCGATAAACTACACGTCCTTCGCCGCTTGGGCGGTCTTCCCGGCCATCCCGATGTCGCGACCGAGGGGATCCCTTGCAACACAGGCTCGCTCGGCATGGGAATTTCGAAGGCCAAAGGCATGATCGCCGCGGCCCGGCTTGATAAGAAACCGTGCGCGACATTTGTCCTCACCGGCGACGGCGAACTGCAAGAGGGACAGATTTGGGAGTCTTTGCAGGGAGCTGCAAACCTCCAGATGGGAGAGCTGACAGTTATAGTCGATCACAACAAGATACAATCCGATACGTGGATTGAAAACGTCTCCCCCCTCGGCGATCTCGAAGCTAAATTTAGGTCTTTCGGATGGGAGGTCGCGCGCTGCGATGGCCATGAATTCCTCGCTTTGCAGGACACTTTCTTTTCAATGGCGAAAATCACCGCCAAACCGAAAGTCCTGATTGCTGACACCATCAAGGGCAAGGGTGTGTCCCTAATGGAGAAGACCTCCTCTGCTGGAGAGTTCGAGTTTTACAAGTTTCATAGCGGTGCTCCCACGGCGGAAGTTTTCGCCGCAGGAGTTTTCGAACTTCGCAGCTCGGTGGATGTCGCGCTTGGCATCAACGGCCCACTTAAAATCGAGACCCTAGATATTCCGGATCGTCCTGCGATCACGGGACGACGGCTGGTGCGTGCCTATGAAGCTGAACTGGTAGACCAGGCTCGCAAAAACCCGGATATTGTGGTCCTCGATGCGGATCTGATGATCGACTGCGGACTCCTCTCGTTTGCCGAATCCTTTCCCGAGCGCTTCTTGGAGTGCGGTATAGCAGAGCAAGATATGGTGTCGCAGGCTGGAGGACTCGCCCTCGGAGGCAAGTTGCCCATCGTGCACTCTTTCGCAAGCTTCTTGTCGGCAAGGCCGAACGAGCAAATCTTCAACAACGCAACAGAACGCACAAAAATCATTTACGTCGGTTCGCTTGCCGGTGTCCTTCCCGGCGGACCCGGTCATTCTCACCAGTCAGTCAGAGATATAGCCCTGCTGTCACACGTCCCTGGTCTGACTATCGTTGAGCCGTGCTGTGAGGAACAAGCGAAGTCCTTGCTCGATTGGGCCGTAAACGCTAATCGCATGTCTACGTATCTCCGCCTTTGCAGCATACCTGTAGAGACTCCCTTCGCCCCAATAACGGGACCCGTGCTCGAGGGTGTGGGAAGCGTCATCCACGAAGGTATCGATATGGCCGTCATTTCATACGGACCCGTAATGCTCTCTGAATGCTGGCATTCGTGCCAAAATCTTCAGCAATCAGGCATCTCTGTAAAACTAATCGAGTTGCCTTGGCTCAACAAAGTCGACATGACATGGTTAAGTTCAGTCCTAAATGATGTTCCGAGAGTGCTCTGCGTCGAAAATCACTTGAGCGTCGGAGGGCAAGCCGATATGCTATTAAAAACCATAGCGGGTCTGGACAGGCGTCTGCCAGTGGATCGTCTGGGTATAAATGACATCCCCCCATGTGGATCCAACCAAGAAGTCCTGAGGCAAGTGCGCCTGGATAGTCATTCCATAATCGGCGTGATCAAGAGTCTTATCGGTTAGCGCTCGTGGAAAATGAGGGGTGCAACAAGCCTCCTTCGCAAACAAACAGCCATAAATTTATCCGCTAAAGCTTCGACTCTCGGCCTAATGCTCCCTCCTGTCGTAAGATCAAATGGTGCACGATCGTTGCATGGTGTATTGCCGGCCCAAGCCTCCTGCTTGCGGACTTGGCAATTGAAAACAATCGCCGCACGACCGGTCAGCGAAACATGTGATTAACAATGAAAATACTGTTTACCGGTTTTTTCCCAGCTTGGATGATCCACTTTGTTTCCGAATTGGATTTCATAGAAAGCCACCTTGTTGCTGGTGACGAGGTTTCGCTCCTCGTTTGTAACGCGGACCTTCGGGCGTGCGAGTGCAACCGATACCACAGCCTTCCAGTCTGTGCAAAATGTATAGGTCGCCGCCAACACGGTGTAAGCCTGCTTTCAAAGCCGATCAAAATGCTGTCCCTTGCGGAGGATTTCCCGGTCCCTCCGATTATTCCCAAAAACCTGCTCAGTATCGAGCAACTCAAAAAGATCACCATAGATGGGTTCGATATAGGAGAAGGTATTTACTCGTCTCTCATAGATCGGTGCATGAGCACACATCCGGATGTCCGGAAGGAACGAAGGGTCATTCGAGCAATGGCCCGAGACAGTTACAGGGTATGGAAGACAGCCATCACTGCATTGAGTTCCGAAAAGTATGACCGAGTCTATATTTACAATGGGAGGTTCTGCACGACGAGGGCGTGGGTGAGGGCTTGTCAAGGAATGAAGGTGCCTTTCTACACCCACGAAAGAAGCATGAAGCTCGACCGAATTTTCCTAGTAAATGGCGCCATTCCGCACGATCCCACCACTTACCACAGCAGGATTATTGCGTTTCTGGAAGCCACCAAAGGGGATCAAGCCGTCCGCCAAGAAGGTGTGGATTATTTCGAGGAAAAGCCGAAAGGTAAAAATTCTGCATGGAAAGTATTTGTCAGGAGGCAGAACAAAACCGAATTACCGCAGGATTGGAATCCACATCGCCGAAACATCGTCTTCTTCGCGTCGACAGAAAGGGAGTTTGTAGGTGTCAAACAATTTACCCCGCCAGGCATTTACGATTCGCAGATCGACGCTATATTAGATCTTTTTCCGCGCGCGGTAGCTGAGGACCCTTCGATTCAATTCTATCTCAGAGTTCATCCGAATTCGTGGCGCGAAAAAATACGTTGGTGGGAAAGCGCTGCATTCACCTCCATAAGCAACCTCTGTATCATACCACCCGAGAGTTCCGTTTCTACCTACGAACTCATGCACTCATGCGAAAAATGCCTTTGTTTCCGCTCATCGATGGGCATTGAATCGACTTACTGGGGTAAGCCGTCGATTGCTTTGACGTACGCGTTTTACGCAGGATTAGATGCCGTCTATGAACCAAAGACTCGAAAAGAAGCTCTGGATCTTATACTTTCCGTTCTCTCCCCAAAACCGAGGGATAATGCGATCAAGTTCGGTTCTTTTCTGCGCCGCGGAGGGCGTGCGCTGGAGCACTCCACCGCAACTTTAGATTTAGGAAAATTGCTATTCAAGGGAACAGAACTCCAGTCGCATCCCGGAATCACCGAGCGAATCAGCAGACCGTTCGGCATTGGCAAACTCCCGCGGATTTCCGGCGCCCTCAACCGAGGGATGGAGCTGCTCTGGTGGATCAGAGCCAAAGTTAAGTTCCGCAATTGGTTTGCGGCCGCGCCTCTTTGCCGTCACGCCATCGGCTTTGATTTCCACCCCAAGAGATACTAACTCAAGACTTTGCTGCCAGTGATATCAGCCCTACTTGCCAAGCGGAAAAAGCGCCTCGTCATGGCGCGGAAAATATCGCTATCGCATAATGCCGGCATCTTCCAATTTCTGCCGCATGCGGCTTTCATTTTTCAAACATTTAACAAAAGAATCAACATAACTCCTATTTTAGCGCCCTTCGTTCGCGCAAAAGCTAAAAATATAAGCCCCTTTGCTGATGGCTGCGTCGACGGTTCGGCAGACAAAAACCTTCGGTTTTATGCGCGTATATACCCGAATTCCGCATGCGACAACATTCGCTGGTGGGAGGATCATATTTTCGCAATATAACCTCATACATGTATTATTCCACCCTTCATGATACTTCGACATGTACACTAATGCGGAGGCCGGAAACGACCATTGTTTTAGATCGACTATGGGTGTCGAGGCAACGTATAGGGGGAAGCCAGCCATTGCGCTGATCCATGCCTATTACCGCGGATTGAATGCTGTTCACGAACCATCGACCCGCGAAGACGCTCTTAAGCTTGTAATAGCTAATCTAACCCCGAAACCCTGTGACAACGCCGTAAAGTTCGGCGCGTTTATGCGGTCCGGTGGCCACAGGGTTACAAGTGCTCGCCCAACGCCGGACGATAAATTGCTTTTTCACGATACCATACCACGGGCTAATGCAGAAATACGGTGGTGGGCGAGTCATTGCTTCAGCTGCAAGTCGTCGAGTGGTGTAGGCTCAATTCTGCGTGCCTGCCTTGATAGCCTCCGCTACGCTTACTTATTATTAAAGCATGGCGGTTGGCTTGGGGACGGACCGAGGTCGATACATAGTAAAGTAAGCCGCATTCGACTCGGGCGCGATGCCTAGCCGCATTGCACCCTATGGTGGGCCACGTCGAGTCCATTTGTCAGTGTGCACTGCAACACTTTAGACAAAAAAGTTTAGTGAGTTATTATTCATCGTGTTAATTATGAATAGTGCGGTTCTGTTCATTGTTTTTAAACGACCCACTGAGGCTAAACGGGTGTTGTCTGCAATTCGCTCTGCCCGGCCAAAGCGTTTGTACATTGCATGTGACGGCCCGCGTTCCAATGTCGCGGGCGAAGAACGTGCTGTGCAGGAAGTGAGATGCCTAGTGTCCAACATAGATTGGGATTGTGATGCTAAATACTTGTTCCACGATTTTAACATAGGTTGTAGAGATGCCGTGTCTGGAGCGATCTCGTGGTTCTTCAAACACGAAAGCGAAGGCATTATTCTTGAGGATGACTGCCTACCCCATCCTGATTTTTTCAGTTTTTGCGATTCGTTGCTTAATAAGTATCGCACGGAACCGTCGATTTATACGATCACAGGCAATAATTTTCAAAATGGTCAAAGGAGAGGTGCCTACCAATACTATTTTTCAAAATATTCTCATAATTGGGGGTGGGCCACTTGGGCCCGTTGCTGGGCCGCTTTTGACGGGGAGATGTCGTTTTGGCCAGAGTGGAGGGAGACAGCAGATTTTCTGAGAAAGGTTCCGTTGTCGCACGAACGGAAATTTTGGTCAGCGATTTTTGATAGAATGTATTTGGGAAATACGAAAACTTGGGATTACCAATGGCTCGCGGCAGTGTGGAAAAATGGAGGATTATGCGTCACTCCTCAGCACAATTTGGTTAGCAACATTGGTGGCGGTCCGGAAGCAACTCACACCAGTGTCGATAACGTCATGCTAAACCGGCCGGTATTTCCTTTGGGTCCGGTCTCGAGCCATCCAAGCGACTTAACCCCTAATCTTGAAGCGGACAGATATGTTTTCGAATCACTATTTCAAACTGACCACGATCGGAGGGCGCAAACATGGCGACGGCACTTGGACCGTTTGTATTGGCTTTTAGGCAGGAGCAGATCCTCCCATGGGCTCGCCGCCACTTCACGACTAAAATTCGCCGTTGCGAAATGTTTATACAAAGGTCCATTCGCTTTCCTTGCACTTAAATTGCTCAACACCCTCACAGCGCAAGGAGTGCATCTTAAGGACATCCACTGCTATCGCGCCCAAATAATGATCAAAATGGGGAGGCCGAGTGATGCCATCGGGATGCTGAAAGAAGAAATGCTCCTATTCCCCTATAATACTAGAGCCGATTTTTTACTCAGGCAACTCGAAGACAAACGGACAGTCGACGACCCAGCAAAAGCCCTTCCTGTCAATAAAACAGTTAAGTCGCGCAATTAGTCGTAATGATTGCATCCTAAACGTTACTGTGGACTTTTATCATTCGACTGTTCTCTGTGCGGCGTCAACGCATTCGCGTTTTGTGTCAGGGTCTCAAGTTCTCCAGAATAAAGTATTGTAGCGAATGTATCTAAAATATAATTCCAGTTACGGCAAAAATGCGGCGGCCTAGAATCAACTGTCACCCCATTATACAGTCTCATTCCGCCCCTCCCGAATTTGCCCTTTTGGGATCCGATGGGCATATGCAAGACCTTCTTGCCACTAGACCATGCCTTTAAACAGTTA
>Ga0163212_1000902_pt1 | contig 13230 bp, 12 predicted proteins | sample Malawi_45m_30L_FD_113532 | JGI IMG/M metagenome (GOLD analysis project Ga0163212, IMG submission 113532) | Freshwater microbial communities from Lake Malawi, Central Region, Malawi to study Microbial Dark Matter (Phase II) - Malawi_45m_30L | ecosystem: Environmental > Aquatic > Freshwater > Lake...
GCCTGTGATTGTGAAGCTAGAAAAGACACGCGGGATTGTAGCATCCATGAAAAAAGTGGGACCGGCATCACTTGCCAGCCCCACTTTGGGTTCATTCACACCGTCGGTACTAGCCCAGCTTTGCGAGCGCTTCCTTGACCAGACCAGGGATTTCGTTGGTCGAGTCTGCTACCGGTACTCCGGCTGCATTCAGTGCTTCGATCTTGCTTTCGGCGGAGCCGCTGGTTCCACTGACGATTGCGCCAGCGTGGCCCATGCGCTTCCCTGGAGGTGCGGAGCGTCCACCAATAAAGCCGATGACAGGTTTGGTCATGGTCTTGATGAATTCTGCGCCAGCTTCCTCATCGGAGCCGCCGATTTCACCCACCATCACAACAACCTTGGTCTCAGGGTCCTTTTCGAACTCAGCAAGGACATCCACGAAGCGCATTCCCAGAATCGGGTCGCCTCCAATACCGACGGCGCTTGTCTGGCCGATGCCTGCGCGTGTCAAAGCATCCACGATTTCGTACGTCATGGTGCCAGAGCGCGAGACAAGTCCGACAGGTCCTGCGGTGAAGATGTTTTGCGGGATGATACCGATCTTCGCCTGATCGACGGAGAGAAGTCCAGGGCAGTTGGAGCCGATGACTTTGACGCCCTTGGTACGCTTGACGTAATCCGTTGCGGTGACCATGTCCTGCTGCGGGATGCCATCCGTGATGCAGACGATGAGATCAACGCCGCTCGCGGCGCCTTCGACGATGGACTCTGCGGCGAAGCGCGGCGGGACCACGACGAAGTGTGCGTTTGCACCGGTTGCATCCACGGCTTCCTTGACCGTGTCAAAGACTGGGACGGTGTAGGTTCCACAGGTGGATGTCCAAGTCTGGCCACCCTTGCCTGGCGTAACGCCTGCAACGATCTGTGTGCCGTAAGCCAGCATCTGACCGCTGTGGAAGGTACCTTCTCGGCCGGTGATCCCGGACACGACGACCTTGGTATCTTTATTAATCAAAATCGACATTGCTTATCCTCTTGTGCTAATCGATTGACCGCTTGAAGAAATAGTTGAAGAGGACTTCGACGACTTCGGAATCTTGCTCGTCATCTTCTTCCTGACCGTTATCGGCATCCACAAACACTTCCGTGTTCACGACCTGAACCAACTCCCAACCTTTCGCACCAAGCTCATTCATCATGTCCTGGTCTTCATCCATGTCTTCGCCAGTCGTCGTTCGGATGGTGTATTCCCACTTTGCCATTTTGGTCTCTTTCTATCTGCGATCGCGGCGTGACTAGTCGTTACCGACCAGGCTGACAATCTTCTGAGCGGCTTCCTGCATGGTAGCGGCAGGAATCAGGTCGGTATCCTTGAGCAGTGCAAGGCCTTCCTCAGCATTGGTTCCGGCGAGGCGGACAACGAGAGGTACCTTGATGTCAAGGGATGCACAGCCTTCGATAATGCCCTTAGCGACTTCATCTCCACGGGTGATTCCACCAAAGATATTGATGAGAACGCCCTTGACATTTGGGTCAGAGAGAACGAGGTCCAGTGAGTCGCGAACGAGCTCAGCCTTGGCTCCACCACCGATATCAAGGAAGTTTGCCGGGATTCCACCAGCACGCTTCACTTCATCCATGGTTCCCATCACGAGACCGGCACCGTTTCCGATGATGCCTACGTTGCCATCGAGGTGAACGTAGTTTGCGATACCGCGGCGACGCGCTTCCTTCTCGTACTCGTCCATTTCATCGGATTCGCCAACGAGTGCGGCGAAGTCAGGATGACGGTACATCGCGTTATCATCGATTTCGATTTTGGCATCACCAGCGATGAACTCGCCTGCGGAAGTCACTACGAGAGGGTTGATTTCAGCGAGGGTGCCATCGCCTTCAATCACGGCCTTGACCAGCGAGCGGAGGAAAGGAGCGAGCTGTGCGAGCTCACCTGCCGGGATACCACCCAGCTTTGCAACATGGCGGATGTCATAGTCGCGCAGACCGGTTACCGGGTCGATTGGGAGACGTCCGATGGCATCCGGATGGTGGTGTGCCACTTCTTCGATATCCATGCCACCTTGGGAGCTGACAATGAGCACGTTTCGCTGTGAGTCGCGGTCGACAACGACGCCGACGTAGTATTCTTTCGCGATGTCGAGCAGCTGCTCGACGAGTACGGTTCCGATGTGAAGCTCACTCTTAGCCTGCTCAAAGTAGAGCTTGGTGCCCAGAATTTTTGCTGCGAACTCAGCACACGCTTCTGGTGTTTTACCTACTTTGACAGCGCCAGCTTTTCCTCGTCCACCGGAAAGAACCTGCGCCTTAATGACCGCACCACCACCGAGCTCGGTAGCAGCAGCGGCAACTTCCTCTGCTGTCGTACAAACGATTCCCTTAGGCGTCGGCACTCCGTACTTACGGAGAAGATCCTTTGCCTGAAACTCTTGCATCTTCATGGGTTAGCCTAATCTCCCGACACAAAAAAACGGCCACTGCGGCGGCCGTGCCACCACAGTGTACCTTCAACCCCCCATTCGGGGTTCCTAATCACCGCGCTTTTCTGAGCGACGGCGCATTCCTGCATCCAGTTCCTTCTTACGCATCCGGACACTCTTCGGCGTGACCTCAACAAGCTCGTCCGGGCCGATGTATTCAAGGCTGCGATCAAGGCTCATCGTAGTTGGCGTTGTCAGGCGGATACCGACATCGGATGTAGAGCTTCGCATGTTTGTAAGCTGCTTGACCTTACACACGTTGACAACGAGGTCGCCTTCACGCTGATGTTTACCAACAATCATTCCCGCATAGACCTGAGTCTGGCTTGGGATAAACAAGATGCCACGCTCTTCGGCATTTGACAGACCAAAGGTCGTGGTCTGGCCGCTGTCGGATGCGATAAGCGATCCGCGTCGGATCTTGTCCATTTCACCTGCGAATGGCTTGTAGCCTTCGAAGATTGTGCTCATCACGCCGGTACCACGGGTGAGGGTCATGAACATCCCTCGGAAGCCCAGTAGTCCGCGTGTTGGGATGACAAATTCGAGGCGGGTGCCTCCCTTGTCGCTCGGTCGCATATCCTGAAGCTCGCCCTTGCGCTCTCCGAGTGTCTGAACGACTGCACCGACGTATTCATCCTGGACGCTGATCAGGACACGCTCAAAAGGCTCGGTCCGTCCCTGCGGCGAATCGCGGTAAATAACCTCAGCCATCGAGACCTGAAGCTCATAGCCTTCACGTCGCATCGCTTCGATTAGGACTGCAAGGTGAAGCTCACCGCGACCGTAGACACGGAATGCATCGGATGAATCGGTTTCCTCAACACGCAGCGCGACGTTGGATTCAAGTTCCTTCATCAGGCGCTCACGGAGCTTGCGGCTGGTGTGGTGTGTGCCTTCCTTGCCAGCGAACGGGCTGGTGTTGACACTGAAGGTCATCTGCAGCGTTGGTTCATCCACGGTCGGAGGAGGCAGCTGCGTCGGGTTGTCGCCTGCGGCGATTGTTTCACCAATTGTGATGTCAGGGATACCGGTTACAGCGATGATGTCACCTGGAACGGCTTCCTCAACCAGAATACGCTTGAGGCCCTCGTAGACATAGACGTTCTGAACGCGACTGGAGTACTTGGAGCCATCCCGGCGGAAAATCGTCACCGTCTGGTTTGGCTTGAGTCCACCAGAGAAGACCTTTCCGATGCCGAGTCGGCCAAGGTGTGGGTCAACATCGATGGTCGAAATCATTGCCTGCAGGCCATCTTCGTTCTTACCGGTTACCTTAGGGCTAGCTACGTGGTCGACAATGGTTTGGAAGAGGGGGATGAGTGTCTCGCCTGGTTCGGCATCCCAGTCCAGAGATGACTTGCCATCGAGGGCGGTCGCGTAGACAACCGGGAAGTCCAGCTGCTCATCGGTTGCACCGAGTTCAGCAAAGAGGTCAAAGGTTTCGTTAACAACCCAGTCAGGACGTGCATCCGCGCGGTCCATCTTGTTGATAACAACGATGACTTTATGACCGGCCTGAAGGGCCTTTTCGAGAACAAAGCGGGTCTGTGGCATCGGGCCATCGACTGCATCCACGAGGAGGAGGACACCATCAACAACCAGCATCACGCGTTCAACTTCACCACCGAAGTCGGCGTGGCCAGGGGTATCGACAACATTGATCTTTACGCTCGCGTACTGTATTGCAGTGTGCTTAGAGATGATGGTGATACCGCGCTCACGCTCCTGATCCATGCGGTCCATGACGCGCTCAGCGACTTCCTGGTTATCTCGGAAGGCGCCTCCCTGCTTGAGCATGCCGTCCAACAGGGTCGTTTTCCCATGGTCAACGTGGGCAATGATGGCGATATTGCGGAGCATTTTATACCTCTAGTGCGACAGCGGCGGACTGCGCAACACCCCGTCGCGCCCCGTCCAGACATAGAAAAACCTGCGTGGAATCCACGCAGGTTCCCTCATATCCTACCACAGGGTTTATTAACGGCATCACATTAGGGGAAATTCAAGTATTTCAACCAACCTACTCGTTCGGTTGCGTAATCATCAGGAAGACTCTTCCCGCACCGAGCACGGACATGATGCTGAGGATTCCCATCATGCGTTCCGCATCAACAGCCACACCGAGCACGCTTTCACCGGCGGCAGTCGCTTGGAAGTTCACAAGGGTCAGCGCCGCACCAATCGTGACCCCCACAGATGCCAGCGCGCCAGCTGTGTTACGCGACATCAGCATCCGGGCCGCCGCAAGCACGGTCACCGCAACCGGAACAAGCTCTGGAACAGGAGCGAGGGCGATGGCCAGTGTTACGAGGAACGATGTTCCGATAACTGAAAATGCGAAGTTGACCCACGCGCGGCGTAAGAAAGGGCGCTTGATGCGAATGAGGGCAGCGAGGAGACCAACAACCGCAATCACAATGCTCGGCAGGGAAATGGGCAAACCGGATAGTTTTGCAATTGGCGATGTATTCGCGGCAATGCGCACGACAAATGGCTCTGGAAGCTCATCGGAGCGCCCCGTCCACTTGGCCGCAAGCGCAGTAGCCTTATCGACATTGAGAATACCAGCGCCGTACTTTTTAACATCCCCGCCAGACACTTTTACCGCAGACTCAGTGAGTGCCTTGCGGACCTTTACTGGGTCCTTAACACCCTGTGCCATCACAAGCGCAGCCGCAGCCGCGACGTGTGGGCTTGCCATACTAGTGCCTTGGAAGGCGTAATAGCCATCCCCTTGACCACCAAACTCCACGGGAAGATTTGTGTTTTGGAGAATGCCAGCGGACTCATCGCGGTCCGCGTAACCTCCGATGTCCCCACCAGGCGCAGCGAGCGCAACCTGCTTCCCCCAGCTTGAGTATCCAGCGAGCTTACCGGATGGCCCAACGGAGCTGACAGCAATGCATTCGGAGTATGCCGCTGGGTAGCCGACGCCTTGCTTGCCGGAGTTGCCAGCAGCAGCGACGATAACGACACCCTTTTTGGATGCGTAGGTGCAGGCATTCCGAATAACGGCATCAGGGAACGGACTGCCAAGGCTCATGTTGATGACATGTGCACCTTTGTCCGCTGCCCAGCGGATTGCATCCGCGATGTCAGCACTTGTCCCGGATCCAGCAGCGCTCAGCACTTTAAGAGGCATGATGGTCGCGCCGTAGGCGAGACCAGCAACTCCTTCGGAATTGTTGGTTGCTTCGGCGATTGTTCCAGCCACATGGGTGCCATGACCGTGGTCATCATATGGGTCGGCATCGTTGTTGACGAAGTCATAACCTGCCGTGAATGCAGTGGTTCCAAAGTCGCGACAAGCCTGACCCTTGCCACTCGCTGTACCGGACACGCCCGTGTCGATAACAGCAACAACCACACCCGTTCCACGAGAACGCTTCCAAGCGGCTTCGGCGCCTACCATTTGGAAATTCCACTGCTCAGCATAGCGGGGGTCATTAGGGGATGCTGATGCTCCAATGAATGTTTCCCGCTTACCGGCATCACCGCGGTTCATGCTACCGAGAGGCAGAAAGTCAGGATCAAGCTGAAACCTATGCTCGGTGTCGAAGGCATCGATTTTTGTGGATGACTTCAGCGCAGAAAGCGCCTTTGCACTCTCTGCTGCAGACAGAAAGACCTGATAGACATGATTGCTGGTTGAGACAATCGAGTTCGGTCGCCAGCGACCGCCAACGGCTTTTTGAAGCTGTGCGATCTCGGCTTTGGATGCCTTGTCTGCGATATCGACAATCAGTGGGGATGTCTGGGCGGCGGCGAGATTTGCGACACCGGCGACGATGGCGGTGGCAGCAAAGAGGTTGCGGATCAATGCCTTCATGATGCTGGTTCCTGCTTCAAGTGAGGGTTACGCTCAAGGATATAGTCATAGCGGTCCCGAGTTCGACCCGTTCGCATGTCAAACAAAGGCGTCCCGCCAGCATAGTTCGTGCTTTTTGGGTCACCGAACTCATTGCGTCCTTCAGCCTTGATCCACGCATCGATGCGCTTCTTTGTTGCTTCATCCACAGCCATTGTGTACCCCACTTATCCTTATCGCATTCTACCTGTGAAATGTGACGAAGGTTCCCTATACATCAACTCAAGTAAACGGTGTGCATCCGGAATCTAACACACTGAAATTTGCCCACAACCGCTGATGTTAATGGACGTAACCTGGACTCTCTATGGACGCTGGACACCCTTTTGCGGTAACTTGCACGCATCGCACAGGGAACTCAACGCTCACGCCCCGTGCTGGGAACAAACCTTCATGATTACAACTGCCAGTGGTCTTCAATACGAAGACATCGCCATCGGACAGGGACCAACCGCTGCAAAGGGTCAAAATGTCTCCGTCCACTACACCGGTGTCCTCGAAGATGGGACCCAATTCGACAGCTCCGTCGGACGCGGACCCTTTGAATTCACACTTGGCGTTGGAATGGTAATCAAAGGCTGGGATGAAGGCGTAGCCGGGATGCAGGTTGGTGGCAAGCGTAAGCTCGTCATCCCTGGAAATCTCGCATACGGTGATCAGGGTTTCGCTGGAGTCATCCCACCCAATGCAACCCTCACATTCGATGTCGAGTTGCTTGGCGTTACAGGGGATGCTCATCCCGAAGTCGCTCCAATCGATGAAGGCACATTGACCACCACAGCGAGCGGTTTACAGTATGCAGATATCGTTGTTGGAGATGGCACGGAGGCTAAGCACGGCAATGTTGTTGCCGTGCACTACACCGGTATCCTCACGGATGGCACACAGTTTGACTCCAGCCGCGGACGTGAACCTTTTGAGTTCCCGCTTGGCGGTGGTCGTGTGATCAAAGGCTGGGACGAAGGCGTAGCCGGGATGAAAATCGGCGGTCGTCGTCAGCTCGTCATCCCGGGGCACCTTGCCTATGGAGACCGTGGCTTCCCAGGTGTGATTCCACCGAATGCTACTCTCATCTTCGATGTGGAACTCATCGGAGTGAAAGGCTGATATAGAGACATCATGATGACAAAGTACTTATTTGCAATTTTCGCCGTCGTTGCATTGCTTGCAGCTGGATGTGACCAACCAAAACCAACAGAAGCTGCCACATTGAACAAAACCGAATCTGCTGCTGCGCCGGCAACGGCGGATGGCAAGCCGGTTGCAGGGCCACCAGCACCTCCGGCGGCCCCATCAGATGCGACATCTGATATTGGGAAAATGGGACCATCCACGAAAAAACTTGAATCCGGCCTCGAGATTGAAGATCTCAAAGTCGGTTCCGGCGATGAGGCCAAGACAGGCACCACGGTTAAGGTTCACTACACAGGCTGGCTGACCGATGGCAAAAAGTTCGATAGCTCCCTTGACCGCAATGAGCCATTTGAGTTCTCCCTTCCTGGACAGGTGATTCAAGGTTGGAATGATGGCGTTCCCGGCATGAAAGTCGGCGGCAAGCGCAAGCTAAAGATCCCGGCAAAGCTTGGCTATGGAGAGCAGGGCGCAGGTTCTGATATTCCACCGGGTGCAACGCTTGTCTTTGAAGTCGAGTTACTCGAAGTTAAAAAGTAACATCCACGCGGATGTTCGTGCGTAAGTCAGGCTCCCGTATTGGGGGCCTGATGTGTTTAACTCCCACTATTTGCAGATGACAATGCATGGATTATTAGTCTGTTGGACGTAATTGGCTCTTATATGACAATCGTTGACATTGCCGATATTCCGGGTCGCAGCTATCCAGCTGGCCGCCGAACTCGAAACCTTGTTGGAGGCGCATCGGTTATCCAACACCCACACTTTTGCCAGGGCTATGTCGAGCTTGCGCCAAACGGCGGGCAGGTTCCGTGGCATAACCACCCAGAAGAGGAAACCTACTTCATCATCGAAGGGTCTGGCCAAATCTGTATCGGGGATACCTGCCAGAAAATCCATGCCGGGAAGTGTGTTTTTATCCCAAGCATGGTCTTCCACCAGCTGACGAATACGGGTTCGGTGTTGATGAAGATGATCTATACGTATGGGCCATCCGGGGATGTTGCGCATTGGCGTCAGGAGCTCGAGGGCACACTGCCCGTCGCAGGGGTAGATGCACCGTCGCTACCTGATGGTGCATTTCCACAGCACACGGCGGTGATTCCACGGTTCGGTGTAGCTGATACAGACTAATACCGGATATTGCCTATAACTACAGTGCATTCACAGAATCACAAGGACACACCCATGGACACTATTGGCATCCCTTGTATGCAAATCCGTGAATCAACGAGCTGAACTCCCCGCCTACAACGAAAAGAAATATATAAGATTCGCTCCCACAGAACCACAAGGACACACCCATAAACACTATCGGCATCCCTTGTATGCAAATCCGTGAATCAACGAGCTGAACTCCCCGCCTACAACGAAGAGAAATAAATAAGATTCGCTCCCGCAGAACCACAAGGACACACCCATGAACACAATCGGAATCATCATGAACGGCGTTACAGGCCGGATGGGGACAAATCAACATCTCATCCGTTCGATTCAGGCTATCCGTGATCAAGGTGGCGTTCGTCTTCCCGATGGCCGTTCGGTTGTCCCGAAGCCCCTGCTTGTTGGTCGAAATCAGGCAAAACTGGATACCATTGCAGCGCGGGTTGGAGGTTGCGAGACATCAACAGATATCCACACTGCACTTGCCCGGAGCGATATGGATATCTACTTCGATGCGCAGACAACCAACCGCCGCGTCACCGATGTCACCCTTGCAATCGCAGCGGGAAAGCATATTTATTGTGAAAAACCTACAGCGGTTACGACAGCGGATGCCATCAAACTCCACACGCTTGCAAGCGCAGCAGGTATCCGCAGTGGAGTCGTCCAAGACAAGCTCTATCTCCCCGGCTTGCTTCATCTAAAGCATTTGGTAGACACTGGCTTCTTCGGACGGATTCTCTCTATTCGCGGTGAGTTTGGCTACTGGGTCTTCACCGGACATGATCGCATCGCTCCTCAGCGTCCCAGCTGGAACTACCGTGCCGAGGATGGTGGCGGCATCATCACCGATATGCTCTGCCACTGGCGCTATGTACTCGACCACATTTTTGCTCCCGTAACCGCCGTCTCGTGCATCGGTGCGACGCATATCCCGGAGCGCATCGATGAAAATGACCAGCCCTATGCCTGCACCGCGGATGACAGCTGCTACGCAACATTCACCCTAGAGGGCGGGATAATTGCTCACTTCAACTCCAGCTGGACGACGCGGGTTAAGCGGGATGACCTTGTAACGCTTCAGGTGGATGGCACACACGGGTCGGCGGTCGCCGGCCTCCGCGAATGCCGGATTCAGCCCTATGCCGCGACGCCAAAGCCGGTGTGGAATCCCGACATCCCAAGCCCAATCAACTACTACGATGGCTGGACATTGCTGCCGCAGACGACATCGGATGAAAATGGCTTCAAAGTTCAGTGGGAAATGTTCATCCGGCACGTGCTCTGTGGAACGCCGTGGAAACACACACTCCTTGAGGGAGCGAAAGGCGTTCAGCTCGCAGAGTGTGGAATTCAATCCTGGCGTGAGCGGCGGTGGATTGATATCGAAGCGCTGAATACGACCACGGAGCAGGGCATATGAAGATCGATGACATTTATAGCAAGAAGGTGCTAAACCGACGGATTACCGGGATGTCGGCGATGCTTCTTCCTTTCGAAGCGGATGGCTCGATTGCGTTTGATGCTTATCGAAAGCTGCTCCGTGACACGGTTACAGCCGGGTTGACCCCTGCAGTCAACATGGACACCGGGTATGCCAACCTCATATCGCCCGATGACAAGCGTGCGATTCTGGAGCTGACTCAGGCAGAGCTCGCGGGAGTTCCGTTTGTTGCGGGGGTGTTTATTGAGGGAGGCACCGGCGATGTTGCAGCGGAGTACCGTGATGGCATCCAGGAGGTGACCCGCTACGGCGCAACGCCAGTTTTGTTTCAGACGAGTAGAACGCACGGTATGTCGCCCGATACGCTCGCGCAAACCTACCGGGATGCCGTTGTGGAGACGGACACGGCATATGCCTTTGAGCTGGGGCGTGTTTTCGCACCGAATGGCGAAATCTGGTCCGATGATGCATTTGCGGCCATCCTGGAAATACCCGCAATCAAGGGAGCCAAGCACTCATCCCTCGATCGCTTGACAGAGCTCCGACGGCTTGCGCTCCGCGATCGTATTCGACCCGACTTTATGGTGCTGACGGGTAATGACCTTGGAATTGACATGGTTGAATACGGCTCAGATTACCTCCTTGGGCTCGCGACATTCAGCCCGGAGACATTTGCAAAGCGGGATGCTCTTTGGGAAATGGGTAGTGCAGATTATCTTGCGGTTTCGGATGCCTTGCAGCTACTCGGAAACATCGCATTTCGCGCAGCCGTCCCAGCTTACAAACACAGTGCAGCGTGGTTTCTCTACTTGCAGGGGCGAATTCCCACTCCGCTGACGCATCCAGGGAGCCCCGCGCGCCCCGACTGGGAATCCGAGATCTTACGGATGTGCGCGGAGCGGTGCAAGATTGAGCTTGTTCGGTAGGCTGTATTCGCCTACGCAAACTCCACCACCATGTCGATTTCAACCGGAATGTTTCCCGGGAGGCTGCCGGCTCCCACGGATGTCCGGGCATGGCGACCGTTCTCGCCAAAGACATCCTCAAGGAGATCTGAACAGCCATTCATGACTTTGGGATGTTCGGTAAAGTCATCCGTGGCGTTCACTAAGCCGAAGACCTTCACAATCTGCGTGACGCGGTCGATAGTGCCAAGCTCATGCGCAATCACGCCAAGCAGCTGAATCCCCGTCTGGCGCGCGTATGCATACGCTTCGTCTATCGTTACATCACGGCCGACCTTGCCGATATAAGGTCCATCCGCTTTGCCGGCAAGAAACAACAAATTTCCCGTCTTGACCGCATGGATATAGTTTCCCGCTGGCTCAGGCGGCGGCGGAAGGGTGATTCCAAGCTCAATGAGACGCTGACTGGGCGGTGTTTTCATCGTGACAACTCCTCGTGTCAGCCAGCGTACAACACACGCAAAACCTCTTCCAATGTCGTCTGACCCAAAATAACCTTTGATATGGCATCATCCTTGAGGCTGCGCATCCCGGATGCTACTCCCGCATCACGAATCGCATCCGCAGAGTCATTCGCAGAGTCATTCGCAAGTATCCGTGCACGCACACTATCGGTTATGGGTAGCAGCTCATAGCACCCGAGGCGCCCACGGTACCCCGAGCGGCCGCAGTGTTCACACCCCGCCCCTCGAAACAATGGTGCAGGCTCATTCGCATCATCAAATGGTAAGCCATACCGCACCACCGCATCCCGTGGTGGCACATACGCCTCCCGGCAACGGTCAAAAATACGTCGTACAAGCCGCTGTGCCATCACTCCAACCGTTGCACTCGCGATCAAAAATGGCTCAACTCCCATGTCAACAAGGCGCGTAATCGCTCCGGGAGCATCATTTGTATGAAGCGTTGAAAACACCAAGTGGCCTGTCAGCGCGGCCTCAATCGCTATCATCGCCGTCTCACGATCGCGCATTTCACCAACCATGATGATGTCCGGGTCTTGACGAAGCATCGCCCGCAGGCCCGCGGCAAACGTCATCCCGGCGCGGTTATTGACTCCCACCTGTGTGATGCCCGGGAGGTCATATTCAACCGGATCCTCAATTGTCAGGATGTTCTTTTCCCCGGAGTTGACTGTATTCAGACTGGCGTACAGCGTTGTCGACTTCCCGGAACCCGTCGGGCCCGTGACAAGCACTATGCCGTGGCTGCGTTTGAGAAGTTGCTCGTACATCGCAGCCACGTTATCCTGAAGCCCAAGTTTGCCGAGTCCAAGCTGCAGACTGGATTTGTCCAGAATACGCAGAACGACTTTTTCCCCGTAATGCGCCGGGAGCGTCGAAACACGAAAATCGAAGACCTGTCCGTGAACGCGCAGCGACATCCGGCCATCCTGGGGTGCACGCTTCTCAGCGATATCAAGATCAGACATAATCTTGATACGGCTGATCAGCGCCGGCTGGACATTTTTAGGGACACTTGGGCCATCCGACAAAATACCATCAATACGATAACGCACCCGCACTCCATCTTTATTTGGCTCAATATGAATATCACTTGCTTTCTCCGCGATACCGCGCTGCAAAATCGCATTTGCAAGCTGAATAATCGGCTGTGCAGTGGCATCAGATTCGACAGCCTCCTCAGCAACCTGCACCTCAGGAGGAAGCCACCCACCACTTACATCGCTGACATCAATGTTGTTAAACGACTTCAATACGCTCTCAACCGATGTCCCACCGGAGCGCCGATAGACGCTATCGATTGCCGTTCGAATCTCGTCCTCAGGAGCAATTCCTGGCAAGATATCGCGCCCTGTGACGAGGCGAAGCTCATCGGTCGCACGGACATTCAGCGGGTCCTGCATCGCCACAATCAACCGTGGCCCTGCGAACTCAATCGGTAGCAAGGTGTAGCGCCGGGCCAGCTCCTGCGACACCAACTGCACGGCATCCCCATTTATATTAATGCGTTGAAGGTCAACGACGGGGATTCCCCACTGCTCACCAATTACCTGCACCCGCTGACGGTCGGTGATTAAGCCCATCGCAACGAGAATTTCACCCAGTGGACGCGACCCACCAAGCTGTCGTTGACGCTCGAGTGCCTGCTCTATTTGCTGCGCACTGCCACCACCTGAACCGCCTGTGGATGCACCAAGACCCGCACCCGCTACAC
>Ga0163212_1000904_pt1 | contig 13214 bp, 6 predicted proteins | sample Malawi_45m_30L_FD_113532 | JGI IMG/M metagenome (GOLD analysis project Ga0163212, IMG submission 113532) | Freshwater microbial communities from Lake Malawi, Central Region, Malawi to study Microbial Dark Matter (Phase II) - Malawi_45m_30L | ecosystem: Environmental > Aquatic > Freshwater > Lake ...
AGTCGCCCGATCCTGCTGCCGCCGGGCATCGTCGAGGCGATCGTGTACCAGCTGTCGGGCCTGCTGTTGCGCGGCCAGTTGCTGCTGCAGCCCGGCATCAGCCGGCTTCTTGTTCAGCTGCTGCTGAGCCTGTTCGACGCGTTTATCGGCCGTCGGCACTTCATCCCCAACATTCTTCACTGTCTGTTGCGCCCGCTTGACCGCCTCTTCCGCCTGTTTGGCGTTGTTATTTGCGGTCTGTTTCTGCTGCTCACGAAATGCCTGCCTCTGTTTTTCTGAATTCTTTTGCTGAGCTTCGCGAGCAGCGGCTTCCGGGAAGATCGCCTGATCCTTCGCCGCCGCCGCTTGTGCTCGCCCCTCATTCAGCACCGCCGCAGCTTCCTGAATCGCCTGCTTCGCATTTGCCGTTGTCTGCTGCAGTTCGGACAGCAGCTGCTCTTCACGAGCACTGGAGGCTGCTGCGGCCGCGGCATTCAGCTTCTGCTGTGTTTCCGCCAGTTTGGCCTGAGCCTCCGGCGCCTTGCCCTGAGCAGCCGCCTGTGCTGCCTGAGCCACCAGCATGCCGGAAAGCTGTGCTGCCTGCGTTCCTACTTGCCGCAAATCCTCAGCCAGCTCGCGCTTCTTGTTCTGAAAATCAGTATCTGAGCGTTCATTTGCCTGCTGCAGGCTTTGATCTTCCGCAGCCGCTTCCTGCAGCACGCTTTCGGCATCTGCCAGGGCGTTCCGAGTAATCTCGGACAACGCTTCCTGCATGGCCGGGTTGCGCTGCAGTTCCGCTTCCAGTTCCTGCAGCTGCTGTTCTGCACTGCGGTCCAGCTCCAGATCCATCGCCTCCGCCTGCTGATACTGCGCGGCAAGTTCCGGGGGCAGTCCCTGCTGCTGTTCAACTTTTCGCAGCTCGGCGCGAGTTTTTGCCACTTCCTGACCCTGTTCAAGTGCCTTGAAGTGTTCGGCGACAGTTTCCAGTGCCCTCGCTGTCTGCTCCTGCTGCTCAGCGGCTTCCGCCAGTTCCTGCTGCCGGGTCTCCTGTGTTGCTGCGGCTGCCTGCTGCAGCTCGTGACTCATGCGTTCTGCCGGTGGCTGAATCAGGGCCATGCTGTCGTCACTGTCACGCGCCCGCTCACGCTGCTCGTCCACGGCAGGATCCTGCCGCTCGGCATCCTCCACCAGCGATTGCAGCAGATCCTGAATCTGGTCATTGACCTGCTGTTGCCGCTGCTGCAACTGTGCCAGCTGCGGCTGCTCAGGCTCGGACTTCTGTGGCTGCTGCTCGGCGGCATCAGCCGCCTTCAGCGTCTGTTCTTCCAGTGCTCGCACCTGTTCTGCCGCACGTTCTGCCAGCTGTGAAATCGTTGGTGCATACTTTGCGAGAACGGCGCGAGCCTGAGCCATCGCCGGCTGCAGCTCGACCGCGACGGCCGCCATTTCCGCCGCCATGTTATCCAGCTCATGCCCGGTCGAAGTCAGCACATCTCGACGCCAGCGTCGCTCGGAAATACGCCGCCCCGCGTCTCGGGCCTCGGCCGACCAGCGAGTCTGATTGAGCCGGTTGATGAGTGTTCCGTCAATTCGTGCCTCGCCCAGCCGGCGTGCCGCCACGTCCGTCGCATGCTGCAGCAGATCCCAGTGCCGCGGCTGATTAATGCGGGCCGTCCGCTGACGAGATCCCCAGCGTTCCAGTTCCTGCAGACGAGCCATCGCAGCCAGTGCCAGCGACAGTTCATGACCAGCCTCCAGCGTCCGCCATGCCGGAGCAATCTCACGCATCTGCTCAGGCAGCTTCACACCATCCGGATCTTCCGTCTGCTGCAGATACAGCACCGCATCGATGGCTCGGACCGCGAGGCCCGCATCGGCAGCGTACTGCAGATCCGCATCCGGCCGCGCTTCCGCCAGCTTCTGCCGACTGCGCAGCTGCTGCAGCCCGGGCTGGAATCGCAGCAGCATGCGGGCCGTGGAACGAGCCGCCTGCTGCTCAAGCCGTCGAGTTTTCTCAGCATCATCCGCCGCTTCCCGCTGTTTGGCCGCCTGTGCCAGCAAAGCTGCACGCTCGGCCGCAGCCTGCGTCATGGCATCCATCAGGCCCGCCAGCGGACCGGTGCGATTCTCCAGATCCCGCCAGGCATTCTGCAGTCTTCCAGGAATGTCCCCGTCCAGCACCTGCAGCTTTTGATACTGCAGCAACTGATCACGCAGCTGCTTCGTCAGTGCCTGCAGCTGTGGCAGGCGATCTTCAGATTCCATCGCCTGCTGCAGGCGTTCACGGCTGGCTGCACTGAAGTCAATCAGCCGAGTGGCATGACCGACAATCGGTTCCGGCAGCTTCGCTCGTTCATCCTGCAGCAGTTGCTCAAATTTTTCCAGCTGAGTCGCCAGCAGGGACTGCTGCCGCAGCAGCCGTCGCCAGGTCTGAGTGGGGCTGCTGACGACAAATTCCTGATGCTCAAGCATCATCTGTAGATCGTGCGAAGCCGCATCAAACAGATTCCATGCCGCCAGCCACGAAAAATGCTCAGCCAGATTTTTCGCGTCATCTGCCGACATGTCAAAAGTGCGTTTGACTTCGTTCAGGTCTGCCTGCAGGACCCCGAGGTCTGCCGCCTGAGCGAATGTCTGCAGCGTCGCCAGCACCGCATTCGGCTGCTCCATGGTCAGCTTTGCCAGAACCCGACCAGTCAGTTCCAGATCAGTCGCATCCGCCGCGGCAGGCATATCGCGCAGCAGTGCCTGAGTCTGCTGCAGCACCGCCTCTGCGGCCTGCCGCTGACGTCCCGCCAGATCCTGCAGTGCTGTGCGATCAGTGACCGCCTGCGGAGCATCTGCCGGCAGCGATTTCAGGCGTTCCACGATTTCCGCAGCCGCCGTTTTTTGTTCCTCAATCTGCGCTGCCAGCTTCTGCAGCGGCGGCTGCAGCTGCAGTTTCTGCTGCATCTGAGTATGACGGTCCGGATCAAATTCGCGATCGGCAATCACAATTCGCAGCGGAGCCGATTCACCGCGACTGCCCCGCCGGTCCACAGCCGACAGTTTAGTCAGCAGCTGATCGCCCGGACGCAGCGTGTGCGGCACCAGATCCCAGTCCCATTCCACCGTCACACTGCGGCCTTCACTGCCGGCAACTTCCGTCATCTGCAGCGGCAGCGAAAACCACTCTTCCCCATTGATCGAAATCTGCTGCTCCAGACTAACCAGCGGCAGATCGTCCTCCGCCATCGCCCGCAGCTGCAGAATATCGTCCGAAGGCAGCAGCAGAGTTGTCTGCTGCTGATCGACAAACCCGGCGCGAGGAATCAGGTCGGGCTGCGGCCGAATCTCATACCGCGGACTAAACACATTCTCAAATCCCGTCTCCTGCGAAACCAGATGCACCCGATACGTCCCTGGATGCTGAATCGGAACTGCAGCAGTCCACAGACCACCGGCCGGCCGCTTCGTACCACTGCCCTGCTCTTCCACAGGGACCAGCGGAATCACTACCGGCTCTTCAGAATTCAGCGGGTCCAGACGCAGCTCGGCTGCCGATACCGGCTGACTGGGCTGAATCGTCAGCCGGGCCACGGTTCCCTGCAAAGCCTGCAGATGACCATCTTCACCGCTGCTGGAAACCGGCTCCAGCTGACTGTAGTCCGGAAACTGCAGCAGCTTTGTAAACTGCTCCACTCGCGGTCGCGGTCGAGTCGTAATGCGATGCCATTGGGTGATCGCGTCACCCGCCAGTATGCGATATTCAACCGCACCCTGCTCCAGTTGCAGATTGGCCGCAAACCGCGATTCCGCCTGCGGCTGCATGTCGTAACGCACCACGCCGGCAGTCTCGGACTTTGACTCCAGTACCGCCCGACTGACCGCACCGCCGGAGGTCTGTACAATCACGGCCGCAGTTTCGTCTTCCGGCAGCAGCAAAGAATGCGGTATCGGCTGCAGAATCTGCACCTGCACACGCGACACTCGGGCCAGATTGGCCATCGGCAGAATCGTTCGTACTGCCAGCTGGCGAAAACGCGGATCCGGTGCCGCCAGCAGGGACAGAAAGATCGCAGCAATTACCAGCGCCACTGCCATCCACTTCGCCACCAGGCGAAATGGCAGCACGGCAGATGGCTGCACTTTGCCCATTCTGGCTGCCACTTCACCCTGCAGCAGACTGCGGAACATTGGCGAATCGTGCAGGCCTGCCGGATCATCCGCAGCCAGCTCCACAGCGGCCAGCAGCTTCTCACGCAGCTGCGGTTCCGTCTGCTCAACATGCATCGCGATTTCATCACTGGCCGGCGCCCGAAACAACTGCCGACCACAGGCCAGCCACGCTGCCAGCAGGCCCGGCACATATACGCAGGCCGACAAAATCCAGCGCTGCACATCCGTCAGCAGCCAGTACCAGTCCACGGCCGCCGCAAGACCCAGACACAGCAGGAAAGTGCTGAGACCGGCGCTGAAACCGCGAACGGTCAGCAGCATCCGCCGCCGCTGCCCAAACTGCTGCAGACGACGCACCACAACCGGATCCAGAGATATGTTCATCAGCTCTGCCCTCACATCAGGCCCGCGCGGCGCCGCAATAACCACTCACAGGTCAGCAGCAACAGAATTGACAGAAACCACCAGTAGCTCTGCCACAGCAGACTGTCCGACTGCACAATTCGACCATTACTGTAAACACTCAGGATTTCCGGCAGTCGCCGCAAATCTTCTTCTCGCAGAAATTGTCCGCCACCAGCCTCAGCCATCTGCTGCAGCAGACTCTCATTTGCTGATCCGTCCCGCAGCTCAGTACCCACTTCCGCAGTGACTGTGAAACTGCTGCGAGCCTGCAGGGCCTCGGCACTGTAACCGGCCGCCTGCACCGAAACCTCATAGTCAGCCGCCGGCAATCCGGTTACCCGACCACGGTAAATTCCCGGCACGTTCTCATCTGACTGCAGTGAAACGGTAGCAGCCACCTGCCCGCCACGCCAGACCAGTGCGTCCACTGTGGTCGCCACGACGGGCTTCCCGCTCGCATTCAGCAGCCGAATTCGCACGTCCACAGCCTGACCCGGCTGATAGCTGACCGGACCCGTATCCAGCGACAAAAACTCGCTGCTGACCGAAAACGACCGCGCCATCACGCTGCGAGCAATCTGATTCCAGATCCGCTGATGCCACAGATCGGCCGTCTTGTAACGCCAGCGCCACGTTTCATCACCCGCCAGATACAGGACCCGACCGGCACCATAGCGACGCGATACCATCAGTGGCTGCACGGAACCTGCCAGCTCCGCCTCCACCAGCACCTCAGCCCCTGGCAGGGCCTGCACCGGAATCAGCGCCTGCGGCGGCGGCAACTGCTTCCAGAAGGCACGGTTCTGCGAATCCTCAGCCGCCAGCTTCAGCATGGCATCCGCCGCGCCGCGATCCGTCAGCTGCAGTCCCACCGCAGCCGCCGCCGGTCCACCCGTCCACGACACCGGCAGCATGGCTCCCAGCGAATCCGCCGCAGCCGCCCGCAGTTCGCCACGCTGACCGTCAATCAAAATCAGACCGCCACCACGCAGCTCGACAAAGTCCCGCAGCCAGCGCTGCTCGGCCGCTGACAGCAGCGACAGCTCCAGTTCACCCAGCACCACAAGATCATAGCCAAACAACTGATCGCGGTTCTCCGGAAAACGGCCGGTCTCGGTGCCACGCAGCAGCTCGTGCTGCTGCACTCCCGGACCCGCCAGCACCGCATTCACCTCCCACTGCTCGTCACGCTCAAACAGATTCCGCAAATAACGAGTTTCCCAGCGCGAACGCCCGTCCAGCAGCAGCACACGCTGTCGCTGCACTACGGCCGCCAGCCGCAACGCCGCTTCGTTGTTGGCCGTACTGGCTTCGCCCACCAGCGGGGCAATCGATGCCGTCAGCGACAACGGCACCGCATTCAGTGATACCCCGTTCGCTGCCTCACTGGCCAGACGCTCCACCAGCGGTTCCACACCAAATGAAAACTCAAGCCGCCGCTCACCAGAACCCGTCGCCAGTTCCTGCTTCTGCCACAGCACATCGTTGCCATTTCGAATCTGCAGTACAAACGGAGTTCCCGCAGCACCGCGATCCTGCAGCACCACCACACCCCGCACCTGATCCCGCCGAAAAACACTCTCCGGATGTTCCAGTTTCAGAATTGCCAGATCCGGAGGTTCCTCGGCAGCACCAATCGACACCGTGACCACCTTCGTGCCGGCCGCAGCCAGCTCCCGAGCCGTCTCGACAGGTGATGCTCCCTCCGTCTGCCGTCCATCCGTCAGCAGAACAGCCACCGCATCCTTGCGACTGCCCGAGCCACTGGCTGCCTGCAGACCGGTGCTGAGATCCGACGCCTGAGCAAACTCTTTGAACAGGGACTGCGGCGGCTGAGCAGCTGCAGGGGCAGCCGATACAATTCCCGCAGTGGCCGCGGTCGTGCCGGCAGCCGGAGCTGTCAGGGTCGATAACAATTCGGCAGACACCGGGACCGCCTGCGACCCCTGCAGCAACAGTACTCGCACTTCATGCAGCAGCTGCAGTTGCTGCAGGACAGCCGGCTGACCGCCCGTCAAAGCCTGTTCCAGCCGCTGCCAGCGCGGGGTGGCATCAAACAGTGTCACAGCCGCTTTGACCGCCGGGTCGTCCGGACTGGTCTGAGCCGCATCCAGCCAGCCCTGACTGATCGCAGCCGCAATGCGGCGAGCCACCGGCATGTGGCCGTCCGTCAGCTGCATGCTGGCGGAACCGTCAAGGTACAGATCCAGACGTCCAGGCTCACCCAGAATCTTGCGATGCTGCAGCATCGGTCCGGCCAGCACCAGCACCGTCAGAAAAAACGCCAGCGATCGCAGCGTCGGCAGCAGCCAGCGGAGCCCATCGGAGAGCGTGCGGGTTTCACGGCGGTAGTAACGGAACGACAGCAGTGACATGATCGTCGCCAGACTCACACCCAGCCACAAAGGCAGCAGTCCGTTAAATTGCAGGCTCATGCTGTGACTCCCGCAAATCGCTGCTGCAGGACCACTTCCAGGCACATCATCAGCAGCAGTCCGGACAGCACCCACGGCCAGATTTCCGTCCCGTGCCGCTGCCGCCGGTCAGCCTCAAGGTAGTCCTGCACGGACGTCACCAGGGAGGCTCCCAGCTGCTGCGCCACGTTCTTTTGCTGCAGCGGATCCAGCAGCAGCAGGTCAGATTCTGCAGCATCCGTTTGTGCGGCGAAGTGTGCCGGGCGTCCGTCGGGCAGCGTCATCAGGTAAATTCCCGGACGCTGCGTAGCGGTTGTTTCGGCAGCCAGCCAGCGTCCCTGCACACGGGATGCGAGTGTGCTGCGAGTTCCCAGGGGGTCGGCAAGCGTGACAGCCGGCAGCTGTGAATGATCCGTCGCCGTCGGCGTGTCAGTCGTGGCGGGCGGTGTTGCCGGTGTTGTGGCACCAGCTGCTGTTGCGGCAGCGGGCGGCGTGAACAGAGCGACGGCCGCGGTACCGGCTGACAGATTGCGCGGCGGCTGAATCTGCACTGCCAGGGTGGCCACCAGCTGCTGCATCAACGGCACGTAGAAAGGACGCAGCGGCAGATCGGACCAGTCAGCATCGACGGCCGTGGCTAGCTGCAGCACGACGCCATCACCCAGCCGCCGCTCCAGCAGGAGCGGGTCGCCGGAATCGAGGACGGCTGCGGTTGCCGTACCGGGCTGGGAGTCGCTAACAGTGGCTGCGGTCAGCACGTGCCAGCGTCGAATTTCAGCCGTGGACAGATCTCCGTTGGCCGGGTCATTGAAGAAGGCGAGTGCCGGGTGTTCGGACCGCTGCGACACAATGCGGGCCGTCCGCGGTCCGGTCGCTGTGGGCGGAGCAGCGGCCGTCTGAGCCGTCTCGCCCGCACCCCGCAGCTCGCCCCACGCAGCCGGCAGCAGTCCGGCGCCGTCGTTCCACAGTTTGGTGCGATGCCATTCGATATCCATGCGGTTGCCAGCTGCGATCAGCAGCGAGCCCCCGCCTTTGACCCACGCCGTCAGCCATTCGGTCTGCGGGTCCGTCAGTTTCGGCACGTTCGCCAGCACGACCACTCGCGCCGACTGCAGGGCTGCTTCCGTAAGCTGAGCCGGTGGCACAACCTGTGTCTGCAGCAGATCAGTCAGCGGAACGCGCCCAAAAGTCCAGGGCGTCAGTGCCACCGCGAGGTAATCGGTTTCACTTTGCAGCGGCTGTGATCCCGGATCGCCGTCGATCAGCAGCACTCTGACCGTATCCAGCAGGTCGATGGCGGCGGACCGCTGATTGTCGGCCGGCAGCAGATCGTCAGCCGCGACCGTCACCGTGAGCACATGCGACCCGGCCACCTCACTGCGGCAGCGAAACAGTACATCGGCCGTGCCGCCGGATTTCAGTGCCGTCTGGACGGTGGAAATCGGCTGTCCGTCCAAAGTCAGCGAGACGGCGACGTTGTCCAGATCCTGGCTGGAGTAACTTTTCAGTCGGGCCTGAATGGAAAATTCCTGTCCGACGCCGATCGGCTGCTGTGGCAGCTGCAGGCTTTCCACGGTGATGTTGTCGGGCCGGGCGTCGGGCCGCGGAGGTGTACCGGCAAGCAGCAGCAGTTGTGTGGGGATGTCGGAGTTCTGCAGGCGTTTCTGCAGTGCAGCGGCGGGTCCGCCGGCCAGCGAATTCCAGTCGGCCGGCTGATAGTCACTGAGCACCAGAATCTGTCGGCGGACGGCCGGCATGGCTTCCAGCAGATCGGCCGCCAGTTCCAGCGAGCCCGGCATATCACTGGCACCCAGACCGGCTTGCTGCTGTCGCAGCCGCCGGGTAACGGTCTGCAGATCGGCCAGCGGAGTCTCGAACAGGGGGGTCGGGCGACCGCCGGTCAGGACGACCGCCACCTGTGAACCTCGCGGCAGTTCGCCGATCACGCGGCAGGCAGATTCCACGGCTGCGGTGAATCGCGTGCCGCCAGGATCAGCCGCCTCCATCGAATAACTGTTGTCCAGCACCACCACCAGTGCCACCGGGGCATCGCCCAGCAGGCCGCCTCCGGTCAGCACCGGGCGCGCGAGGCAGACAGCCAGCATGGCCGGGATCAGACAGCGAATCAGCAGCAGGATCAGCTGATCAACGCGAAACCGGCGACGATTCTGGCTGATGACGGATTCCAGCAGGTGCATCGCACCCCACTCAACCGTGCGAAACCGACTGCGATTAAAGATGTGAATCAGCAGCGGGATCAGCAGAGCACTGGCCCCGATGGCCAGCAGCGGGTTCAGCAGACTCATTGGACTCGCCTCCGAATTGCCAGCCATGCTGCCAGGGCATCAGCCGTGGGCTGGCTGGTGACGAGCGGGACGAGGGTAATGCGATTGCGGCTGCAGCCACGACTCAGCTGGTCGCGATATTCCTGCAGCTTCTGCAGATAGGCTTTGCGAAGCTGAGCCGGGTCGACCAGATGTTTTTGGGCCGCGTTTTCGAGGCTGGTGAACTGTGTCCACTGGCGAAACGGAAAATCCAGTTCATCCGGATCCCAGATCTGAAAGATGATGACCTCGTGTCGTGCGTGGCGAAAGTGGGCGAGTGCCTTCATCAGGTGGTCGACATCGCCGAACAGATCCGACAGGATCATCAGCAGTCCGCGGCGCTGGATTCGCGAAGCAATCTGGTGGAAGACATCGGCCAGGGATGTTTCAGCACCGGGCTTCTGGGCAGCCAACTCGGTCATGATGTGTTTCAGGTGCCTTGGTCGAGCCCGTGGCGGGATGTAGCGGCGGATGGCCGTATCGAAAGTAACCAGTCCGACGCTGTCCTGCTGCTGCAGCATCAGCCATGACAGGCAGGCGGCAGTGCGCACTGCGTAGTCGTGTTTGGACAGGCCGTCGCTGCGTGAGCCGCGGTAGTTCATGGAGCCGCTGCAGTCGACCAGCAGGGTGCAGCGGACGTTGGTTTCTTCTTCGTATTCACGAATATACAGCCGGTCGGTTTTGCCGAACAGTTTCCAGTCGATGGTCCGCAGATCATCACCGGGGACGTAGGGGCGATGTTCGCGGAATTCGACGCTGAAACCCTTGTGCGGCGAGCGGTGCAGTCCGGAGGCGAAGCCTTCGACCACCTGCTTTGCCAGCAGTTGCAGACCGCTGAGGCGACTGACGTCACCGGCGGAAAGGACGTTGGGGGCAGACGACATCCGGCACCTACAGCAGCTTGCGGTCGGGGCGAGGAACTTCACGCAGCAGGCGTCGGATCAGGTCATCGACACTGACGCCTTCGGCTTCTGCACTGAATGTGGGCACAATCCGGTGCCGCAGCACGGGCAGCGCGAGTGTTTCAACATCTTCCAGTGTGACGTGGTAACGGCCTTTCAGCAGTGCGCGAGCTTTGGCGCCCAGCACAAGCTGCTGACTGGCGCGGGGACCGGGACCCCAGTCGATCTGTTCGCGGACCCAGGCGGCGGCCGCCGGATCTTTGGGCCGCGCTGCGCGGACGAGATCCAGCACGAAATTGCGGACGTGAGCCGGCAGCGGCACCAGGCGGACGGTGGCCTGGCATTCGAGAATTTCCGGACCGCTGACGACGGGAGCCGGCACAGCCGACTGTGTGGACGTTGTGCGATCGATGATTTGAGCTTCTTCATCGCGGCTGGGGTAGTCGACGATGACGTTAAGCAGGAAGCGGTCACGCTGGGCTTCGGGCAGCGGGTAAGTACCTTCCTGTTCGATCGGGTTCTGTGTTGCGAGGACGAAGAACGGTTCTTCCAGTGTATAGGTAGTGCCGCCGACAGTGACTTTGTGTTCCTGCATGGCTTCCAGCAGGGCGGCCTGAGTTTTGGGCGGAGTACGATTGATTTCGTCGGCCAGCAGCATCTGCGTGAAGATGGGGCCGCGATCGAAGACCAGATCGCGGTGCCCGGTCTGGCGATTTTCCTGAATGATATCGGTCCCGGTGATATCAGCGGGCATCAGGTCGGGAGTGAACTGAATGCGGTGGAAGGTCAGCGTCATGGCATCGGCAAGGGAGCGGACCATGAGAGTTTTGGCGAGTCCCGGGACGCCCTCCAGCAGACAGTGGCCGCGTGCAAGAATAGCAATGAGCAACTGTTCGACAACCTCCTGCTGCCCGACGATGACGCGGGCGACTTCGGAGCGAACTTTGTTGCAGGCCGCGACGAGACGTTGTGCGCGCTGCTGGTCATCGGCCGAGAGGGGATCGGTGGCGTTGGACATCGCTAAAACTTTTGGAGGGGTTTGTGAGGAGGGAGTTGCAGTTTGTGGGGCGGGGCGGGATTCTGGCACTCAGACTCCTGCCTCCGGGGCAAGATCAGTACCGAAAGAGTAGGCTACTGTTGCGGCAACTGCAAGGAATCCGCCGGGGAATTGGAGCCGGGATTCGGACGATTTGGTGTAATCCTGCGGTTCCTGTGGTTGTCTCAGACCCGGTCCGCCCCCCTCCCGTCCTGCCCCTTCCTTAGCACGCGTCTTTCCAGCCCGAGCACTACCCACCACGGTAACAAGTCCCTGTTTTGGCGTGTGGCTGCAATCTTCCGAGCCGTTCGTGGGGCAAGGGTGACTTTGTGGCTGTCGGTTGCGTGCTTGTGTGTACCTCGTTGTTACTGACTGAACACTCGGTTGTAATCTCCGATTGATTTGGAAGCACAATCACCGCTCCTGCCGCTGCTGCATTCGCTTGGCTCCAGGTCTCCAGAGTTAATTGACTTTGGCATTACGCCTTTGATTTACAGCGTGTCTTATGTCTGCGATGTGTTTTTAGCTTTGCGGTCAGTGGTTTGCATCGGGGATTATCAACAGGCGCTGTCGAACGCCGACGGGGTTGTGTATACAACGGAAGTCCGGCTATGACCACTGCACAGCCTCTGCTGGTCGAACCGCAAATGCTGCCCCTCGCAACTCCGGACCAGGCCGAAGAATTCGGCGAAGATGATTACGGAGTCTATTGTCGGTTCCGTATCGGCGAAGTGCAGTTCGCGCTGCGCTGGATTGCCCCCGGTACCTTCATTATCGGTTCGCCGGAAAATGAACGGGCAGGTATCCTGACGAGGGGCCGCAGCATCAGGTCACAATCAGCCGGGGGTTCTGGCTGGGTGAAACACCGGTCGCGCAGCAGCAGTGGCAGGCCGTGGTGCAGGCCTGCTCGGGCTCAGGCCTCGCCGCTGATCCCAGCCACTTCAAAAACCAGCCCCTGCACCCTGTGGAATCGGTCAACTGGCACCAGTGCGTGCAGCTCTGCAACCACGTGCAGGCACTGCTGCGGTCGGACGAACCGTTTCAGTGGCCGACCGAGGCCGAATGGGAATTCGCCTGCCGCAGCGGCACCAGCGGCGCGTGGCAGGACGGGACGGCCTGCACAGATCCGACCGGCAAGGATCCAAACCTTGATCGGCTGAGCTGGTTTGACGACAACAGCGACGAGTCGACTCAGCCGGTCCGGCGGCGAAAGACGGCCAGAAACAGCGTCACAGCCACACCGGCGGCCAGCAGCCAGGGCAGGAAATGCGACGGATGCGCGACATAATGCAGCACCCCATGCTGATTCAGCGGATCACCATGACCCTCGTGTGCCGCCGCAAATGACATCCGGCCCGCCAAAGCCAGCACAACCGCCAGTCCGCCCCATACCGTCCGCTGCGAAACCATGAAACTGAGTACTCCGGTGAAACCCCGTACGAACCTGTTTATGAACTGTGTGCGTTATTCTGGCGGGTTCTCAGCATTCCTGCAAGTGGCGGTGCCGGGGGTGGGCGCGGGGTAGCCACGAATGGAGTTCGAGTTCTTGCACCGCTCATGGACGCGCATGGACGCGAATGGAGACGAATGGGGTTGGGTGGCGGTTCGAATCGCTTGTCAATCTTCGTGCTCGTGCTCGACTTTGACTTCCTTGCCGCGTCTTGCGGTTACTGCCGTGGCAGGCGGCATGCGAGTACGAGTACGAACTGCGGGCGTTTGGGCTGGCAGGGTTCGCAGTTTGGAGTAGCCATTGCCAGTTAACCTGCAGGCAGTTGGTCTTACGCGAAGAGGAAACCACAGACGGCTCAAGTGGTCTGTGTGATGAACTGCTCGCTCTACTTTCAATTTTCTCGAATCTACCTTCTATGGCATGGATGCCATGGCCGTTCGCTCGTTTCATCTGCGCGATGAGAGGATCGCAGTTTTTTTTACCGCGAACGGACGTAAATGGAAAGCATTGCCATTCGTGCTCGTAATCCTGCTCTTGCTCTTGCTC
>Ga0163212_1000913_pt1 | contig 13099 bp, 13 predicted proteins | sample Malawi_45m_30L_FD_113532 | JGI IMG/M metagenome (GOLD analysis project Ga0163212, IMG submission 113532) | Freshwater microbial communities from Lake Malawi, Central Region, Malawi to study Microbial Dark Matter (Phase II) - Malawi_45m_30L | ecosystem: Environmental > Aquatic > Freshwater > Lake...
ATTGCAGCTGTAAATAATTTGCGTAACCGCATCTCTCCTCTTTCTGTTTCTGTACTCTTCCGAAGGTTTCTATTGGTCTAACACGGCGGTACACCGTTCTAGACCAGTAACCCAAAACTATAGTAAGGTTGCTATAAGTCAATGGGTCCAGGGGGCAAGTTTGCGTAACGTTTCGGTATCGAGCGCGCAGCACGTTTCTGCACTGGCTACCGTTAAGGGTGGCTTGATTGTTTCGTGTCAGGTTCCCGATGGAACGGCGATTGATACTCCAGCCTTCATTGCTGCTCAAGCACTAACAGTTATTCAAGCTGGCGCTGTTGGAATTCGCGCTCAAGGCATTGCAAATGTTGCAGCAATCGCAAAAGTAACGGATAAACCGATTTTAGGCTTGGTAAAACGTTTTCTAGATAGCACTCCGATCTATATAACACCCGCAGTTAAAGATGTTCTCGAGCTTGAAGCTGCCGGCGCAACGATTATTGCAATTGATGCCACCGAAAGATTGCGCACTGGTGGAGTCAACTTAGAAAAATTCCTCAGCCAGGTACGTGCTGAAACAAATATTCCAATACTTGCCGACGTTGATACCGTCGAAGCAGGAGCAATAGCTGAAGCTCTTGGCTTTGAGGCGATTGCCACGACGCTATCGGGTTACACCGAGAAGCCCGCGCCTCCGCTTCCCAACATTGCGCTGGTTGAAAAACTTGCAGCCACAGTAAAAATTCCTGTTGTTGCGGAAGGTGGGTTTAGTAGACCAGAACATGTTGCTCAAGCTTTTGATGCAGGAGCCTGGACTGTATGTATTGGGACTGCAATTACAAATCCGTTTTCACTTACAAAACATTTTCTTGAAGCTATTGATTAAGCCTGAATACTGAACTTAAAGTCATACTTATCTCCTCGTTTGATAGAAACGCAATGCTCCATGGTCCGGCCTCTCATATCAAATGCGGTAAGAGTAAACATCAATGATGGCGTATTTACGGGTGCTTTTAGGACCGCTGCTTGTTCTTTATCTAAGAGAATCGGAGACACTGCCGAATCAGCTCGAACTACTGGTTTTTCATATACATTCTTAAAAATCTCATATAGCGAAGTTTTGAGGTCTTGATCTAGAAGACCTGGAGCATTATTAGCGGGTATATATGTATCTTCGATTGCCAATGGTACTCCGTCAGCTAATCGAACTCTCTTGAGTCTGTAGGCCGCTTCTCCGGTGGCAATTTGCAGAGTGTCTGCCAACTTCTTATGTGAAACTTCAACTCGCTCTGCTTTGAGAATCTTCGAGGTAGGTTTCATCCCTTTTTCTCGAATCTCTTCCGAAAATGAAACAAAAACTAATCTCTTTGAGAGTTTCTCTCCCGCAACGTAAGTACCAGATCCCGGAATTGTGTAAATCAACCCATCGGTTTGTAATGAGGCAAGCGCTTGACGAATTGTCATGGTTGAGACGCCATATGTCGTAGCAAGTTGACGAGAAGATGGGATCTGAGAATGTGGTTTTAGTTTTGCAAAACGATTCGATAACTTTTCGCGCAGTTCAACGTGTTTAAGTTTGCGCGTCGCCGATGCCATTACAAAATCATCTCACAAATTTCTTTATGGAACTAGCGGGTAATGGTCACTTTACTTAGACCACGCGGACTATCGGGATTTAGATTATTCAAAACTGCAATCTTGTGGGTTACTAATTGAAAAGCAACTGCATCAGCTATCGCGCTTTCGATTTCAGACTCCGCAGATTCACCTTGTAAAACAACGTCTCCAGCCTTTGATTCGGCGGTTGATCCAATCCAAAATGCTTTGCCAGTAATAGCTCGAACTCGGCTCGGCGCTTCCCCAAATGATTCTTTTGGAGTTCCTTGCGGGGCAACAAAAACTACTTGAGAGTCTTGGTGGAGCGAGGCAATCGGCCCGTGCAAAAAGTCAGAAGATGACATCCCTTGAACGGGGATCAAGCTAGTTTCCTGAAGCTTGAGGGCGAATTCCTTGGCATTTGGATATGAGAAACCGCGACCGAGAATGTAAATAGATTTACTGATATCCAACTCTTGAGCAAATCCATTTACTGCATCAGATGAGCTGCACCATTTCTCAACACTTTTCATTAACCGCTCAGTTTTAATCGAAGACTTCGCCCATGACATTACTACTAGGTAGGAGATAAAAAGTTGACCGATGTAAGACTTTGTGGCAGGCACTGCAATTTCAGGTCCGGCATTAATCGGAATATGTAGATCCGAAAGTAGCGCGAGTGTTGAATTCGCATCGTTGGTGATCGAGAGTAAATAACCTTTTCCAGCTTTTGCTGCTTTTGCGAATGCGAGAAGGTCGGAGGATTGTCCGCTCTGGCTCAATGCCACTACTAAAGTGTTTGCATAATTAAGGTTGGTTGAATACATCGTTGCGGCAGATGGTGAGGCCAATCCGACGGGTAACCCAAGTTTGATCTCAATCAAATACTTTAAAAAGTGGGCAGCGTTATCAGAAGTTCCACGAGCAAGGATGATTACTGAATGAAAACTCTGATTATCAAGTAATTTTTGCACCGCTTCGTTCGCGCCGAATTCACTCAAAATGCGACTCAAAACTTTTGGGGTCTCATGAATTTCACTCAGCATTACATCGCCAGGTTGTGTCATGACCATCCGTTCTGTGAATCGATACTTGCGGAGACGAGAGGATTTGAACCTCCGATTCCCATTCGGGAAAACATCATTAGCAGTGAGGCGTGCTCGACCGGGCTATGCGACATCTCCTTGTACTCACCAATTTTACAGGTTAGTTAGGCTTAGCGATAACACGCTCTCCCGGCTACGAGCAGAGCGATTTTATGCATGATTTAAACGCGGGATGGTGAAGAAGTGATGGTTACTGCATCAGTGTTTACTGCTTTAACCTAATCGGTGGCTGCGCAAAGTTCAAATGCTACTTGATCTTTCCAAGCTTCAAGAAAAAAGTATTTGGACCGGTTTGACCAATGTATAGGTTATAAAACAAACAACCTTCTTCTTGATTGCTGAGTACAACCATTTCTAATGAGCGATTCTACAACTCGTCCTAAAATTCGGATTTTGCTTAAAAGCGAACACACGTTGAAACTGCTTTATCCTTTTGTATATCATCCACAATTCAAAATGACGCTGCTGTAGGGAACGTTATCTCCCGTGTGAATAATCCCCAAGGTCTGTCCTACTTTAATCTTGAACTCTTCGTGAGCAATAACATTTAGCGGCAAATGCGAAATGCTTTTAAGGTATTCTCCAACAATTATTGGATCAACTTTGGATTCAAACTCTGCGGCCATCGTGACCGACGAAACTTCAACGTGGGGAAGGATCGCACTTAACACATCTGGAATTGATGGCAATCCAAGTACAACTGCGAGATCCACGGTTTCAACGTTTTGATACGTTGGAAAGGGACCATCGACAATTGCAATCATATTTACGTGGCGAAATCGAGCAAGCAGTGATGCTAGCTGACCATTGATGACTCTATTAGTGCTCATTATGGGATTAATGAAACCTTGATTGACTTTGTACCTTCAGCTACCATGTCAAGTCCTTTTTGGAAATCTGTAAGCGGAAACTGATGCGTGCAAATTTCATCAAGTGGTAAACGACCTGATTCAATCATCTTAATCGCTGCTGGCCAGCAGTGAGGTCCAAGGTGCGCACCGAGTACATCGAGTTCTTTGTCATCACTAACAATTGACCAATCAACTGTTACATCCTCCTTAAATACGCTGTAGCAAACAAATGTTCCAAGTTTGCGAAGAATCTTCAAACCTTGAAGCACTGCTGCCGGGTGACCAGTTCCTTCTAAGTAAATATCAGCGCCATAACCTTCGGTCATCTCGCGAATAATCTGTACAGGATCCTGCTTTTTGATGTTAATCGTGTGAGTGGCACCGCATTTCTTTGCTACTTCGAGTTTACGATCATCAAGATCGAGCGCTATCAGAGTTCCTGGGAATTTTGCCGCAGCTCCAGCAGTCATGCCTAGGCCGATCGGTCCACAACCTGCGACAACGACGACGTCTGCGAATTTAATATTCGCGCGCTCCACTGCGTGAAGAGCACAAGATAATGGTTCCGCAAAGGCTGCGTGTTGTGGTTTCACGCTCTTTGAAATCTTATGCACCAGCGCTTCCTGAGGAAAGACCATGTATGAAGCCATGCCACCCGGTGTTGCTCGTTTAAAACCAAACATTCCGTGTGGTGCACACATCCAATATTGTCCGCGAAGACAGTAACGACATTTTCCGCAAGGCACAATTTGTTCTGCGACTACACGATCACCTTTCTTAACTCCCCAACGCTTTGCAGCAACATCATCAAGCTGAACAATTTCGCCAACGAATTCATGTCCTGGAACTACTTCTGTTTCCGCCCATGCTGGACGACTTGCATCGCCCCAAAACTTTGCTGCTCCGTGGTAGCACTTAAGGTCGCTTGCACAAATACCAACTGCTTCAACTTTTACAAGTGCTTCTCCTGCGCCAGGTTTAGGAATTGCTACATCTTCTAATTTATAATTCATTGGCCCGTGACATACAACGGCTTTCATTTGTTCAGACATTGCTAGGTACTACCTTTCTGCTACAGAGACACATGCATTTCACGTGTTTCATTTTGCTTGTTCTAAAGAGACGTTTTCAACCTCTTCTATAATCTTTTTTAAATTCCTCACATCATGCGCTGAGCGCCCAAGGAAAAGACCATCAACGTTTTGCGCAATTTTTCTAAATAGACCACGATCGGCACTGCCGCCATAGATTATTTGAAGATTACGTGCACCTAGGTTTGTGGCTGCTTCTTTTATCTTCTCGCAAACGACATTGATGTAAGTGGGATCAGCGGGTGCTGTCACTCCGATAGCCCATACAGGCTCGTAGGCAATGATCACGCGTTGGCTTAGATGCGTGGCAGAAAGTGAGAGCGCAGTTTTAATTTGAGCAATACACACCTCCGCTGCTGACTCGGGATTTGTTTGTCTTATTTCACCTACACAGATTATTGGGATTAAACGAAATGTAAGCGCCTGCAAAACTTTTTTTGCAATTAATTCGTCGGTTTCATTGAAATCCCGACGGCGTTCCGCATGACCAATTTCAGCAAACTCACAACCTATTTCACTGAGCATCTCGGCACTCGTCTCGCCTGTGAAAGGTCCGAGTTGAGTAGCTGCGTTGTTTTGCGAACCAACTCCAACTTTAGAACTCGCAAAAATAGAGATGGTTTGAGAAATCATTGGTGTAGAGGGCAAGACAAAAAATTCAACAGTCTTGTTCTCTATCGAATTTATAGAAGCAATTTCAGATTTAGCAGTGTGAGCCCACCCTATGGTCTGTGCAGCTGAAAAGTACATCTTTAAACCAACGCCAACTATTTTTTGTCGATGGTGTGACATATTAATTACTGTCCTCATATCCACAAATTAATTTTACTTTATCCGCAGAAGCTGAAGATGGATTAAATGTATAAGTTAGCCATTCTCTCACCAGTCGACGAGCTAGCTCGAGGCCGATTACCCGTTGCCCCATCGTAAGAATTTGGCAGTCATTTGAGAGAATTGAACGTTCAACACTAAAAGAGTCGTGTGCTACGGTCGCACGAATTCCCTTCACCTTATTCGCAGATATCGCAACACCTATTCCCGTTCCACAAATCAAGACTCCGCGATCAGCCTCTCCACGCATAATTACTTCGCCGGCAAGAATGGCGACTTCTGGATATTCCTGTGATGTCGGTGCATCCGCGTTTACACCAAGGTCCGCAACAGATGAGACGTTTGGATTTTTCTTTAGATCAGCAAGTAGTGTTTCTTTGTATTGCAATCCTGCAGAGTCCGAGCCTATAACTATGCGCCATTGCGTGCTCATAACTAATCTATCTTTACAGATTGTGAACCACAATCTGCGCTAGAAATGACATCACCAACAACTTTTATAATGAGTGCCATAGACGTTGCGCCTGGGTCTGGTGTTCCTATGCTGCGCTCTGCTAAAGGCCGAGCTCGTCCAATCTTTGGAGACAACGCTGCTGTGGCTTCTGCGCTTTTTTGAGCGACTTCCGAGGAATGTTTCCATGCATCAGCCATATTTTTGCCATTTCTAAGTTGCTCGTCGAGCGAATCTATAAATGGCAGCAAGGTATCTAGCATGGTCTTATCGCCAAGTTTGGCTTTACTCTTATCAACTAAGGTTTCGGTTGCTAATTCGAGAGCTCTATATAGTTTTTCTGCATCAACTTCTTCTGAATTTCCTAATGCATGTCCAATCGCGGAGATAAAAATTCCCCATAAAATTCCACTGGTCCCGCCTGCGCGATCACCAAATGCGTTACCAGCTGCAACCATTATGTGGCCAACTCCTCCTATATTTGCTTTAGCTTCAGCTACGGCTGCGTGAATTCCACGAACCATGCCAACGCCATGATCTCCGTCGCCTGCAATAGCATCTAGTTTTCCAAGATAATCTTCATTGGATACAAGTACTTGTTCCATTGCGATAAGTGCTTCGCGAGCAACAACTGCAGCTCGTTGTGAGTGTTCGGTAGCCAAAATTGACTCAGTTGACGTTGTTCCTGTTATTACTTCTATGCGTTTGGGTAGTTCCTTATTTGGCGCGACATTACCGCGTCTAAACGAAGCTGTGTCTGCTGGAGATGACCACAACTCTTCAAGAGTTGGATCCAGCCACATAACTGAAAGTGAACAACCTGCCATATCTAAACTAGTTACAAGTTCGCCAATTTCTGGAAGTACAACCGTAATTCCTGCAGATTCTAGCAAGGTAGACACATGACTATAAAGTAGGAATAGTTCCTCGTATTTAGTGGCGCCTAATCCATTGAGAATAATGGCGGCTCGTTTTGAATTGTCGGCTGGGCGTTCTGCAAGAATCGCATCAACGAGATTCTTTGCTAAATCTTTGGCAGGCATCCAGTCAGTAGATTTGACTCCGGGTTCACCGTGAATACCTAGACCAAACTCCATTCGGCCAGGTTCTACGTGGAAAAGTGGTTCTTTTTGTCCTGGGAATGTGCAGCCTTCAAAAGCAACACCAAAAGAATAAGTACGATCATTTGCTAATTGCATAATTCGGGCGACCTCTTCTAGTGATTTTCCAGCATCTGCAGCAGCGCCACCGCACTTATAAACAGCAAATGTTCCAGCGATGCCACGCCTTAATTCTTTTTCATCTGGTTTAGCCGATGCTATGTCATCGGTTACATAAACAATTTTTGTATCAATACCCTCTGCCATTAAACGTTCTTGTGCGGCTGCAAAGTTAAGGCGATCTCCTGCATAGTTGCCAAATGAGAGCAATACTCCGGCTCCACCATTTGCAACTTTGCTAATGCGATAAATCTGTTCGGTGGATGGGGATGTGAAAACATCACCCATGACGCACCCGTCTGCAAATCCTCGGCCAACGATGCCTGCATAAGATGGATAGTGACCTGAGCCGCCTCCAATAACAAGACTTACTTTTCCTGCTATCGGTCCGCTGCAGCGAACAAAACCGGCGGCATTAGGAACGCGCTCAACATAACGTGCATAGGCGGCTGCGAATCCATCAATTACTTGATTCTTAAAGTTGGCTGGATCATCAAAAATGTAAGTCATTCGTCTCCCGATAATTTCCAATAGGAATACTTACTACACGCCGTTGTGAATTTAAAACTTTCATCTTGTTGTGATGAAGAGTGGAAACACGCCTCAACGAACGTGTTCCCACTCTCTCATCGATGAGAGTTGTTCTTAGCGATTAGCTAAGCACAAATCCCTTTAGACGGCCTGCTTCTTCCTTCGTAATAAGGATACAATCTATGGCTTGCTTCTCTGATGCTGGCAATGTGCCATCAGTCAAAAATGCGTGTGCTTGGTTAACAGCTGCCTTTGTTCCATCAACGATTGGTTGTAGAACTGTTGCGACCATTTCACCAGCGATAACTGCTGCCACAGCATCGTCGTTACCGTCGAAGCCAAGAACTTTTACCTTATCGAGTTTGCCTGCAGCGCGAAGAGCTTCGATTGCACCGAGAGCCATTTCGTCGTTACCAGCAATTACACCTTGAAGGTCTGGGTGTGCCTGAAGCATGATTTCCATCTTTGCCTTACCTTGTGCGCGATCCCAGTTTGCTGTTTCCTTCTGAAGCAACTTGAATCCAGGAATCTGATCGATCACAGCGTGGTATGCATCGGAGCGGACCTTTGCGTTGTTATCAGTTGGGTTACCGAATAACTCAACGTACTTACCCTTGCCGCCCATCGCTTCTACCCAAGTTTGTGCTCCAAGAGTTGCACCTTGAGCATTGTTAGAAACGATTTGCGCCTTTGCAATACCTTGTGCAGAGATTTCAGCATTAACTAGGAATACAGGAATTCCTGCATCTGTAGCTTTCTGAACTGCGCCAACGCTCTCGTCCGCGCCAGCTGGGTCAAGAATGATCGCCTTAACGCCTGCAGAGATTGCTGCGTCAATGAATTGTGTTTGCTTAGCTGGATCATTGCCGTGAGCATTAACAGTTGTCTCATATCCGAGTTCAGTTGCTACTTCTACTGCAGTGTCAACTTCTGCTTTCCAGTATGGGTTAGCTGGATCTACTGTGATGATGGCAATTGTGCCGCCACCAGCTGCAGAATCATCTGATGAACCGCAACCAGCGACAGTTAATCCGAGTGCGATAGCAGCCGCAGCTGCAATCACTTTGTATTTGTTGAGCATTACTTACCCCTTTCCATGGGTTTTGGTATTTCCGTGGGTCGTGCGGTGGATCATGAAGCGCTTTTCAATTTTTGTCGGCGCTCCAATATTCGTTGTATTTCCTCTACTGCTACCGCGATAATAATAACGGCACCCTTAATGGTTTCCTGCCAGAAGACAGAAACTCCAATAAGAACAAGCCCGTCAACCAAGAAACCAATTACGAAGGCACCAATTAGTGTTCCCCGAATTGTTCCTCGACCTCCGGAAAGCGCTGTGCCACCAATAACCACTGCGGCGATCGCATTAAGCTCAGAGAATTCACCCATATTTGGAATGGCTGCCTGCAAATCTGCAGTAAACAAGACGCCTACAGAGGCAGCGCAAAAACCAGAGAGCACGTATATGCGCACATTTACCTTTGTAATGGGGACACCGGTGAGTGCCGCCGCGCGCTGATTTCCACCTGATGCATACAGCCAGCGACCAAACGCAGTGCGGTTCAGAATGACTGAGAAGACAATTGCAAAAACTATCATTACCCAAATAGGAAGTGGAATACCAAGTGGTCGCGCTGCAAATGTACTAAGAAAACCGGCGTTTCCTAACTCTGGCTTTCCTGACAATTTTGTAAAGGTCTCGCCATTGGTGATTAATTTTGCAAAACCGCGTGCAACGTAAAGCATTCCAAGAGTTGCTATAAATGGTGCAATATTCAATTTTGCAACAAGTAAACCATTGAGCCATCCAAAGAACATTCCCACAATCAATGAAATAACAAGCACCGCCCAAATATTTGGATAGGCAACTTGATCTGTGAATGGAACTGGCGCTCCCTGCATCAAATAGCCGGCAACAACTCCCGAAAGTCCAACAATAGACCCAACGGAGAGATCAATTCCTCCATTGAGAATTACCAACAACATTCCTATTGCAAGAATTGCGTTCATTGCGACGTGTCGTGTCATTAAAACTAGGTTGCTGTACTGAAGAAACTTATCTGACAAAAAACTAAAGAAAATTACTATGATAGCTAAGGCGACGAGTGCACGGATTTCAATGATGAAAGCCCTACGATTCAATTTAGAGGAAGTTCCCGTCCTTTCCCCTCTGTTGAGTGGGTTTAATTTCATACTCTTGCCCCCTCTTCTTTTGTAGATTCTGCTATTGACATGATCTCTTCGCGGGTTACATCCGATGGCTTATAAATACCAACGACATGTCCGCGTGACATAACCACAATTCGATCTGACCAATTCATTGCTTCTGAAATTTCTGATGTTACGAAAAGTATGGCTAATCCTTGTTCTGCGCGCTCTCGGAGAAGATCAAATATTTCTCCTTTGGCACCCACATCTATCCCTCGTGTTGGCTCATCCAAGAGAAGAATTTTTGGATCAGTTAGAAGCATTCTTCCAAGAACAACTTTTTGCTGATTCCCACCACTAAGTGATTCAATAGGCATGTCACGTCCAGAAGTTTTTACGCGAACATTTTTTATTGCTTCTTCAATTTTTGTTTTCTCGGTTGACCGATTTACAAGACCACGCTTTATATGTGACATGTAACTCGCGAGCGAAAGATTGGACCCAACACTCATTTGTTGAATTAATCCATCTCGCTGACGATCTTCAGGCACAAGACCCATGCCTGCTTTGATTCGATTTTGAACTGATAAATGCTTTACATCAATTCCATCTAATAGAAGTTCACCGTGTGCAAAATCATCTCGCCCAGCAAGAGCTTCCATGAGTTCGGTTCGCCCTGCGCCCATCAAGCCATAAATTGAAACTATCTCCCCGGCTTTAACGGTAAGTGAAAAATCTTCGACGGCGTAAAGCTTCGAAGTTGCAATTCCACGTTCAAGAATTCTTGCGTTTTTAATCTCAAGAATATTCCTGCCTTTTGTCCGTCCTGAATTCTTATGGGCCCGCTCTTTGAATGTTCGACCAAGCATGTTTGAAACGACCCATTCCAAATCTATGTCCGCAACATCAGCTTCTGCAACAACCTGTCCATCGCGCAGTACAATCGCGTGATCACTGATTTCCAAGGCTTCTTCAAGGTGATGTGAAATATAAATAATCGCTACGCCCTTTTCCTTCAATTCAAGTATAACTTTAAAAAGAACAGCGACTTCCGTTGAGCTTAAAGCAGAAGTTGGTTCATCCATAATTAGAACTTTTGAATTAATTGTCAGCGCGCGAGCAATCTCAACGATTTGCTGAAGTCCAAGACGAAGATTCTCCACTCTTGTTTCTGGATCTATTACTTCTTCGAGTTGCGCCAAAACTCGCCGAGTGACCTCTTCTTCATGCGTGTAATTCATGAAACCAAGTTTTGAGTTTTCACGTCCCATAAAAATATTGTCACGAACACTTAGATTGGGGCAGAGACTTAATTCCTGGTGAATAATCGTTATGCCGAGTGATTGAGCGTCTATGGGTGAATAGATTTCAACTTTCTCTCCAAATACTTTAATCTCTCCTGATGTAGGGCGTTCAATTCCAGCCAAAATTTTCATGAGAGTTGATTTGCCAGCGCCATTTTCGCCAAAAAGTGCTGTAACTTGCCCAGATTCTGCCTTGAAGTTTGCACTCTTCAATGCTTGTGTTACCCCGTAATTTTTACTTACGTTTATGGCTTCGATGGCTGCAGATCTCATTTTTACCAATGTTATTTCACAACAATCGAAGTTGGTTGGATGTTATAAGTTTTTGGCATCGGACCATTGTTCCAGGCTCCGTAAACTTCAAGAGTTTTGCCAGGTAAATTCTTCAGGTCTAGCTTTTCAATAATTGATGAGCGCACTAAATCCTTAAGTGCGTTTGCTGCATCCTGGTACTGAGTCTGATCATAAAAGTCACCAAAAGTAATCTTGCCAGTTACATCCCGAAGTGGGTTTCCAGATAGTGCCAATCCAATTGGAATATTAAAAGTATCTTGTGCTGAGCCTCCCGGTACATCTAGCACAATAAAATTTTCATCCACTGATTTAACTTTGGCTGTTGTTTTTACTGCAAACACGAAGGATTTATTTCCGAGATCTCGTCCGTATTGTGCACCAGCTGCAACAATATCTTTGTCTGCAGCTTTGGCAACAATTGCGATATCTATCGCCTTTGCTTGAATATCTGCTGCAATAAGCGGAAGATTAGTAGCAGCAAAATCAGTTAAACTAAATTCTTGGGGGGTGTTTGCGGCAACTTCGGCGTCGTTAAGAAATGTTGTATTCGCACACACAAATAGCAGAACAATAAGCGCCGTTCCACCCCCAAAAACCAAACGTCGATTTCGGGCACTAATTGCTTTGAAAGAATTCATTTTCTATTTCCCAAATTCATATTGATGCCGCGCCACAAGGCCAGTATCCACTTGGTCAAGAGTGAAACCAATAACATTTAGATAACAAATGAGAAACCCAAAACTGTATTTCACCATATAAGACACCCGCTTTTCCCGAAGGTCGGGCTTAGCCTTCCTCGAATGGACCAAAAAAGAGGTTGTGAAGATAGCGTAGGCTGACACTCCTTCACCGGCTTATGCCGACTTTATGTCCACGGGTTGGGTGCCGCCTGATTTAGATGAAGTTGTGAAGATAGCGTAGGCTGTCACTCCTTCACCGGCTTATGCCGACTTTATGTCCACGGGTTGGGTGCCGCCTGATTTAGATGATGTTGTCGCTGGTCCAGCTGTTACATCCGGATTTCCTCGTCGCGCAAAACTGTCGGCGCGAAATCCAGATGTTTGTTTAGTTTTACCCACTGGTGGTTTTAAAGTTCGCAGCGACGATGCTAATTACAGATTTTGAACACGGAATCCGGTGGGACATCTACATCTATGTAATCGGGAGGGCGTTGCACCAAGAAACAAAATCACTAGCAGAGAGGGAGCCACGAAGATGTTCGTCAGGAGTACCAAGTTTTCTTTACCGGCTTGTTTCAGTTGCAATCACGGCTGCGTCGTAAGAGCTAGTTAGCTCATAAACCGTTAAGTTTTTACCAAGTTCGTCATCACAAAATAGTTAGAAACCCTCGGTGTGGCTATTTCTTCAAATACGTTAGAGGCTGTCTCTATTTTGGGATGATCCGGAGCAACCCCACCTCGAACAAAGCAGCAAGGTATCGGTCATTCTTCAATCATGTAGATTTTGAATTTAAGTTGATGAGTTTGAAGATTTTTAAGGGCCTGCGCCGCAAAATAACCAGCAGGGCCAGCGTCTACGCTTACGATGGGAAATGTGGACAGGAATTCTCCTCAATGTTTCTCTTCTGGCGGAGACGAGAGGATTTGAACCTCCGATTCCCTTTCGGGAAAACCTCATTAGCAGTGAGGCGCACTAGACCGGGCTATGCGACGTCTCCAATCGAAAGCGAAGTTTAC
>Ga0163212_1000914_pt1 | contig 13085 bp, 13 predicted proteins | sample Malawi_45m_30L_FD_113532 | JGI IMG/M metagenome (GOLD analysis project Ga0163212, IMG submission 113532) | Freshwater microbial communities from Lake Malawi, Central Region, Malawi to study Microbial Dark Matter (Phase II) - Malawi_45m_30L | ecosystem: Environmental > Aquatic > Freshwater > Lake...
TGCCTTCCTGGGCGAGATGCAGGGACTTGTCCACTTCCTCGGTCTGCGGAAGCAGGATCTTCGACATGAGCAGCGCGGCCGGCACGGAAATGACCGACGCGGTGAGCAAATGCGTGGCGAAGATGAGTTGCTGCTGAGGATCGCCCGAACCGAGCAGACTGATGTAAGCAACCATGACAGCGCCTGCCACAGTGGCCATTCCTCCGACCATGACGCAGAGAATTTCCGATCGCGTCATCCCTGCTAGCCACGGACGAATGAGCAGCGGTGCCTCGGTCTGTCCGAGGAAGACATTAGCCGTGGCCGAGAGAGTTTCTGGCCCTGATAAGCGCATGGTTTTGGAAAAGATCCACGCCATGCCGCGGACGAGCTTTTGCAGGATACCGAGGTAGTAGAGCGCGGCGCTGAACGCGGAAAAAAAGATCACCGAGGGCAGCACGGCGAGGGCAAAAATCACCCCGTGGGTCTTTTCGTCGAGAAGAGTTCCGAAAAGAAAACGAGTCCCCTCCGCCGTAAAGCCGAGCAGTTTGACAAAAAACAACCCCACTGCCTCGACGGTCACGCGCACCGGGGGAAAATGGATAACCAGAGCCGCAAGCACGAACTGCAGAACAATTCCCACGCCGACCACGCGCCACGGGATGTTTTTGCGATCGGAACTGAACAGCGCGGCGATGCCCACAAACACGGCGATGCCCAGTAGCCCGCGCAGCGCGTCGATCAGGGCGTCCATGCCGCCTGCCTAGTGCATTCCCGAATCCCCGGCGAGCGCTTTGGCCATATCACCGACCACGGCTTTTGCGTCGCCGAAGACCATGAGCGTCTTGTCCATGGTGTAGAGCTCGTTGTCGATGCCGGCGAAACCGGGCTTCATCGAGCGCTTCACGGCCAGCACGGTCTTGGCGCGATCCGCCTCGATGATCGGCATGCCGTGGATGGGCGACTTCGGATTGTTCTTCGCCGCGGGATTGACCACATCGTTCGCTCCGAGCACGAGCACGACATCGACCTGCGGCATCTCGGGATTGATCTCGTCCATCTCGACCAGGTCGTCGTAGGGAATATCCGCCTCGGCCAGGAGCACGTTCATGTGTCCGGGCATGCGTCCGGCCACAGGATGGATGGCGAACTTCACCTTGATGCCGCGTTTGGTCAGTTGGTCGTAAAGTTCGCGCACGCGGTGCTGCGCCTGCGCCACGGCCATGCCATAGCCGGGCACGATAACAACTTCGTCCGCCTGCTCCATGATCTCCGCAGCCTCTTCGGGACTCGCGCTCTTCACGGTCTGCCCGGCTGCGCCGCCCGCATCCTCTTGCACCGAACCGAAGGCACCGAAGAGCACATTGCTGAAGCTGCGGTTCATCGCCTTGCACATGATGATGGAAAGAATCAGACCCGACGATCCGTCCAACGCCCCGGCGATGATGAGCAGCGTGTTGTCCAAGACGAAGCCCATGGCGACAGCCGACAGACCCGCGTAGGAATTGAGCAGTGCAATGACCGTCGGCATGTCGGCCCCGCCGATCGGAATGATCAGCATCACGCCGAAGGCCAACGCGAGGATGATCAAAATGGGAAAAAGAAAGGTCCATTGCGGATTGATGATCAGACCGATGGCGCAGGCAATCGCTCCGCCCAATGTGAGAAAATTGATGACGAGCTGTCCGCGGTAAGTAATCGGTCGCCCCGGAAGGATTTCCTGCAGCTTGCCCGCCGCCATGAGGCTTCCGGTGAAAGTGAGGAAGCCGAGAATGACCTCGGCGCAAATGGCAAAGGTGCGGAAAGCAGTGAGACTTTGTCCGCCTTCGTGGATCCATAGATAATATTTCGCCGTTCCGACCAGACCGGCAGCCAGTCCGCCGAAAGCGTGGGAGAGCGCAGTCCGTTGCGGCACCGCGGTGAGCGGAACTTTGGAGAGCGGAACGCCGATCAAACCGCCAACCATCACCGCCAGCGCGATCCACGGGAGGCTCGAGACGGCGACGGCTGGATTAAGCAGAGTCCCGCCCACACCCAGCACCATGGCCCAGACACCGGCCCACACGCCGCGGCGCGCGCTGGCCGGCGAATTCATCCACTTGAGCGAAAAAATAAAGAGGACGCTGGCCGTCAGATAAGCCAACTGCACCACCGCGTCGCGCCACTCCGGGGTCATGATTTATCCTCCGGCTTGCGGCTCTTGAACATCTTGAGCATGCGGTTGGTGATGAGGAATCCGCTGACGATGTTGACCGAGGCTGCGGCGATGGCGACGAAACCAAGGACATTGATCCACCACGGCTGGTCGGCGCTTCCTTCGTGGCCGGCGACGAGAATGGCGCCGACAATGACAATCGCCGAGATCGCATTGGTCAGCGACATGAGCGGCGTATGCAACAGTCTCGATACGTTGCGGATGACGTCCAATCCGATGAACGTGGCGAGGATGAAGACAAAGATGAGCGGAATGTAAGCGCTGAGCCCGGCGGGTTCGGCAGCGGCGAGGATGGGAGCGATCATGAGGGGTTGCGGAATTGCGGATGGACCACTTGACCGCCGTGCGTGAGCAGGCAGCCGGAAAGAATTTCTTCGGACGGATCGACCTTCAGCGTCTTGGCCTCCTTGTCCCAAAGGTGTTCGATGAGCGCGAGGTAGTTGTTGGCCAGCATCTGGCTGGCATTGACCGCAACGTTGTCGGCGAGATTGCGCGCGCCGATGAGCAAGGCGCCGCCGGCTTTCTTTTCCGCGCCCGCCTCGGAGCCTTCGACATTACCGCCGGTCGCGGCTGCCATGTCGATGACCACGCTACCCGGGCGCATGGCCTCGAGCATCGCGGCGGTCAGGATGCGCGGGGCCGAACGACCGAAGACTTGCGCGGTGGTGATGACCACATCCGATTGCGCCACCTGCTTGGCCATCAGCTCGCGTTGCTTGCCCAATTGCTCCTCGGTGAGGGCTTTGGCGTAGCCCTGCGCGGTTTGTCCGGTTTCCCCGAGATCCACTTTGACGAATTTCGCGCCAAGGCTCTGCACCTGTTCCTCTACTGCAGCACGCGTGTCGAAGGCTTCGACTTTGGCCCCGAGCCGTTTGGCCGTGGCGATGGCCTGCAATCCCGCGACACCGGCACCGATAATGAAAACCTTGGCCGCGGCAATGGTGCCCGATGGCGTCATCATCATGGGAAAAACGCGATCAAGTCGCTCCGCGGCGAGAATGACCGCGGCATAACCCGCCAAGCTGGCCTGCGAGCTGAGCACATCCATCTTCTGCGCAATGGTCGTGCGCGGGATCATTTCTACGCTGATGGCAGACACTCCCGCTGCCGCCAATTGATCAACCAGAGCCCGCTCGCGGAAAGGGTCGAGACTACTGACTTGCAACGCGCCTTTGGCCGCTGCGGTGGTGGCGGATTCGGGTTTATCCACGCGCACGACAAGACCCGCTTCGGCCAGCGCCTTGGCCGGGTCATCGGCGATGCGCGCGCCTTTGGCGGTGTATTGCTCGTCGCTCCAACCCAGCGGCTGGCCGAGACCTTTTTCCACAACAACATCGAGGCCCAGCTTGGTCAGCTTGCCGGCGGTGTCGGGAGTGATCGCGATGCGCGCAACTCCAGGTTCCCGGAGGGAGAAAACCGTCATGACTAACCCGGCTTATAGTCAGGTTGGCACTGAGGCCGCAATGCGATTGTTGCGCGTTTTTCAGTCCGCAATCAGACGCCGCATGGTGTCCATCGAGACACAATCGCGAAAGACCATTTGCACATCGCCCGCTTCGGGCTGTTTTCCCTCGTTGGTGTCCGCCAGCAAGGTCGCCGTGCTCGAAACCATGCCGACAACTTCCCCCGCCCCGTTGAGCACCGGTGCGCCGGAGCTCCCGACTCCGTAATCGGCCGTGACCGAAACCCAGTTGCGGCTGTCTTTCTCGTCGGAAGTCCGCTGCGAGAACACCCGTGAGACAATGCCTTCGGTGAGACTGTAGAAACGTCCGTCAGGATGGCCAACAACGCGGATCGCTTCACCGGTGGAAGCTGCCTTGGCCAAAGGCAACGCGGGCAATTCGGACTCCCGCGGATCGACCTCGATGATGGCCGCATCGCCTTCGCGGTCGGCGGCGAGGACGGCGCGCACCGGATGAACCTTTCCGTCGGAAGTCATGACCCCGAGTTCCCCGGCATCCTTGTCCTCGAGAACGTGGTGGTTGGTGACGATACGACCGCGCGGATCGATGATCCATCCCGTGCTGATCGCCCCCATGTGCGCTTCGTCGCACTTTTTGCAAAAATCGACGGAGCCGACCACCACGACCGAGCGGCAGAGACGCTCGTAGTCCGCGCCAGTCACCGGCGCCGCAGCAGCAATGGCAACCTTCTTGCCATCGGCGCCCGACAACGCAGCTACAGCCGCTTTGCCGCTCATGCCATCGACACCCGGCTCGGTCAGTCCGGCCGCAAATTTGTCTTCCAACTCCGCATCGTCGATCACCGGAGAGGCAAAAGCCGACGTAACGAGAGCACAAAGACAAATCGCCAATTTTGTGCGCCCGAGATTCACGGGCGCGCCTCCTTATGCAGGCGACGCGCGCCGAAGGGATTCAAGTCCGTGGCGAAAACGCTTTCCGTCCCGCCATCCGCATTGACGGCAACAAGAGCATCGGCCTCGACACGCAGACGATGGCTGTAAGCCGCCAAGTCCGCATCGTCTGTGCGGAATTCCCCGGAGATCGGATCCTGCCGACTCGACGCCGTGCAAACCAACTCCAGCACATCGCCGCGGCGGGTGAAGTTTCCCTCGAGCCGCTGACCCGCACCATGCGGAAAAACACCCGAAGGAACATCGACAACCAGTTCCGCCGACCAAAGTCCGCCCTCGCGCAACTCATAGCGCACCGACGGATTGACCGCATCGCGGTAGGCGCCATCGACCGGCGGTCCGCCGCAGCCCGACAAACCCCCCACGCTGACGGCCAACAAAAGAGCGCGCGCAATCTTCACTCAACGACTTCTGATTCCGTCTTGCCGCGCGGGCAAGGCGAATCCGCGCGGCGAAGTCTCTTGCCATGCGTCGCCGGCGCAATTATCGAAAGACTGATGAAAGTTCTCCTCACCCTCCTCGCCGCCCTCGTCCTCGTTGCCTCCGCCCACGCCGGAAGCCTTCCCAGAAATCTGAACAAACGCCTCCTCGGCACATGGATGGGATTTCCGCACATCATGACCTTCAAAAAGAACGGCGTTGCCGTGGCGGGTCTGGGCAACGGTTACGGACGCGGCACTTGGAAGCTTGAGGGGGACATGCTCCTCGTCGCTATGCCCAAGTCCGGCCTGCACCAATTCCGCATCGTGAACTACGACACGGCGAACAATTCGATGACCGGGGAATACAAAGGCCAAAAGTATCCCGTGATCAAATTGTAGTCCGGTCCGGTTGCGCGGCCGGAAATACGGGGTATCTTGCCCCAACGACCAAGCGGTTGGTGGTTCATCCGCAGGTTGCTGCTGTATCAAACATAGTGTCAGTGGCAGGGCCACGGACCCGCTTTCCTACTCAGGGGTAAGGGAAAGCCGGATCCGGTGGCCCCGTTATTTTTCGGCAGGCGGCACGGAAGCTGATACGATGACAACACGATGGTTGTCCTGACCGAAAAGTTGCTCGCGGCGGTGGCCGGTTGGCCCGTGGTGTTTGAAGCGCGGAAAATCCGCGCGGCCGGAAAAGTCAAACGCGCCTCCTACGAGCCACCGCTGTTGAAAGGCGCGGTGCGCGCCGGGTCGCGGCTCTTTGCTTCCGGCCTGCGCATTTTGTCTCCGAACGAAGTGGAAAATATCTGCTCCTGCCGCGTTTCGCAGGTCGAGGGCGACGGCATGATCTGCGCGCATTCCGTGGCCGTGGCGCTCGAAGTCATCCATGGCGCGGAGAGGCATCCGGAACCCGCAAATTAGGCGTTTCCCTTCCGAAGCAGGGACTTGTGTCTTGCATATGGGGGGAGAAAAGGCATTCTGACCTGCTTCGTCCGACCCTATCGTCCAGTGGCCTAGGACACCGCCCTTTCACGGCGGTAACACGGGTTCGAATCCCGTTAGGGTCGCGTTCTCCCTCGGCGACTGACCGCAAAAAAATCGGTCGGCGGACAAACTGCCGACAAAATCCGGGGTTAGACGCCCGGTTGACACCGCGCGAAGCACGATGGCCAATCGTGCAATCTCTCTTCGTGCCAAGCGCCGCAAGGCGCCCGCCAGCGAAACAATCCGCGTCCGCAGCGGTTCGGTCTCCACGCGCATCTACACAATGCAGCGCGAGAGCGGTTGCTACTACCTCGTCGCCTGGCAATGCGGCACCAAACGCGAGCGGCACTACTGCCGCACGCTGGAAGAGGCCCGCAAGTTTGCCAAGGCTCAAGCCGATCGCATCGCGGCCGGAACCGCGCAGTCCGCACGTATCTCCATGGTCGAGGCGCAGATCTTTCGCGAAGCCCAGCGCCGCATGGTCCTCACGCGCCGCGCCGAATACGAAGCCGTCCAGCAACAAAGCCTCACCCTCCAACCGTTGCCCGAGAACGTGGCGGACATCCGGGACCCCTCCAGCGCGCCCTTCGAGGAACTCGGAGTCCTGCTTCAGCCGGACGATCTGCGCGTGCTTGTGTTCCACACATAGCCCCAGCCGCATAACAGTCAAACTGCTCTCTGCGCGCCACCCCAGTGGCTGACACCCGCTCCACCGGCCTACGTGCCAAACTCACCCCGGCTATGACACAACACATCCGCCTGCATCGCTAATCCGGAAGCAAAAATAGCGACGCGTGATCAAGGCGTTGGCCGCGGCGGACTCAACCAATGTGGAAAACTTCGCGCAGCGGAGCGCTGGCCGGGCTGTGATCCGGCCAGCCACCGTCGAGACGAATCCGCAGTCTCCTACAGTCACGCTCCGTGGCCCGGAATCGCTGAAGTTGCACGTTATCTTTCACCATTATGGGGACGCGCCGGAACCTAGCGCCGGAACTACCCCGGTAACTGCTTGGGATACGACCATTCGACTCGGACTGGTCTCACCGCAGAGGAGAACCTCCGCGAAATTCAATGAGATCCGAGAGCCCATACTTGGCGAGAATCGCTTCCACCCGAACCGGTCGCCCCTCCCTGAGACTGCGTTCAACCGCCTCGAGGACAGCCACAACATACAGCCCTTCGCAGAGATCCGGGCTGGGCCTTTGGCCGGTATCCAAGCAGAGCGCGAAATGCTCCAGGTAGTTTTGAAATTCCCCCGCGTGATAGCCCGAGCCGCCCCAGCGGAAATAGTAGCCACCATCATCGATATAAGTCTCCCTCGTTGGGGGGCGCCCATCGATGGCAGTAAAATAGTCGAACGTCGGGCAGGTCGCCGTCGTGGTGCCGTGGTTTCCTCGCAGTGTGCACCCGGTCACCGGAGCTGCTTGGGGGTGAGCACGGGGGGCTCCATAGATGCCCATGGCATGCCCTAGAGTGCCCGACTTCGCTTTCATGATGACTTGGAAACAGTCGTCCGTGAGGGAACCAAGACCTCGGCCTGCCTCGCTCAAGAGACTGTAGCCATGGACCTCCTCAATTTCCCCCAGATACCAGAATGCCAGATCCACCGCGTGTCCGAGGCCTGAATAGAGCCAGTTTACCTCGCCGCGTTTGCCACGTGCACCGGCTGACCCTTTCCTTTTGTCGCCATTGTAGCAGGCCTCAACTGAAACTAGCGGACCACACACCCCTGCAAGGAAGTCCTCGCGCTGCCGCTGAAACGTGTGGAAAAATCGATAGCTGTGCCCGACGAGCACACTCCTCCTTGAGGCTTTCTGGGCCGCAACCAAATCGGCAGCACGCTTCAGATTGTCCACAATCGGCTTCGTGCAAATGATGTGCTTGCCTGCCGCAAGACCGGCCAGCATGTGCTCCGCATGCACGGGGTCGGGAGTAAAGATACCGATGGCGTCAATATCGCTGCGCCGGAGCATTTCCTCGTAGGATGTTGTGAATTCGTGAAGCTGAAACTCCCTGCAGCGCTCCCGACAGAGCGACTCATTCAAGTCGCAAAGGCACGAAACCTCCCATCGCGGGCTGCCGATGGCTGCCGAGAGAATGCTGCGACCCTCCCCCAAGCCCAATACGCCCAACTTATAGGTTTTCATAATTTGTGAGCACAGTTGGTGGCGTCACGTCGAATCGCCTGGTGTCGTTTGGGCATGGTTGGTTGGTAGCGTGACGGGCCGACAGGCCCGACCAAGTAGCAATATCCCTGACCGGCCAAACTCCGCCAGCACATGCTTTGCACAGTCAGATACAAATTTGCCGCATGGGCTTGTTGGCACCGCCGCCGATGCCTGTGGTGGGGTCTGCCGCCAAACTGTTGATTGCGGAAGGCGTGGGCGCGAGCGACAACGCAATGGGGGGCAATGCGTGTGTTCATGGGCAGATGATTGTTGCTTGCATCAGAGCCAAACGTGCGGGCACCACGGAGCAAGTCTGTTGCCCGCGGAACACGTTTGAGATTGCGCGGACAAGACCCGGAAAACCGCGCCCGGGCCGTGGGATCCGATCAGACGGCAAGGGAGAGATCCGCGGTGTTCGTCGAAGGGATGGTCAGCTGGATCACCGGCACCACTCCAGTCCGCCAAGCAATCCCTATCGCGCGAGATTCTCGTTTGATGAAACGCCTCCGCAGGTGGGCCGCAAGCGCCGGGACACCCACCTTCGCCAAGCCCTGCTTTCGGCTGCTTGGTCCGCAGGGTATAATAATACCAGTTTGGGGCAAGCGACCAGAGGAACGTGGCATTCCATCTGTCTACGCTGCAGTGAGACTATGCCGACATCCTCCCGATCGAGATTAAGAGACCTTCTACCCGTTGCAATTTGCCTCCTCTTCTTGGGCTTGGAGTGCGCGAACGCAAATCTGCAGATGGAGGCGATTTTCGGCGACCACATGGTGCTGCAGTGCGACAAACCAATCCGTGTGTGGGGCCGGGACAAACCGGGCAACACAGTGACCGTCTGCCTCTCCGACCACTCCGGGGCGATCCTCTCGAAGGCCACAGCGATGACGTCGCCCGACGGGCGTTGGGATGTCTTGCTCGAGCCCGTCGAGGGGGGCAGGAAGACCGAGTTGCGGATCACAACGGATGCCGGGGAGGAAAAAACCTTCACCGATGTCCTCATCGGTGAGGTGTGGTTGCTTTCAGGCCAATCCAATATGCGCTGGTCGCTGAAAAAGTCGCAGGATGGCCAGCGCGAGGTGCAGGAGGCCGACCACCCGCGCTTGCGTCTATTCTTGATCGATCCGACCCCGCGGGCCGAGCCCCAAGTCGCGGTGGCGGGGCACTGGCAGGTATGCACGCCGGAAAGCGCCGCGAGCTTCTCCGGCCCGGGCTATTTTTTCGGTCGTGAGTTGATGGCGACCTTGGATCGTCCCGTGGGATTGATCTGCGCAACTGTCGGGGGCACGCCGATTCATCCGTGGATTCCATTGGCGGCATTGAATGCCGATCCGCAGACCGCGCACTATGAGGCGGACCGGCGCGCCTATTTCGCCCAGCCACCGGAGAAGCGGAAAAAGGCCCGCGGCACCTCCATCTACGGGGCCAAAGGACAGTTTGCTCCGGGTTGGCTTTTCAATGGCATGATCCACCCCCTGATCCCGCTGACCATGCGGGGTGTGGCTTGGTGCCAGGGCGAGGCGAACAGCCGGCCGCACCAATGGGGAGGGCCGTCTTTGTATCGGACCCTTTTCCCCATGCTGATCCAGTCGTGGCGCGGCCAGTGGAAGGGGGACCGGCTGCCGTTCCTCTATGTCGAGTTGGCGAACCATCTGGCAGCGCAGTCGGGGCCGGTGGACGAGGGGGTAAAGATCAATTGGGCGGACATCCGCGAGGCCCAAGCGGAAGCGCTTGCTTTGCCTTCCGTTTTCATGGTTCCGGCGATCGATCTGGGGCTGGCAGAAGAAATTCACTATCCTAACAAGAAGGCGGTGGGCCGCCGGCTGGCCCAGGCAGCTTTGGGTGCCTTGTATGGCCTCGGTGAGCCGCCTTATCTCGCGCCGCGCTTGGAAAGCCACACCGTCGAGGGGGCGAAAATCCGGTTGCGCTTCAGCGATGCCGCGGGCCTGCGGACGACCGATGGGAAGTCCCCGGCTACTTTTGCAATCAAGGGCAATGGAAAAGGCTGGATGTGGGCCGAGGCAGCCATCGAAGCGGACGAGATCGTCGTCTGGCATCCGGAGATCAGCCAGCCAGAGGCTGTGCGCCATGCGTGGGCCAGCAATCCGTCCGTGAACGTCGTCAACAAGGCAAACCTCCCGTTGTCGTCATTCCGCATCGACAAGCCGCAGCAGGCTTACCCTCCCAATCCATGACGGCAACGCACGAAAAGAGCGGTGATCCTGACGCTGGGGTGGCTGAAGCAGCCATACACGGAAAAGTGCTACCGGTTAACGCACCGGCTGAACGCGCATTTTCTCTCGTGGAGATGCTGGTCGTCACTGCGATCGTTGCGATCCTGCTTGCTCTGCTTTTTCCCGCCGTGCAGGGCTTGCTGCACAGGGCTCGTGTGGTGGAATCAACCACGCGCATGCAGAATCTGGCCAAGGCCATTCGACTCTATGCCGCCGACAACAACATGCACTTCCCGGGCGCGGGTCATAGTGCCTCCCAGCGGTGGTTCCACCAAGTCGTCCCCTATCTGGGGATCGTGCCCGATGGAGTGCAGGGCGGGGTCGCCTTCTACTCCAAGGCATATGACCTCGATGATCTTCTGTCCTGCCCGGTGTTGCACGGCCGACCCATTGAGGGGGGAGGCGGCACCTACATCGCGAGGTTTGGCATGAACCGTCTGTTGGATCCACAGGCCAACAACAGCAAGGCTCCCAAAAGCATGACCGGCATTTCCCTTCTGAGTGTGAACCGCTCCGCCAAAACCGTCCTGCTTGCCACCAAAGCCAATGGCGCACCCAGCCTCCATTACGGCCCCTACCCCGACCATGCGTGGGGCGTTGCCGGAAATTACGAACAGGGCCGCAGCCCCGAAAAGGGCATGGAGGCAGACGGATTTATTGGCAGGCACGCCTACATTTTCTGCGACGGACATCTTGAATTCCACGACAAATTCATCGGCGCGGATGCCTTTGATCCGAAGCACAAATAACGCGTGTGCAGAAACGATCTTGTGATCACCATCGAGCAATTCGTCAGTGTCCGCCCGGACCTCTGTCTGCACGGCAGGCTCTACCGCCTGCTCGGGCGCGACCTGCGCGCCGAGGTGATTGCTGCCGCCCTGTTTCACCGGATGGGCCACCTCGATCATACGGTCAGTGACTCATGAGCGCCCGCACGGAGAACAACATGGAGGGCAGAGTTCCTACTCTCGAGAAGTTCGCCTACGGGATGCGCGCCTTTTCGCAACAGTTGGGCACTAACGGCATGAAGATGTTCGCCTTCCCGGCCTACGGGATGATCCTCGGCCTTGATGCCGGTCTCATCGGCTTGGTGTTCGCTCTCATGCGGGTTTACGACGCGTTCACCGACGCCATCATGGGGTGGATCTCGGACAACACACGCTCGCGCTGGGGGCGCAGGCGTCCGTTCATTTTCGTCGGGGCCATCGGAGGCGGTCTGGCCTTCGCGCTTTTGTGGTTGCCCTCGGCCGAGTGGACGGATGCCGCCAAGTTCGGCTACTTCGCCGTGATGTCCGTCCTCTTTTACACTTTCTTCACGATCATGGTTGTTCCCGCGGACGCCTTGGGGTGGGAGCTGACCCCGGACTACGCGGAGCGGACCAGGGTGATGAGCTGGTTCAGTTCTGTCGTGAAGGTTGCCTTGATGGTGATGCCGTGGATGTTCGCCCTCACACAGGCTCCGTTCTGGGGGAGCGAACAGCAGGGGCTGCAGGTCGTGGGGGCCATCTTTGGTGCTTTGTTCGCCCTCACGGGCATCCTCCCGGCGATTTTCTGCCGCGAGCGCAACTACAAGCTGGCCTCGAAAGAAGGCCAGCAGCCGTTTTTTCAGACGCTCAAGATGACCCTAGGCAACCGCACAATTCTGCTGGTTTACGCGTTCGTGGTTGCGGCCCTGCTCGGGGGAACGGCCTTCGGGCTTTTCGGGACTCACCTGGCCGTCTATTATCTTTTCCAAGGTGACAAAGCGCGCGGCGCCGCGTTTTTCGGGACGATCTCGGTCATTGGCTCCGTGGTGGGTCTTCTGGCCATCGCCGCCATCAACCGTTGGTTTATCCAGTCCGACAAGCGCTACGTGGTTCTGGCCAGCTTGGCCCTGGCTGTGGCGGGCTGGTTGTCGGCACTGTTCTTCATCACGGATGCCAACCCCTGGCTGATGATCGTGCCCGTGGCCATGAACGCGATCGGCGTATCGGGGGTCTTTCTGCTCCTCGGTTCGATCATGGCCGACGTGGCGGACGACGACGAACTGCGGCACGGCTACCGGCGCGAGGGAGCCATCGGCTCGTTCTCCAGCTTCTGCGGCAAACTCTCGGGCACCATACCCGCGGTCTTGGGCGGCGCACTGCTCTCGTGGGTCGGGTTTGATGGCAAGCTCCCCGCCCAATCCGAAACCACCCTTGCTTGGATGCGCGGTATCGTGATCGTGTTCCCTATCCTCGGCTTCTCTGCGGCGTTTTTCATCATGTGGATGTATCCGCTCTCCAAAGGCAGGATGCTGGCGGTGCGGGCGGAACTCGAGCGGCGCCGGGGCAGTGTGTTGCAGGAGGCGAACCCGTGAAGCGGCCAGATCTTATGAACCACAGCGTCAGCAAGCCTAACATCGTTTTCATTCTCACCGACCAGCAAAGGTGGGACACCTGCGGATGCTACGGCCAGCAACTTCCGGTTACACCCGAGCTTGATCGGATGGCGCGGGACGGCGTGGTGTTTGAAAACGCGTTCACGCCCCAGCCGCTTTGCACCCCGGCACGGGCCTGCCTCCAAACCGGCCGCTACGCCACCGAAACCGGCGTCTTCATGTTGGACATCGCCCTTCCGATCGACGAACCAACCATCGCCCACTTCCTCGCGAACGCTGGCTACCGTGTCGGTTATCTGGGCAAGTGGCATCTGGCCTCGACGCAGGAGCGCTACGCCCACTCTTCGAAA
>Ga0163212_1000916_pt1 | contig 13084 bp, 11 predicted proteins | sample Malawi_45m_30L_FD_113532 | JGI IMG/M metagenome (GOLD analysis project Ga0163212, IMG submission 113532) | Freshwater microbial communities from Lake Malawi, Central Region, Malawi to study Microbial Dark Matter (Phase II) - Malawi_45m_30L | ecosystem: Environmental > Aquatic > Freshwater > Lake...
CAAATACATTTCGCCCGTCTATCTCATCGTCGTGTTCGTCGCCTGGGCTTGGCAGGATGTGGGCAGGCGGCTCGATGATTTTTCGGAAAGCGCCGCCGTCCGTTGGTCGCTCCTCTTCCTCGTCGGCGTCTTTATCCTTTTCCTCTGGTGGATCCGGTTGGCCGTGAAACGCTGGAAAGCGCAGGAGGTGCAGTCATGAGCCTCGACGGCTGGATTGTCATGCTGCTCTCGGTCGGCGGAACGACCGCGTTCTTTTTCTGGTGCATCCGCCGCGTGCTGCGCCCGCCCGATTCGACCAAGAAAATGCACGGCGTCCTCGATACCGAATTGGAGATCGAGGAAAAAGAACGCAAGCGCCTCCGCAAAGAACGCGGGCATTGAATTATCCCCGGGGCGATTCAGAGCCCGGAGCGAGATACATATAGTCTGCCGTAGCGGCAGCCGTCTCCGCGGCTACCCCGCAAACCGTTTTCCGGTCTCCGGCTCTTCCCACCTGTGCGCTTTTAAACTCTGAGTTTGCGCCGACCTACACCGCAGCCGGCTTTGGCGACTTGTTGCGGAGGATCAGGAAGGCTTCGACCAGCAACCACAGCGCCATCGCAGCAAGGACAGTGGCGACGCCGGCCTCGATCCAGAGGACTCCGGCGACAATGGGAAGTGTGAGGATCTTGTGCAGTGTCAGTCCGAGAGCCCAAAGCGAGATGCCCGCCATGAAAAGCGCGGGCGCGAGGCCGAGCCACGGATTGCGTCCGGTCTTGTGCAGCCACACGGCCACGCCGAGCAAGGCGAGCGCGGCCAAGAGCTGGTTCGACATACCGAAAAGATTCCAGAATATCCGCCAGGCCGGAATGGTTTGGCCGTCGACGACCAGCGGTGGAATGCTGAGCACGATGAGCGGAAAGAGAAGTGTGAGCGCCGTTGCGGCTGCCGCCCCCGCCCGCCCTTTCCATCCGGTCAACTCCATCAAGACATACCTCGCCAACCGCGTGCAGGCGTCGAGCGTATCAAAGACAAATGTGGCGAAGCAAAGCAGCGCGAATTGGAAGGCCACCTGCGTGCCGACCAACCCGAACGTCGCCTGTTCGACAAAGCGCGAGATGCCGCCCGCGTAGATCGCATCCGGTTTCCCCGCGGGACTGGCGAGGATCATCACGGTGGCCAGACTCAGGCAGGCGAAAAATCCCTCGAGCAACATTCCGCCGTAAGCGACCGGCGTGGCATCCGTCTCGCGATCGAGTTGTTTGGACGTGGTGCCGCTGGCCACGATGCTGTGGAACCCCGAGCAAGCACCGCAGGCCACGGTGATGAAAAGAATCGGCAACATCGGAGCGGCGACACCGGGTCCGGCCGCCGGACCAAACAGCACGCTGCCCGCCATGATCGGCGGAGCGACCACATCGAACGCTCCCGTAAGTCCGCCGATGATGATTCCCGCCACACCGGCCAGAAGCACGAGGTAAAGGAAATAGCCGCCGAGATAGCCACGCGGTTGCAGCAGCAGCCAGAGCGGCGCGATCGATGCCACAAAACAATAGGCGATCAAAATGTAATTCCAAAGTCGCTGCGGATTGCCTCCCGCCACGCCCGAGAGATCGAGTGGCGCCTGCGGCCCGAGCCAGATCGCGGCAAAAACCAGCGGCAAAAAAACGAGCTTCGCCTGCAGAGCGGACATCCCGGTGAAGCGCAGCGCGAGGCCCATGAGCACGGCGAGCAGCAGATAGAAAACAGTCGAAGTGGCCACGGCAGGGCCCGGCGCGGCGGCGTCCGCCGATGCCGCCGCTTGGACAAAAGTTCCCGCCGTCACGTCGGTGAAGGCAATCAGCACGTAGACCAGCGAGACCCAGATGAAGAGAAGGAACAGCGCGAAAGATCGCCCGTTCATGTATTGACGCACCACCTCCGCGATCGACCGTCCGTCGTGCCGCACCGAGGCGATCAGCGTGGCGAAATCATGGATGCCGCCGATGAATACCGCCCCGACCAGAATCCAGATCCAAGTCGGGAACCATCCGAAAAGCGTTCCGGCGAGGATGGGACCGACGATCGGTCCGGCCGCGGCGATGGCCGAGAAATGCTGCGGCAGCAGATACGATGTCTTGGCCGCCTCGAAATCCACACCGTCCCGATGTTGATGCGCAGGCGTCCGGGCATCCGCATCGAGCGCGAAATGGGCCGACAACTTTCGCCCGAGGATGCGATAGGCAAAAAAGAAGAAGAGCCCGGAGGAAATCAGGAAGGCAATGAGCCACATAAATGATCAACAGGCGGCGCACGGTGCAAAATCGCCAACGTCTCCGTAGCGTTTGGGCCGTCGAATGCCAAGCGTTCCCCGCGGCAGGGTTGCCGCGAGGCCCGGCCAAACCGCATTCCGTGCTCTCTTGCCTGACTCCAGACGACTGCCAAATCCGTCTGTTGGTCTTTTCGACTTTCCCTCCTCCTGCCAACTTTCTCGTCATGAAATCGGATCAGGATCTCTACAAGCGGTTGTGCGATCTGCCGAAGGAGCAACTTTGGAGCTCGGAGGTGCCGAGATTCGATGCGGCGTCCCCGCGCGAGCGCATGCGGCGCGTGGCCCTGATCCGCGCGCTGGGCACAATTTTCGCGCGTTTCGGGACGGAAAAAGAAAAGACGGCGGTGCGTGCGTGGCTCACCGCGCTGCTCAAGGATCCGCAGGAAAAAATCCGGCGCTACGCCATGGCGGCGCTGCCCAAGATCGGTGCGGATGAAAATGCGGAGGCGCAGATGTTGAGCCTGCTCAAGGACAACGCCGGCGATCGGGAGAGGCGCCATCTCGGCCGTGCGCTGGAGAAGATCGGCGGGCGCGCGACACTCTCGGTCATGGCGCAGGGGGAATCGCTCCCGGAATTGACGCAGCTAAAAGTGCAGGCCTCCATCGCCCGGCGCGAAAACCCCGGCGCGGTGGAATTCGAGGCACTGCTCCGGGGCAAACCCGGGATGCAGGTCAATCTCCGCTGCCGACGGGGGTTGGAGAAGATCGTCAGCGAGGAAGCCGCGGAGCAGCTCGATCCCAACATTTTCCGTCTCGGACAAGTTCGCCCGGGATGCGTCACGCTAAATCCGCTCAAGCCGTTCTCCTTGTCCATGCTCTATGAGTTGCGCTGCTTCGCCACCGTGGGCATCCGGATCGGCCTGATCGAAAACAACTCCGGTCCCGAGTGGGAAAATGCCCTCGCCGGCTGCATCGCTTCCCCGACGGCGCGCAAGATCATGCTTGCGGCGACCGATGGAGCGCCCCGTTACCGCTTGGATTTCCCGGCGCGCGGTCATCAGCGGGGCGCCACCCGCAACGTGGTGCAGCAAGCCCACGCCCTCGCGCCCGAACTCCTCAACGATGCGCGTCGAGCTACGTGGTCGGTCGATGTTATACCGGTCGGCAGCGGACCAAAGAAACAGCGGGGCGCGGTCGTCGAACTGCGCCCCCGACTCTACCCCGATCCGCGCCTTGCTTATCGCAAGGATGACATTGCTGCGGCCTCGCATCCGCCATTAGCCGCGTGCATGGCGCGATTGGCGGCGCAAGCGAGCCCCGAGAGCGACGAACCGCGGCAAATTGTTTGGGATCCTTTTTGCGGGTCGGGATTGGAACTGATCGAACGCTCCATGCTCGGCGGTGTCCGGGTCGTGCATGGCACCGATCTTGATCCCGCGGCGATCGCCATCGCCCGCGCCAACTTCGAAGCGGCAAACTTGGAGAATGTTTCCGGGATATTCACTCCCTGCGATTTCCGCGACGCGGAGGAAGCGGCGGGCATTGCTCCGGGAAGCATCACGCTGGTCATGACCAATCCCCCGCTGGGACGACGCATCCGCGTGAAAGACATGCGCGGGCTCATCGCCGACCTTCTCGTTGCTGCGGACAAGGCACTCGAACCGGGAGGCCTGCTCATTTTCGCCAACCCGCTGCGCGACGGGCCAAGCACGCCCTCGCTCAAGTTGGAATACCGCCAATCGGTCGATCTCAATGGATTTGACTGCCAGCTCGAAATGTATCGCAAGCGCGTCGCGCGAATTGACCGGAAACTTGGCTAGCCCGCCCTGCAACAACGTCTGCGCGAAATCGGTGCTCCACCGCGAACCAGAGTTGGCAGTGGCCAGAGGGTTTCTCACGGAGCCACGGAGAACGCGAAGGACAGAAGAGGCTAAGGGATCAAACCGGGCCGCGAAGTTGGGGGGCTCGGTCGGGGCGCCAAGGGTTGCGGGCGAAGTCGGAGTTTTCCAGCGATTCGGCGGAGGAGATGGCCATGACGACAATTTCTTCAATGACGAGGCCTTCGTGCCGCGGCGGAACTTCAGCGAGCAATTCGGCCGAGCGTCGGAACAAGCGCGCCGCGGGGCGGAGGCGTTTGCCGTGAACGCGATGACCGGGTTCGCGGTGTTGATGCTGCAAGTGCACGAATCCGCCCGCGAATTGGATGAGCGCTTTGTAGAAAATGTAGCGTTCGCCATCCGAGCCAAGCCAGATGTGCTCGAGGACATCGTGGGCCGCGTAATACTCCTGCGCGTTGAAGAGACGGAAGTATTCGAGGTAGCACGGATGGAATCCGGCGGCCGCCATCAATCCCTCGGTCTGTGTCGCGATCCGCTGATGCTTGCGCATGACCATGATACTAACCACACACGCAAGCCTTAACGCAATTTTCAGCGGCGGTCTGTGACCGTCGGTGCCTGTTCTACCAAGCGCTCCGGCGGTCACAGACCGCCGCTACAATAAATCAAGCTGCGTCGAGCTCCGCGTGGTCGATCGTCTTGAGGCGCTTTTCGGTCGAACCAAGCTGCGGGATGCAGTCGATGAGCGCGCGGGTGTAAGGATGCTTCGGCGCGCGGAGAACTTCGGCCGTGGTCCCCTGCTCGACGATTTTGCCTCGATACATGACGAGCACGCGCGAGGCGAAACCGGAGACGATGCCAAAGTTGTGCGTGATGAGGATCACGGCCATGCCGAAGCGCTCTTTCAAGGAGGCGAGCAACTCCATGATCTGCGCCTGGATGGTGACATCGAGCGCGGTGGTCGGTTCGTCCGCGACAAGGATATCGGGCTGACAGGCCAGGGCCATGGCGATCATGACGCGTTGCTGCATGCCGCCGCTCAATTGATGCGGATAATCGTGCATGCGCTTGGCCGCATCGACGATGCCGACCGCATCGAGCCAGCGCACCACCTCGGCGTCGACATCGGTCACATCGGGACGATGCAGGCGCACGGCTTCGGCGATCTGGCTGTGCACGGTGTAGACCGGATTCAACGAGGTGCTCGGTTCCTGGAAAATGTAGGCAATGCGCCCGCCGCGCAATTTGCGCAGCTGCGAGGCATCCATGGTCAGGACATTTTGTCCGTCGAAAAGAATTTCGCCGCGTTTGATCTCGGCCGGCGGAACGGGCAGCAAGCGCGTGAGCGCGAGGGCGGTGACACTTTTGCCGCTACCGCTTTCGCCGACGATGGCCAGCGTTTCCCCCGCCCCGAGTTCGAAGCTCGCGCCCTTGACCGCCTCGATGGTGCGGTCCTCGAGGACGAAATCGATGCAGAGATCGCGGACTTGGAGGAGTGGTTTGCTCATTGGCGTTCGGACCGGGTTTCCACCGCTTGGCGCAGCGCGTCGCCGGTGAGGTAAAACGACAGTGCCGCGAGGAGAATGGCAAGTCCCGGAAACAAAATCAGCCACCAAGCGTCGAGGATGTAGGTTTTTCCGTCGGCAATGATGTTGCCCCAAGTGGCCTGCGGCGGCTGCACACCGAAGCCGAGGAAGCTCAGACCCGCTTCGGCCAAGATGGCCTCGGGCACGCCGAGCACCGCGGTGACGAGAATGGGCGCGGCGGCGTTGGGCAGGATGTGGCGGAAGATGATTTTCCATCCGCGCTGGCCGAGGGCGCGCGCGGCTTGCACGTAGGAGGATTCGCGCAGGGTGAGGAATTCGGCGCGGACGAGGCGGGCGGTGCCGGTCCAACTGACCAGACCGATGACGAAGATGATGTTGAAAATGCTCGGCCCGAGCAGGGCGACGGCGGTGAGGATGAGGAAGAAGGTGGGGAAGCACATGAGCGCGTCGACCGCGCGCATGATAAGGTTGTCGACCCATTTGCCGATATAGCCCGCGACCGCGCCGACGACCACGCCGATGAAAAGCGAAACAAATACGGCGACGAATCCGACGGTGAGCGAAATGTAAGCGCCGTTGAGCAGGCGGCTGAGCACGTCGCGTCCGAGATTGTCCGTGCCGAGCCAATTGACGGCGTTGGGCGGAAGCAGTTTGCGTTCGAGATTCGTCGCATCAGGATCCATGGGGAACGGGATGCCGAGGCGGTCGAGGATGAAGAAGGTGATGGCGACCACAGCGAGGACGATGACCATGGCCATGGCGACCATGCCGATTTTGTTGGCGCGGAAACGGCGCCAGACGCGGCCGCCGGGCGTGGCGGGCGCGGCTTCGATCGGTTCCGGAGCGGTCGTGATCATTCGAGTCTGACCCTCGGATCGACCACCGCGTAGAGGAGGTCGGCCACCAGATTGCCGAGCAGGACGAGCGCGGCGGTGACGAAGTTGAGCGCGACAAGCGTGGGATAATCGCGCTCGAGCACGGCCTCGTAGCCCAGTCGTCCCATGCCGGGATAGGCGAAAATGTTTTCGATGATGACCGCGCCGCTGATCAGCGCGGGCAGGAGCATGCCGATGCCGGTGATGAGCGGGCGGATCGAATTGCGCAGGGCGTGGCGGTAGAACACGGCGTTTTCGTCGAGGCCCTTGGCCCGCGCGGTGCGGATGTAATCCTCGCGCAGCGTTTCGATCATGCTGGCGCGGACAAAGCGCGACTGCACGGCGATGCCGCCGATGGCGAGGATGGAGGCGGGCATCATGACATGCCACCAGCGATCGAGGAAAACTTGCGCGCCGTCGGTGAAGGCGACGCCGATGGTGTGCGTGCCGAGGATGGGCACCGCGGCCCAGTCGACCAGTGCGATGGCCACGAGGTAGGAGACCCAGAAGCCGGGCAGCGCGATGAAGATGAAGGCGATGATGCTGGTGATGACGTCCGGAGGTCGGCCGGCGTGCTTCGCGCCGTAGATACCGAGGAGAAGTCCAAAGCTAAGGGAGAGAGCGAGCGCGCCGAGGTTGAGCACCAGGGTGGCGGGAAGGCGCTCGCCGATTTTCTGCAGGACGGGGCGCTCGTCTTTGATGCTGCGCAGATCCCCGGTGAAGAGATCGCGCATGATGAAGGCGTATTGCTCGTGCAGCGGGCGATCGAGGTGGAATTTCTCGCGGAAGACACGCTTCACTTCCTCAGAGACTTTGGGATTCAACTCGCCCCACGGATACGGACTGCCCGGGGTGAGCGTGATAATAAAAAAGGAAATGACGCTGATGAAAAAGAGCAGCACGACGGAGACGAGAAGACGACGGATGATGAAAGCGGTCATGGTTCAGTTTTCCAGTTGCGCGGCGTATTCCGGACGGTAAAACCATTCGAGGTAGGCGCTCCATCCTGCTTTGGTCATCTTAACCGGTTCGTCGATCCATGTGCCGTCGGGTCCCGGACGACGCACGCGGAAGGCATCTTTCCACATGACCGAAGTGCCCTGCGGGACGAAAAGGAAAAGGTAAGGTTGGTCGTCGTAGATCAGTTGCTGCAGTTCGCCGCAGAGTTTGATGATGGTATCGCGGTCGAATTCCTCGCGGATTTGCTGGAGGAGACGGTCAGCTTCCGCGCTTTTATAGCCGACCATGTTGAGTTGGTCCGGTCCGGTTTGCGACGAGTGCCAGATCTGGAATTGGTCGTAGCCCTGCCCCAGCGCCCAACCGAGGACCACGGCGTCGAACTCACCCTTGTTGACGAAGTTTTTGATGAAGACGGCCCACTCATACATTTCGACCGTGACTTCGATGCCGACCGCCTTGAGATCGGCCTGCACGAGCGTGGCGATGTCGCTGCGGATGGCGTTGCCGTTGTTGGTGATGAGGGTGAAGGCGAAGCGTTGTCCGTCTTTTTCGAGGATGCCGTCGGCGCCCGGTTTCCATCCGGCCTCGGCGAGGAGAGCGCGCGCTTTTTCCGGATCGTTAATGAAGGGTTTGACCTTCGGGTTGAAGAACCACATCTCGGGCGTGAAGATTCCGGTGCTCTGCTCGCCGTAGCCGTAGAGCACGTAGCGGATCATCTGGTCGACATTGACCGCGTGGGCCAGCGCCTCGCGCACGCGCAAATCCTGGAACATCGGCTTGCGCAGGTTCCATCCGATGTAGTTGTAGGAATTGCTCGGCGCGGAAAAGAGGGTGAAGCGGTCGTCCTTGCGGAAACTGCCGACGGCCCACGGATCAACGCCCCAAAAATCGATCTGTCGCGTCTCGAAAGCGAGGCGCAGAGTCAGCGGATCGGGCAGCACGCGGAAAACGATGCCGTCGAGATGCGGGCGGCCGCGGAAATAATCGTCGTTGCGCACCACGCGGACGAATTGGTTCGTCTTCCATTCGGCGAATTTGAACGGACCCGTGCCGACGGGCGCGCGGTTGAAGGTGAGCGGCCATTGGTCGGGCGCCACGTCCTCGAGCAGGTGCGCGGGGAGAACACTCATCATCCAGCTTTCCAAGGCCGGAGAAAACGGACGGCGGTAAACGACGCGCACGGTGCGTTCGTCCGGCGCATCGAGGGAGAGGACAAGTTCGTAGTCCGATTTGCGCGGCGAGGCCACGCGGTCGTCCATCAACGCGTTGTAGGTGAACTTCACATCGCGCGAGGTGAAGGGCGCACCGTCCTGCCAGCGCACGCCTTCACGCAGGGTGAAGATGACCTCGGGTTCGGCAAGAAACGGCGGCGCGACGATGTCCTCGAGGACAAGTCCCTCTTGGCCCGTGCGCTCGGAGAGGAATTTTTCCAGCGCGGCGCGCACGATGGCGGCGTCGCCGAGGAAGACGAGCTCGCCGAGATTGCCGTTAAACCACACGCGCACGATTTGCGCGGCGGGATTTTGCGCGGCGAAATCCTTGAGCGCATCGCCCAAAGGTTTCGGCGCGGTGATGCCGATCGTTTTGGCCGCGCGCGGGGCGACGCCGAACATGGCGGCGAGTTTTTGCGAATCACTCACTCCCGGCATGCCCAACTCGAGAACGAGGCGGTCGCCATCAACCGTGTATTTCTGCAAATGCAGCGCGGCGCGGTCGACCAGTTGCGATTCCATGTTGGCTGCGGCCTGCACCGCCTCCTCCGGGCTGGCGAAGAAAAAGGTGCTGCGTTGGCGCAAGGACCACCCGGAGGCCAGGTCACCCTCGATGACCAGATCGGCATTGTATTTGAGGAGTCCGTTGAAAATGACGCCGGTGACCGAGGCCGCGGCGGAGTCGGCCGCCTGCAAAGGGTTGAGCGTGGTCGGTTCCCCGATGCTGCCGATATACATCTCGTTTTTTTTGTCGGAGGACATCCTCGCCACGCTCCACAGCGACACGGCGGTGACGGCGGTGAGCAAAAGCGGGATGCCGACGATAAGGGTCCGGACGCGGGGCATGCGGCGCATTTTCCCCGCCGATCCCCGCGCCGCGAGACAAAATGCCGCACCGGGACCCGGGATTTGCCTTTGCAGGCGGCGCCCCCGGCGATCTATCCTCGGCGTCCCGATGGTCACGGCAGTCAAGGAAAAGGCGGGCGCGCACAAAGCATTGGACGGCGATCTCTTGCTACGCGCCTACCGCGTCATGCTGCTCGCGCGCGCGACCGAGGACAAACTGGCCTCGCTCTACCGCGCCGGCATGATCAAAGGCGGCGTCTTTCTGGGCAAAGGCCAGGAGGCACTGAGCACGGCTTCGTCGATTTTCCTGAAAAAGGGCGACCTGTTCGGTCCGCTCATCCGCGATCAGGCCGGGCGGCTCGCTTTCGGCGACACGGTGCTCGACACCCTGCGCACCTATCTCGGGTCGGCCAAGGGGCCGATGCGCGGGCGCGACGGGAACATCCACCGCGGTCGTCCACGCGAGGGCTACTACGCCATGATCAGCCACCTCGGCGCGATGGTTCCGGTGGTGGCGGGCGGACTTTATGCGCGGCGGTTGCGCGGCGAAACCGGCGTGGTCGGCGTGACCTCGATCGGCGACGGGGGAACATCGACCGGCGCGTTCCACGAAGGCATCAACCTCGCCGCGGTCGAGCGGTTGCCGCTCGTCGTCGTGGTGGCCAACAACCAATACGCTTACTCCACGCCGAACAACCGGCAATTCGCCTGCGCCGACCTGCTCGACAAAGCCGCGGGCTACGGCATCGCCGGATTCAAATGCGACGGGACCGATCCGGCGGCGTGTCTCGAGACTTTGCGACTCGCGGTCGAAGCGGCGCGGGAGGGACACGGACCGCAACTCGTCGTGGCCACGTTGTTGCGTCTGGTCGGTCACGGGGAGCACGACGACGCGGGTTATGTCGATGCGAGTTTGCGCAAAGCGAATGTCGGACGCGATTGCCTCGGGGTCGGGGCCAAGCAGCTCATCGATGCGGGATTGGCGACCAAAGAACAAATCGCGGAGTGGACCAAAGAAGCGCAGGCCGAAGTGGAGAAAGCCTTGAACACGGCGCAGCGCGAAAAAGGACCCGATCCGGAGGCGGAAGATTGGCAGGCCATCTCGACCGAGCGTCTGGTCGACGGACATTTCGATCCGGAGGAAGAATGAGCGTCACCTACCTCGAAGCCATCCGGGCCGCGCAGGAAAAGGCGCTGACCGACGATCCGCGCGTTTTCATCTACGGGCAGGATGTCGGTGCGTTCGGCGGCGCGTTCAAGGCGACGAAAAATCTCGCCGCGGAATTTCCGGGTCGCGTCATGGATTCGCCGCTGAGCGAAGACGCCATCGTCGGCATGGCCATCGGCGCGGCGATCGAAGGCGCGCGTCCCATCGTGGAAATGCAATTTGCCGACTTTTCGACGGTGGGCTTCAACCAGATTGTGAACCAGGCGGCCACGCTCTACTACCGCACCGATGTCCCCTGCCCGATCGTGGTGCGTTTGCCCAGCGGCGGCACGCTCGGCGCGGGTCCGTTCCACAGTCAGAGCATGGAGGCGATTTATTCGCACTATCCGGGTCTGGTCGTCATGACGCCCGCGACGGTGGAGGACGCCTACAGCATGATGCTCGAGGCGGTGTCGATCGACGATCCGGTCATTTTCTGCGAGCACAAGCTGCTCTACTACCATCTCAAGGCGGAGAAACTTCCCGACACCGCGAAACCTTCGGGCAAAGCGCGTATCGCCCGCGCCGGCCGCGATGCGACACTGGTCACTTACAGCGCGATGTTGCACGAGTCGCTGCAAGCCGCGGAAGAACTCGTGCCGGAAGGTTGGAACATCGAAGTGATCGATCTGCGCACGGTCAAACCGCTCGATACCGACACGGTGCTCGCCTCGGTGGCCCGCACCGGACGCCTCCTCGTGGTCGGCGAGTCGTGGCCGTGGGGCGGTGTGACCGCGGAAGTCATTTCGCGCGTGGCGACCGAAGGCTTCGGATTGCTCGATGCCGCACCGATGCGCCTCAACGCGAAAGACACGCCTGTTCCCTACCATCCCGATCTTTGGGCGGCCCATCGCCCCACCGCCACCACCGTCGCCGCGCGTTTGCGCCAACTTCTCACCCAATAATTTTATGGCCCGCATTCCTCTCCTCATGCCGCAACTCGGCGAATCGATCGCCGAAGCCACCATCGTCCGCCTCATGGCCAAACCCGGAGAAGACGTGGTCGGCGACAGCGATGTGATTGAGGTCGAGACGAACAAAGCCGTCATGGGTGTCGTCGCGCCGTGCAACGGCAAACTGACCGAACTGCGCGCGCAGGAAGGCGAGAGCTACGCGGTCGGGGCGACGCTCGGATATTTGGAGGTTTCCGACGAGGATGCCGAGCGCATGGGTTATCTCGAGCCCGAGGAAACCGCATCGAACGGACAACCGGTCGGATCCATGCCGGCTGGCGCACCGGAGAAGCCGAAGAAAAAACGCGTGGCCAAACCCGAGGTGAAACATTCGGACAAACCCGAGCCCGTGATCAAAGGTCTGCCCGTTCCCGCGCACGCGGGCGGCGCGGCTTATCTCTCGCCGCGGATGAAAGCGCGCATGACCGAACTCGGGTTGAGCTCGGCGGATTTGGCCGGTGTCGCCGGCAGCGGCGCGGGCGGGCGCGTCACGATCGAAGATTTCGAGAGATTCATGGAGAATCTCGACCAGCAAAAAGTGACCGAGGCTTCGTCCATGCGCGTCGCCGTGGCGGACGCCATGCGCCGCAGTTGGACGCGACCGCTGGCCACCGTGGTTCTTCCCGTCGAACTCGACAAAATGCTCGCGCACCGCAAAGCGTCTGCGGAAAAAGCGGGCGTTTCGCTCTACGCGCTGCGCGCGTTGGCTCTCGCGTTGAGCGAAAACAGCGCGCCGGCCGGACGACTGATCGGCAGCCAGGTGATTCACCCCGGCTCGATCGACATCGGATTCGCGGTCGAGGCCGAAGACGGCGTGCTCGTGCCGGTCATCCGCCAAGCGGACAAACATACTTTGAAAGACATGGTCCCGATGTATGCGCGTCTCGTCGACCTTGCCCGTCAGCGCCGACTCACCCCGGCCGACATGGGCCATTGCATCTCGACGGTGACAAATTACGGAACATTCGGACTGACGCTCGCCACGCCAATCCCCCTGCCGGAACAAACCGTTTTGCTCGGACTCGGCGCGGGTCGCATCGAACCGAAGTGGGACAAGGAACAATCCCAATTCGTTCCGGTGACCGTGGCGCGCTTCACTTTGAGCTTCGATCACCGCGTGCTCGACGGCGGCGCGGCCGGCCGATTGCTCACGCGCATCGCCGAGCTGCTCAACAATCCTGAGCAGCTGTAAAACTCAGGCGAATCCCTGCGCCACGCGCTGCAACTCGCGCTGGAAAGCCATCACGTCGGTTTCGCTCGGACGGTATCCGGGTTTGCCCGGAACAAGACCGAGCCTTCCCGTTTGGTCGAGCATCCAATCGGCCGTCTCGCCGTCGGAAAAAGTCACTTTGCCGCTGGCCAGCGCCTGCGGCTTGGTGATGCGGTCCATCGTCACGCTGACGCCGCCGGCCGGCGG
>Ga0163212_1000920_pt1 | contig 13057 bp, 15 predicted proteins | sample Malawi_45m_30L_FD_113532 | JGI IMG/M metagenome (GOLD analysis project Ga0163212, IMG submission 113532) | Freshwater microbial communities from Lake Malawi, Central Region, Malawi to study Microbial Dark Matter (Phase II) - Malawi_45m_30L | ecosystem: Environmental > Aquatic > Freshwater > Lake...
AGGCTGATCGCACCACTGCAACGCAAAGCGCGCCGCCACCACCGCCGAGGTGCACTGGAGCGGTAGCCGTCAGGACCACCAGGCCCTAGCCCAGCGTGACGATTGGAGTGCCCTGGAGCGCATCGATCAGCTCTGGCCCGTGCTGGCGGAGCGCCATGGCGAGGCGATCGCGCTCGATGCTCCCCATGCCAACCCACCCGAGCGCTTCAGCTACCGCGAGCTCAGCGCGCGCATCGACAGCGCTGCGGCTGCCCTGGCCCAACTCGGCCTGCAGGCTGGCGAGGTGGTGGCACTGTTTGCCGAAAACGGCCCCCGCTGGCTGATCGCCGACCAGGCGATCATGCGCTGCGGCGCCGCCGATGCCGTGCGCGGGGCCAGCGCTCCAATCGAGGAGCTGCGCTACATCCTCGATGACGCCGCAGCGACCGGGCTGGTGGTCGAAACCGCTGCTCTGTTGGAGCGGCTCGAGCTCTCAGCCCAGCAGTGGCAACGCCTGCGCTTTGTGGTGGTGCTGACAGGCGAGCTGGGCGCCCTCACGCCAGCGGCGTCAGGCAGCCCACGGGCGTTGCTCGGCTGGAGCGAGCTGTTGGCGCGCGGTGCTGGGGCTGTTGCGCATCAACCAGCACCGCCCCCGCCCAGTGGTGCGGCCATTGCAGCCACGATGATCTACACCTCGGGCACGACCGGTCAGCCCAAGGGCGTGCCGCTGAGCCACGCCAACCTGCTGCATCAGCTGCGCAGCCTGGGGGTGGCGGTCAACCCCCGAGCGGGTGATCGGGTGCTTGGCGTGCTGCCGATCTGGCATGCCTACGAGCGCAGCGCCGAGTACTTCCTGTTCTCGTGCGGTTGCCAGCAGACCTACACGACCCTCAAACAGCTCCGCAACGACCTGCAGGCGGTGCGGCCCCACTACCTGATCAGCGTGCCGCGGCTGTGGGAGGCCCTGCTCTCGGGCTTTGAGGACGCCCTGGCCGCTATGCCGGCGGCCCGCCGCCGGCTGATCGAACGGGCCCTGGCCAACAGCCGCGCCTTCAGTGCGGCGCGCCGTCGGGCTCTCGATCTGACCCTGGCGCCCGAACCCGCTGCGGCGCGTCTGGCCGCTGCCGCCCAGGCCCTGCTGCGCTGGCCCGCCCATGCCCTGGCCAGTCAGGCGATCTGGCCCAAGGTGCGCAGTCAGTTGGTGGGCGGGCGCCTGCGCACCGCGATCAGTGGTGGCGGTGCCCTGGCGATGCATGTGGATGGCTTTTTTGAAGCCATCGGCATCGAGCTGCTGGTGGGCTATGGCCTCACCGAGACCAGCCCGGTGCTGAGCTGCCGCCGCCGTTGGTGCAACCGCCGCGGCAGCTCGGGGCAGCCGTTGGCGGGAACGTCGATTCGCATCGTCGATCCCGAGCGCCGACGTCCCCTGGGGGTCGGCGAGCGGGGGCTGGTGTTGGCCAAGGGGCCCCAGGTCATGGCGGGCTATCTGGGCAAGCCCGAGGCGACGGCCAAGGTGTTGGATGCCGATGGTTGGTTTGACACCGGCGATCTGGGCTGCCTGCTGGCCGACGGCTCGCTGGTGCTCACCGGCCGTGCCAAGGACACGATCGTGCTGAGCAGCGGCGAAAACATCGAACCCGGTCCGCTCGAAGAGGCCCTGGTGGCGAGCCCCCTGATCGAGCAGGTGATGCTGGTGGGGCAGGACCAGCGCAAGCTGGGCGCCCTGCTGGTGCTGAAGCCTGAAGCGCTTGAGGCGTTTGCCGCAGCCGCAGTTCTGCCGCCGCCTCGTCACGGCCAGCTTGATGCTGCACCTGCCCTTGAACCGGCCCTGGCCAGAGCTCTGACGCGTGAATGCAACCGTCTGTTGGCGGCTCGCCCAGGCGCTCGTCCCGATGAAAGCCTGCTGGGGGTGGCCCTGGTTGAACCGTTCTCAATCGAGAATGGCCTGCTGACCCAGACCCTCAAGCAGCGCCGCGATCGCATCACGGCCCGTGATCAGAGCGCCATTGACGCCATTTACGCCCGCTGACACGCTGGGACCTGTTTGGATTTGGTTATGAGCACCGCCGGCCCTCTGTCGATCAAGCGCACGATCACCGTGCGGGCGGTGGTCACCCCCCGTTGGAAAGAAGACGCCGAGCGCGAGCTCAGCAGTGCGCTGGCCGGTAGTGATGCCCAACTGGCTCAACTTGAACAGGAGGGCCAGCAGGTCATCGATGAGATTCGCCGTCAGAGCGCCAATCCTCTCGATCCGCGGGTGCAGGAGCAGGTCGAGTCCATTCAGCAGCAGGTGGCCGCTAAGCGCGCTGAACTCGAAGAGCAGAAGCGTCAGGTCCTTGAGCAGCAGCGCCAGGTGCGTGAACTCGACATGGAGCAGATCGTCGAGCAAGGCCAGCTCGAGAGCTTCTGCCAGGTGCAGGTCGGCGACAATCTGGTTGAAAAGCTCCAGGCCGCTGTGGTGGTGCGCGATGGCGTGATTGAGGCGATTGAGGGGTCTCTGTAGGAACCGCTCCCGGTTGATCAGGTTGTGCGCGCGTAAAATCCGCCTCAACCCCGCGGCAAACCTCCGTTGGCCACCCACAACATCTTTATGCCGGCCCTCTCCTCCACGATGACGGAGGGCAAGGTCGTTGAGTGGCTCAAGAAACCCGGCGACCGCGTTGAACGCGGCGAGTCGGTGCTGGTGGTCGAATCCGACAAGGCCGACATGGATGTCGAGTCCTTTCAGGAGGGCTTCCTGGCTGCCGTGCTGATCGAGGCCGGCGGCACCGCGCCGGTGGGCGAAACCATCGGTCTGATCGTTGAGACCGAAGCCGAAATTGCTGATGCAGCGGCCAAGGCGCCCAAGGCACCGGCCGCCCCTGCTGTGGCCTCTGCGCCTGCAGCCCCAGCTCCTGCTGCAGCCACAGCAGCACCTGCCCCTGCGGCGCCCGACAGTTCGCCGGCCCCTGCACCGGTCGCTGCCCCTGTGGCCGTTGTCGCTCCTGTATCCACCGCGAGTGGCCGCGTGGTGGCAAGCCCTCGTGCCAAGAAACTGGCCACGCAGCTGGGCGTTGATCTGGGCGCGTTGCGCGGCAGTGGTCCCCACGGCCGCATTCAGGCTGAAGACGTGCTGGCGGCCAAGGGCCAGCCGGTCAGCGTGCCCTGGGTGGCTGAGGGCCCGGGCCCCGCTGTGGTGAGCGCTGCCGGCGGCAACGGTGCAGCAGCTGGTGGCAATGGCTCCGCCCCGGCGCCTGCGGGCAATGCCTTTGGCCGCCCCGGCGAGAGCGTCGCGTTCAACACCCTGCAGAACGCGGTCAACCGCAACATGGTGGCCAGCCTGGCGGTGCCCACCTTCCGCGTGGGCTACACGATCACAACCACCAAACTCGACGCCTTCTACAAACAGCTCAAGAGCAAGGGCGTCACCATGACGGCGCTGCTGGCCAAGGCTGTGGCTGTCACTCTGGCGCGCCACCCCCAAGTGAATGCTGCCACCAGCGCCGATGGCAGCGCCATGACCTACCCCGCCAGCATCAACGTGGCTGTGGCTGTGGCGATGGAAGACGGCGGCCTGATCACGCCGGTGCTGGCCTCTGCCGATCGGACCGACATTTACGAACTGGCCCGCAGCTGGGCCGACCTGGTGGCCCGGGCTCGCAGCAAGCAACTTCAGCCTGAGGAGTACAGCACAGGCACCTTCACCCTGTCGAATCTGGGCATGTTCGGTGTCGACCGCTTCGATGCGATCCTGCCGCCCGGCACCGGTGCCATTTTGGCGGTGGCGGCCTCGCGACCCGCTGTGGTGGCTGGCAAGGACGGCTCGTTCCGCGTCGCCTATCAAATGCAGGTCAACCTCACCTGCGATCACCGTGTGATCTATGGCGCTGATGCCGCCGCCTTCCTCAAGGACCTGGCTCAGCTGATCGAGACCAACCCCGAGAGCCTGGCGCTTTGAGCGCGCCGTTCGCCACGCTTGCTGGCGACTGAGCTCCTGCTGTGTTGAATCCTGCTGACGCGCTGCTCTCCAGTTACAGCTTCGAGCTACCGGCCGAGCGTATTGCCCAGCGGCCCGTGGAGCCGCGCCACAGCGCCCGGCTGCTGGCGGTGGAACCCTCCGGCATGGGGCCTGCGCCCCATGCCCGCCACCTGAGCGTTTGGGATCTGCAGCACGAGCTCAAGCCTGGCGATCTGCTGGTGGTCAACGACACCCGCGTGCTGCGGGCCCGGCTCGGGGCGCGCCGCGCCAGCGGCGGTGCTGTTGAACTGCTGGTGCTCGAGCCCTGGCAGAACGCAGCTGCCCCGGGCCAGTGGCTGTGCCTGGCCAAGCCGGCCAAACGTCTCAAGCCGGGAGACGTCATCACGGTGCATGCCGATGGGCAGGAGCCATTGCCCCTCACGGTGCTGGGGTCTGATCCTGAAACGGGCGGCCGCATCGTGCAGTTCCCGCCCGATTGCGTCGACGCAGCAGCGCTCGAGCCGCTGCTGCTGCGCTATGGCGCCATACCGCTGCCGCCGTACATCCACGAGCACGACGAGCGCGACAACGAGCGCTACCAGACCCGCTATGCCCAGCATCCGGGTTCGGTGGCTGCACCCACGGCGGGGCTGCATCTGAGCGATGAACTGCTGGCCGCCATTCGCGCGCGGGGCGTGACCATCGCTACCACCACCCTGCATGTGGGTCTGGGCACCTTCAGGCCGGTGGAAACCGGAGACCTCAGCCAGCTGCAGCTGCACAGCGAGTGGGTGGACGTGAGCCCCCAGTTGGTTGATGCTGTGGCTGCCTGCCGCCAGCGCGGCGGGCGGGTGATCGCCATCGGCACCACCAGCGTGCGCAGCCTGGAGGCGGTGGCGCAGCTGCACGGCGGCGTGCTGGCGCCCCACACAGGTCCTGTGAATCTGGTGATTCAGCCGGGCTATCGCTTTGCGGTGGTGCAGGGCCTATTGACCAATTTTCATTTGCCCAAAAGCTCGCTGCTGCTGCTGGTCAGCGCCCTGATCGGCCGGCAGCGGCTGCTGGATCTGTATGCCGAGGCGATCGCGCGTCAGTACCGCTTCTTCTCGTATGGCGATGCCATGTGGATCGCGCCTGAAGCAGTGCTCAGCGCAGCAGGTCCAGGTCAACTGCGGGCATCGACCAGCGGGCAGCCGTAGGCGGTAAAGGCCGCGTCGGCACTGAGCAGGGTCAGGGTTTCGCTGATCGATTGGGCCACCAGCAACCGGTCGAATGGATCGCGGTGGTGCAGGGGCAGCACCTCCAGTGTCAACAGGTGGTTGAGCTCCAGCTGCAGCAGCGCAAAGCCGCACTGCTCGGCCCACTGAATCGCCTGCGCTGCTGAGAGCGGCATGTCGGCCCTGGCCAACGCGTGTTTGATCGCAATTTCCCAGATCGACACATGGCTCAGCAGCACCCTGCTGGCTGTGGTGGTGATCAGCTCTCGGCTGCTGGGGCCGAGCCTGGGGTCATCGGTGATCGCCCACAGAAAGACGTGGGTGTCGAGCAGCAGCTGCATCAACCGTGCTCAAACAGCTCGGCAATCAGCGGATTGGCACCATCGATCGAGTCGGGCGCCTGGAACAGCCCGCGGGCCATGCCCAGTGTTCTGGGCTTGCGTTGTGGCTCCAGACCCGTAATCCGGGCGATCGGCCGGCCATTGCGGGCGATGACCACTTCACGCTCGGCGCCGGTTTCGATCGCCTCCACCAGCCGAGACAGATGGGTTTTGGCCTCGAGCATGTTGACCGTGCGAGCGGTTGCCATGGCAGTCCTTGGACCTTGTTGACCAGACTAGACCAGGTCATCGTTGGCTGCTGACAGCAAAGAGTCTGCTGACAGCAAAAAGCCCCCGGGGTTTCCGGGGGCGGTGAGCTGCAAAGGCAGAAGCCTGGTTGATCAGGCAGCAGCCAGGTTGGCGGCCACGAAGTCCCAGTTCACCAGCTTCTCGAGGAAGGTGGTGATGTAGTCGGGGCGGCGGTTCTGGTAGTCCAGGTAGTAGGCGTGCTCCCACACGTCCATGGTCAACAGGGCCTTCTGTCCGTGGGCTAGGGGCAGATCGGCATTGCCGGTCTTGGTCACCTTGAGGGTGCCGTTCTCGAGCACCAGCCAGGCCCAGCCGCTGCCGAACTGGGTGGCGCCGGCGGCCTTGAACTGCTCCACGAAGGCCTCAAAGCTGCCGAAGTCAGCGTTGATCTTGTCGGCCAGGGCGCCGCTGGGCTGGCCGCCACCACCGGGCTTCATGCACTGCCAGTAGAAGCTGTGGTTCCACACCTGGGCGGCGTTGTTGAACACACCGGCCTTGCCCGCGTCGCCAGCAACGGCCGTGATGGTGTCTTCGAGGCTCTTGCTCTCGAGGTCACTGCCGGCCACCAGGTTGTTGAGGTTGGTGACGTAGGCGTTGTGGTGCTTGCCGTGGTGGAACTCCAGGGTCTGGCGCGAGATGTGGGGCTCGAGCGCATCAAGGCCGTAGGGCAGCGCGGGCAGCGTATGAGCCATGGTTTCGCAGGTGTGAACGGCAGAAGGAATGCACAGGCGTAGGCCTCGTGGCCAGCACGCCAGCGGTATCCTAACGATTGCTACAGGTTTCGAAATTGCCTTGGGCGGTGGGGGAACCCGGCCTTCAGCCCTTCACCTCGAGCAGCTCCACCTCAAAAATCAAGGTCGCGTTGGGCGGAATCACGCCGCCGGCCCCGCGTTCGCCATAGGCCAGATCGGGCGGGATCACCAGCTTGCGCTTGCCGCCAACCTGCATGCCGGCGACGCCTTCATCCCAGCCGCGGATCACCCGGCCCGCTCCCAGCGGGAAGCTGAACGGCCCGCGTCCATAGCTGCTGTCGAATTCGGTGCCGTTCTCCAGGGTTCCGCGGTAGTTGACCACCACGACCTTGCCGCTGACGGCCTCTGTGCCGCTGCCGATCACCAGATCGGTGATGCGCAGGCCACTGGGGGTCTGGCGTTCCTTGGGGGCACTGAGCTCTCCGCCAAGGGCGCCGGCCTGGGCGATGTCTGCAGGGGTGACGGGAGCCATGGCAAAGAGGGTGGGGTTGGGGTCGTCAGGATCCAGCTCGAGCCGGCCGCTGCTTTTGGGGGCGGCCGGGGCAACGGCAGCACGGGGCGCCGGCGCTTCGAGGCTGGTGGCGGCAGGCTGGGCGGCTGCCACTGTGGTGGGCGCCACCAGTTGGCTCACGAAAGCCACCATCAGGCAGATCACGCAGACCGCCGAACTGATCAAAATGTCGCGCATGGCCGCAGGCCGCTGGGGTTGGAAGCTCGAGCTGATTCTGTCAGCTGGCTCTGGCCTGCTTGCCGGCCTTGCGTTGCCGCCAGTGGGTGCGCCTCCGTTGCTGTGGCTGGCGCTGGCTGTGCTGTGGGCACTGGCCGCACAAGCCACCCGCCCCGTCAGCTGCGGCGCCCTCTGGGGTTGTACGGCTCTGGCGCTGAGCCACCGCTGGCTGCTGGCGCTGCATCCGCTGGATTGGATCGGCGTGCCGCTGCCGCTCAGCCTGCCGCTGTGCGCGCTGTTGCTTGGTCTGATCGCAGCCCTGGCTGGTGCGTTGATTGCGGCTTGGGTGGCGCTGGCCCGCCGGCTTGATCCCTGGCGTTTTGACACAGCCGTGCTGATGGCGCTGCTGTGGGGCTTCAGCGAAACCCTGTTGGCCCAAGGGCCTCTGTTCTGGCTTGGGCTTGGGGCTGCTGCGCTGCCGGGCGATCGACCCCTGGCGGCGTTGGCGGCGCTGGGGGGCAGCGGTCTTGTGGCGGCGTTGCAGCTGCTGCTTGCTTGGTTGCTGTGGCGCTGCTGGGCCGGGCCTGCGCGGCGACGCTGGGCTGCGGCGTTGAGCATGCTGCTGTTGCTCAGCCATGGGCTGGGCGCCATGGTCTTGGCCGCCCAGCCGCTGCAAGCGCCAGCAGGCTCAGCCGAAAAGCATTCTCTTGAGCGGGTTCTGGTGCTTCAACCGGCGATCCCGACGCGACAAAAATTTGATCCTGATCAGCGCCGCTTGCTTCTGCGCCAGCTGCATCAGGCCCTGGCGCTGGGCGCGGACCAGGGGGCCGATCTGCTGGTGTTGCCCGAAGGTGCCCTGGGATTGGAACCACAGCTGGCCAGGCCAGCCCCTGTGGAGTTGATCAGTGGCGGCTTTCGTTGGCACGAAGGCGGTGATCGCTTCGAGCAGCGCAGCAGCCTGCTGCGCTTTGCAGCTGGAGCCCAGAGCCCAGGCAGCTGGCTCGACAAGCATCGCCTGGTGCCGTTGGGTGAATGGGTGCCGCTGGCCTCACTGGTGCGTTGGAGCGGGCTCTCGGCTGTGGGCGGTCTGCAGGCCGGGCCCGCTTCAAGACTGATGTTGCGGCCAGGCGGTTCGCTGGCAGCGGCGATCTGCTACGAGCTCTCCGACGGCGACGCCTTGGCGGCGGCCGTCCATGGCGGCGCCCAGTGGCTCTTGGCCAGCGCCAATTTGGATCCCTATCCGCTGTTGCTGCTGAAGCAATTTGCAGCCCTGGCTCAGCTGCGTGCGATCGAAACCGGACGTTGGCTGGTCAGCGCTGCCAACACCGGCCCCAGCCTGCTGGTGAGCCCCAGAGGCGATCTGGACTCGGCGCTGCAACCCGGCGTTGCCGGTACGGCGACCTACAGCGTGCCCTTGCTGCAGGCGCTGACGCCCTATGACCGTTTTGGCTCTAGGCCGCTGCTGGTGCTGGTGGTGGCCGCTTTGGCCCTGCGCTGCATGCGGCAACGCCCCCTGATGGATTCGAACCATCGACCGGCTGCTTAGAAGGCAGCTGCTCTATCCAGCTGAGCTAAGGGAGCATGGGCCGCATTGTTGCAGCCCCAGAACGCAGGGCTAATCCGCAGCGTTTGCCGCCGTTACAGTGGTGAGCTGCTTTGTGTTGCTTCCATGGCGCCCAGCCGGCTCAACGACAGCCAGAAGCAGGAGCTCGTGGCGCGCTTTCGCCAAGGCGAGAGCGCGGCGGCCTTGGCTGCCGCCTTTGGTTGCAGCCCCAACACCGTGAGCCGCACGGTCAAATCTGCCCTGGAACCGGCCGAATACGAGCAGCTCAAGCAGCAGCGCTCGCGGCCTGTTGAGGCGCCTTCTGCAGCGCTCACGCCTGCAGCTGTCGTTGATGTGCCTGATGCAGACGACGAGGCAGTGCTGGCCATCGATGACGCCGACGATTTCTCGGGCGACGACGAGACCAGCGACGACCTTGACGGCGCTGACGACGACAGCTTTGCGGCGATCCCGGTGCTGCCTCTGGGCGTCAATCAAGAGCCGGTGCAGGTGCAACCGCTGATGCCGGCCGTGCTGCCCGAGAGCCTGTACATGCTCGTTGATAAAACCGTCGAGTTGCAGGCCAGGCCCCTGCGCGATTTCAGCGAGCTCGGCCTGCTGCCCCCCGATGAGGAAGAGCGCCAGGCGCTGCAGCTGTTTGTCAATCCGCGCCAGGCCAAGCGCCAGTGCGGCCGCACCCAGCGGGTGATCAAGATGCCCGACGCTGAGGTGTTGCTGCGGCGCGCTTCCTATCTGCAGGTCAAGGGCATCAGCCGGCTGGTGGTCGAGGGCACGCTCTACGCCTTGCCAGGCAACTGATCAGCCGTTGCTGCGGTCAGCCTGAGGACTGACGAGCGCGGCCGTGCAGCCGCCGCTGATCACCCCGACCACCAGTGCCAGACCCACCACAAAGCCCACGGGCAAGGGTGCGCTGCGGCCCACCAGCACATTGAGCTGGGCGCGCTTGTCGAGATTCTGGGCCCCAAGGCAGAGCAGCAGCAGCAAGGCTGCCCCACCCACCAAGCTGCCGACGATCAGGCGAAGCCGCAGCAGCATTGGGCACGGGGCAGTGGTGTTCATTGTGGGTGCTCAAGCGTCATCGGCCAAGCGCTCGCTCGGATCGCTCTGATGCAGCAGGGCGTAAAGCTCGCGTTTGCTGTGACCGCTGCGATCGGCCAGGCTCCGGGCCGCTTCGCGCCGGCTCAGGCCGCTTGCAACCAGAGCCTCAAGCTCGCTGCGCAGGGCAGCAGCATCCCAGGCTGGTGCTGCCGCTGCTGGAGCTCCCCCCAGCACCAAGGTGCATTCGCCCTGCGGGGGCACCGCACGAAAGTGGGCCAGAGCTGCGCTCACGCTGGGGCCCACCTGTTCTTCGTGGCGTTTGGTCAGTTCGCGCGCCACCCGCAGCGGCCGGTCGCCCAGCACCGCCAGCAGGTCTTCGAGCAGATCAACGAGCCGGTGCGGCGCTTCAAACAGCACCAGCGTCCGAGGTTCGCTGGCCAGCGCAGCCAGCTGGGCCCGGCGTTGGCTGGCCTTGGCCGGCAGAAACCCTTCAAAGCAGAAACGACCTGCCGGTAGCCCGCTGCTGACCAGGGCGGTGGTGACGGCGCTGGGACCTGGAATGCAAATGACCGGCCTGCCGGCTGCGCGCGCCGCCGCCACCAGCTCTTCGCCGGGATCTGAAATGCCAGGCAGTCCGGCATCACTGACCACGGCGACCGCCTCACCGGCTTGCAGAGCCGCGATCAGTTCGGGGATGCGCGTCGCCTGATTGTGCTGGTGAAAGCTGATCAGCCGGGCGCCGATGCCCTGGTCGCGGTCTCGCAGGCCCAGCTGGTGCAGCAGCAGGCCGCTGCGGCGGGTGTCCTCGCAGGCGATCAGCTGGACGCCGCTCAGCACCTGCCGGGCCCGCGGCGAGAGATCGCCCAGATTGCCGATCGGGGTGCCGACCAGATAGAGCACGCCGGCGGCGGGTTCGGCCTGCAGCACAATGCACCTCAACAGGGGCGTTGGCCCCCTGCGCAGCTTCCATGATGCCCGCGACCGCCGTGGTGCCCACCGGCATCAGCACCGAGGCCCTGCTCGCTGAGCTCAGGCGGCTGTGCTGGGGTGCGGCCGACATTCTGCTGGCCTATGGCCGCGGCGAGCAGCCTCCCCATGGCTTCCCGCGGGCGCTCAGCGTTGATGAGGGCGGCGAAGGGCCTGTCAGCGCCGCCGATCTGGCGGTCAACCAATGGCTGCTCGATGGGCTGGCCGGCGCCTTTGCTGATGCACCCTGGACCCTCTTGAGCGAAGAGACGGCCAAAGAGCAGCTCACCCCCGGGGTGCCCCTGGCCGCCGAGTGGCTGTGGATCCTCGATCCGCTCGATGGCACCAAGGACTTTCTGCAGGGCACCGGCGAGTACGCGGTGCACCTGGCCCTGGCCCACCGCGGCGTGCCGGTGCTGGGTGTGGTGCTGTTGCCGGCTCTTGAGCAGCTCTGGTTTGGCCTGGTCCCGCAGGGGCGTGCCTGGTGCGAAAACCGCGCCGGCGAGCAGCGGCCGGCACGCCTCAGCAGCCGGCGTGATCTGGGCGAGCTGGTGCTGGTGGCCAGCCGCAACCACCGCGATCAGCGCCTCGAGCAGTTGCTTGCGGCGCTGGAGCTGGGCGACACCAAGGCCATCGGCAGCGTGGGCGGCAAGGTGGCCACCATCCTGCGGGGCGAGACCGATCTGTACATCTCGCTCTCGGGCAAGAGCGCTCCCAAGGACTGGGACATGGCTGCCCCTGAGGCGGTGCTGCGGGCCGCAGGCGGCGCCTTCACCCATGCCGATGGCCGTCCGCTCACATACAACGATGGCGATGTGCGCCAGGCGGGCTGCCTGATCGCCAGTCACGGGCCGGCCCACGCCGAGCTGTGCGAGCGGGCAGCGGCTGCGATGGCGCAAATTGATCCGGGGTTTGCCCTTTAGATCAGTTGCTCAGAAGCGGCACTCCGCAGGCTGTGGCCGCGCTGTTCAGGGCGCGATCGGCACTGGCCAACGGCAGCCCTTCCCGCAGAGCCAGTTCGAGATAGGCCGCGTCATAACTCGTGAGCTTGCTCTCGGCGGCAAGGTTGATCACGTCGTGCCAGATGACGCCTGGATCGACGGGATCGATTTGAAGCCCAAGCTCTTCCAGAAGCTTTAAAAAGCTGACCCGATCGGCGCGGTTCATGCGCCCGCGTTTTTCGGCTCCGAGCAGCACGTTGGCTACTTCCCAGAGAAACAGTGCCGGAACAAGGGCGTCACCGTGCTGGAGTGCCTCAATCACCTGCACGCTCAGCTCAGGATCCTCGTCTTCAAAGCAGAGGCTGCAGGCGGCGGAGGCATCCAAGACGAAACGCGGCATCAACGTTGGCGTCCTTCATCGCGCAGTTGCTGGATGGTCAGGCCCTGCAAGCGCTTGCCGGAGCGAAAGTTTCGCAGCTGTTCAATCGCCCTGAGGCGTTGCTCCGTATGGTTTGCCTGCATCGGCAGCATGCGAGCCACGGCCCTCCCGTGACGGGTAATCAGGACTTCCTCGCCCTGCTGCACCTCTTCCAGCAGCTTGGAGAGGTGCGTTTTGGCCTCAAAGGCGCCGACGGTTTTCAAGGCTTGATTCAACCAGTCTTCAACCAGTTTAGTTGTTCTGCAGGTGTTTCGGACTGGCACATCAGGCACGTTCATGCCGGAGTGCGCCCTTGATAGGCCCTTCAGCAAAAAAGCCCCCTTGCGGGGGCTGGATCGTCTGGAGTGCCCTTAGGCCGGGGCTTCAGAGCCATCGCTCTGGGGCACGCCGCGCAGGGTGAGGTTGATGCGGCCGCGGTTGTCGATCTCGCGCACGCGCACGGTGACCTGATCGCCCACGTTGACCACGTCTTCCACCTTTTCGACCCGGGCTTCGGAAAGCTGGGAAATGTGGATCATGCCCTCCTTGCCGGGCAGGATCTCGACAAAGGCGCCGATCGGAATCACCCTGGTGACCGAGCCGCTGAACACCTCGCCCTCGCTGACGCGGCGGGTCAGGCCCTCGATGATGCGCTGGGCCTCTTCGGCTGCAGCACCGTCGTGGCTGGCGATCGTGACGATGCCGCCATCCTCGATGTCGATCTTGGTGTTGGTGCGCTCGGTGATGCCCTTGATCGTGCGGCCGCCGGGACCGATCACCGTGCCGATCAACTCGGGGTCGATGCGGAAGCTCAGCAGCCGCGGTGCATGGGGACTGAGGATGTCGCGGGGCTGGGCAATCGCCTCCAGCATCTTTTCAAGGATGTGCAGGCGGGCCGGTCGGGCCTGATTGATGGCTTCGCCAATTGTCTTCATGGCCAGCCCTGTGA